>Ga0209382_10011665_pt1 | contig 10898 bp, 5 predicted proteins | sample SoiMetdeltSBSDD5_FD_187599 | JGI IMG/M metagenome (GOLD analysis project Ga0209382, IMG submission 187599) | Bulk soil microbial communities from a Populus tree surrounding site in Tennessee, USA - Soil MetaG P. deltoides SBSDD5 (SPAdes) (version 2) | ecosystem: Environmental > Terrestrial >...
TGAGATACCGTTTGTTGACCAGGACAACGAGAGCATCGGAGATGGCCGCTTCGCCGTGAGGATGGTACTGCGCGCAATGACCGGAAATGGTCGCCACTTTGATAAAGCGGCCGTCATCTTTCTCGTGCAGCGACCAGAGAATGCGCCTCTGCACCGGCTTGAGGCCGTCCAAAAGGTTTGGTATGGCGCGATCGCGGATGACGTAAGAGGCGTATTGCAGGAAGCTGGTATCGACGCGGCGGTGCAGCGGCAGTTCGATCCTGGCGGCTTTGCCGTTGCCCGACCGTGCCGCCGCGCCTTTGGTTTCAGCAACCACTTTGTTTTTCTTCGCTTTGCTCATGTCTGCGGCGCGAGATTAAACAGGAAGAGGCTGGAACTGGCAAGGCGGCGATACCGTCGGAGCGGTTAGGCCCGCAACGGGATTGGAAAGGGCTCGCCCTCACCCCGGCCCAATAGATTCTTGTCTTGCGCCGAGACTGCGTCCGCAGCCCCGGGGGAGAGGGAGAAGCTCTCGAGCGCCTTGCCTAACCTCACCATTCCGTGATTCGTCCCAGCGTGGCCGAAGGGAGTTCCCTCTCCTGGGGAGAGGGTTAGGGTGAGGGCGAGCCCGTCTCGTGGATCATTTTGCTAAGACAACGAAAGGATCTCCCAGGAGCCCCTTCCATGAATCAGTCCATTCTACCGAGAACAGATAATAACAGAGAATACTCATAAACGGTCGAACCTGGAAGCTGCGCGGATCACCCAAAATCGTGAGACGCCGCAGTCCGCAGTTCCTCGACCGCGAGGCGCACGATCCGTCTCGCTTTGATATGCACGGCGCCGTGACGGCTTTGGGCGATGCCTTCGATTTGCAGGAACGGCTCGGCCGTGATCTTCAGTCGCTCGCGTTCGAACAGTTTCGACGCCACGATGACATTGCTGATGCCCGTTTCATCTTCCAGACTGATGAAGCAAACGCCCTTGGCCGTGCCCGGACGTTGACGGCATATAACAAGCCCGCCGACGCGCACGGTTTCGCCGTCTTTCACCCGCTTCAATTCTGCCGCTCGCCACACGTCGCGCAGCCGGTCGCGCATCAGTGCCATCGGATGTGGCCCGGTGGTCAATCGCAACCCGGCGTAATCGGCTTGCAGACGCTCCCAGGTATCCATCGGACGAAGCGGAGAAGAAGCTCCAAGCTCCGAGCTCTCAGCTCCAGGTAAATCGCAAGCACCAAACCCGTCGGTTTGGAGCTTGGTCTTTGGTGTTTCTTTGGAACTTGGAGCTTGGAGCTTGGAGCTTTCAAAAAGTTCGCCTTCGCGAACAGTTCGTTCCGCTTGCCACATCGCCGCGCGCCGATGAGGGGCAAAGCAGTTCAACGCGCCTATCCCGGCCAGAGTCCGCAACTCATCCTTGCCGAACAGGGATCGAGCCTTGAAGTCATCGAACGCGGCAAAGGGTTTCCGCGCGCGCTGTTCCAGCATCGTCAGAACACGGTCTCGGCGCAGACCCTGAACCTGGTGAAGGCCCAGCCGCAACGAATCATCCGAATCAATGAATGTTTCCCAGCCCGATCGCACGATACACACCGGCCGCACCTGCACGCCGTGGCGTTTAGCGTCCTTTACGAGCGTGGCGGCCGAGTAGAAGCCCATGGGCTGGTTGTTCAACAGCGCGCAGAAGAACTCCGGGGCGCGATGCGTCTTGAGGTACGCGCTCGCATAAGCGAGGTGCGCAAAGCTGATCGCATGCGATTCCGGAAAGCCGTAAAGCGCGAAAGATCCGACCGCTTGCACGATGCGCTCCGCCACGCCGGCCTCCACTTCCGCGCGATCCATCGCGGCGCGCAGGCGCGCTTCCGCCCGCTGCATCTTCTCCTCGGAACGATGGAAGCTCATGGCGCGTCGCAGGTCCTCGGCCTCGTCACCCGAAAATCTGGCCATGATCATCGCCATTTGCAGCATCTGCTCCTGGAACAGCGGCACACCCAGCGTCCGTTTGAGCACCGGCTCAAGTTGCGGCGCGTAGTAGGTCACCGGCTCCTCTTTGTTGCGCCGCCGCAGAAACGGGTGCGCCAGGTCTCCAACGATCGGGCCGGGCCGGATGATCGCGACTTCGATGACGAGATCGTAGAATTTTTCCGGCTTCATCCGCGGCAACGTCGCCATTTGCGCGCGGCTTTCGATTTGAAAAACTCCGATGGTGTCCGCTTTCCGCATCAGCTCGAATGTCTTCGGATCATTTTCCGGCAACTGCGCGAGGTCCACCGGCCGCCCGCGATTGCTCGTCAGCGTCACACAATCCTGCAACACCGCCATCATCCCGAGACCGAGCAAGTCCACCTTGATGATGCCAAGGTCTTCGCAGTCGTCTTTGTCCCATTGGGCGACGACGCGGCCGGGCATCGACGCGTTCTCCAGCGGGATGAACCGGTTCAGGTCGGCCTGGCAGATGATCATCCCGCCCGAGTGCTGGCCGAGGTGGCGCGGCAAATGACCGATCTGCCGGTATAGCGAGGCAAACACCGCCGCGCGTGGATGCGACTTCGGCAAACCGGCCTTTTCCATCTGTGCGAGCAGGTCGAGGGTGTGGGGAAAATCGCCGTTGGCGAAAAGATTCGAAAAGCGATCGAGCATGTCCGCCGGCAACCCGAGCACTTTGCCGAGTTCACGGGCGGCGCTGCGGCCCCGATAGGTGATGACGGTCCCGGTCATCGCCGCGCCGTGTGGACCGTAGCGGCGATAGACCTCCTGAATCGCCTGCTCGCGCCGGTCGCCGCTCGGCAGGTCGATATCAATGTCCGGCCAACCCTTGCGGTTTTCACTCAGGAAACGCTCGAAGAGCACATTGAATTTCACCGGGTCCACCGCGGTGATCCCAAGACAGAAACAGACCGCGCTGTTGGCCGCGCTGCCACGCCCCTGCGCCATGATGTCATTCTCCCGGCAATAGCGAACGATGTCCGCAACGATGAGGAAGTAACCGGCGAATCCGAGTTTGTTGATCAACGCGAGTTCTTTCTCGAGCAGCTTGCGAATCTTTTCCGGCATCGTGCCGCCGTATCGCTCGCGCGCACCGCGAAAAGCCCAATCGCGCAGAACGCCTTCCATCGTCTGCCCCGGTTCGACCGGGAACTTCGGGAATTCATAACCGAGGTCCGTGAGTTCAAAGCGCAGCCGATCCGCGAGTCGAACGGTGTTTTCAACCGCTTCCGGCAGGTCGGCGAATAACGCCTTCATCTGCGCCGGCGATTTGAGATGTCGCTCGCCGTTCACCGTCAGCAGCGTGCCGGCGTCATCGAGATTCGCGTGGTGCCGCAGACACGTAAAAACGTCCACGACCTGCCGTCCTTCGGGCGTCGCGTGTAAAACGCCATTCGTCGCCAACAACGGCAGGTGGTGTGTGCGAGCGAGGTCGATGAGAGCGTGGTTGATTCGGTCTTCGCCGCGCCGGAGGTGACGTTGGATTTCGACGAAGACGTTGCTCGGGCCAAAGGTGCCTATTAGTCGTGGAAGGATTTCGTGGGCGTTGCCGAGAGGTCTTGGATGCGCGGCTACCGAAGCTCCAAGGTTCGAGGTCCAAGCTCCGGACAAGCTTGGGGTCTCAAGCTCCGAGAAACCACGGGTTGATTGAGCCGAGACCTCTTGGAGCTTGGTAATTGGAATTTCCTTGGAACTTGGAACTTGGAGCTTGGAGCTTTTCCTCTCCAAGAGCGCTCTCACCAGCGGCCCCTCCGCATCCCCCGTCAACGCCACCAGGCCTTCGGCAAACTCCGGCAACTCGTCCCATCGCACAACGCCTTCGCCCTTTGGAGCGCAAAGATGCGCCCGGGTAAGCATTTGGCAGAGGTTCTGATAACCCCTGCGATTCTCGACAAGCACCGGCAATGCCGAGCCATCCTCCATTGCCAGCTCCGCGCCGTTGATCGCGCGCAGGCCCACTTCGCTCGCCGTCCCGCGAAACCGGGGCGCGCCATACACACCCATGCGGTCGCAAAGCCCCAGCGCCGACAAACCAAGATTTGCCGCCGTCTCCGCCAGTTTTTCCGGCAGCGATCCGCCCCGCAGAAAACTGAACGCGCTGCGACAGTGAAGCTCAATGTATTCGCTGGTTGCCATCAGTACGAACCTCCAAGCTCCAGATCCCAGGTCTCAAAGAATCTCCAAACACCAAGACTCAATTCCCAACACGCGTTGTCTCCCAGGACGGTTTGGACCCTGGTGCCTGGGATTTCTTTGGAAATTGGAGCTTGGGATTTGGATCTTCTCATCGAGCCTTTAGTCCATTATTCCCTCCACAAACCACCCGTCCGTTCGGTGCACCAATCGCAGCACCTTGCCATCGCGCGTCTGCACATCCCATTCGTCCCGTTCCCACGCGGCAGGTTCCCACCAGTTGCCTGATGCGCGCCAGGGACCGAACCCGATTGTCAACGCCCCGTTTGCCACCGAGCTGTGAATGGCAACGGGTCGTGGACTGTCTTCCGGACCGTCGCAGTCCTGACCCGCTGCGCGCGATTGGGAGAAAGCTGCGGGAACCCTTTCAGCGGTTCGTGTCAGTTGCGGCTGGCGCGGTTCGCCAGAGCCGCGCTCCGGCAGCGCCGGCGCGCTGAACAGCGGCCCAAGCATTTCCACGACTTTATTCGGCTGCAGTGTTGGGACGGCATTGCCATTTCGGAATTTGAAGCCTGGTGCTCTTTTGGAATTGGGAGCGTTGGATTTGGAGCTTTCAACGCTCGCTTTCTTCGACGGACGAAATCTTCTAAGCGAGGTCGGACGCAGAATCGTCGCTACCTTCTGCTCAACAACGGCGGGCGGGTTCTCGAAGCCCGGCGGAACGAGCCGGAAGGCATCGGGTTGGTGCGAGTTCTCGCGCACCGGCGTGCCAACACGGTCCGCGCCCACGAGCGCGCTAAGCCGCGCCAGTGTTTCCTGAAATTGATGCGGGTCGCGCAGCGCAGCTTCGAATAGACTGAGCTGCTTCTGCTCCGGCTGCGTCGGATCGGCCTGGAACGCGACACCGACAATGGGCGAGTCCGTGCGCAGTGTTTCCAAATGCGTGTGCAACATACGGAACAACGTATCGGCCCGACGCGTCGGTTGCGGAATGCGCAAATGGCGCTCGACGGCGGCACCCGATTCAAGCCTGAGATGAAAGGTGATCGACTCTGCCACCAGGCCGCCCAGTTCGAGTCGTTGGCTGATCTGGTCAACGAAACGCCGCAGAATGAACAATAGCGGTTCAACGGTCTCGATCTCGTGTTCGAACTCGAACGATTCCTCGAATCGCTCGGCGGGCAGAACGCAGTTCAGTGGGCGCAACGCTGTCGTCGAGGCGGCGGCGAACAGGGCGAGCGCTTCCAGGCCGAGCCGTTCGACGACGGCATCCTGTCCGAGCGAAAGCAACTCGCCCACGGTGTGAATCCCCCAATGTTGCAGGATCAGGGCGACATCCGTGGACGGCTCCAACGCCGCGACGGGCAAGGAGACAACGAATTCGCACGGGTCGGAGACGATTGTGGCCGCGGACGTGAGGAGGCTCTGATTGATTTCGGCTTTCGGCTTTCGGCTTCCGGATTTGGGAGGGCGACTCTCCTCACGTCGGCTGCTACGGAGCACCGTTGTTCCCCAGCGCGCTGCGTGACGGGCAATATTGGGCGTCGGACCGATACCGATACGGGCTTGGAGGTTCAACGAGGAGAGAGCTGTGCGCAAACGGGCGGACCAAACCAACAGTTTATCCCGGAGTGCGTCCGCCTCGGGCGCCGACGACGAAGACGCCGAATACTCTATGCGCTCCATCTCATTTCTCAACTCTGCCAGTCCGCGCAAATCGATGGTCACCGTGCCGGGCGACGTGTTCTCAATGTTGGGCGAGAAACCGTAGGCGCATTGGAGCACGGCGTCCGTGGCGGCTGCCTCCTGGCCCGCGGAACGATGGCGAATCAGCAACCGGCCACATCGAGCCAGCGCCTGCGTGGGCGTGAGTCCCTCGCTCACACCAACGGCGCGAGCCGCGCCGTTGGCGTCGCACACGCGCGGTGTGCTCAGCGCTGGGTCCACGAGCGCGACGGCTTTCGCCCACAACTCCGGCTCGTGCCGGAGCCCGGCTTGTAGCGAAAACTGCGGCAGATGGATGACGGCGAACAAGATGGTTGATGGTGAAGGATTGATAGTTGATGGAGTCAGCCTGCCTGCACGACTTCGTCTTCTTCATGACTTTCCCCCCGCAGTAGTCCGAAGCGAAGCTGCCCGAGCACCTGCGACGGCGGTTGCGCCAGCGCGCCCAGGCCCAGCTTGCTCTCTACGCGCACCCGACAAACAGCTCTGGCGACGAGCGGATACGGGGTGACGACCAGAGTGGTTGCGCCGTTCTGCTCCAGCAAACGACGGAAACGATGCCACACACTGGATGGAATCTTGCGAAGCTGCGCGACAGGGTTCAGCTTCAGGTCGAGGATGACGAACGGAAAGTTCGGATCGCGCAGCAGAATGTCGGCAGCTTTGAGCGCCTCATCGGCTTTGGTGCAACGCACCCACAGGAGGCGTGACAGCACATCGGGTTCCACCGGGTCCACGTCGAAGCTGTCCGCGCCGTCCACGAGCGCGAGGAATCGCCCATCCGCTGCCACGCGGCGCAGGAAGGCGTGAATGACTTGCGCGCTGCCGGAACCGTGTCCCTCACCCACCAGTTCGGAGAGTTCGCCCTTGGGAAGTCCGCCGCAAAGCAGCGCGTCGAGGCCAGGCACGCCTGTCGCAACAGGCACGGTGCCGTCCCGTGCGAGCTTTGTTCCATGGGCTTGCGGGAACCGTTCCGCCAGAAGCTGGCGCAATTCGACGATGGAGGCAGCCGCGCGCATGCAACGTCCCGTCACGGACCGGGGCAGAAAAGGTAGCTCAAATTACCGGCCTGCAAACTGAAATTTTTGGAAGACTACGACGTCGCTGTGGACAAAGGCTGTCCAACCAGGAGCCACCGATCTCCGGAAAAACCGGAGGCTTTTCAAAGTCTTCGCAGCCAGCGCAGATTTATCGTCCCCATTCTCGTTCTCGTCCTCGTCCTCGAATTCCTCTCATGTCGATTACGAGAACGAGGACGACGACGAGGACGATTATGGTTGCGGCTTCGCTGCGGTGGGGACGGTCGGGCGTTCGCCCGCGAAAAAGCAGCTTCAGCCCGCAGGCAGGGTGAGGGGGACCGTGTGAACAAGTTCTCGTGGACTTCACGCCCTGCATCGCTACAACTCGGTCATGCCGTTCTACGCCGACCTGCACGTCCATTCCAAGTATGCGCGGGCGACCAGCAGGGACCTCGACCTGGAGCACATGGGACTTTGGGCGGCGAAAAAGGGAGTGACTGTTCTTGGCACTGGCGATTTCACCCATCCGAAATGGTTCGCCGAGATCAAAGAGAAACTCGAGCTCGCCGAACCAGGCCTGTTCCGTTTGAAACCCGAACTGGAGCGTTGGTGTGCCGATCAATTCCCTGCGTTCGCACAACAGCCGACCCGGTTCCTGTTGGAGGTGGAGATTTCCACGATCTATAAGAAACGGGACAAGACGCGGAAAGTTCATCATCTTCACTATGTTCCCGACCTGCCGAGCGCCGAACGCTTCATCGCGAAACTCTCCCGCATCGGCAATCTCAACGCCGACGGCCGCCCCATCCTCGGCCTTGATTCACGCGACCTCCTCGAAATCACGCTTGAAGCCGGAGAAGGCGCTTACCTTATCCCGGCACACATCTGGACGCCGTGGTTCGCGGTGCTCGGCTCCAAGTCTGGGTTCGATTCCATTGAGGAATGCTACGGCGATCTCACAAAGCATATCTTTGCGCTGGAGACCGGGCTCTCGTCAGACCCACCGATGAACTGGCGGCTCAGTCAGCTCGATCGCTACACACTCGTCTCGAACTCGGACGCCCATTCACCGGGGAAAATCGGTCGCGAGGCGTGCAAGTTTGATTGCCCACTGGATTACTGGGCCATCCGTAGCGCACTGGAAACCGGCCGCGGTTATGGCGGCTCGGTCGAGTTCTTTCCGGAGGAAGGGAAATACCACCTCGATGGCCATCGCACCTGCGGCGTGCGCCTCGATCCGAAGCAGACGAAAGAACACGGCGGACTCTGCCCAACCTGCGGCAAGGAACTCACCATCGGCGTCATGCATCGCGTCAACGAACTCGCTGACCGTCCCGAAGGCGGGCATCCCGAGGCGTCGGCGCCGTTCCGCAGTCTGGTGCCGTTGCCTGAGGTGCTTTCAGAGATTCACCGCGTCGGCGCGGCGAGCCGCAAGGTGGCCGAGAGTTACGAGAATCTGGTGAGCAGGATCGGGCCTGAACTGTTCATCCTCGAACACGCGCCGGTTGACGAACTGCGCAAGGCCGGTTCGGAGTTGCTGGCAGAAGGCATCAGGCGGATGCGTGAGGGCCGCGTCATCCGGCAGGCGGGATACGATGGAGAGTACGGTGTCATCCGTGTTTTCACAGATGACGAACTCGATCTAAGTGGAGGAGTGAGTTTTTTGATCGAAGTGTCGGCCAACGTGCTGTCGGCATCTTGCCGGCAGAAAGAGCGTGACTCTGCGGAACAAAAACCATGCCGACGGGACGCCGGCAGCAAGTCCGCACGACATCCTCAAACCGCGCTCCTGCAAGACGCGCCATCGCTATCCCTTTCTTGCGATCCCTTGGCCGGCCTCGATCCCGATCAGCGCGCTGCGGCTGAAATCGTCGATGGCCCATTGGTAATAATCGCGGGTCCCGGCACCGGCAAGACCCGCACGCTCACCCACCGAATCGCTCACCTCGTCATAAACAGAGGCGTCGCTCCGGATCAGGTTCTGGCTGTCTCCTTCACCAACCGTGCTGCCAACGAAATGAAGGAACGGTTGCATAAACTGCTACCAGTTCAAGCGCAGGCCGTGCTCGTGACCACATTCCACGGGCTGGGCTATCGGTTGATGCGCGAGCACGGTATGCGGCTGGGATTGCCGGCATTGCTACGCATTGCGAGCGAAGCAGAACGTCGAGCGATGCTCGCCGAGAAGCGGAAGCTCACGGAGCGCAACGCAGAACAATGGCTAAAGCACATTTCGCAAATGAAGCGGGGAGCGCACCCTTCGGGGGTGCCGCTGGCCCTCCACAAGGATGGAGCCGGGATCGTTCTGGCCGCTTACGAAGAGGCGATGCGCGAGCGCGGCTGGGTGGATTTCGATGATCTCATCAGTCTGCCGATCCAGCTTCTCGAAGAACACGCCGACGTACTCAATCACTATCGCGAACGATTCCGCTATTTTTCAATGGACGAGTTCCAGGACATCGACCAACGCCAGTATCGGCTCGTCCGACTGCTCGTTCCGCCGGATGGCAACCTCTGCGTGATCGGCGATCCCGATCAGGCGATTTACAGTTTTCGCGGTGCGGAGCCTCGCCTCTTTCTGCAGTTGGCTTCCGATTATCCTGCCGCCCGCACGGTCCATCTTCATCGCAATTACCGCTCCGGTCGCGGGATTGTTGAAGGCGCGCTTCAAGCCATCGCCCCGACTTCGCTCGTTGAAGACCGCGTGCTCGAAGCGCTGAATGCCGATCCGACCAGAATTACCATCCACGAGTCGCCCACCGACAAAGCGGAAGCGGAGTTCGTTGTGCATAGTATCGAGAAACTCATCGGCGGCTCCGGTTTCTTTTCGTTGGACAGCGGCCGAGTCAAAGCTGGGGATCGCGGTGGCGATTACTCGTTTTCCGACTTCGCGGTTCTCTATCGGACCGATGCGCAAGCGGAGGCGCTGTGCGAAGCCCTCACCCGCTCGGGCATTCCGTTTCAGCGTCATTCACATCGGCCGCTGATCGAGCGTACCGAAGTGCAATTGCTTCTGTCCGCCGCCTGCAAGTTGGCCTCGGATCAGACCGTACTCAACCGTCTGAAAGGCGCGCTCGGAAGTTCGAAGGCCGAATATCCAAACCCGAAAGAAGCCCAAAGCTCGAAATCAAAGAGCGCTGCATCGCCGGTTACCTCGGAATTCGGGGATTCGGAGTTCGGATTTCCTTCGGATTTCGTCCTTCGCATTTCGGATTTTGCACACCGTTGCGGCCACGATTTCGCTCGCTTCGAATCCGAACTGGCGCTGTTCTCCGATGCAGATCTCTGGGACCCGCGCGCCGACCGTGTCTCGTTGCTCACGTTGCACGCCAGCAAGGGCCTGGAGTTCGCGATCGTCTTCATTACCGGATGTGAAGACGGCCTGCTGCCGCTCCGGTTCGGCTCCGAGGATGACGCGTCGAACCTGGCCGAGGAACGCCGCCTGTTCTTCGTCGGCATGACACGCGCCCGCAAACGTCTATTCCTCTCCCATGCTGGGAGACGCCTTTGGCGCGGTCAAATCCGCCAACAGACGGTTTCGGCGTTCGTCGCCTCGATCCGGCAAGAGCTCCTGGAACAAACCAAGTCAGAGGTGAAGACGCGGGAGAAACCCCTGGCCGAACAGTTGAGCTTGTTCCTACCTTGATCCTTCGCTAAGTCTCACGAACGTCCCCAGGCAAGCAGCCAAAAAACCGCCGCCCGTCCAGAAAGACATCAGCCGCGCGGCATCGGAGCGCGACCGGTCCCCCGGTCGCAGCAGCCCCGACAACCCACGGCCACTTCCAAAACCTCCGACGTTCGGGCCGAGATCCGATCCTGCTGCGCGCCGGCACGTCGCGCGGCCGCCAATTTCGGAACGCGCCCATCCTGGGCGCAGCGGCTCCGAAGACCGCGGATGCAGGAAAATTTTTCCAAGCCCATCCGACTGCGGACGCGCTGCGGCCTGGAAGGCCGCACTCCGCAAAAACTCGCGCAGCCGTCGAACATTCCCGGCCACAAGTAGCGCGACCGGTCCCCCGGTCGCAGCGGCTTCGATGGCGTGAGGGCTGTAGAATTC
>Ga0209382_10011666_pt1 | contig 10898 bp, 9 predicted proteins | sample SoiMetdeltSBSDD5_FD_187599 | JGI IMG/M metagenome (GOLD analysis project Ga0209382, IMG submission 187599) | Bulk soil microbial communities from a Populus tree surrounding site in Tennessee, USA - Soil MetaG P. deltoides SBSDD5 (SPAdes) (version 2) | ecosystem: Environmental > Terrestrial >...
GGCTCGGGGTGCATGGTGGGCTCGGTGCCCTTGCCGTTCCACTCCCAGGCGGCGACGTAGGCGAAGCGGTCGTCGTCGCGCAGCGCCTCGCCGTCCTCGGTCTGGCTCTCCTCCCGGAAGTGGCCGCCGCAGGACTCCTCCCGGTGCAGGGCGTCGCGCACCATCAGCTCGCCCAGCTCGAAGAAGTCGGCCACCCGGGTGGCCTTCTCCAGCGACTGGTTGAGGGCGCTGCCGCCCAGCACCCGGACGTCCTTCCAGAACTCCTCGCGCAGGGCCGGGATCTCGGTCATGGCTTTCTCGAGCCCCGCCCGGTTGCGGGCCATGCCGCAGTTCTCCCACATGATCTTGCCCAGCTCGCGGTGGAAGTGGTCGACCGAGCGGGTGCCGTTGATCGACAGCAGCCGCGCCACCGTGTCGCCCACCGACGTCTCGGCCTGGAAGAACGCCGGGTCATCCGTCGGCACCGGCCGCTGGCCCAGCAGGCCGGCCAGGTAGTTGGCCAGCGTGTAGGAGATGACGAAGTAGCCGTCGGCCAGGCCCTGCATGAGCGCCGAGGCGCCCAGCCGGTTGGCGCCATGGTCGCTGAAGTTGGCCTCGCCCAGCACGAACAGGCCGGGCACGTTGGACATCAGGTGGTAGTCCACCCACAGCCCGCCCATCGTGTAGTGGACGGCCGGGTAGATGCGCATCGGGACCTGGTACGGGTTCTCGTCGGTGATGCGCTCGTACATGTCGAACAGGTTCCCGTAGCGCTCGCGGATGGTGTCCTCGCCCACCCGGCCGATGGCCTCGCCGAAGTCGAGGTACACGCCGTTGCGCAGCGGGCCCACGCCCCGGCCTTCGTCCACCACCGACTTGGCGTTGCGGGACGCCACGTCGCGGGGCACCAGGTTGCCGAAGCTGGGGTACTTGCGCTCCAGGAAGTAGTCGCGGGCCGAGTCGGGGATCTTGTCCGGCGAGCGGGTGTCGTCGCGGTCGAGCGGGACCCAGATGCGCCCGTCGTTGCGCAGCGACTCGGACATCAGCGTGAGCTTGGACTGGAACTCGTCGCTGGCCGGGATGCAGGTGGGGTGGATCTGGGTGAAGCACGGGTTGCCGAACAGGGCGCCGCGGCGGTGCGCCCGCCAGATGGCGGTGGCGTTCGAGTACTTGGCGTTGGTCGACAGGTAGAAGACGTTGCCGTAGCCGCCGGTGCACAGCAGCACGGCGTGAGCCGAGTGCGACGTCACCGCGCCGCTCACCATGTCGCGCACGACGATGCCGCAGGCCACGCCGTCCTTGACCACCAGGTCCAGCATCTCGCTGCGGGTGTGGAGCTTGACCGTGCCCAGCGCCACCTGGTGCATCATCTGCTGGTAGGCGCCCAGCAGCAGCTGCTGGCCGGTCTGGCCCCGGGCGTAGAACGTGCGGGACACCTGCGCGCCGCCGAAACTGCGGTTGTCGAGCAGGCCGCCGTACTCCCGGGCGAAGGGGACGCCCTGGGCCACCGCCTGGTCGATGATGTTCACCGACTCCTCGGCCAACCGGTAGACGTTGGACTCGCGGCTGCGGAAGTCGCCGCCCTTGATGGTGTCGTAGAACAGCCGGAACACCGAGTCGCCGTCGCCCTTGTAGTTCTTGGCGGCGTTGATGCCGCCCTGGGCGGCGATGGAGTGCGCCCGGCGCGGGCTGTCGTGGTACGTGAAGACCTTGACGTTGTAGCCCTGCTCGCCCAGCGTGGCCGCGGCCGAGGCGCCGGCCAGCCCGCTGCCCACGATGATGACCTCGAAGCGGCGGCGGTTGTGCGGCGCCACCAGCTTCATGTCGAAGCGGTGGCGCGTCCAGCGCTCCTCGAGGGGACCGTCGGGCACCTGGCTGTCGAGCTCGCCGATCACGTCAGGCTCCTTCCTGGTACAGCTCGCAGGTCACGATCCGGCCGCCCGAGGTCGCGCAGTCGGCGTTGTCGTCGGCGCTGACGATGCCCAGCTGCACTGCGATGGGGAAGCTGACGTTGCCCACCATCACGATGGCCGCGAAGGCGGTGGCGAACACCCGCCGGGCCGAGTTCCACCGTGGGTTGTTCAGCCCGAGGCTCTGGAACAGCGACCAGGACCCGTGGAACAGGTGGATGCCCAGGGCGATGTTGGCGACGATGTAGATCAGCGCCACCACCGGCCGCTCGAAGCTGGCGACCAGGTTGCGGTACACGTCGCCCCGCACGAAGTCGGGGTTGGCCGTGCCCCAGGTGAGGTCGGCCAGGTGGAACACGACGAACAGCGCGATCACCACGCCGGTCAGCCGCATGGACCGGCTGGCGGCATTGGCCGCCTGGTAGTCACGGGGCGAGACGTAGCCGCCCTCGGCGCGGGCCCGGCGGTTCGTGAGCGTGAGGCTGGCCGCGGCGTGGATGTGGAACGCGAACGCGATGATCAGCCCGATGCGCAGCAGCCACAGCGCCACGGTGCGGGGCAGGAAGGGCACGAGCAGCTCGCGCAGCCACTCGCCATAGTGATTGATCGCCTCGGCCCCCAGGTACACCTTGAAGTTGCCGAGCATGTGCACGAACACGAAGCCCATCAAGGCGATCCCGGTCAGCGCCATGACCCACTTCTTGCCGACAGCCGACCGATAGAACTCGATCGGCCACGGAGCGTGGCGGCGGCTGTGCGGGTGCACCGGGGCGACGGACTGCCGCTCCAACGTCTGCATCGCTACCTTCAGCCTCCCGGACAGGGCTAGGACGGTCCGGATCGGAACCGTACTCACAAATCTACGGGGGGCAAGAAATGACGGTGACCTGGTAGCGGTTCGTCACCAGTTCGCCATCCGGCAATCGCAGCGACAGGTCGACCACGACGGGCCCGGACTCGGGCAGCACGGTGCGTATGGTTCCGGCCAACACGCAGGCATCGGCCCCCACGTCACCGGCCCAGCGCCACTCATGGGAGCCGCCGTCCCAGGACAGCGTGGCGGTCAGCTCGGCGTCGGCAATGGGTGTGCGACGGTCGGACACCACATGGACGTCCAGCGCCAGCTTGTCCCCGGGTGCATGGGCCGGCAGCGTGCGGCCGGCCACCACGATGACCGGACGGCACGCCGCGGCCAGCGCGTCGAAGGCCGCCTTGGGGCGGCGCTCGTGGTCGAGCAGCGACGGCGTGATGCCCGGGTGGGCGTCGCTCAGCCGGGCCACGGCGAACCCGCCCGTGGGCCGGTACTTGAGCCGGCGCAGCTCCTCGACGTGGTGGCGGACGAGCCTGGCCTGGTACGCCTGCGTGGCGTCGCGCCAGTCGTCGAACGTGGCGTAGGCGGAGGGCGGAACCCGCCGGGCCATGGTCTCGCGCTCCAGCCCGTGATGCTCGGCGAGGCGATCCCAATCGAGGTCGGGCCAGCGTTCCGGCTCGGCGAAGTCGGCGCCGTCGCCCGACGGGACCGACGCGGCACCGAATCCGCTCACGCAGCGCGCCACGCGGGGGATCAGCTCGGCCACCCGCCCCAGGGAGCGCTCGTCGCCCACCTCCCAGCCGAGCGCCAGGTGCGGATCGTTCACCACCGGCCGGGACCCGTCGGCCCGTTCCAGGGCCCGGGCGACCGATGTGTCGAGCACGCTGGGCCGCCAGCCGGCGCGGTGCTGGGCCAGCGCCAGCCCGATGGCCCCGGCCTCGCGGCTGGGCGGCGGCGCCGGCCGGTCGTGGGGGCACCACAGGGCGACGGAGGCATGGTGCCCGAGCAGGTCGACCAGGGCGTGGGCCTGGCGAGACGCCTGGCGCCGGACGCCCCGGGCGTAGCGCCCGTGCAGGGGCATGTCCTGCCACAGCAGGAGACCGACCTGGTCCGCCTCGTCGTACAGCTCGGGCCGGGCCACGTGGCCCTGCACCCGCAGCAGATCGAGCCCCGCGGCGAGCGCGTGGTCGACGTCGGCCCGCACCTCGGCCGGGGTGGCGTCGGCCAGGGCGGCGCGGGTCGGCCCGTGGCAGGCGCCCTTGAGGAACAGGCGCTCGCCGTTGACCGAGCACACCCAGGCCCGCAGGGACACCGAACGCAGGCCCACCCGCACCCGCCGCTCGTCACTGATGCCACGGTCGCCACTGATGTCAGGGTCGCGGGGGAGGCTCACGGCCACCCGCAGGTCGTGGAGGCTGGGATCGCCGAGGGCGCGAGGCCACCACAGCTCGGGGCGCTCGACCACGACGGTCCAGGCGACCTCGTTGCTCCCGGCCGCCAGCGGCTGGTCGACCTGGTGGTCGACCGCGCCCAGCTCGGTGCGCAGCTGCACCCGCCGGGCCTGGTCGCTGTCGAGCACCGCCCGCAGCCCGAGGACGGCGCGGGTGGCCGAGGCCTCCCGGCACTGCACCCGCAGGGACGCGATGCGCACCGGGCCCGTCTCGCTCAGCCGCACGGGTCGCCAGATGCCTCCGGGGTTGAAGGCGGGATCGACGTGGTCGCCGCCCTGGAACACGCCGGTCAGGTTGCGCCGGGTGGCGGGGTCCGGCTCGGGGGTGCACGCCACCTCCACGGCCAGAGCGTGCTCGGCTCGATCCCGCAGGTGGTCGGTCACCTCGAACACATGGGGCACGAAGTATCCCTCGGTGTCGCCCAGGTAGCGCCCGTCGAGCCACACGTCGGCCTGGTAGAAGATGCCCTCGAACGCCAGCCAGGCCCGCCGCTCCGGGGCCGGGGAGCCGGCCTCGAAGCGGCACCGGTACAGCAGCGGCCCGTCGGCCTCGGCGAACGCCGGCACCGAGCGCCAGTGCCCGGGCACCGTGACGTCCTGCCAGGCCGCATCGTCGAAGTCGGCCTCGGCGTAAGCCCGCCGCAGGGCGTCGTCGGCCGGCGCCGCCCGCCACCGCTCGTTCAGCTGGACGTGGCGGGCCGGCTCCATCGTGCGCGCAGGGTATCGCCGCCGCTGGTCGGGCGATCCTTTTGGAACCCCGGCGCCCTGGGCGGTGTAGGGGGGTGGGGGGGAGAGGTGCTCGCCCCGGGAGGTGCACGGCCATGGGTGTGCGGCGGTTGGTGACGGTGGTGGGGCCCGCGGTGGCCGGGCTGGCCCTGGTGGTGGCCTCGGCCGGGCCCGCGGCGGCCAAGGGGCCGACGGGGATGACGATCACCTACCCCGGGGGCGGTCCTCCCGTGGACGTGGAGATGGGCTCGCTCAGCGAGGACCTGGGGCTGTGGTCCGCCCTCGGGGATACCGAAGGGCCGGCGTTCAGCGCCGAGCCGCCGGTGGCGCCGGTCGGTGAGCCGTTCGTCGTGCGCTGGACCATGTACCACGACACGGGGACCCCGCTCGTCATCTCCCAGCAGCTGTGGCTCGACTCCGGGGGCGGCGGGTTGGTCTACACCGAGCCGGGCCAGCCGGCCGAGCCCTACATCAGCAGCGGGACCAAGGGTGGCTGGCTCCAAGCCCCCGCCGGCCTGCGGGCGCACCTCGTAGCGGGCGGGTTCGACCCGACGGCCGCGCCCCCTGCCGAGGCCCCCGCCTCCCGGAAGGTGACCGACGAGGCCCGAGCCTCGGACGGCGGGGCGACGCGCAGCTGGTGGGCGCCGGTCGGGCTCGCCGCGGCTGCTGCGGTCGGGGCGACCGCCGTGGCGGTGGCGGCCACCGCCGCGCGGCGCGGACGGCGTGAACGGGATGCGGCGCCCGCCGCCGGTTGACACCATCGCGTGGTGGTGGGCCGACCACACGACGACGGCGAGCTCGTGCGACGGGCACAGGAGGGTGACGTGGATGCCTACGCCGCCCTCCTCGGCCTGCACCAGGACGCGGCCCGCCGCCTGGCCGCCGTGCTCGGCTCGGCCGGTGACGCGGACGAGGTCGTGCAGGACGCCTTCGTCAAGGCCTGGTACGCCCTCGGCCGCTTCCGCCGGGATTCACCCTTCCGTCCCTGGCTCTTGCGAATCGTGGCCAACGAGGCCCGCAACCGGCGCCGGGCGGCCGGCCGCCGGGCGGGCCACGAGCTCCGCTTCGCCACCGACCGCGCCGTGGCCCCGGGGGAGGCGGCCCCCTCGCCCGAGGCCGCGGTGCTGGTGACCGAGGCCCGCCGCTCGGTGGCCGCCGCCCTCGCCGGGTTGCCCGACGCCCTGCGGGACGCCGTCGCCTGCCGCCACCTGCTCGGCCTCGACGAGCGGGAGACCGCCGCGGTGCTGGGCGTGCCCCGGGGCACCGTGAAGTCCCGCACGGCCCGGGGCCTGCGGCGCCTGGAGCGGGCGCTGGAGGGAGGCCACGGTGGCTGAGCGGTACGCCGAGCTGATCCTCGCCCTACGGGACCTGGGCGAGGGCCTGGACCTGCCTCCGGGCCGAGACCCTGCCGCGGCCGCGGTCGCCCGCATCCGGGCCGCGCCGGCCCCCGCGCCGCGGGTCGAGCGCACGCCGAGCGCCCGGTGGCGGGTGGCGGCGGCCGTGGGCGTCGCCATCGCCCTGGTCGTGGCGCTACCCGGCCCGCGCGCCGCGCTCGGCCGCCTGCTGGGGATCGGAGGGGTGGAGATCACCACCGGCGCCGAGATCGACCCCACGCTGAGCCGGGCGTACGACTTGGGCAGCGGCGTGCCGGTGGACGACGCCCTCGACGCCTTTCCCGGTACTCCGGACCCGGAGCTGGGCGAACCGGCCGAGGCCTACAGCGGCCGGCCCGCGGGTGGGACATCGCTGGTGTGGGCCGCGTCGGACCGGCTGCCGGCCATCGGCGACACGGGAGCGGGCCTGATCCTGACGGCCTTCCCCACGTCCGGCGTCCCTGACGTCCACAAGCGGCTCGGCGTCGACGGGGCGATCACGAACCAGAGCGTGGGCGGCCACCCGGGGGTATGGATCGAGGGCGCCCACGAGATGGCTTTCACCACCCCCGACGGCCACCCGGGCGACACCCGCATCGCCGGCAACACGCTGGTGTGGACCGATGGCCACATCACCTACCGCCTGGAGTCGTCCCTCGACCGCTCGACCGCCGTCGAGCTCGCCGCCCGGCTCACCTGACCGGCCATCGCCGGACCGGCCTGCCGCGCCGCGCCGTCCCCGGGGTAGCTTGGCCCGCATGCCCGACACGACCCGCCCCGCCACCCTGGGAGAGCTCCGGGCCTCCGGGTGGCGTTCAGTGCCGGTGAAGGATGAGATCCGTCGCAACGCCGTCGCCCGCATCGCCGCCGGCGAGCAGCTCATCGCCTCGGTCATCGGCTTCGACGACACCGTCCTGCCCCAGCTGGAGAATGCCGTGCTGGCCGGGCACGACGTGATCTTCCTGGGCGAGCGGGGCCAGGCCAAGACCCGCATGATCCGCTCGCTGGTCGAGCTGCTCGACGAGTGGCTGCCCATCGTGGCCGGGAGCGAGATCAACGACGATCCCTACCACCCGGTGTCCCGCCACGCCCGGGACATGGTGGACACCCATGGTGACGAGACCCCGATCGGGTGGGTCCACCGCGACCTGCGGTTCGGCGAGAAGCTGGCCACCCCGGACACCTCGATCGCGGACCTGATCGGCGAGGTCGACCCCATCAAGGTGGCCGAGGGGCGCTACCTGTCCGACGAGCTCACCATCCACTACGGCCTGGTCCCCCGCACCAACCGGGGCATCTTCGCCATCAACGAGCTGCCCGACCTGGCCGAGCGCATCCAGGTGGGCCTGCTCAACGTGCTGGAGGAGCGCGACGTCCAGGTGCGGGGCTACAAGATCCGCCTGCCCCTCGACGTGGTGCTGGTGGCCTCGGCCAACCCCGAGGACTACACCAACCGCGGCCGCATCATCACCCCGCTGAAGGACCGCTTCGGCAGCCAGATCCGCACCCACTACCCGCTCGACGTCGAGACCGAGGTCGCCATCGCCCGCCAGGAGGCCCGCCCCTTCGAGGTCGAGGGCGTGCGGGTCACGGTGCCCGCCTACATGACCGACATCGTCGCCACCCTCAGCCAGCTGGCCCGGGAGAGCGCCCACATCAACCAGCGCTCGGGCGTCTCGGTGCGGCTCACCGTGTCGAACCACGAGGTCATGGTGGCCAACGCCACCCGCCGGGCCCTGCGCCACGGCGAGCGGGACGTAGCGCCGCGGGTCAGCGACCTCGATGCCCTGGCCGCCTCGACCATGGGCAAGGTCGAGATCGAGACGCTGGACGAGGGCCGCGACGAGCAGATCGCCGAACACCTGCTGCGGGCGGCCGTGCTCACGGTGTTCAAGCGCGAAGTCAGCCCGGGCAACCTGCGGGACGTGGTGCTGGCGTTCGACGAAGGTGCCGTGGTCCACACCGGCGAGGACGTGACCTCCGCCGACCTGGCCCGCCTGGTCGAGGACGTGCCCGCCCTGCGCGAGCCGGTGGCCGGCCTGGCCGGTGGGGACGAGAGCCCGGCGGTCGTGGCCAGCGCGGTCGAGCTGGTGCTGGAGGGCCTCCACCTGTCCAAGCGCCTCAACAAGGACTCGCTGGCTGGCCGGGCCACCTACCGGTCCCGCTCGTAGCCCGCTAGCGCGGCGGGCGGGTGAGGAGGCCGGTGTCGACGATGGCCCGGCTCCAGGGGCGCACGGTGGCCCGGAGGCGGTCGGCGTCCTCCTCGCCGAGGTGGATCCACGGGGCCATGGCCCGCTCGTCGGTCAGCGCCTCGACCCGGTCTCGCACCTCGGTCCCGGCGGGCGTGAGGTGGTCGCCGTCGAGCCAGCCCCGCTCGGTGAGGCGGGCTCGGGCGGCGTCCCAGTCCTCGTCCGACCAGGCGCGGGTCGACTTCAGCACGGCCAGCGGGACGTCGCCCGCGGCACCGTGGGTGACCAGCGCTTCGCAAGGGTCGATGCCCTCCAGGACCAGGGCCGCGACGTGGCCGTCGCCCCGGAACTCCCGCAGCTGCGTGACCGCCTGCCACAGCACCAGGTGCGGCTCGTCGGCCCACGGCAAGCTGGCGTGGCCCGCGTAGAGCGGCCGGCCCGCGGGCGTGCATCCCTCCGCGGCCCGGCGGGCCGTCTCGGCCGCCCACGCCATCTCGTCCGACGCCAGCACGTCGTCGCCCAGCGCCTCCCGCAGCGCGGCGTCGGTCGCCCCCAGCCGGGCCTCCACCAGAGCCGCGGGCGCGGCCGCTTCCCACGCCGACGGGATGGCGGCCCGCACGTAGTCGGGCGAGAAGTTGTAGAAGGTGGCGATCACGACCTCGGCCGGCACCGCGCCCATGGCCGCCGCCCGCGAGGCGAAGTAGCCGGCCTGGTCCGCCACGCCCAGCGCCCGGTAGGCCTCGGTGGCCCGGGGCGTGAAGTAGATCATCCCGTGGTAGGGCTCCAGCGTCCGCCACATCTTGCGGGCCAGCGTCGGCGACATGGGCCGGACCCTAGCCAGCCGCGAGTGCCTGCAGAGCGGGGCGCGGGTTGCGGTCGCGGTCGAACACGCCCAGGCGGGCGTCGAAGCCGCGGTGCCACTCGTAGCCGTCCACCGCGGGCTGGTGGAACGCCCCCACCATCCGCAGGCCGTGGCTCTGCGCCTCGCCGACCAGCTTCACGGCCCGCTCCAGGCGTTCCTTGCGGGCCGCGTCGCCATCGCGGTCGGCGGGGTCGGCCGTCACCACCAGCACCCCTTGGGGCGCGGCCGTGTCGGCCAGGCGGGCCAGCGGGTCCTCCAGCCCGGTGACCGGGGCGCTCACGACCACCAGGTCGTCGTGGTCGGTGTCGTCGCCGGGCCGCCACGACACCGCCACCGGGTGCGGGCCCGAGCGCAGCAGCCGGGCGGCCTCGGCCTCGCCGGCGCGCAGCGTGGCCAGGGCGTCGTGGTGGTCCCCCTCGGACCGGCGTCCGGGCGGGAAGGTGCCGTCTCCGTAGCCCAGCCGGGCCACCAGGTCGGGCTCGTGGACGGGGACCCATCCCGCCACCAGGTCACCGATGGCTTCGGCCACCCGGTCGACATGGCGCGGCCAGGTGAGGCTCGCGGCCTTGTCGTCCAGCCAGCCCCGCTGGTCGTCGGTGAACCACCCGGGCGCCGAGCCATGGAGCAGGCAGGCCCACACCTCGACGCCGGCTTCCCGGGCGGCGGCCAGCACTCGCCGCAGGTGGGCGGCCTCGTCCTCGTCCCAGCGGCCGGGCTCGGGCTCCAGGCGGGCCCACTCCACCGTGAGCCGGTGGTGCGTGATGCCGTGCGCCGCCAAGAGGGCGAAGTCGTCGGCGTAGCGGGTGCGGAACCCGTTGCCGTCCCGTGATGCCGGGGCCCGACCCTCGGCCTCCCAGCCGGCCCAGTCGGCCCGGGGCGCCGCGCCCTCGCACTGGGTGGCGGCGGCCGCCGTCCCCCACCAGGGTGTGGCCATGGCTCAGCCGGGGGTGAGCCGCTCGGCGGCCCGCCCGAGCAGCTCGACGAAGGTGTCGATGTCCTGGGCGCCGGGGATGGCCCAGCGGCCCTCGATCACGAACGTCGGCACCGCGTGGATGTCGAGCTCGCCCGCCTGGCGTTCGTCGGCCCGCACCTCCTCAGCGTAGGCGCCCGTGGCCAGGACCTCGGCGGCCATGTCCGGGTCGAGCCCGGCCTCGCCGGCCAGCGCGGCCAGCACCGCGTGGTCGGCGAGGTCGCGGTTGTCGGTGAAGTAGGCCCGGAAGAACCGCTGGTGCAGATCGTTCTGGACTGGCGCGCCCGCGGTGTCCAGGGCCCACGCCGCCAGCCGGTGGGCATCGAAGCTGTTGATCCGCCGCTTGCCGTCCCAGCGGAAGTCCACGCCGATGTCGGACGCCGCCCGGGCCAGCCGGTCGTGTGTCATGGCCACCCGCTGGGCCCCGCCGAACTTGCGGGCCAGGTACTCGGCCAGGTCCTGGCCCTGCGGCGGCACCCCGGGGTCGAGCTCGAAGGCCCGGTGCACGATCTCGACCTCGGGCCCGTCCAGCCGGGCGACGGCCTCCTCGAAGCGGCGGGTGCCCAGGTAGCACCAGGGGCACACCACGTCGGACCAGATGTCGACTCGCACGAGCCGACCCTACCGG
>Ga0209382_10011670_pt1 | contig 10896 bp, 11 predicted proteins | sample SoiMetdeltSBSDD5_FD_187599 | JGI IMG/M metagenome (GOLD analysis project Ga0209382, IMG submission 187599) | Bulk soil microbial communities from a Populus tree surrounding site in Tennessee, USA - Soil MetaG P. deltoides SBSDD5 (SPAdes) (version 2) | ecosystem: Environmental > Terrestrial >...
CCTCTCACCGGAGGCGGAGGCCATCGTCAATGTGCCGGAAGTCGAGGTCGTTGGCGAGGCCCAACCGGAGACGGTCATCACGCTCAATGAGGAGATCGTCGTAGTGGATGAGAGTGGAACTTTCTCCGTCATCCTGCCGCTGGAGGACGGCCCGAACGAAATAGAAATCGTGGCGAGTGATCTGGAAGGCCACGAAGTCAGTCTGATACTGGAAGTCACTTACGATCCTGAAAGTTAAGCGATTCACCTAAGGAGGTGCGTAATGAAAAAAGCTCAAGTGGTTTTGGCGATGGGGGTGCTGCTGGGGTTGCTCTTTTCGGCGGCCAACGTTCTGGCCGGCTCCAGCGCTGACGTGTCGGTCAAACCGAACAAGACGCCCGGGGCCAAGGCCACCGAGAAAGCCATCGAACGCGCAACGCAGGGCAAGGGCGGGAATGGGCAGGCGGGCAAGAAACAGAACTATAAAGGCGTTGTAGCGGCGGTCAGTGCCGGGAGCTTGACGCTTAGCCTCGACGATGGCAGCTCAGCCACGTTCACCGTTAGCGGCGCCACCCGGATCCATGTCCCTGCCTTAGGCAAGAGTGCCACCCTAGAGAATATTACGGTCGGCGTGCGCGCAACTGTTCAGGCGAAGGCGGATGAGAACGGCTCGCTGGCAGCGCTGCGAATCAATGTGACGCCTGGGAAGCCGGAGAAAGTCCACCGCGTCGGAACCGTCACGGCTTATACCGCGGGCGTGAGCATCACCGTCCAAGCCCAAGACGGCGGAACATCCACCTTTGCGCTCACGGCGGATACCAAGATTCTCCCCAAGCATCGCGTCGAGGAACTGGCCGTCGGTTCGCGGGTGACGATTATCTCGCGGCGGAATGTGACCGGCGGCGAGTTGACTGCGCAGGGCATCGTCGTTCATCCGTCTCAGCCAGACGGCGAGGAGGATGACGATGAAGAAACACCGAAGATTACCAAGACTCCGAATCCGGTCAAGACTCCGAAGCCAACGGAGGCTGAGGATGAGGTCTAAGAACTGGATTAGTTTCCTCTTAGATTGATGTTCAATGAGTCAACGGATGGAACAGATTTAACGGATTTTTCCGTTCTATTCGCCGAAGGCATCCGTTGACTCAAACGAATCTGTTATAATCACCTCACCATGTTTTCACTCTTTCACCCTCCCCGTTAACTCTTAGTCGCGGCTGCAGCGCGTGCCCCGCCACCGCTTATCTCAGGCGAAGTTATCCCATCCGCTAACTTTCTGAGATAAGAGGTGTCTCCATGTCTGCTATGCCTTCCTTCAAACTAAATATAACCCGCCTGTGGCGTGGGCCGATGTTCTTCGTCGTCACCTTGCTGGCCGTAGAACTGCTCGACGAGCTGATCTACGGCGTGGAGGCGGGGGCCATCCCGCTCATCCGCAATGACCTCCGGTTGACCTATGTCCAGGTCGGAGTGCTGTTAACTCTTCCGGGTCTGGTGGGAAGTGTCCTCGATCCGCTCATCGGCCTGCTGGGGGATATGTGGCGGCGCAAAGTGCTCATCGTCGGCGGTGCGGCCGTGACGATGCTTGCCATGCTGCTTATTGGCTTCGGCCACTCGTTCGCGGCGTTAATCGTTGCATTCTGTATCTCCTATCCCGCCAGCACCGCTTACGTCTCGCTCTCGCAAGCCACGTTGATGGACTTGCATCCGGGCCGCCACGATCAAATGATGGCGCGCTGGACGGTGCTCGGCGCTATTGGGCAGTTTGCCGGGCCGGCGCTCGTCTCGTTGGTGCTGATCCTCGGCTTTGGCTGGCGCGGTTTGTACTTTGGGCTGGCCGGACTCGCGGGCCTCGTCGCTTTCTTCTTCTGGCGCTGGACGGCGTCGGCGCAATTCGGCCAGGGGCAGGTCTCTGAAACCAAAGAAGAGCTCTGGGCCGGGCTGCGAGATTTGCCCAAAGCCATCCACACTTCCGGTCTGCTCCGTTGGCTGGTGCTCTTGGAACTGTCTGACTTAATGCTGGATGTCTTCTTCAGTTTCTGCGCGCTCTACTTCACCGATGTGGTGCATGTCACTCCGGCGCTTGCGGGCATTGCCGTGTCGGTGCTTACCCTCAGCGGTCTCATCGGCGATACACTCTTGATCCCACTCCTGGAAAAAATAGATGGCCTGCGCTTGATCCGCCTGACCGCGCTGTTAGTGCTAATCATCTATCCGTGTTTTCTCCTTGTCCCGAATATCTGGGTAAAGTTTGGACTGCTGGCAGTGCTCGGCCCGCTGCGCTCGGGCTGGTATCAAGTCTTGCAGGGCCGCGCCTATTCGGCCATCCCCGGCCGGTCGGGAACTGTTGTCGCCATCGGCTCGTTGGGAAGTATCGTCGCCTCCGCTTTTCCCATCATCTTGGGCGCCGTGGCCGAGCGGGCCGGTCTGGGCTGGGCGATGGCGCTGCTCATCATCGCACCGATCAGTTTGATTATTGGATTGCCTAAGCGTTGATTGTTCGCAAATGCTCCAGCCGCCGTCCTCGGCGGCGGCGGCGCCCGCGCCGGGGACGGCGCGGTGAGCGAAATCACCAATTGCCTAAAAGTTGACAGGTAAAACACTTGTTCTATAATAGTGCGCAATGGACGCAATAGAGAAATTAGGATTGATTGGCGATCAGATGGTCCTGGAGCCCGCAGAGGAATCTGATTCCGCTACACCGCGCCCGGTCGGGTCGGTGAACCCAAACATTCCCTCACGTTTGAGCGATGGGGCGCGGCCGCGAGCCGCGCCCGTCGCGGAGGCGGTGGCCGCGTGCGGACACTCACCGGCTGAACTCCGGCGAGTGTTCGGGTCCGGGGCCAACGTTGGGGATGTCCTCACCACTCTCACGCAAGGGAAGGGCGATCCACTCGAGCGCAAGAAACATTCCCTCGGCATCTATCAAGCCGTCGCGGGTGGCAAGCGCGTCCCGCTCCTCAAGACGTTACTCACCTCGGCCTGTGAACGCGATTGCTACTACTGCCCGTTCCGCGCCGGGCGCAACTTTCGCCGCGCCACCTTCAAGCCGGAGGAAATGGCGCGCGTCTTCACGCAAATGAATCAAGCGAACATCGCCAGTGGCTTGTTCCTGAGTTCCGGCATCATCGGCGGCGGCGTGCGCACGCAGGATAAGTTGCTGGACACGGCGGACATCCTGCGGCGCAAGATGAACTTCGCGGGCTACATTCACCTCAAGCTCATGCCCGGCCTGGAGCGCGATCAATTGCTCCGCGCCATGGAACTCGCCGACCGCGTCTCCATCAACCTCGAAGCCCCGAATACCGAACGCCTGCAAAAGTTAGCGCCGCACAAATTCTTTTTTGAAGAACTGCTTCAGCCGTTGAAGTGGGCGGATGAAATTCGGCGCACCCTTACTCCGGAGAAAACGTGGAAAGGGCGCTGGCCGTCTACCGTCACGCAGCTGGTCGTCGGCGGCGCGGGGGAGAACGATCTCGAAATCCTCACCACCACAATGTATGGGCTGAAGCAACTCCGCCTCCAACGCGTCTACTTCTCCGCGTTTCATCCCATCTCTGACACCCCGCTCGAAAATCACGCCCCCGAAAATCCGTGGCGCGAGCATCGGCTGTATCAGGCGTCGTTCCTCATGCGCGATTACGGCTTTGACCTGGAAGACATGCCCTTTGCTGCCGATGGTCGCCTGCCGTTGGATATGGATCCCAAACTGGGCTGGGCCAAGCAGAATCTCAGCGAAGCGCCGGTGGAAGTGAACCGCGCCAGCCGCCGCGATCTGCTGCGGGTTCCGGGCATCGGCCCTAAAGGCGTGGACGCCATCCTGCAAGCGCGCCGCCAGGGCAAACTTCGGGAACTGCGTGATCTACGGGCGCTCGGCATCCTCGCCGACCGCGCCGCGCCGTTCGTCCTCTTGGACGGTCAGCGGCCCGCCAGACAGTTGAGTCTGTTTGGCTGAGAAAAACCGTACACGGATGGCACAGATTCATCACTGATTTCACGGATTTTTTTAATTAATTTCCGTGTTATCCGCGCACTTCGTGCGCAAGTCATGGCTTGTTCTTACCAAACCCATCTTGCATTACATTCTTCTAGTGATAAACTGGGGCGAACCTCACCCGTCATTCGCTTTGCTCAGGACACCCCCTCTCCTGACGACAGTTTTATCGTCGTCAGGAGAGGGGGACGGGGGGTGAGGTCAAAGACAGGAATCAAAATGCAACCCAAAACGCCTCTCACCGTCTGGTTATTCTTTTTCTTTAGCTGGCTCATCGGCTGGTGGATGGCGTTTGACGGCATGCACCAACGCGTCTTCGGCGACTATGTGCGGATCAACGGCCAACTCGGCCCGTGGGTCTCGGTTGTCCGCGCACTCGGCATTGATCCGCAAAGCCTGGGATTCTTTTTCGTCTTCTTGGGTTTGTGCTTTGTGGCTGCGAGCTTTGGGGTCTACCTGCGCCGCCGCTGGGGATACAACGTCGGGCTGGCGGCTTCGGCGCTCTCGCTGCTCTATTGGGGCTTTGGCGCGCCGGTTGCTCTCATCTGTTTAGTGTTATTGCTGTTGAAGCCGACTCGCGCTTACCTCGCTACTCGCCTCAACGAACCTTCTCCAGCTTCCTAAATCACTTTTATCCTTCATCCTTCATCCTTCGAGGTAGAATAGGGCCAATCTCACTTACGGAGTACATGAATGCCTACCAATGCTGCCTTGCTAGCGGAAGTCCCCTTCTTTGAACTGCTCGACGAGCAGGAACGCGCCTTGTTAGCCGAACAACTGGATGTCGTCAGTTTCTCAGCCGGACAAATGGTTTTCAATTACGGCGATCCGGGCGACTCGCTCTACGTCATCCGCTCCGGGGAAGTGGAAGCTTTTTTCAAAGACGATACGGGCGAGCGCATTGTGCTAGAACGCTCCCAGGCCGGCGATTTCTTTGGTGAACTCTCGTTACTGGATAACGGGCCGCGGACGGCTTCGGTCGTCGTCACCCAAGATTTGGAAGCGCTGCGGGTGGATCGGGGTGATCTAAATCACTTCCTCCAGGTCCGCCCGGCCGCCTCGCTGAATCTCCTGACGGCCATGGGCCGCCGGATGCGCCAAACCACTGAACTCCTGCGCCATACTGCCTCGCGCAATGTGAACGAAGAAACGGAAGACAAGCGGACCGTTGTTCTGAAGGTCGCGGATTGGATTGCCGAGTTCAGCGGCAGCATGCCGTTTTTGACGATTAACGTCTTGATCTTCTTCTTTTGGATTCTCCTCAACATCGAGATTATCCCCGGCTTCCCGGCTTTTGATCCCTTCCCGTTTGGGCTGCTGACGATGGCGGTTTCCCTGGAGGCGATTTTCCTATCCATCTTTGTGCTCATTAGCCAGAATCGGCAGGCGGCCAAAGACCGTGTCCGGGCGGACATTGAATACGACGTCAACCTCAAGGCCGAGTTGGAAGTCGCGCACCTACATGAGAAGTTGGATCACTTAAATGCTCAAGTCCTTGCGCGTCTGACGAGTATCGAGCAGGTGCTGGCCGAAAGCCAACGCCGATGAGTCCAGTCGCGTTAGTTGGCGGCAATGAGTTCCGCCGCGAGTGTGATTCCATGGATCGGGCTTTGTTGGAGTTGATGGGCGGCGCGGTGGGGGCGCCGGTCGTCATCCTCCCCACCGCGGCGACGAACGAGAATCCTTACGTCGCCAGCGAGAACGGCATGCGCCACTTCCGGCGTTTGGGCGCAGCGCCGGACAAATTACTCGTCGAGGACGAAGCTTCTGCCAACCGGCCCGAGTTCGCCGCGGCACTGGAACAATTTCGCATCGTCTATTTCACTGGTGGTGATCCGGTCTATTTGCTGGAAACGCTGCGGGGTTCCCTAGTCTGGGAGGCGATCCTGAGCGTGCACGCGCGCGGCGGATTGATTGCTGGTTCTAGCGCCGGCGCGATGGTTTTCGGCGGGCAGATGTGGCGTTTTGACGGTTGGACGCCCGGATTGAATTTAGTTCCCTGGCTGGCGGTGCTGCCACATCACGCGACGATGTCGGCGCGCTGGGATGCGCCGCGCATGGCGGCCTCGCTTCCCGCAGGCGTCACACTGGTGGGCATAGATGAAGCGACTGCGCTGCTCCTGCCCGAAGGGCGCGTGTTAGGCGTGGGGGAGGTGACGATCTACATTGACGGAGGGCCGCAGGCGTATGCGAGCGGCGCGATGGTTCCGTTGCAGAAGATAATGCCTTGGCAACTTTAATCATTCCTGGCGTTACCCAATCACTTGCAACTCACGCGGATACGTACTCAAGCTCTCGCAGCCGTTGGCGGTCACGACGACGTCATCCTCAATGCGCACGCCGCCTTTATCGGGAAGATAAATCCCCGGCTCCACCGTAAACGTCATCCCGGCTTCTAGCGACAATTGATTTTGTCCGTGCATGGATGGGTCTTCGTGATCCTCCAACCCTAACCCGTGCCCTACGCGGTGGACGAAGAATTCCCCATACCCGCCCTCTGTAATTACTTTTCGAGCGGCGGCATCCACGCTCGCGCACGTCACGCCGGGCCGCGCCGCCGCTTTGCCCGCGGCGTTGGCGTTTTTCACCAACTCGTAAATTTTCTTTAACTCCGGATCAATTTCGCCGATCGCGAAGGTGCGTGTCAAATCAGAGAAGTACCCTCCGGTCCCCGCACCCCAGTCCAGGGTCAGCAAATCGCCCGGTTGCAGGGCGCGATCCGTGATCGTCGCGTGCGGCAGCGCGGCGTTGGGGCCGGAAGCGACAATCGGCGAGAAGGGCAATTCGGCGTCCGACCCCGCCCGCAGCATTTGCACGACAAGTTCCGCGGCGATTTCGCGCTCGGTGACGCCGGCCCGAATTTGGGGGAGCGTGGCGACGAGCGCGCGCTCGGCGATGAGGGTGGCCTGGCGCATCAGGTCAATTTCCAGTGCGTCCTTGATCATCCGCAGTCGGGCAAAGGTTTCCTCGGCCGGTTGGATAACAATGTCGCCGAAGGCGCTTTCAATAAAGCGTAATTCCATCACTCGCATCCGGCGACTCTCCACGCCCAACCGGGCCTGGTTTAATTTCAGCGCCGTAGCGGCTTCGCTGAACGCGGCGGCCGGGCCGGCGGCATCGGTGTAGTAGAAAGCGCGCATCGGGTAGGGCGCTTTGGATTTTATTTTCGATTCTTCCAGGTTGCCGGCGACGATGACCGGATCGCCCGCGCGCGGAAAGAAGCCGACGGTCGGACGTTCGCTGAGGTGGAAAGACAGGCCGGTCAGGTAATACAGATTAGGCCCGGCGATGGCCGCGACGCAATCAAGTGAGGCAGCCGCGAGCGCGGCTTTTAGGCGCTGGAGGCGGGCAAGGTGCATAGGACAACTCCTGTAGGAAAATTCCGAGGCGCTAAGTGGAAGTAAGAGGGATTATAGTCTAAGAGTAGTGTTAGAGTATGTCTGCCTCTTGCCAAGTGGGCTTATACTTAAAAGGGTTGCGCCTGACAAAAAAAGGAGGTCTGAATGAACAAGTTTATGGGATTTCTGGCCGGCGCTTTCTGTGGCGCCCTGGTAGGTTCGGTGGCTTCTTTGTTGTACGCGCCGATGTCGGGGAAGGAGTTGCAGGCTGAAGCGCGGAATCGCTTCGAGAACATTGTTTCAGAGACCCGCTACGCGGCTCAGGCCAAACAGGCTGAATTGCAGGCCAAATTGGCGGACCTTGTCTCCTCGAGCCAACCGACGAAAGTCGGCAATTCTCCCTATAGCCACAACTAAAGACCTAGCTCTAACACTCGAGCCGCCCTCACAGATGTAAGGGCGGCTCGAGTCGTTTTTTTACTGAGACAGCTTCCACTGTTTATACGCTTGTAAATCTTGCTCGGCTAATAGCAAGCAGCCGGCAACCACCGTGGCATCATCTATTTGGCCGATGACCGGTAAGACATCTGGAATCAGGTCGAGGGGATTGAAGACGTAGAGCAGTGTGAAGACGATGGCGGCGAGGGTGCCGTAGGGAATCTGGCGGTAGGCCCCCGACCAGTAATCCTTGACGAGCGCGATGAGCAGTTTGGCGTCTTCGATGAAGCGGCCCAACGGCCCGCCCGGGTTGAATTTCTTCCGAATGTCTTCGGCTTTGGTGACAACCTTCTCGACGTCTTCGTTCGAAATCTTTTTCGATCCTTGTTCGATTAAGGCTTGGTCAGGGGGTTGAGATGACATGGGGGAGCTCCTTCTACTGTGTTTTATTCGTCTTTGATTGATTTCCCATTATTCTTTCTTTTAATCGGTGCGCTCTTTCTTTGAAGCTGTACTCAGTCCAACCAGTAAGAATGCTAAGAAGCACAAAGGTTGATATCAATATCAAGGCACTTTGAGTTAATTGCCCCCCAGTGGCGAGGTTGATGAGGATACCGATTATTGCACCTACAAACACTCCTAACCATGTTCCCCATTTGCTTTCTTCCGAACGATATTCTTCAAGACGTTCTAGTGAAGTTGAAGAAACAAGCTTAACTTCCATATCTTCAGGCGTGGGCAGAACCACAGGCGCAGTCAGTGATTGACTAGTGGTTTGCATCTTAGATATTGTTTCGCGCAACTCTTGAAATTGATCAAGGATTACAGTGTTCTGTCCAAATGTTCCGACCTGACTTATTTCTTCTATTTTTGTGCGCAATGAGGCAGTTGTATTATGGAGGTCTCTAAGCTGAATTTGCAGTTCAGCCATTTGGCTGGTATTCCCATCAGGCGCAAAGGTGACTGTAGTTTGTGTTTTTACCGAGCCTTTGATTAAGTCGAGATCAGCAATTGGTTCGACTTTTTTCATGTATGCCTCGAATGGCTCACTTAGATTAAGGGGCAGCTTCAGTTGAATTAATCGTTTGGCGAGGACTTCCCTATCTCCCTCAGAAAGTTTCTCACATCCTGCCAACATTAATAGCCTGTTGGCTGTCTCATCATCAAGGAATAGGGATCTGATAAGTCTTAAAATGTTATTACGGCTGGGGAGTTGTGAGCCGTTTTCCCATAGGTTAATAATCCTACTTGAGAAACCTGTATCTGTCTTCGACAGACGTGCGCCGATACGAGATTGACGAAGCAACAGTCCAAATTCGATTGAAGAGGCCTTTCTATTCATTGGTTGCTTCCTGTGAATCGCGACGATTCGCACCCTATGCTCAAAGATTAGTAAAGGGCCTACTTTGCGGAAATAATCTCTACATTTCAAAATGCCGCAAGTAGAGCCTTGGCTTCCTTGTAGGTGATTTTGCAGATTCTAGGTTGCTTGAGGCAAGTATAGCTTACGCGAGGCACGGGGGTCAACAACGGATTGCTTCGCGGAACGGATAAACGGAGGGAAGCGGATGGGTCTCAAACGGATTGCCTGCGGCGAAACGGACTAACGGACGGAAACGGATTATCCGTTTCTGTCCGTTTATCTGTTTCCTATCCGCTTGAGACCCTCATCCGCGGCGGGGGTCAACAACGGATTGCCTTCGGCGAATCGGATAAACGAATGAGAGCGGATGAGGTGATCCGTTTCCATCCGCTTATTCGTTTCCTATTCGTTTGAAGCCCTCATCCGCAGGCTACCGTCGGATCAGCGGGGAGAATAACCGGAAGACTTCGGCGGCGACGATGACTCTCACGGTCGCGTCAGCCTGCTGTGCGTTTGCGCTGGCAGTATAAGTAAAGACATCTGTCCCGAGGAAGTCCACGGTGGGTGTGTAGACGAGATTCGAATTGATGAGACTGACTGTGCCGCTGATGGGCGATCCGATGGCCGTGATCGTTAGCGGATTGCCATTCGGGTCTTCGTCATTGCTCAGGGCATTAATTGTAACCGGGGTGTTGATCGGGGTTAGGACAAAATCATCTCGCGCGACGAGTGAGGCCGGCAGCAGGGTGAAGGACGCGTTGCTCTGATCATAGACGGTCGGGCTGATGACACTGATCACACGCACGGTGTAGCCCGGCCCGGGCGCCAGCGTAATGTCCGGAACCCAAAGATAATCGCCATCGCTGGGCGTGTTACTGGCGATAGTCGCGCTGTAGACGCCGTTGTGATACAGCGCCAGGTTCACGTCGCCGCCAAAATTGTCCGCCCAGGTCACGGAGTGCGAAAGCAGCAGGGGCCACTGCTCACCGCCGTTGGGACTGCTCACCGTCACGGTCGGTGGCGCGTTGACGTTGAAGAATGTTTCGTAGACCTGACTGTTGTACGTGGCTTCAAAACGCCAGGTGCCCGCTTGCTCACTGCCGGGAAGATTTACTGTCCAAGGATAGCTCCAGACGGAAGAGAAAGCGGGGCTACCGGGGGTATATGACTTTGATTGAAAGAGGCTCCCGTCAGGACGGTAGAGCTTGAGCTGCGTGGTGAGCGTGCCCTGGTAATCACGGTAGTAGGTGTAGAGATAAATATTCTGGAGCGTGGTGAAACTGTCCTGGAGATTGGTGATGGTCGGTAGGCAGGGATCGGGCGTGCTGGGCGGGGCCGAGTGGGTGGCGAGCCGGTTGATGGCTGAGTCAATGTAGGGACGTTGACTGGCCCAGGCTGACTCCGGTTGGCTGCTCGGCCCGGCGTACGGGTCAATCCACTCCGCGTTTGTGAAGCTGCCGTACCGAACCTCGAAATGCAAATGTGGACCGCTGGAGTTACCGGAACTTGCCACCGTGCCTAAATACTCGCCCTGAGCCACCGTTTGACCGACGCTTTTGTTTGTGAGCGAGTTGTAACGCATATGGCCGTAAATCGTCATGCGACCATCGGCGTGCGTTAACGCCACATAATTCCAGGGTTCGCTACTGATGCTGCTCGGAAAGTGTCAATGGGAATGGGACAACTCCGTGACGAGTTTAGTGTAGATTCTCCGTGTCTACACCCGGTAATAAAGCCTGCGGTCTAGGGGTCCCAGCCTCTTGCGGCGGGTTAATCCATACGGC
>Ga0209382_10011671_pt1 | contig 10896 bp, 6 predicted proteins | sample SoiMetdeltSBSDD5_FD_187599 | JGI IMG/M metagenome (GOLD analysis project Ga0209382, IMG submission 187599) | Bulk soil microbial communities from a Populus tree surrounding site in Tennessee, USA - Soil MetaG P. deltoides SBSDD5 (SPAdes) (version 2) | ecosystem: Environmental > Terrestrial >...
GGGTGGCCGGCACCCGCAGGGGCGCCTCGACGGTCGGGGGGACCTCCACGACCCGAGTGTATGCGAGGCCGCGCCGCGGCCGGCCCGCCGACGAGCTAGCGTGCGGCGGAGCGAAGGCGCAGGGAGTTCGCGACGACCGACACGGAGGACAGCGCCATCGCGCCCGCCGCGAGGGCCGGATTCAGCAGCAGCCCAAAGGTCGGAAACAGCACGCCCATCGCGACGGGGATGAGCGCGACGTTGTACCCGAACGCCCAGGCGAGGTTCTGGCGGATCGTCCGCATCGTCGCCCGCGACAGCTGGATCGCCCTGCCAACGCCGCGCGGATCGCCGCCGACGAGGGTGACGTCGGACGCCTCGATCGCCACGTCGGTGCCTGTCCCGATCGCGATCCCGAGGTCCGCCTGGGCCAGGGCCGGCGCATCGTTGATGCCGTCGCCGACCATCGCAACCACCCGACCCTCCGCCTGCAGGCGGCTGACGGCCGAGGCCTTGTCGCCCGGGAGCACCCCCGCGAGCACCCGCTCGGGCGGGATCCCGACGGCCTCGGCGACGGCCAGCGCCGCCGGTCGGGCGTCCCCGGTCACCAGCCAGGCACGGATCCCGCGCCCTCCGAGCTCGCGCACGGCGTTGGCGGATTCGGGCTTCACGGGATCCGCGATCGTCAGGCGGCCGGCGGCCTGTCCGTCGATCGCCACGTGGATGAGCGTGGCAGCGATGTCCGGGTCGGGCGCAACGGCCCCGAGATTGACACCCTGCTCGTGCAGCAGCTCGCGGCTGCCAACGAGGACGTCGTGGTCGCCGTCGTCGGTTGTCACCTGCCCGACGACGCCGCGACCGGCGTGGGCCTCGAACCTCGTCGCGCGCCCGAAGCCGAGCTCGTCCTCGCGGGCCCGTGCCACGATCGCTGCGCCAAGCGGGTGCTCGCTGCCGGCTTCAAGCGATGCGGCAAGATCGAGAATTGTCGCCTCGGGCCACGAGCCGGAACGCTCGATCGCTGTGACCCGCGGCTTGCCGAGCGTCAGGGTTCCCGTCTTGTCGAAGATGACGTCCGTCACGCGACCGGCAGACTCGAGCGCGGCACCGTCGCGGATCAGGACGCCGGCCTCCGCGCCGCGGCCGGTGCCGACGATGATCGCGGTCGGGGTCGCGAGGCCCATCGCGCAGGGACAGGCGATGACGACGACGGTGACGAACGCGGTCAGCGCGTACGGCAGCCGCGGCTCCGGGCCGATCGCGAGCCACACGCCGAACGTCGCGGCGGCGACGACGATGACGAACGGAACGAAGACTTCCGAAACGCGGTCCACGACGCGCTGGATCGGGGCCTTCGAACCCTGGGCACGCTGGACGAGCTCGACGATCCGTGCCAGGGCGGTATCGAGCCCGACGTGTGTGGCCCGCATCACGAACGAGCCGGTCGTGTTGAGCGTCGCCCCGATCACCTCGTCGCCCGGGCCGACCGTCACCGGCACGGGCTCCCCGGTCAGCATCGAGCGGTCGATCGCCGACGTGCCCTCGACGACTCGGCCGTCGATCGGGACCTTCTCGCCGGGCCGGACGCGCAGGAGGTCGCCCGGCTGGATCGCGTCGATCGGGACGTCCTCGTCGCGATCCCCGACGAGGCGTCGAGCCGTCTTCGGCTGTAGCCCGATGAGGCGCCTGATCGCACCGGTTGTCTGGCCCTTCGCCCGGGCCTCGAGCCAGCGGCCCAGGAGCACGAGGCCGAGGATGATCGCCGACGAGTCGAAGTAGGTCTGTGGCTCCAAGCCGGCCGAACGCGCGATGCCCGGGACGAGCGTGATGAGCGCGGAATAGCCCCACGCCGCCGTCGTGCCGATCGCGACGAGCGTGTCCATCGTCGTCGCGCCGTGGCGGGCCGCGCGCCACGCTGCCCGGTAGAACCTGGCGCCCGCCCAGGCCTGGATAACCGTCGCCGGAAGCAGCACGATGAGGTTGATCTGTTCCACGCGGACGACGGTCTGAGGCCAGAACATCACGGCCATGATCCCGAGCGCCACGGCGACCGAGACGACGGCCTTCGTGAGCAGATCGCGTGCGGTACGGGCGCGATCCGCACTGTCGGGGTCGCTGGCCTCCAGGAGTGCCGCTCGCACCGCCGCGGCATCGGCGGCAGCCGCGGGCGCCTCCGGGCGGACCTCGTAGCCGGCCGCCTCGATCGCCCCGACGAGCTCGGTGCGGCCGGCGAGGTCCGGCAGATAGCGGATCGTCGCCTGTTCGGTGGCAAGGTTGACGGCCGCCTCGGTGACGCCCGGCGTCTTCTTCAGGAAGCGCTCGATGCGATTGACGCAGGACGCGCAGCTCATGCCCTCGATCGGCAGCGTCAGCTCCATCGACGGACCAGAAAGCTCAGGCGCGGGCGTTGCAGTCGTCATACTCCCCCGGAGTATCTCACCTCGAACGCGTGATCGTCTAGCGTGGCCCGATGAGCGACGTGATTCGAGCCGCGACGGTCGCGGCACCCTGGGGCCCGCTGGAGCTCGCGGCCACGGAGCACGGCCTCGTGGCGCTCGAGGTCCTCGCGCCGCGCGAAGCATTCGACGACCGGCTCGAGAGCCGCCTCGGGCGGCCGGTCGTGCGCGGCCCCAGCGACGGACCGGAAGGTCGCGCGCTTGACCGGGCGATCGCCGCCGTCGAGGCCTTCCTCGACGGACGCCCGGCAGCACTCGTCGGGCTGCCGCTCGATCTCGGCCGGCCGAAGTCGTGGGATCGCGACGTGTTCGAGGCCGTCCGCCGCGTGCCATTCGGGCGCGTCACGAGCTATGGCCGCGTCGCGCTCGCGATCGGGCGGCGGGGCGCGGCGCGCGCGGTCGGCGGGGCGGTGGGGCGGAACCCGATCGGGCTCGCGATCCCGTGTCATCGCGTCATCGCCGGCGACGGGTCGATCGGCGGCTACGGTGGCGACTGGTGGGGCAGCCGCGACGAGCTGCTCTCGATCAAGCGTCGCCTTCTCGAGCTCGAGGGCATCACGATTCCCGCTCGATTCGAGGACGGCTGACCGGCACGAGGCGCTGCGTGAAACGGCCCGCTCGGCAATGGCCCGGGTCGTACACTGACCGCCGCTGAGGTGGGGCGCCGGGGCGCCGCCAGCCAGGAGGGACTCGATGGCCCAGGCGGTCGCCGCCCCGAGCATGTTCGCGATCTTCCGGAAGCGCGACTTCCGGTTGATGTGGAGCGCGCAGCTCGTCTCGACGATCGGGTCGTCGCTGACCGACCTTGCGGCCGGCATCCTCGTCTACCAGGTCACCCAGTCGGCCCTGAACGTCGGGCTCGTGCTCATGGTCACGGCCCTGCCGACACTCCTCGTGGGCCTCTTCGCGGGCGTGTTCGTCGATCGCTTCAACCGGAAGCGGATCCTCCTCGCGTCGGACCTGCTGCGCGGTCTCCTCGTCCTGTCGATCCCGTTCAGCGTCCACAACTGGGGCCTCCCGGCGCTGTACGTCATCGTGTTCCTGGCCGCGACCGTCCGGCAGTTCTTCGATCCAGCGTGGGAGAGCGTCCTGCCCGAGATCGCGTCGGAGGAGGAGCTGGCCGGCGCGAACTCCTTCCTGTCGATCAGCTCGTTCGGCTCAACGGCGGTCGGCTTCGCCGCGGCCGGCCTCCTCGCCGGCATCAACATCGACGTCCCCTTCTACATCGACGCCTTGACCTTCGGCGTGTCGTTCGTCCTCATCCTCCTCGTGAAGATCAAGGCGAACGCAAGCGCGGACGCGACGACCGTCGGCGTCGTCATCGCGAACCTCAAGGAGGGGGCGCAGACGCTGTGGCGCATCCCCGTCCTCCGCTCACTCTTCCTCGCCGGCCTGCCGGTGTTCCTGTCGTTCGGGCTCTGGAACACCCTCCTCCTGCCGATGGCGATCCGGGCCCTGGACGCGACCGAGTTCGAGTACGGCATCCAGGAAGGCCTGACGTCCGTCGGCTTCGTCGCCAGCGCGCTGCTCATGGCCAAGCTCTACGACCGGATCCCTGACGGCCAGTGGCTCGTCTCGTCGATCCTGCTCATGGGCGTCTTCGGCGTCCTGTACGGCCTCGCGCCGAACATCCAGGTGGCGATCCTCCTGGTCACGATCACCGGCTTCCTGAACTCGCCGTCTTCGATCGCCCGCCGAACGCTCCTCCAGCGGAACACGCCGCGCGAGATGCGTGGCCGCGTGTTCTCGGCGTTCTTCGTGTCGCGCGACGTCGTGTTCCTGATCGGCATGGCCGGCGCCGGCCTCGCGGACTTCATCGACGTTCGGATCCTGATCGTCGCCTGCTCGCTCATCCTCGTTGGGGCGGGCGTGCTGCACCAGGTCCTGCCCGGCATCGGCCAACCGGCGGCCGAATGGCGGCGCGCCCTGCAGCTGCTGCGGACGGCCCCGACGGCCGAGTCGCTGGCAGCCGGCCGCGCGGCGACGATGATGGACCTCGACCGACTGATCGGCGTCCTGCCCGAGCTCGGCGCGCTCGCGATCCCGAAGCGCGTCCAGTTCCTCGATGGCGCGTCCGTCCGCCGCGCCGCGCCCGGCACCGCGATCGTCAAGGTCGGCGACGCGAGCGATTCCGCCTTCTTCGTCCTCGGCGGCAAGGCCGTCGCGGGCATCCCGTCGGAGAGCGGCGAGTACAACTCGTTGTCGTCGATGGGGCCCGGCGACTTCTTCGGCGAGATCGCCGCGATCACGGGCAGCCCGCGAACCGCGAACGTCCTGGCCGACGAGCCGACGGAGCTGCTCGAGGTGCCCGCGGCGACGCTCCGCGCGCTGCGCGACGTCCCGGAGATGGAGCGGGTCATCAACTCGAAGCTGACGGAGCGGCTCACACGGACCGCGAACGCCGACCTCGTCCGCCTCGCCGGCCTCGACCAGCGCGACCTCCGCGACCTGCGCCGCCCGCGCTCCCAGGTTGTCGCCGGGGGTCCCACGGAGACCGGTTCGGACTCCTAGGCCGCTCTGCCCAGCGCACGGTGCCGAACGCCTTCAGCGCTCGGCGACGGTCTCCAGGCGGCGACGGTCGAGGAGCACGATCGCGTCGCGCTCCTGGCGGATCAGTCCGCGGGCCGCGAAGTCTCCGAGGAGCCTGTTCACGGACTGGCGGGAGCCGCCGATCATGCCGGCCAATTCGGACTGGGTGTACGGCCAGGGCATGCGCGTTGAGCCGTCGCCTTCCGGCCGCAGACCCTGGGCGTGGCGCAGCAGCCGCCGTGCGAGGCGCGCCGGAAGGTCGAGGAACTGGAGGTCGTGGACGTGGTCCGTTGCCGAGCGGATCTCGGCCGCCAACGCGGCGAGGAGCGCGAGCCGGAGGTCCGCGTCCGCGTCGACGAGCTCGAGGAAGCGCTCACGGCGCAGGACGAGCGTCTGCGTCGGGCCCATCGCGACCGCCGTCGCCGAGCGCGGGGCGCCGTCGAGGAGCGCGAGGCCGCCAAAGAAGTCGCCCGCCCCTAGGGTGACGAGGATCGCCGGGTCCTCGCCTTCGGCTGATGGCAGCGTGATCTTGACGGCACCGCCGATGACGACGTGGAGCGAGTCGCCGGGATCGTCCATGTGGAAGATCGTCTCGCCCGACCGGTAGCGGCGCGGGCGCATCGACGCGGCGAGCTCGTCGAGCATCGCCTCGGACATCTTCGCGAAGAGGCTGCACGCATGCAGCGCATCGCGCTGGAGCGTCTGGACCTCGCCGTCGGGGCTCATCGCGCGGAAGCGTAGCGGAGGGGCCGTGATCCCAGCCGACCCCACTACACTGCCGTGCGTGAGCGCGCCAGCCGAACGGCCGACGAGCTGCCCCAGCTGCGGGACCGACAACCCGGCGGACTACCGGTTCTGTGGTGCCTGCGGGACGGCGCTGGGCGCGCCCTCCGCGGCCCCGGCGCCGCGGCGCTTCGTCACAGTCGTGACGTCGGATCTCAAGGGTTCGACCGCACTCGGCGAGAAGCTCGATCCCGAGTCGCTCCGCGAGATCCTCGGGCGCTATTTCGACGAGATGCGGCTCGTCTTCGAGTCCCACGGCGGCACGATCGAGAAGATCATCGGCGACGCGATTGTCGCGGTGTTCGGGCTTCCGACCGCAAGCGATGACGACGCCCTGCGCGGCATCGAGGCCGCGGCCGAGAGCCAGCGCGTCCTCGCCAGCCTCAACGAGCAGCTCGACGAGAAATGGGGCGTCCGTCTCGTCAATCGCACGGGTGTGGCGAGCGGCGAGGTGGTCGTCGGCCAGCCCAAGGGCGGCGAGCATGTCCTCACCGGCGAGACGCTGAAGATCGCGACGACGATGGAACAGAACGCGCCGCCGCAGGAGGTCCTTGTCCACGAGTCCACGGTCGGGCTGGTCGGTCGGCGCGGCCGGTTCCAGCCGATCGGTCCGGTCAGCCCGAAGGACGGGAACGGCAGCTATCGAGGGCATCGCCTCGTGTCGGTCGCGGAGCGGCCCGTGACCGAGTCCGACGGCGCGGGCCCCGATGCGTCCAGCGTGGAAGGCGCCTGTCCGCGCTGCGGCGAGGTCAACCGTCCCGGCTTCAAGCTGTGCGGCTACTGCGGCAGCCCGCTCGTCCTCGCAGCGAAGGCGCGCGAGAGCCGCAAGACCGTGACGATTGTCTTCGCCGACCCGAAGCCCGAGCACCTCGGCGACGGCCCGCCGACGCCGGAAGCGCTGCGCGATGCGATGGCCGCCTACTTCGAAGCGATGCGGATCGCACTCGAACGCCACGGCGCAACGATCGAGACGTTCATCGGTGACGCGGTCATGGCCGTGTTCGGGCTGCCGGTGCGCCACGAGGACGATGCCGTTCGCGCGGTCCGCGCCGCCGCGGACATGCAGGCCGCGCTGCCCGCGCTCAACGCCGACCTTCGAGGCCGGTTCGGGCTCGAGATCGGCAACCACATCGGCGTCAACACCGGCGAGGTCATTGCCGGCGACGCGAGCCTCGGCCAGCGCCTCGTCACCGGCGATGCCGTGAACACGGCGGCCCGCCTGGAGCAGGCCGCCGGGCACGGCCAGATCATTGTGGGCGAGCTGACGTATCGCCTTGCCCGCGACCACATCGACATCGAGGAGATCCCGCCGCTGTCGCTGAAGGGCAAGGCCGAGCCGGTTCCGGCGTATCGGCTCGTCGGCGTCAGGGCACGACCGGTGGAGCGCACCACGGCGCTTTCGCCGTTCGTCGGCCGGGAGGCCGAGATGGCTCGTCTCGCGACCGCGCTCGACGACGCACGGACCGGCCACCGGGCCTCGCTCGTCGCCGTGATCGGCGACGCGGGCGTCGGCAAGTCACGCCTGATCAAAGAGTTCGCGATCAGGGCGTCGGAGGGCGGCCGCGTTGTCCGTGGTCGCTGCCTCCCATACGGCGACGGCATCACGTTCTGGCCGATCGCCGAGATCGTCCGCGAGGCGGCCGACGTCAACGCCGAAGACTCGCCCGACGCGGCCCGAGCGAAGGTCGCCGAGCTCGTCGGACGGGCGAACCCGGACCGTGAAGAGGTCGACCGGATCGTCGATCGCGTGGCGGCCTCGCTCAGCCTGTCGGACACCTCGTTCCCGGTCGCGGAGCTGTTCTGGGGAATCCGTCGGCTTCTCGAGGGCCTGGCGACCGGCGGGCCGCTCGTGGCGATCGTCGACGACATCCACTCAGCGGAGACGACGTTCCTCGATCTCCTCGATCACCTCCTCGAGGCCGTCGCTGATGCCCCGATCCTCCTGCTCTGCTCCGCTCGTCATGAGCTTCTCGACAAGCACGCCGAGTGGTCCGAGGCGCATACCGAGCAGCAGGTCATCCTTCAGCCCCTGTCCGAGGGTGCCGCCGGGGACATGATCGAACGCCTGCTTGGCGAAGCCGGCCTGGATCCCTCGATCCGGGCCCGCGTCGTCGGCGCAGCCGAGGGAAATCCGCTCTTCGTCGAGCAGATGGTCTCGATGCTCGTGGACCAGGGCATCCTGCGCCGCGAAGGCGAGCGCTGGATCGCGGCCGGTGGCGCCGAGTCGGTCATCGTTCCACCGACGATCCACGCCCTGCTCGCGGCCCGCCTCGACAACCTGCAGCCCACCGAGCGAGATGTTGTCGAGCCCGCGGCGGTGGTCGGCCTGTTCTTTGCCCAGGCCGCGGTCGAGGAGCTCGTGAGCGAGCCGCTCCGGACCGTGGTCCCGGCCCAGCTCGGCACGCTCAGCCGCAAGCAGTTCGTCCGGCCGGAGGAGGCCGAGGGTGAGCCGGCCTTCCGCTTCGGCCACCAGCTCATCCGCGACACCGCGTACGGCAGCCTCCTGAAGCGCGAACGTGCTGCCCTCCACGAGCGCTTCGTGACCTGGGCCGAGCGCATCAACCGCGAGCGCGGCCGCGAGACGGAGTTCGAGGAGATTCTCGGCTACCACCTCGAGCAGGCCTACCGCTACCGCGGCGAGCTCGGCCCGATCGACGAGGAAGGCCGGGCGGTTGGTGAGCGAGCCGCCGAAAAGCTTGCATCCGCCGGCCGACGGGCACTGGCTCGAGCCGACATCCCGGCCGCCATCAACCTCCTGCGTCGATCGGTCGATCTCCTCCCGCGGCATACCCCGGGGCGGGTCGACCTCATGGTCGATCTGGGCGAGGCTCGGATGCAGGCGGGCGCGTTCGACGACGCCGCGACGGTTCTCGACGAGGCGATGGAGATCGCGTCTGCGACTGGCGAGGAGCGTCTGGCTGTCCGCGCGAAACTCATCCGCGTCGCCGTCAACCAGTTCAGTGGCGGGGATAGCAGCGCAGCGACGGCGATCGAGGCAGCGGAGCGGGCGATCTCTGTCCTGGAGCCAATCGGTGACGACGCCGGCCTCGCTCGAGCCTGGCGGCTGCTCATGAACACGTATGTCCCCCACGGCCGCCTCGAAGAAGCCATGGCAGCCGCTGAGCGCGTCATCGAATACGCGCGACGCGCGGGCGATTCACGCATCGCGGCGCGGAGCGCCTCCACGATCGCCTACCTCGCGCTGCACGGCGCGACTCAGGCCGACGAGGCGCTCGCGCAGTGTGAGGAGCTGCTGCATGGCGTCGAAGGAGACCGCGGCGCACAGGCGGTCATTCAGGGAGCGATGGCGGTCATGCTCGCGATGCAGGGCCGCATCGAGGCTGCGCGAGAGCTCTACCAGACCGGCTACGCCGCCCTGAAGGAGCTCGGCGCCGGAATCGTCACGCTGACGAGCTCGATCGATTCCTCGGAGGTCGAGCGCCTTGCAGGTGATCTCGGCGAGGCCGAACGTGAGCTCCGGCGCGACTATGACGCGCTCGCAGCGATCGACGAACGGTATTACCGATCAACCGTCGCAGCGTTCCTCTCGCAGGTCCTCTGGGCCGCCGAAAAGTTCGACGAGGCACTCGAATTCAGCAAGGTTGCAGAGGCGATCGGTGAAGCCGACGACGTCCTGACCCAGGTGCCGTGGCGCGGGGCACGTGCGAAGGTCCTGGCCGCAAGAGGGGACGCGGTCGAAGCTGTGCGACTGGCGCGCGAGGCCGTCGACCTGGCTCGAACGACTGCGGACCCGCGCCTCCAGGCTGACGCCCTTATCGACCTCGCGGAGGTTTTCACATCGATTGGCGACGGGGAATCTGCAGGGCCCCCCTTGCGGGAGGCCCTGGAGCTCTACGAGCGGAAGGGAGACGTCGTCTCTGCCGGCCGGTTGCGCGACCGACTCACGCCGGCACCGGCCTGAGCGATCGCCGATTCAGTAGGCGCCGCGGTTCCCGCCGTTGTTCAGGAGCCACGCGTCGATCGTGATGTTCTTCCCGACCGTGACGAGGATGCACTCATCGGCGAGGACGTGAGGCACGGTGCCGTCGAGGCCGCCGTTCGTCGTGTCGTCGCACCGGTTGCTGATGACGTACGGCGAGCCGACGTCCGGGACGTGGATCAGCTTGATCGAGTCCAAGGTTGCCCCGCTCGGGACCTTGTTTCCAAGGACGATGATCGTCACGTGGATGCCGGTCGTCGGGAACGACGCTCCGCCTCCCACGTTTAGCCGCGCCCACTCTCCGAACCGATGGGTGCAGACGAGGCCCAGGTCTGTGCAGGTGTAGGTGGAGTCGCCAAGCCCATCCTCGAGGGTGACCGCGATGCCACCATCTGGGGGGACGATCTTGCCGGACTGGATGTTCTTCGGTCCGAGATTTGGGTCGTTCGCGACTGGCGTTGTGTCCGCTGAGAAGCCGCCAGCGAAGTTCTTGCTCGCGTTGAGCGTGACCGTTGCGGCGGGCGCGACCGGCGGTTTCGAGTTTCCACCGTTGATGCTGATCCGAGCCTTCAGCGTGTCGCCGTGGCTCGTCCCGCCGTCGGACGGCGTGTTGCCGTTCCCGAGCGCGCGGAAGTCGAAGTAGCTCGATCCCGAGGCAGGCATCTGGAACGCCACCGTGACTGTCACGGATTGGCCGGCGACGAGATTCCCGAAGTCGCAGAACAGCGCGCCCTCGCTCGGGTCATGACAGTCACCGACACCGTTGGCTGGGTTCGAGTACGTGATCGGGCCGACGTACGTCGGCGTGGCGCCGTTTGGCGGTAGGGCGTTCGGATCAACGTCGAGGTAGAGCGCCGAGATGTTGCTTCGGCCGCCGTTCGTGATCGTGACCACGAATCCGGCGCTGTTGTTGGGTGCCACGATCCCGTCGGCCGGGATCGTCGCGACGGAGAACGTCCAACCGGGCGGATTCGCACTGACGCCGGTCGGACCGATGAGTGCGAGCGCGAGAAGCGCGGCCGCAGTGGCCTTGAACATGCGGAATCGGATCACGCGCGATTTCCCTCCACGTCCGCCGCAGGCACGCCCCAGCGCGCCACGGCGACGCATTTCGTTATCAGATCGGCGGCTCTTTCGGGGTTCGGGGTGAGCCGCTGACTGATCAGTTCAGATTGTCAGTGTCGCACAGGTGCGTCAAGGCATCCGGGGACG
>Ga0209382_10011672_pt1 | contig 10896 bp, 9 predicted proteins | sample SoiMetdeltSBSDD5_FD_187599 | JGI IMG/M metagenome (GOLD analysis project Ga0209382, IMG submission 187599) | Bulk soil microbial communities from a Populus tree surrounding site in Tennessee, USA - Soil MetaG P. deltoides SBSDD5 (SPAdes) (version 2) | ecosystem: Environmental > Terrestrial >...
CCTGTGGCGAGCCGGCTAGCGATCCCGGCAAGCGATCCTTGCGCCGGCCGATTCATGCCTATATAAGGCCCGCAATCTCACACGCGGATCTCGGCCTCACAGCCATCCGGTGGTTCGTTCCGCCCGCGAGGACGGAGGAGCTCACGGGTCCGCGGCGGTTCAACCGGAGAACACATATGTCGCTTCCGGACTTCTCCATGCGCCAGCTCTTGGAGGCTGGCGTTCACTTCGGCCATCAGGCCCATCGCTGGAATCCGAAGATGTCGGAATACATCTTCGGCATCCGCAACAACATCCACATTATCGATCTCGCGCAATCCGTACCGATGATGCACCGTGCTTTGCAGGCGGTGAGCGATACGGTTGCCAACGGCGGGCGGATCTTGTTTGTCGGCACCAAGCGCCAGGCGCAGGATGCCATCGCCGACGCGGCCAAGAAGTCGGCGCAGTACTACGTCAATTCGCGCTGGCTCGGCGGTACGCTCACGAACTGGAAAACGATCTCCCAGTCGATTTCGCGCCTGCGCAAGCTCGACGAGATGCTGTCCTCGGGCGAGGCCCAGGGTTACACCAAGAAGGAGCGGCTCACGCTCCAACGCGAACGCGACAAGCTCGACCGTGCGCTCGGCGGCATCAAGGACATGGGCGGGCTGCCCGACCTCCTGTTCGTGATCGACACCAACAAGGAGGACATCGCGATCAAGGAGGCGCGGCGCCTCGGCGTGCCGGTCGCCGCCATTGTCGACACCAATTGCGATCCGGACGGAATCACCTTTGTCGTGCCCGGCAACGACGACGCGAGCCGCGCCATCACGCTCTATTGCGACCTCGTGGCGAAAGCTGCAATCGACGGGATCTCGCGCGCCCAGGGCGAAATGGGCGTCGATACCGGCGCTGCGGCCGAACCGATTGCGGACGAGGTGCCTCCATCGGCGGAAGGGCCGGGCTACGAGGTGCTGTCCGGTCCGCGCGGCGTCGCCGACGATCTCAAGAAGCTCCACCACGTCTCGCCTACGATCGAGAAGAAGCTCAACGATCTCGGCATCTTCCATTACTGGCAGATCGCAGGGCTCGGGCCCGAAGCCGCCCGCACGATCGGGGAGGAGGTCGGGTTGCCGGCCCGCGTCGAAGGCTGGATCGCGCAGTCGAAGGAATTGACCGCGGAGTGACGCGGCTCGCCCCGGTGCGGGCGATGAAGCCGGCTGCGCTCGACGGTCGGCATGAGAGGTACCGATATGGCCAAAATCAACGCGCAAATGGTCAAGGAGCTGCGCGAACGCACGGGCGCAGGCATGATGGATTGCAAAGCGGCGCTGGAGGAGACCGGCGGCGACATGGAGCAAGCCGTCGATCTGCTGCGCAAGAAGGGCCTCGCCAAGGCCGCCAAGAAGGCCGGCCGCATCGCCGCCGAAGGTCTCATCGGCCTCGCGGTGGGAGGCACGAAAGGGGTCGTCGTCGAGGTCAATTCGGAGACCGATTTCGTCGCTCGCAACGATCTGTTTCAGGGTCTGGTGAAGATGATCGCGAACGTGGCACTCTCGGTCGGCGCGGACGTCGAGAAGATCAAGGATGCCAAGGTGGGCGACATCACCATGGCGGAGGCGATCGCCGACACCATCGCCAAGATCGGCGAGAACATGACGCTGCGGCGGGCATCATCCCTATCGGTGGGGACGGGCGTGATCGGCAGCTACACGCACAATTCGGTGGAAGAGGGGCTCGGCAAGATCGGGGTGCTGGTGGCCCTGGAGTCGGCCGCAAAGGCCGACGACCTCAAGCGCTTCGGCCGCATGCTCGCGATGCACGTCGCCGCCTCCAATCCGCAAGCCATCGATCCCTCCGGCCTCGATCCCGAGGTCGTCCGGCGAGAGAAGGAGGTGCTTGCGGACAAATACAAGGCGCAGGGGAAACCTGCGAATGTCATCGACAAGATCGTCGAATCAGGGCTCAAGACCTTCTACAAGGAGGTGTGCCTGCTCGATCAGCCTTTTGTTCACGAGCCGGACAAGAGCGTGTCGCAGACGGTCAAGGAAGCCGAGGGCAGGATCGGCGGCCCGATCAAGGTCACGGGCTTTGTGCGCTACGCGTTGGGTGAGGGCATCGATCGACCCGATAGTGATTTTGGGGGCGAGGTCGCTGCCTTGGTCAAATCGAACTGAACGGTGCTTATCGGTGCCCATGCCCCATCCATGCGATACCAGCCGCGGGCGATAGATCGCAGGAGCGGCCATGACAACACCCGCATTCCGGCGCGTCGTGGTGAAAGTCTCCGGCGAGGCGCTCATGGGTTCCGACAGCTTCGGCATCCATCAGCCGACGCTCGAACGCATCGCCGCCGACCTGGTCGCGGCACGGAGACTGGGTGTGGCGATCGCCGTGGTGGTCGGCGGCGGCAACATCGTTCGCGGCGTCAAGATATCGGCGACCGGCATTCCGCGCGTGACCGGCGACATGATGGGCATCCTGGCGACCGTCATGAACGCGCTGGCGCTCGAGACCGCCATTGAAAAAGCCGGCATCGCCGCGCGTACGATGTCGGCACTGGCGATGCCCGAAATCTGCGAGACCTACGAGCGGCCGCGGGCGCTCCGCCATCTCGACAAAGGGCGGATGCTCGTGTTCGCGGCGGGCACCGGCAATCCCTTCTTCACGACCGACACTACGGCCGTCCTGCGGGCGGCCGAAATCGGTGCCGATGCGGTGCTCAAGGCCACCGACGTTGACGGGGTCTACAGCGCCGACCCCAAGACAGACAAGGCCGCGAAGCGCTACGACCGCTTGACCCACCAGGACGCGATCGAGCGCAACCTGAAAGTGATGGATACCACCGCCTTCGCGCTTGCCCGGGAAAACCGGATGCCTATCATCGTGTTCTCGATCCACGAAAAGGGAGCGATCGCGGCGGTGTTGCGCGGAGAAGGACGCGCCACCGTCGTCGGCAATTAGGGCGGTTGCGCAGGTCGCCGGCCGTCATACGCAAGCGGCACGCTCGCGGGAGCGGCCAACGCATTCGAGGGTCGTCATGGCAAATCCGACGCACGACATGAACGAGCTCAAGCGCCGCATGCAGGGCGCGATCCAGTTGCTGAAGCAGGAGTTGGGCGGGCTGCGCACCGGGCGGGCGTCGGCCGGCCTGCTCGAGCCCGTGCAGGTCGAGGCGTACGGCACCCACATGCCGCTCAATCAGGTCGCCACCATCAGCGTGCCTGAGCCGCGGCTCATTTCGGTGCAGGTCTGGGATAGATCGATGGTGCATGCCGTGGAAAAGGCAATTGCGGCGTCGAATCTCGGCCTCACTCCGTCGACGGAGGGCCAAGTGCTGCGGCTGCGCATCCCCGAGCTCAACGAAGAACGCCGCCGCGAGCTGGTCAAGGTCGCGCACAAATATGCTGAGGCCGCGCGTGTCGCCGTGCGACATGTCCGGCGCGATGGCCTTGACGTGCTCAAGAAGCTCGAAAAGGATCACAAGATCAGCGAAGACGACGGCAAGCGCTCGTCCGAGCAGGTGCAGAAGGCGACCGATGAAGCGATCGCCGAAATCGACAAGATGCTGGCGACGAAGGAAAAGGAAATCCTCACGGTGTGAGGTAGAGCGGGATGTCGAAGACCGAGCCGCTGCGCGCCGGCGGAAACGGCGATTTCGCCGTACCGCGGCACGTTGCCATCATCATGGACGGCAACGGGCGCTGGGCAGCTGCGCGCGGATTGCCGCGCGGGGAGGGGCATCGCCGCGGCGTCGAGGCGCTGCGGCGTACGGTGGGGGCCGCCGGCGATCTCGGCATCGGTATTCTGACCATTTTCTCGTTCAGTGCGGAGAATTGGTCGAGGCCCGCGGCGGAGATCCGCGAACTGATGGCGCTGCTGCGTCGGTTCATTCGCCACGATTTAGCGGATCTCCACCGCAAAGGCGTGCGCGTGCGAGTCATCGGCGAGCGTGAGAGTCTGGACGCCGAGATCCGACGGCTGCTCGACGAAGCCGAGGAGCTGACCAGGAATAACGAGAAGCTCATCCTGGTCGTCGCTTTCAACTACGGCGCACGCCAGGAGATCGCGCGCGCGGCGCGCCGCATGGCGGCCGCCGTCGCGGCCGGGGACTTGGCGGTCAGCGCGGTGACCGCCGACAAGCTCGCGAGCTATCTCGACGCCCCCGACTTGCCGGATCCCGATCTCATCATCCGCACCAGCGGCGAGCAGCGGCTCTCCAACTTCCTGCTCTGGCAAGCGGCCTACAGCGAGCTGGTATTCGTGCCGACCTACTGGCCGGACTTCGACCGCGCGGCACTCGAAAGCGCGATCAACGAATATCACCGGCGCGAGCGTCGCTTCGGCGGCTTGATAGCGCGCACCGGGTCATGATCCGTGGCGGGCGCGGACGATCTATGGCGCGCCTTCGTTCCCCGCGGCAGCGAACTTGCGCTGCGCGTGTGTTCCGCGTTCGTGCTAGTGCCGCTCGCGCTCGCGACAGCCTATCTGGGCGACTGGCCATTCGCGGTCTTTTGGGGCGTCGCGGCCATGGGCGTGCTGTGGGAATGGACCTCGCTGGTCGCAGGAACCGACCGGCGATTCGCGCTGATGACTGGCGCAGCCTCGCTGGCGCTCGCGCTTGCGCTCGTGGTCAGCGGACTTTCTCTCGCGGCCGTCATCGTGTTGGCAATCGGCACGCTCGCCGCCGCGGCGCTGGCGCCGGCCGAACGACGGCTCTGGATCGCGGGCGGGATTCCCTATGCCGGCGCGCTCGGATTGGCGCCGATTGTGCTGCGCTCCGACGGCGAGGATGGCTTCCTCGCCGTAATTTTTCTGTTTGTCGTGGTGTGGACGACCGACATTGCCGCCTACTTCATCGGGCGCGCGGCCGGCGGCCCCAAGCTCTTGCCGCAAGTGAGTCCGAACAAGACCTGGTCGGGCGCGATCGGCGGCACGCTAGCCGCCGTCGTCGTGGCGCTGGCCCTCGCCAAGACGGCGGCCTTCGCCGGATTGTTCGCGATCGCCATGCTCGCGATCGTGCTGTCGGTGTCCGCGCAGGCCGGCGACATGTTCGAATCCTTTCTCAAGCGCAGGTTCGGGGCCAAGGATTCGGGCCATCTCATACCCGGACATGGCGGGCTGATGGATCGGCTCGACGGTTTCGTCACCGCCAGCGTCGTTGCGGCGCTCATCGGATTGGCGCGCGGCGGCTTCGAGGCGCCCGGACGGGGCTTGCTGGTATGGTGAGTCGATGAAACCCGAGACCTCGCGTGGAGCCTTCGATCGGCCGGTGCGAACGCCGCACGAGCGCACCGTGACGCTCCTTGGCGCCACCGGGTCGATCGGTGGCAGCACCGTCGATCTGCTCAAGCGCGAGCGCGAGCGCTATCGCGTCGAGGCCGTGAGCGCGAACAAGAGCGCCGGCGCATTGGCGGCGCTGGCGCGTGAGCTCGGCGCTCGATTCGCCGCGGTCGGCGATCAGGCTTCCTATGCGGAGCTCAAGGATGCGCTGTTCGGAACCGGGATCGCAGCAGGTGCCGGCGAGAGCGGATTGATCGAGGCGGCCGATCGGCCGGCCGAATGGGTGATCGGGGCGATCACCGGCGCGGCCGGGCTCAAGCCTACCCTCGCCGCGGCCGATCGCGGTGCCATCGTTGCGCTCGCCAACAAGGAAACGCTGGTCTGCGCCGGCGGCTTGTTCATGCGGCGGGCGGCGGCTTCAGGTGCCACCGTGCTGCCGGTCGATTCCGAGCACAACGCCCTGTTTCAGGCCATGAGCGGCAGCCGGCGCCAGGACGTGCGCCGCGTCATTCTCACCGCCTCCGGAGGTCCGTTCCGAACCGCGAGCGCCGAGGCAGTCAGGACGGCAACGGTCGAGCAGGCCCTCAAGCATCCCAACTGGTCGATGGGCGCGAAAGTGACGATCGATTCGGCCACCCTGATGAACAAGGGGCTCGAGTTGATCGAGGCCCATCATCTTTTTGCGCTGGCTCCGGCGCAGATCGACGTCCTGGTCCATCCGCAATCGATCGTGCACAGCCTGGTCGAATTCTGCGATGGCTCGCTCATCGCGCAACTGGGCAGCCCGGACATGCGCATCCCGATCGCGTATTGCCTTGCATGGCCCGAGCGCATGACGAGCCCGGCCCCACGGCTCGATCTGGCACGCGCGGCGACGTTGACCTTCGAGGAGCCGGATCTCGCCCGATTTCCGGCGCTGGATCTCGCCCGCCGAGCGCTGGAGGCGGGGGGTGCCGCGCCCACCGTCCTCAACGCCGCGAACGAGGTGGCGGTCGCCGAATTCCTCGCTCGCCGGCTGAGTTTTGCCGGAATAGCCGCTCTGGTCGAGGGCGCTCTCGAGGCCGCGCTGTCTCGAAACTGGACCGAGCCGCAGAGCGTTGAGGAAGCACTCTTTGTTGACCATAATACAAGATTGTTGGCGCGCGGACTCTTGCCCGAAATTGCCGCAAAGGCGTCGTAGAGGGCGAGGTTCGGATGGTGGTTCGGGGCTGGGCAGGGAAGACGGACGCATGAATTTCGATTTTCTGTCTGGGATCAATGCGCTAGGTGGCGGCGTGCTTGGTTATCTCATCCCTTTTCTGTTTGTTTTGACCCTCGTGGTGTTCTTCCACGAGCTCGGGCATTTCCTGATTGCGCGCTGGTGTGGCGTGCGGGTCCTGGTGTTCTCCATCGGGTTCGGACCGGAACTCTTTGGCTTCAATGATCGGCGCGGGACCCGGTGGCAGCTGTCTGCTATTCCACTTGGAGGATATGTAAAATTCTTCGGCGACGACAACGCGGCAAGCGTCCCCGACCAGGCAGCGCTCGCCGCGATGAGCGAGGAAGAGCGCCGGCATAGCTTCGTGCATCAGCCGGTGGCGTCTCGGGCGGCCATAGTCGTGGCAGGGCCGGTGGCAAATTTTATATTAGCCATCGTCATTTTCGCGGCTCTCTTCATGGTCTTTGGCAAGCCGAGCACCTCGCCGCGCGTCGACGCCGTTCAGGCCGGCAGCGCCGCGCAGGCGGCCGGTTTCCAGCCGGGAGACTTGGTGCTCACGATCAACGGGCGCCCGGTCGAGAGCTTTCCCGACATGCAGCAGATCGTCAGCACCAGCGCCGGTGAGACGTTGGCATTCGAGATTGATCGCGGCGGCGTGCGCGTCGCGCTCAAGGCGGTGCCGGCGCTCAAGGAAACCAAGGACCGCTTCGGCAACGTGCACCGCATCGGCGTGCTTGGCATCACCCGCTCGCCATCGCCCGAGGACACGCATTTCCAGCCGGTCGGGCCGGTCAAGGCGTTGGAATTGGGCGTGGAAAGGACGTGGTTCGTCGTCGAGCGCACACTATCCTATATTGGCGGGGTCATTTCCGGCCGCGAGGCGGCCGATCAGCTCGGGGGCCCGATTCGAATCGCTCAGGTCTCGGGCCAAGTGGCGACCGAGGGCCTCCCGTCGCTATTCAGCCTGACGGCGGTGCTCTCAGTCTCTATTGGCCTGCTCAACCTGTTTCCGGTGCCTCTGCTCGATGGTGGGCACCTTCTGTTCTATGGAATCGAGGCGACCAGGGGAAAGCCGCTCTCGGAGCGCGCGCAGGAGGTGGGCTTCCGGATTGGGCTCGCCATAGTTGTAATGTTGATGATTTTTGCAACATACAACGACATTCTGCATCTCGCCGCACAATGGACGGCTTCGTAGGAAGACTGCAACTTTCGAGGTGTAAGTGGGTAGGGTCGGGGGAAGGACGGGGTTGCACAACAGGAAACATTCCGTAGAAGCGGTGCCGCTTGTACGGGCGTTTCGGGGGTAGCGACGACCTTTCTCGTGGGCATCCGGGCTTTTGGGGGCTAGGGGTGCCCAAAGGGGACGACAAAGGGCGCGTGGGGAATGAAGCTTCGTAGGTGGGTCGTTCGAGGGCTTGGCGCGGTCTGCCTAGTCCTCGCGGGGATACTGTTGAGTGTAGGGGTCGTGTCGTTCACGGCACGGCCCAGCTATGCCCAGACCCCTACCGTCACCTCCATTGCGGTCCAAGGCAACCAGCGGGTCGAGGCTGATACCATCCGGTCGTATTTCAAGCCGGGGCCGGGCGGCCGGCTCGACGCGTTCCAGATCGACGAGGGCGTCAAGGCGCTCTATGCCACCGGGCTGTTCCAGGATGTTCGCCCCACTATCCAGGGCGGGCGGCTGCTCATCACCGTGGTCGAGAACCCGGTGATCAATCGCATCGCCTTCGAGGGCAACAAGAAGGTCAAGGACGATCAGCTCAAGGCCGAGATCCAATCGAAGGAGCGCGGCACGCTCTCGCGCCCCGTCGTGCAGGCGGACACCGCGCGCCTGGTCGAGGTCTATCGCCGCAGCGGCCGCTTCGACGTCCGGATCGAACCGAAGATCATCGAGCTTCCGAACAATCGCGTCGACCTCGTCTTCGAGATCAGCGAAGGCGTGAAGACCGGCGTCAGGCAGATCATATTCGCCGGCAATCGTGCCTACTCGTCCTACCGTCTTAAGGACGTGATCAAGACCTCCACCACCGGACTCCTTGCCTTTCTTCAGACCGGCGACATTTACGACCCGGATCGGATCGAGGCGGATCGCGAGCTGCTGCGCCGATTCTATCTCAAGCACGGCTACATCGACGTGCGAATCGTCTCTGCGGTCGGGGAATACGATCCTGCGTTGCGCGGATTCGTGATCACTTTCATGATCGAGGAGGGCGAGCAGTACCGCTTTGGGACGGTTAACGTTGTCTCGACGATTCGGCTGCTCGATCCGGCGCTGCTGCGCTCGAGGCTGCGCGCCTATCCAGGTGACATCTACAACGCCGAGGCGGTCGAGAAGAGCGTCGAGGACATGACCATCGAAGCCGCCAAACGGGGCTTCGCTTTCGCGACCGTGCGCCCAAGCGCGGTGCGCGACCCGCAAACGCGGACCGTCAACCTGACCTTCTCGGTCGACGAGGGGCAACGCGCCTACATCGAACGGATCAATGTCCGCGGCAACACCCGCACGCGCGATTACGTGATTCGGCGCGAATTCGACCTCGCCGAAGGCGACGCCTACAACCGAGCGCTCGTCAATCGCGCCGAGCGACGATTGAAGAATCTCGCCTACTTCAAGAGCGTCAAGATATCGACCGAGCCGGGCTCGGCGCCGGATCGCGTCATCCTCAATGTCGACGTGGAGGAGCAGTCGACGGGTGAATTCTCGGTCTCGGGCGGCTACTCCACCGCGGACGGATTCATCGGGGAGGTGAGCGTCGCCGAGCGCAATCTGCTCGGGCGCGGTCTGTTCGGAAAGGTCGCAGTACAATACGGCCAGTATACCCGCGGCGCCCAGGTTTCGTTCGTCGATCCGTATTTTCTCGGTTATCGCGTGGCGTTCGGGGTCGATCTGTTCTACAAGCAGCAAAACCCCACGAGCTATGTGTCGTACGAGACCCAGACGCTCGGCTTCGGCACGCGATTGGGCTTTCAGTTGCGTGAGGATCTCGGTCTGCAGGTGCGCTATTCGCTCTATCAGCAGAGGGTGACCCTGCCGGCCAACCTGATGAACTGCAACAACATCAATCCGGATTTCGTGAATACGTTCCCGACCGCAGACAAGGTCGGCACGACCCCGGCGCTCACGCCGCCGGTGCCATATGGCGGCATTGCGAACTGCTACGTGGACGGGGAGGCCTCGCTGGCGGTCAAGCGCGAGCTCGCGGGGGGACCTGTTATCACCTCGCTGGTCGGTTACACGCTCTCCCACAATTCGCTCGACAACAACAAGAATCCGACCAGCGGAATTCTGACCGAGTTCCGTCAGGATTTCGCAGGCGTGGGTGGTGACGTGAAGTTCGTCCGCAACTCTGCAGACGTTTATGCCTATTACGAGGTGCTATCCGACATCGTCAGCCTCTTACATCTGCAGGGCGGAGCGATCTCCGGATGGGATGGGGGCCTGCGGATGCTCGACCACTTCCAGATGGGCTCGAACCTGGTCCGCGGGTTCGCGCCAGCAGGCATTGGGCCACGCGACCTGACGCAGCTGCCCTTCACCGGGGTCTATGGCGATGCGCTCGGCGGCACGTACTACTGGGGTGCGAGCCTCGAGTTGCAGACCCCGCTTTACTTCCTGCCCAAGGACGCGGGGGTGAAGCTCGCCGCCTTCGCCGATGCCGGCTCGCTCTGGAACTATGTCGGCCCGACGACTTTCCCGGCGACCGGCGAAATCATCTCGGGATCGATCTGCTCGACGCCGCCGTGTCCGGTCGACAACGCCATGCACGTTCGCTCCTCGGTCGGCGTGGGATTGATCTGGGATTCGCCGTTCGGCCCGCTCCGATTCGATTATTCATTCCCGCTGAGCAAGGAGCCCTACGACCGGGTGCAGCAGTTCCGCTTCGGCGGTGGGACGAAATTCTGATCCCCGGCCCCTCGGCCTCGTGGGAACGGTATGACGGAACCGTTTTTTTTCGATCGGGGACGCGGGCTCCCCGTGGGCGAAATCGCGGCCCTTACCGGCGCCGCCGCGCGACCCGGCACTGATCTCGATCGCCGCATCACTGGAATTGCGGCGCTCGACCGTGCTGCTCCCGACGACCTGGCCTTTCTCGACAAGTCGAAATATGTAGCGCAGTTGTCGGCGAGCGACGCCGGTGCCTGCCTCGTCACTCCACGCTATGCCGGCCGAGCGCCCGCGCACGTCAGCGTGCTAACCGTCGCCGAGCCTTATCGTGCTTTCGTAGAAGTCACGCGGGCGCTCTTCCCGGACGCGCTGCGTCCGTCCTCCCTGTTCGCCGCGAGCGCCGTGGCGGCGGGCGCGTTCATCCACACGACGGCACGCCTCGAGAGCGGCGTGACGATCGATCCCGGTTGCGTGATCGGACCCCAGGCCGAGATCGGGACCGGCACCCTCATCGCCGCCGGCGCGGTGATCGGACCGAGGGTCCGTA
>Ga0209382_10011673_pt1 | contig 10896 bp, 28 predicted proteins | sample SoiMetdeltSBSDD5_FD_187599 | JGI IMG/M metagenome (GOLD analysis project Ga0209382, IMG submission 187599) | Bulk soil microbial communities from a Populus tree surrounding site in Tennessee, USA - Soil MetaG P. deltoides SBSDD5 (SPAdes) (version 2) | ecosystem: Environmental > Terrestrial >...
GGTTACTTGAGAACTACATAGTGGCTGGCCAGGATCGTCGCTGACGCTCCTCACGATGGCTGCGCCATCACATGATCCTTCGCGGGGAATGATCATGTAGAGAGAGGGAGTGGATCATGAATGAGCAAGCCGGTTTGATCAAGGCCACCCAGAGGATAGCGGACCTGTTCTGGACCATGGCGACCGATGAGGATGGAGCCGTGAGCTGGGGCCAGAGCGTGTTCTACGCGGGAGCCAATGAGCTGTTGATCAAAGCCATCAAGGTCACTTATCCCGACGTGGACGCGGACAAGGTCCAAGAGATCATGTCCGAATCGGGTGAATCGGTGGCCTACGCCGTGGACTACTGGCGCCAATGCGTCAAAAGGCACGAATGGTGTAAGGACGTAGAGATCACGTGTGACGGTAAGGGCTACTGCCACGGCCACGGGGTCACCTTCACCTGGTGATCAAGGTTCATGATCGGCATCGGGGGTGTCGATCGTGATTCATGATCAACAAGGAGAGAGGAATGGATCGTGAGTGAATGGCGCGATGATCTCAAGATCGAGACGGCCGGGATGAGCAGCCGCGACGATGATCGAAAGTGTCCGAACGATTGGCATGACAGCGCTCCCGCACGAGCCACGCAGAAATGTCCGGAGTGTCTTTCTTGCCGCTTCTGCGATGAGCAAGCACGTTTCCTGGTGGAAGAGCCCATATTGACCTTGGGCGCCTGCCAGTCGCACCTACGCCGAGTGATCGAGGCAGTCTTGATCGACTTTGGTAGCGGGTCCGCCGAGGTCACCAAGATCGACAGGGAGAGATGATCGTGAGGATAATGCCTATCTTGGCCAGCGACAATGTCATGGTCATCCCGGAAGATGATGATCAATATGAGTCGTTCCGGGGAAAGATCGATTGGTACGCGCTTCCCGGGCATGACGACTGGTACGTGCGTACGGATGACGGGGAGCTGACCGGCCCGTGGGCCGATGGCGAGATCCATGCCGACCATCCACACACGGCCGGGACCCTGCACGACTGCCCGGCCTGCGAGGTCATCATGGACAAGCAAGACGATGATGACCTTGAATGCCCCGGGCATGAGTCACTGGCCGGGGAGCACATGGGCGAGTCGGTCTACTGCGATGGATCTTGCGCCAAGGGGAGGAAATGATCATGGACCCGAACGAGACACTGCGCAAACTGCGCGAACTGATCAAACAGTACAACGAGACACACGATGCCCATGATCCCCACCGAGAGATGGTGGATGCCATGACCGACTTGGACGAGTGGCTCACCGGGCGAGGCTTCCGGCCGAAAGACTGGGATCACTACATCGCCATTCACAACTAAGGTGATCAAGCCTCATGATCCATAGCTGCTCGACTTAGTCTAGTGTCTATGGATCTTGATACATGATCAACTGAGAGAGAGGAATGGATCATGGAACCAAGGTGGTTGATCGGCGAACCCGCGTCGGATGATCAAGCGGACCAGCAAGCCGAACAGGCGAAAGTGGATCAAGAGGCAGAGATCATCGAGCCGGTGATTCAGGGCACATACAAGGGCAAAACCGCAGCTCAGTGGCGCGAGGAAGCCCAAGCGTGCACACGGCGCTCCGGGGAGTCCAATGACACCACTGCCCGAAAGTACATGATGTATGCCCAACTGGCCGAAAAGGACGGGATATGGGAGTTCCCGGCCCTGTTCAGCCTCACCGGCGGCTTGGTCCCGGACGCCGTTTGGGTCAAGACTAAGTTGAACAAGTGGGTGTGGCGCATCGGCTCGGGGGAGGCGGTAAGGTGGTTCGACCCCTCACGCGCCCGTTCAGGAGCACGCAGACGGGCCAACGACGCTGCCAAGGGGTACCAGGTGGGCACCATCCGGGCGCGTGCCTACGTGGCCTCGAGCGGGTCTGGGCGCGGCCTGTCGGGCGTGATGTCCGTGGGCTTCTACATCGGCCGAGACGAGGACAGCCCCATCGAGATAGTTGACAATGGCACTCTGGGCACACGGTACACAGATTGGTGAAAGGGGATCAAGCGTATGAAACGGACATGGGAGATTGGGTTCGGGCTGCGGTTGTTCGCCGGGATGATGATCTTCGCCTCCGTGGTCACGATCCACATCTGGCAGGATAGCCTCTCGGAAGATCAGGCCTGGATATGGTCCTGCCGGACCATGGGTGACCGGCACTGCCGCGACGGGGAGCCACTGGTCAAGATCCACATCAGCAATCTGTGGCAAGCCGGACAGCCCGACCCCAACGGCTGATCAAGCCTCATGGTCCATAGCTGCTCGACTTAGTCTATGGGTCGTGATACATGATCAACGAGAGAGAGGAATGGATCATGCCGGACGTGGGATCTCTGGCGTTCTACGGACTTTTGGCACTGGCTGCCTTCACCTATTGGCTGATCAGGTGGCTGGACAGACGAGACAGGAGGGATGATCAATGAAGCATGACAGGAGGCATGATGGGGCACCCGGAGAATCGACCACGAGTCTTCCGATCAAGGTGCAACTACTCATGGGTGATCATGGTTTCCCGTACGCACAGGTCACCATTGGTGAGGCAATGGTGACCATCTATGAGTACGCACGCAGTGACCGCGAGATCATTGTAGAAGTTGATCACGAAGCGGAACCGGTGAAGGTCTACATCAATGATCTACGGGTGTCCAAATGAAGCACGTGATCAACGCGGCCTTGATCGTGGGCACGATCGCCTTGGTGATCCTGGCGATCATGGGCACAGCGCCTCGGGCACAGTGGCATCAGGCTCCCGCGCCCCCGCCATCCCTACAGCAAGGTCAACAGCATGGGAAGGCGCCGTAAGCTGCCGAAATGCAGCGTCCTAGGATGCTGCAAACGGGTGATCGTGGTCATCCGGATACGCGGTGACGGTCGGGCATGGTACGCATGTGACTCGGATCATGCCAGATCCCTCATATGGGACATGAAAGACATATGGCCGGATGGCCGAGGAATCACGACCGAGGGGGTGAGAAATGGACAAAAAGCGCGTTGAGATCCTTTTTCCACCGGCGATGCTCGAGGCGACACGCAGGCTGGCCAGTGAGCTGGGCCTGGATGTGAGCAACTACGTGCGTTCGCTGGTGACTGCGGACATGGGGAAACGCAAGATCAAATGGCAAGATCACCCCGGCGGTGATCAAGGATGATCGGACCCGAGGTAACTAAGTTGCCTCGGGTTTTTCATGCTGAAATCTTTCATCCTGGGATCCTAGGATGATGGTTCAGCGCATGATGCTGACGAAGTGCTGATCACCTCCGCCGAGGCGGAGGGCATCGCGGCGCGCCTCGGGAGGCAGGGCCTTTCGGTTGGGGTCCGGGGACAATTGGATCACTCGCGCTCGATCCATGGTCTTGAGGATCCTGTCCAGGTCATCTCTGTCAACGTCGCTGAGTCGATCCCTGAGTCTGACCAAGCTGACCAGGTTCATCCCTTGGTCGCGCTCACCTGACAGCGAGCGGATTGCCGACAGGACTCGATCATCGAGGTTGCCGGACATTGCGGGCGCGCTGGCTGGTGGTCCCTGAGACTGCCTGGTGGCCGGTGAGCCACCGCCACGCCCGCCCATTAAGACCACCTCCGGGGTTCATAGTACACATGGTCTAGCTGCTCTACGAGAGCTGGAAAGCGCTTTCCATAGACGATCACTCGATCGGGCTTCACGTGATCCAGCATGGCCCGATGGCCAGCCAGGAAACGATCTTGCTCTGGCTTGCTGGCCCTGATGATCCCTACGGTGGACATGGCCACGGTGCCGCCCGACAGGCCGGTGAAGGCATAACGCCATGATCGCTGGTCGGACCATCCCACCGTCGGGATCACCTTGACGCCGTGGGCGTTCATCCAGGCACCACACCATCGGGAACGGTACACATTCCACATCTGGACCACTTCGGGCATTTCGGGATACAGGCTGAAGTCGGGGGTCAAGGATATACCTGCTCTACTTACTCTACTTAGGGCCCTCTCGGGCTGGGTCCACATGGTCTCGAAACGGTAGTCATCCAGGAAAAAATGGACACAGTCCCCGGGTTCCGGTGACGTCAGCCTGTTGCGGGCATTGTAGTTGATCAATGCTGCTGGCAGGACATCCAGAGCAGGCAGACTAGGTATACCAAGTTCGTCGCCAGGGAAAATGGCCCGCAGGTTGAGATGATCAAAGTTGCCAGGCCTGGATGACCACGCCCGAGACGACCGAGTCCCACGCAGGTCAGGAGGACTGTCAACTATGTGGCTGCTCAGCATGAGCTGGATGCTAGCATCATAGGAAGCTATGATGGTGGATTCCGGAGGGTGATCATGGGCGGTAGAGGCGGAGGAGTGCCAGCCAGCAGGCAGGGGCCATCAGCACCGACCGGGACACCCAGCCCAGCCCAACAGGCGGCAGCGAGGTCGGCCTTGGACAACAACCTTCTGCTCACCCTGCATAACATCCTGAACAGGCGCTCCGATGTTCCACGGGACCGCCTTCACCTTGCCTACGTCCCACCGGCCACGGCGGAGCAAATCGACCGGTCGATCAACAGGCTGGCCAGTGAGGGCAAGGTCGTGGTAGCAGGTGACACGATCAAGAGGGGACCCCGGTTCGGACGCAAGCCAGAACTCAAGCCACTTCCCTATGACTATCTAGATTAAGTTGCTCATATGAGCGTGGAGTCCGAGCATCCTAGGACGCTATGAAGCACCCCGGACGGATCTTGATAATGATCTACCTAATCAGCATAGTCATCCTTGTCGTCATCCGAATAGTAAGTTGAATTTTCAACTACCCATCGGTATGCACAGGAGCGACTATGTTCATGTGGATAGTGAACGTTCAACTTGAGTCCCCTCGGCTCAACTCTATATAGGCGACATAGTCAATGGAATCGCGGTGCCCGCGCGGACCCCATGGATGACTAAGTCGCTGGTACTCGCTGGCCACCAGCGCGCCCGGGGGATACCCGGGGAGTCCGGCTAGGGCACCCAGGAAACCGGTCTGAGAGCCACGCTGGCCCATGATCCGGGTGTCCTGCGGGTCTCAGTGACCCCCTGCTGTTTGACCTTGGCCACAGAGGCTCTCAGGGCATCGTTGCTGGTCAGCCCATGATCCATGGTGGGAGCGCTCCCATGCCAGGGCAGAAAAGAGCCCGTGAGCTGCGGAAACTCACGGGCTCTGTGGTGCTATGCCTTGCGGGTGTTGCCCATCAGGGCAGCAAGGCCGGTCTCGAGCCAGCGTGCGGGGCGTGCGTGCACCGGAACGTGGCCGTTGTGGCTGGTGGGCGCCTCGGCAGCCACCATGACGGGCTCGGAAGCCTTGCGCGCCTTGGCATCCTTGCGGTCCGCCCTGGTCTTTGTCAGTGTCTCCACTGCCCTCCACAGGAAGATCACGACCACGCCGTGGTAGGCGACGGCGCCGATGAGCAGCATGGATGTGGGACGCAGGGACGCAGGGGCGTACTTGAGGAACGCGGCGATCATGTTCGTGAACAGCGAGAACACCAGGCCGTAGTACATGCTGACCTTGGCCGTCCGGTGCTGGGCCGCGCTGATCCCCAACTGCCTCATCTTGGCTGCCGAGAGCACCATGAGCGCGTCCGGCATCACGGCGAAGGCGTAGGCCGACCAGCCACCGAACGCGAAAGCCTTTGCGCTGTAAAGGCTTCCCTCGAAGACCGCCACGAATGCGGCAACCACGATGGCGGAAAGTGCCAGGTCACGGGACCGGTTGTTCAGGAAAGCGCCGACCGCCTTCCATGTGGCATCAGGCACACCAAGGGTTTTGCGGACCCGCCGAGGGGCGGAGGGCTTGTTGACCTTGGCGTTCTTGCTGGTACGAGTGCTGTTGTTCATGGGAGTTCCTCTCTCCTATGGTTGAAAAGTGTTGCCGTGTAAAGCTTTTGATGTGGGGGTGGCTCCGTTGCCACCCCCGATTCCCTTGTGCCGCTTAGCCTTTCGCGCCACTCATGATGGCGCTGTGGTCGAGCCGGAAGCCCACCAGGTTTTCGATCAAGCTACTGACCAGGTCCGCCTTCAGTCTGCCCACCAGTTGCGTGTTGCCCAGGGTGGCCAGGTGGTGCAATTCAGCGATCGTGTACTTGCCGCGCTTGAGCAGCTCACTGGCGTACTCGCGTGAGCCGCACACCCTCAGCTTGTCCACGGCGGCACTGTAGTTGCGGCTTGGGTTCGGGGTGAAAGCCTTGCGCGCCTTGGGCTTGGGTGGCAATACCACCGGCGGGATCTCCCACGCCAGGGCGTTGATCGAGCTGTATCGGTACTGGTCAACCGCCTGCGGGTCCACACCCTCCGCCAGCATCCTGGTTGCCGTGATGTCGATCAGGTAGCGGCGGCAGTCATAGCACGTGGTGCGCCGGCAGCGGCGAGCCTCGGTGCACTTGGGCTTGTTCATGACGTCTCTCCAATGCTCGGGGGGCTGTGCATTCCTTCTACTAATACGGGCTTTCTACGGGGTTCCCCCGGGTGCAGGTCACAGCCTTTTGATCTAGGACTCCGATAAGATCAATGTCCGAGTTGTTCTAAAATAGTATTAATCGAAAGATCTCAATTGTAAGGAGACTGGGGGCCACGGAGCCCCTTACGCTAAACGATCATCGAAAACAGCTGGCCGAAAGTATGAGTAGCAAAATAGGACATGCCGGGCAAGATCACGTCTTCTGGCTGAACGGTGGACCGGTCGATTGAGACGATCATCCGATTGACGACTATGTCAGCTTTTCCACCGTTAGACTAATCGATGATGCCTGAAAGGCTTAGTTGACTCATACTGGTCTACTAGGTTGAAATTTAGGAGTCTTAACAGATGCGGACAAAGCAATAGGTCCATATTCCCTGGTCACCCGGGGTCTATGGACCTAGTGCGCTCAGATGTCTATGACGACATCGGTGACAGTACGCTTGACCAGGCGGAATGGCCTCAGTGGGTGGATGGCTCGCCAGTGCCCGAGGGCGCGCGGCGCGTCCGCTTCAGCCAGGTGGTCGGCCATGGTGTCCAGCCAGTCGCCTTGGACGTCCGAGAACATCTGGACGACATAGTAGACATCCACCGGCGGGGTCTTGATCGTGATCATGACGCCATCACATCGGGGATGAAGTGAACTTTGATGATTGAGTGGATTGAGTTGACCAGGTCCTGCGGGTCAAGATCGACGTCCAGTTTCTTGATTTGGGCTACTAGGGCGACAGAGCGCCCATGATCCCGAACCGCCTCGTAGACTGTGTCGACCATGCGCGCCATGATCCGCGTCTGATCGACATTGTCTACTGTGGTGCTTAGGCGTACTAGGTCGCGGTACAGCGACTCAGCGTACATAGTCTCGAATACTGACATGGTTGACATCCTCTCTCCTGTTGATCAACCACTCCCATGATCACCCCGAAGGATGATCATGGGAGAAGTGGATCAATACGTCCAGAGCAACCACTACTTAGTCGATGGGATAGTTAGTTTCGGTCAACTAACTTTCTCGGCTCGATCACCGACCATCATGATCACCGCCAGGATGACCATGATGGAAAGCTGATCAGGCGTGCCAGCACCATTGATCGTGAAAGATTTCACCATCCTGGGATGCTCAGCCGAGCAGCCCCTACTTAGTCCACTTCGTCGATTAATGCCTACGCGGTGGCAACGGGAACATGATCGTGATGGCCTTGGCCACACACGCCCACAGAGCCGTCCAGCCTGCGATGATACCCAGTATCACCAGAGCGGTCAGCAACTTAGTTCACCTTCTTTACGGGCATGTCGGGGTCGATATGCCCGGTACGGATGAACGCCGTTGCAGCCTCACGCCATCCCTCGATCATCCCGTTGCGGTGGGCTTGATCAATCTGGGTCGTGGTAGGCATGTACTTGAGCGTCCAGAAAACTCCCAGCATGGCATGGATGGTGTCGTATGCCTGCTGGGCTGTCAGCCCGATGAAGCCCTGGGACAGCCCCAGCGGCGAGCGTCCGTCGTCATAGATCCGGTAGGCCCGCCCGTAGGTGCTTGATCCCTCGTGCAGCTGCCACTTCGCCGTAGCCAGGCCAGCCTCACTGGCAGCCTTGACCAGGGAGGCGTAGGCAGTCCGGACGTCCTTCACTGTTGTCCTAGTCATCTTAGTCATCCTCTCCCACTTGGTATACTTTGTCGCACTTCTCGCAAGTGACCTCGCGCATCGCTGCGACCTGTTCAAGATCCTCTGGATGGACGTACATGATCCCGGCCACCCAAGCATGCAGGCATTCCTCTTGATCCATGATCTTCCTCTCTCCAGTCCCACCAGAGCGGGTATACTTAGTCGATTTTCAGCATCCTAGGATGCTTTTTCTAGATCACCCCGGGGGTGATCATGGTCCGATCCAAGTGGATCAAGCAAACCTAGTAGACTCCCAAGAGCAGGTATACTAGGTTCACTTGGCTCACTTGCCTCGCGTGATCCGCCAGAAACAGCCGGTGTTGCCCTGGATGGTCCATGTGGTGGCCTCGGGCGCGAAGTCCAGGTGTCCGGCCACGATGGGCGCGTTGGGCCACCGGAACAGCGTCTCGCGTCCTCGCTCGATCACGATGGGCTTGTCACCCAAAAGGATGACGACACCAAGTACGTGGATCTTGTCGCCCCGACGGAGCTTGTCCGTCGATACCTTGATCATGATCCCCTGCCTTCCATGATCGGATCACCTTGATCAGATCCGACGACCCATGATCACCCCGACGGTGATCATGGACCATCGGTCCTGGTCAGACGTCCTTGCGCGCCCGGTACTGACGTTCCCACTCGGCGTTCAGGGCGTCAGCTTCGGCCGCGTACTCACGGCTGGCAAGCCACACGTACTCACGGCTGGCAAGCCAGGTGAACCCGTGCGCGTCGGACCAGTCGCGCTCATGCTCGCCGCATGTCGCGCCCGAGACGATCGCTTCCGAAATGCCGTTTTCGTAAGAATGTCCCTGTGCCTGCGCGAGCGGGCACCGGATGCCCGAGCCGACGTCCAGGTAGTCCATGTCCACCCGGTCAACATGGTCGGGATAGGTGGCGTCCAGGTAGGCCATGCCGTTGGTGACGCGCTCCGTGATCGTCAGATTCATGATCCATTTCCTCTCTCTTGATCCAATCGCCTTGATCAGATCCGACAGACCAAGTAGAGCAGCTGTACTATGTCCACTTGGTCCATCGGACTTGATCATTACGCCTCGGGTTGGGCGTTCTCGACCAGTTCGGCGCACAGCTCGTCAAGATCATCGGGGTCGGTGATGTTGGTCTCCAGGGCCACGAGTTCTCGCACGATCCCGGCCACCCCGTAGCGCTCGCCGCGCTCAGTGGGAATTTCTTCGCGCCAGTCGGTACGCCGACGCATGGATAGGTAGACCTTGATCACGTGCTGCACCTGCACGGATGGAACATAGTCAACTGGGTTCATCGGCTCGGTCATGTTGATCTTCCTCCTCGTGCCACGATCCATGTCGTGGCCTGCATGGTGGTGGGTTCGACCCCGGCACGGCGCGCCGCGAGCCTGTAGCAGTGCTCAAAGGCCCTGTACAGGCCCAGATTGCGAACGATCATGCCCTGCTCATACTCTTGATCACCCATGGCCACCCGTAGTGCCCACACGTCGATGGTCACGCTTTCCGTGTCCCCCAGCAGGTTTCGAGCAAAGCACCTGGTCTTAGGCCCGTTGATCGTGTCCAGCGGATGATCACTTTTCAGGGCATGCCGGGCACGTTCGACATTGGCGCCCATATGCCCCGGAGCCTGTCCCGTCAACAGCAGGGACGTTGCTCCGGTGACGGTCTGTGTCCAGCGGGTACGCGGGGACAGGTGCGCCAGCACGGCGGCAACCGTCTCCCTGGTCCGCCCGGACTGTGTGGCCAGTCGATCAACCAAGCGACCACCCTCCACATACCAGAGTGACCCAGCCTCTTTGTCCGAATCCGTGGCCTTTGTCCAGACCCCCATGATCCTCGCCGTGACACCCCTGATCGACTCGCTGATATCGAGCAAAAGTCGGGAATGTGTCATTTCTCCCTCTCTCTCTTGATCCACGTGGATCGGATGATCCATAGACCAAGTAGAGCAGCCTATGGATCATCCGGCTCATTGGATCATGAGACCTTGATCTTGCCGTTGATCACCTTGACGTTGGCAAACCAGTTGCGCTTGGTGTACGGATCGGGGCCGCAGACGGACAGCGTGTGTCCCTCGGGGAGTGTGGCTATGGTGGCCGGTTCCCGGAAGGCCTGCGGCCCCATGGGCGAGGTACCGTCGAACTCGACCGACTCAGGATCTTGGCTCAGCGCGGCTTTCAGGGCCGCTTTCGTCTTGATCCTGTTTCCCGCAAGATCGCTGGCGCCCACGTTGATGTAGCTCATGATCATTCCTCTCTCTTGTCACTCGATCGAGTGAACTTGGCGACCGGCGGACCCCCGTGCCCGCTGATCACCAGGCTCACTTGATCACTTTTGCATCCAGTCATCTAGGCGCGTCTCGACCTCACTCGTGTTCATGCGGCATGTGCCGCAATCCTTGTGCCGCATGTCAAAGCATGTCTCGCAGTTGCGGCAGTGCTGGGCCTTGACCTCGCAGGCCTGGATGTAGGCCGCATACAGCTCCACCAGATCATCTTGTGGCGCGTGCACGCTGATCACGTCCGCGATACTGAAGATCAAATACTTGCCCCCCAGTGTGCGTCCTGAGAACCATCCCGCCCTGTCGGGTTCCGATAGGACCGTGACGCGCTTGCGTCGGTTGGTATCCACCAGCACCCCAGTGCTCATTCATGATCCACTCCCTCTCTCTACATGATCATTCCCCGCGAAGGATCATGTGATGGCGCAGCCATCGTGAGGAGCGTCAGCGACGATCCTGGCCAGCCACTATGTAGTTCTCAAGTAACC
>Ga0209382_10011674_pt1 | contig 10894 bp, 6 predicted proteins | sample SoiMetdeltSBSDD5_FD_187599 | JGI IMG/M metagenome (GOLD analysis project Ga0209382, IMG submission 187599) | Bulk soil microbial communities from a Populus tree surrounding site in Tennessee, USA - Soil MetaG P. deltoides SBSDD5 (SPAdes) (version 2) | ecosystem: Environmental > Terrestrial >...
CCGCGTGGTGGCGGCGCCCGCCGCCATCACATCGAACGCGCCGTTGTTGTCGAGGTCCGCAATCAACAGCCGAGAGGCGACAGGTTCTGATGCCGCACCCTCGACGCGTCCCACCGCCGACGCCGCCCACGCCTGATCGCGGGGATTCTTCACGAAGCGCGTGATGCTGCCGTCCGAAGCCAGCGCCAGCAGATCGAAGCGTGATTCGACGTCGTTCGCCACCGCGGCAATCGCGACGACGCGGACGCCGTGGTCGATGCGCTCGGCTCGAAACGCGCCACCGCGCAGATTGATCAGAACGTGGATCCCGCCGGTGTCGTCCACGAACGCCGCGTCGGGGACGCCTTCGCCGTCGAGGTCGGCCCATGCGAATCCGCGCGCGCGAATGGCCGGCAGGGGAAGACCCTGCGGCGCGAACGTGCCATCGTTGTTGTTGCGCAGCGCGATCGGCGTGCCATCGCCCGGCGCGACCACCAGATCCAGATCGCCGTCGATGTCGACGTCCGCGGGCCAGACGGCCAGGGCCGGCGTCGATAGCAGTGCTGCCGGCAGCCTCGTCGCCGCGGTGACATCGGCGAAGCGGCCGCCGCCTTCGTTGCGCAGCAGGCACAGTCCGCCGGGGCCGGCCAGGGCGAGGTCCTGGCGAAAGTCGTAGTTGAGATCGGCGACGGCGACCGCATCGGGCGCCGCCTTGTTCCAGGCTCGACATGCGACGGCTGCAGCGCTGCCCGCGATCCGTACGCCCGCGGTGCCCGCGCTCACCACAACCGCGTTGCCGCCATCCTCCAGCATGGCCGCACCTACCCATGACGCGGGTGCGCTGTCGGCAGCGGCCTGTACGGTGAACGCGAGCGCAGCGTCAGCAGCCGCCGGATTGGGGCTCGGGTTCGGCAGCCGCACGAAGCGCGTCAGGGGTTGGCCCACGTCCGCTGCCGGCGTGGCCACTTCTGCGAGCGCGGCGCGATACGCTGGTTCGCGCAGGAGCACGTTCTTGAGGAAAGCGACGCGCGTGGTCGTGGCGCGCAGATCGCCGGTCGGCGATGCCGTCAGCTGCTTCAGCTGATCTCGAGCCGCGGGCGACCACGAGCGCGACGGGCCGTCGAGGGGCGTCATGCCGCTCGACAGCGCGGCGGCGTCGCCGCGCTTGGCGGCGATGCGGATGTACTCGATGCGCGCGGCCAGATTGTCGCCGCGCGCGAGCAGACGCTCGAGAATCGCCTGCGCTTCGCGGTCGTTGGCCGCGCCCCCCTGCCGTTCGGTCTCGAGCGCCAGCGAGTACTCCGCGAGACGATTGCCAGGGTCGAGTTCGATCGCGCGCTTCCAGTGGACGATCGATTGTGGAAGGTTGCCGCGCCGGCTCTCCGTGAGCGCCTGCAGCCGCTGAATAGCGGCGCTGTCCGGCGCGAGATTCGCCGCTTGGGCCAGATGCTTCGCTGCCTGATCCAGATCCTGCTGCCGGAGCAGCAGCAGTCCGAGGTTCGCCCACACCGCCGGCTCGCGAGGCACCAGCGCCGCGGCGCGTTCGAATCGTTCCTTCGCCAGCACTTCCTGCGTGGTCTGCATTGCCGACAGACCGACGTAGAACGCCGTCACCGCCTCACGGTAGGTCTGCGGGGGAAGCTCCGGCTCGGTTCGCGGCGAGCAGGCGGCCGCCGCAGCCAGCAGCGCGAGGCAGGCGCAGCGCAGCAGTTTGTTGAGCATGGGACCGGCCACGGATCCTATCAGGTCCAGCGCTCGATGATGTTGAACCCCGGATCAGTTTCGAGGCTCGCGTCTGCCATCTATAATCCGCGCGTGCGCTGTGCGGCCTGCGATTCGGAGACGCCAGAGGGAAGCCGCTTCTGTCCATTCTGCGGCCGGCCTCTCGTCGACCTCGAGGCCACACGTCTTTCCCTGGCCGACCCGAACGAAACAGTGGCTTCGGTCGAGTCCTTCAGCGGCGCCCGGTCGCTCGTCCGGGTCGCGGGAGCGACCGCCTCTCACCTCCTCGAGACATCGGTGGCCACTGGCGTCGAGCTGGGCGGACGCTATCGGATCGTCCGCCAGCTCGGACGGGGCGGGATGGGCGTCGTCTATCTCGCCGAGGATCTTCGGCTGGGTCATCCGGTCGCGCTGAAGTTCCTCCCGGGTGCGCTCGCGGCCGATCCGCGGCGCCTCGGCCAGTTTCACAACGAGGTCAGCGTCGCGCGCCAGGTATCGCATCCGAACGTCTGTCGCGTGTACGACATCGGTGACGTCGAGGGACATCTGTTCCTGTCGATGGAATACGTCGACGGTGTCGATCTGGGGGCACACCTGGCAACGCGTGGGCCGTTTGCCGAGGACGCGGCGGTCGACGTCATTCGCGGTATCTGCGCCGGGCTCGCCGCGGTGCACGCGCGTGGCGTGCTGCATCTCGATCTCACGCCCGCCAACATCATGATGACCGCGAGCGGACAGCCGAAACTGATGGACTTCGGCATCGCCACGGCGGCTGGCCAAGATCGCGGCGACCGGCGCGGCGAAATTGGCGGTTCTTGGCGGCGGCATGGTCCGACGCGGCAGCGGCGGCACCGTGATCCTCGGTGTGCTGATGCTGCTGACGCTCGTGGCGCTGGTTTGGATCGAGCTGCGATATCCGCTCGAGTGGAAGACCGTCTACAAGGGGCACGCGATCCGCTTCCGCAACCACGCCGTCTTCGGCGAGCGGCTCTATATCGACGATCAGCTGGTGGATCGCGGCCGGTTTGGCAGCAACGTCACGCTCCGAGGGACGATCGAGCGGGGAGCCGGCGCCGGTGAGCGCATCACCGCGCACGTCCGCTGTTCTCATGCCTCGCTCTCGTGCCGGATCGTCGCCGAATCGTTCACGACCGCGGCGTAGAATGACCGCCGCAGCCTCCGATGCCTCTTGAGTCCGGCACGCGCCTTGGCGCCTACGAGATCCTCGCGCCTCTTGGCGCCGGAGGGATGGGCGAGGTGTATCGTGCGCGCGACACGCGGTTGAACCGCGACGTCGCAATCAAGGTCCTGCCGCCGGAGTTCAGCGCGCACCCGAATCGCGTGGCGCGGTTCGACCGCGAGGCACGGCTGCTGGCCTCGCTCAATCATCCACACATCGGCGCCATCTACGGCCTCGAAGAGGCCGGCAAGGTGCCGGCGCTGGTGCTCGAGCTGGTCGAAGGTGAGACGCTGGGCGAGCGCGTGCGCCGCGGTTCGCTGCCGGTGCCGGAGGCGCTCACCATCGCGCGACAGATCGCCGACGCGCTCGAAGCCGCGCATGCCGTCGGGATCATCCATCGCGATCTCAAACCGTCGAACATCAAGATCACGCCCGACGGACGGGTGAAGATCCTCGACTTCGGGATCGCCAAGGCGATCGCGACCAGCGACTCCGATCCCGATGTGGCGACGGCCACGACGTTGACGATCGGCCACACGAACACGGGCGCGGTCCTCGGGACCGTTCGCTACATGAGCCCGGAGCAGACACGAGGGCAGACCGTCGACAAGCGTTCCGATATCTGGGCTTTCGGGTGTGTGCTCTTCGAGATGTTGACCGGCGCTCCCGCGTTCGTCCGACAGACCGCCGCCGACACCTCGGCTGCCGTGATCGGGGCTGAACCGGCGTGGCCGTCGCTGCCGGCCGCCACGCCTGACGGCGTTCGGCGTTTGTTGCTCCGCTGCCTCCAGAAGGATCCAAGACGGCGGCTCCATGACATCGCCGACGCGCGCATCGAGATCGAGGAACTGCTGGCCGCGCCGGCGGCGTCGATCGCCGAGCGAACGTCACACCGCCGCTGGTCTGTTGCCCTGGTCGTGGTGGCACTGGGAATGGCAGGCGCGGTCGGAGCGCTGTGGGCGGTACGGGACAGGTTGGGCAGCTCGGCGCAGCGGTCGCGCTCGGATACGCGCGTCACCCGGCTGACCGATCTAGTGGGTCTCGAGGAGTCGCCGGCAATTTCACCCGATGGCAGGTCGATGGCGTTCACCGCCGGTGTCGGCGGCAGACGGCAGCTGTTCGTCCGACTGCTGGCAGCCGGCGCGCCGCTGAAGATCACGCACGACGCGGTCGATCACGAGTATCCACGCTGGTCGCCGGATTCGACCTCGATCGTGTACTTTTCGCCGGCGGCGCCGGGGGAACTCCAGGGAAGCCTCTGGGAAATCCCGGCGCTCGGCGGTCCACCGCGACGTATCGTCAACAGCCTCGGCGGTGCCGACGTCAGCGGCGCGGACGGACGGCTGGCCTTCTTCAGGCTCTCTGACGGAGGCATTCAGCTGGTGACCGCGTCCGGGGATGGTTCGACGTCCGCCGTCGTGTCCACCTTTCCGCCCGCAACCTACTACTTGTATCCCCGGTGGTCTCCTGACGGGAAGTGGATTGCTTTCCAGCGAGGGGACTCGATCCGGTTCGACGTGTTCGTGGCGCCGGCAGCGGGCGGCGAGCCACGCCAGTTGACCCGCGACAACAACATGATGGGCGGGTTCGCCTGGCTGCCCGACAGTTCCGGCATCGTCTATAGCTCGAGCCGCGGCGGCACGATGCCGTACTTGCCCGCGCTCGGCCTGTGGGAAGTGGCACTGCGTGATGGGCAGGTGCGCCACGTCACCTCGGGGGAGATGTCGTACGTCAGTCCAGACATTTCGAAGAGCGGGACGATGCTGGTCAGCCGGATGAAGCTGCAGACCGACATTTGGAAGTTTCCGATCGACGGTTCACCAGCTGAAAACGTGCGGCGCGGCGTTCGCCTCACCAGGCAGACCGGGCAGGTATTGACACCCACGGCCAATCCGCTCGACAGCGAAGTGGCGTTCCTGTCCGACAGCGGTGGTCATGCAAATCTGTGGGTCGTGAACACCGAGAGCGGGGAGTTGCGACAGATCACTCATGAGCGCGATCCGGCGGTGGCGATGGGCGTCCCGGTGTGGTCGCCCGATGGCCGATCGATCGCCTTCGTCTCCTCTCGAGGCAACCAGGGCTGGACGTTTGGCGTCTGGCTCGTCGATCCGGATGGCAGCAACCTGCGCAACATTGCGAATCCGGGCCTCGGTCCCGCGTGGTCGTCTGATGGCCGTTGGGTGTACTACGCGACGCGGGGTGGGGCCGCGGCTACGGACGTGGTGTTGAAGAAGATACCGGTCAACGGCGGACCGGCCGTTACGGTCACGACCGAGCGCTTGCGCAACGTGATCGGGCTCGACCGCGGCACGTTGTACTACTCATTCGAGCGCCCACTCATGGATGGCCGTCCAGAATTCGAGATCCGCGTCGCCACTCCGGAGGACGCGCCGTTCCGCGTCTTCGCGCGCATTCCGGCATCGCGCGTGCCGATCTGGCAGATCGTCAATCCGGTGCTGTCGCCTGACGGAAAGTGGCTGGCCCAGGCCCTGACGGATGGATTCACCACGAACGTCTGGGCCCTCTCGACCGCGACCGGCGAGTGGCGTCAGATCACCGACTTCGGCGAACGGACGACGTTCATCGCGCGGCGGGTGTCATGGTCGGCCGACGGACGCTCGATTCTCGCCGCGGTGGGAGAAGGCGATTCCGACATCGTGCTGCTGGACGGGCTGATGAATCGGTAGACGCCCGGCGGACAGCACGTCGCTGCAGAGGCGACGTCAGTCGGCGCGAAGGCCAACTCCCATGCTGTCGAGGAGTGCCTTGAATCGACCATCTCCGCGCACTGGATCGAATTCAACGGCGGCCGTCACCAGAATCAACGAACCGTCGCGCTCCTCGAACGCGCGATGCAGCCAGTGGAAGAGGTTCTCGAGGTCGGACAAGCCGAGGTGAACCAGCGCGAACCACATTGGTGAAACGTAAGCGTCCGCGGCGCGCGCGGTCAGCTCCTGAAGATGCGCCTTGGCGCGGTCGCGGTTTCCCGAACGACCGTAAGTGTAGCCGAGGACGCCGACGTGATTGACGGAGCGACCGTCGAGCTCGATTGACTTGTTGAACTCCTCGAGCGCGCGCCCGAACTGACCGCGCTGCGCGCAGGCGTCACCGAGCGCGTAGTGCGCGAATGCGAACGACGGCTCGAGCGCCACCACCTTCTCGAACTGCGCGATCGCGCGATCAAGATCGTGACGGAAATGGTGGACGTAGCCAATCTGCGTTTTCACCTGCAGATCGAGCGGATCGAGCCGCTCGGCGTCTTCCAGCTCGATCAGAGCCAGATCGTGACGCCGCTCGAGTACGGCGAGTCGCCAGGCATTCCAGAGATGCGTAGACGCCGAACCCGGACCGAGCTGCAGCGCGCGGGTGAGCGCCTGCTCCGCCCCGCGTCGATCCCAGTCATGGTTCATCGCAATCAAGCCTCGCACCTTGTGCGCGTGCGCGAGGCCAGGCTCGAGCGCCAGGGCCCGGTCGATGGCCGAGCGCGCGTATGGGACCGTCTCGCGAGCCGGCAGGATACCGAGGCTCGCGTAGAGCCAGACGTGCGCCTCCGCCAGCGCTGCATAGGGAGGCGCGAAGCTGGCGTCGCGCGCGATCGCTTGGTGGAAGTCGACGATCGCGTGCCGCACCGCGGCGTCGGTCCACTTGTTGAGGCTGTACATGCCCTTCAAGTAGGCGTCGTGCGCGGGAACGTTGAGCGACGAGCGCTCCTGCAGCGCCGCGCCCGGACGAATGCGGAACTCCTCCAGGATGCCGGCGGCGATCTCGTCCTGAATCGCGAACACGTCGGAGAGCTCGCGCTCGAAGCGCTTCGACCATATCTGGTAACCGTCATTGGCGTTCACGAGGTGGGCGACGATGCGCGCGCGATCGCCTGCCTTGCGCACGCTGCCTTCGAGAACCGTGCCGACGCGCAACCGCCTGCCGATTTCGGTGACGTCGAGATCCTTGCCCTGAAAGGCGAACGCAGACGTTCGTGAGATCACATGCAGTCCCTGAACGCGGGTCAACGCGTTGATGATCTCCTCCGTAATGCCGTGGCAGAAGTACTCCTGGTCCTTGCCTGGACTCATATCGACGAACGGCAGCACGGCGATCGAGGAGGAGAGGCTGGGGGCGGGAGCAGGCGCCACGGGTTTCACGGACGGAGTGATCGAGACGTCGACGGCCCGCAGATCCCGAAGGATCTCGCCCGCCGCGCGATACCGTCGATCCGGGTCTTTCTCGAGGGCCTTGTCGATGATGGCCTCGAGCGAGCGCGGCAGCGTGGGCTTCAAGGTGAGCAACGGCGGTTGCGGCCGGTTCAAGAGGTGATCGAAGACTGCAGCCGCCGTATCGCCGTGAAACGGCGCTCTCCCCGTCGCCATCTCGAACACCACGACCCCCAGCGCAAACAGATCGGCGCGCGCATCGACCGGCCTCCCGAGCGCCTGTTCTGGCGACATATAGCCTGCCGTTCCGACCGCATGTCTCCCGCCGGTCTGATCCGACGTCGTTGGGCCCTCGGCATCCGCGGTCGAGATCGGCTCGACGAATTTCGCCACACCGAAGTCGAGAATCTTGACGCGTTCGCCGTCGGTGACCATCACGTTGCTCGGCTTCAAATCGCGGTGCACGATCCCCGCGGCGTGAGCACACGCCAGCCCGTCAGCGATCTGCGCGGCGAAGGAGATGGTCTTCGGAAGGGGAAGCCCCATGCCGTCACTCAGGAGTTGCCGCAGGCTGCGTCCCTCGACGAGCTCCATGGTGATGAACACGAGATCGTCGGCTTCCTCCACCGAGTAGAGGTGAACGATGTTGGGATGATTCAGGGCGGCCGCCGCTCTGGCCTCGCGCAGGAACCGAGCTCGACTATCGCGCGTGTGGGCGACGTCCGCACGGAGAAACTTGAGCGCGACCCGCCGACCGAGCGTCGTATCCTCGGCGACGTACACTTCTCCCATGCCGCCGCTACCGAGCTTGTCTCCTACCAGGTAATGACCAAGGCGCTCGCCGGTCGATGGCATCAGTGAACCAGGTTAACCGGCGACGACCGGTGGAAATGCGGATTTGCCGCAACGGCAGCGCGCGGCGTCGGGCGTGCCCTTGTGCCACACGCGGGTTCGACATGCCGGGCACGACCACAGCGCGTCGAGCGCCTCGATGCGTTCGAGCGCCGATTTGACCTCGCCCGCACCCGAGCGTCCGCGGCTGGCATGGGCCGCGACGTTCAAGGTGGCGCCGACATCCGCTTCCAGGTGCTTGACGATGGGCTCGACCGTCGGCAGCTGGGACTTGGCGTGTTCCTTGAGCGCGCGGCGGAGACCCATGAACAGCTCGCCGATCTCGCGCTTGTCGTTGGCTTGACCGCGGCGGAACGGGAGCGGCGCCCAGAGCGCCTCGCAGACTTCCTGCAGCAACTCCTCGAGCGCGCGGCGCCCTTTCGTCGCCGCGCCCTGCACGTCGTCGCTCTGCAGACGTTCGCGCGCGGCCGCCAGCATGCCGCTTGCTTCGTATTTCGTGGTGCGCGGCCCCGACGCGTGGCTCCACGACGTGAACTCGATTTTTCTCCACGACGGCGCGCGCCGGCTCAGGTGCTCGAAAAACTGTTGGTCGTGGGTGAGGACGATCAGCTGCCAGTCGGAGAACCCGTCGGCGAGCAGCTCGGCGAGCCGCCCGCGATGCTCGACATCGAAACTGTTAATCACGTCGTCCAGAATCAGGAATCCGAGCTGCTCGTTGAAACTCGCCGCCATCGCCAGGAACAGGGCGATCGCCAGCGAGTTCAAGTGCGACTCGCTCAGCACACCGTGCGGAGGGCGCTGCCGTGACCCGAAGAAATTGATGGCAAGCTCGACGCCCTTGGCGGTCCACGGCTCGATGCTCACGGCGTCGAGATCCTCTCCCGGATGGAGCGCGGTGTAAATCTTGGCAACGCGGCCGCTGATTTCTTCCAGCAGATGACCCAAGTCCTCCTTTTGCTTCAGCTGATATGCATCGAACACGGTCTCAGCCAGGGCCAGCGCCCGCCGTGCGTCAGCATGCTTTTTTTCAGCCCGTTGCCAGGCATTGATCTGCTGGCACAGCGCCGCGAGCATCATCAACTGGCTGTCGCGCGTGCTGTCCGTGGCTGGCGAGATCTGCCGCCCCAGCTTGGCCGCCGCCTTGTCCCAGCGACGCAGGTCGGCGAGATAGCTCGCGATCGTGTCGATGGCGACAGGGGCCAGCGCCTCGAGCTGGTCTCGTACTCTGGCGTCCGGCTGAGCGGGCACGGGCGGGAGCTCGAGCTGCAGTTCCCGGGCGCGGTCGTGGATCGCCTGACGCAGCTCGTGAGCGCTCTCGAGGCCGTCCGCCTCTTCGATGATCGGATCACGAAAGCGTTCCAGATCGCGGGCCGCTTCCATCATCTCGACGAGCGCGCTCTCGATTTTCCGCGCCAGCACTTTCTGGTCGACCTTCTGCCCGCAGAGCGGGCAGCGTCCCGCTTCGATCGACTGCGTCTCGACGAGCCGCTTCGCCTCGCGCACCAGCGATGCACGCGGCAGCTGGCGAGCCCGGTTCGATGACACCAGCTCGTTCCAGGCGGCGAATGCCTTCTGATCGAACGCTGGCGCACCGAGCGCGTTGATGTCCGCCCCCAGGTTCTCGCGGTCGGACGAAGCCGAGACGCCGGCGCTGGCCCCGACAGCGGTCGTGATCCACGACGGGTCGACAACCTGATCTAGCGAGTGCGGGGGATCGACCCCCAGCATCCCGCAAATCTGCCGGAGGTTGGCGACAACGGCTTCTTCGGTCACCGTGTCGATGCCGGCTGATAAGGCGCGGCGGTAGACACGGACTTCTTCTTCCGCGGTTTTCGTGGTCTTGCGCAGGTCGTTTCTGGCGCGTTGCAGGTCTTCTCGCAGGCTCTCGATCGCGTCCAGGCCAAGGATCTCGACCAGCGCCTTCCACTTCTCGGTTTTGGTCTTGTTGACGAAGTCCGCGAGCGTGCGTCCGCGCAGGAGGAACGTCTCGCGCCGGAGCGCGTGGAACATGTCAGGGGGGCGCTCGTCGGGGAACACGACCTTCCCCCCGAGCGCGCCGCTGGTGAGTACCTCGACCGATGTGGTGCCGTCAGAGTCCGCGCCGACGTAGCGCACAGCGTGCTGCCGTCCTTCGTGCGACAGCATCTCGATCTCGCCCGTGAAGTACCACTCCAGCGCGTCGGCAATGGTGCTCTTCCCGGTGCCATTGTCGCCGTACACGACGGTGCTCTCGCCAGTGCCGAAATCGAACGTCATTTCGTTCGGGATGCCGCGAAACGCGTGCATCACCAGACGCTGGAGCTTCTCATTCACCGCCGGCATCCTCGAACAGCTGGCGGATCGCCGCGGATCGGTCGACGTGGTCCTTCTTCAACAGCTCGGCGAAGCGCTGTGCCAGATCAGGCGGGAGGTCTTCCAGTGATTCGAGCAGCGTCAGAAGGAATTCGTCGGCGCTTGGACGGTGCATGGGTCCCCCATTTTACGTCGTTCGACGTCGGCGAAGGTGAGCGCCGTGGAGGCGTGCCGGCTAGATCACGACGCTGGAGGCATTCGGAACGTCTTCTTGACGAACTCGATGTTGGCGCGGGTGTCGGCAACGATGTCTTTCGTTGGTGAGTTGGTCTCCAGTACGTACCAGCCTCGATAGCCGATGCCGTAGAACTCCTGCGCCATGCGCGGCCAATCGATCAGGCCGCCCGATGCCGACAGCAGCATGTTGGCATTCTTCACGTGGACCTGATTGATACGCTGGCCGAGGATCTTGGGCTCGGCATAGATGTCGCCGGTCGACTTCTTGAAGACGATGTTGTGGGCATCGTAGTAGATGGCGATGTGACTCGATCCGATCGCGTCGAGGATCTTGACGTTGTCCTCGGCCGAGATCCAGTCCTCGATGCCGACCACGACGTCGTACTTCTCGGCATAGCGCGCCACTTCCTTCATCATCGCGACGAAGGTGTTGACCTGCTGCGCATTGGTGACGTCGATATGGCTGTCGCCGAGGATCGGC
>Ga0209382_10011675_pt1 | contig 10894 bp, 11 predicted proteins | sample SoiMetdeltSBSDD5_FD_187599 | JGI IMG/M metagenome (GOLD analysis project Ga0209382, IMG submission 187599) | Bulk soil microbial communities from a Populus tree surrounding site in Tennessee, USA - Soil MetaG P. deltoides SBSDD5 (SPAdes) (version 2) | ecosystem: Environmental > Terrestrial >...
CGTTATCGAGTCGTTCGAGAAAGGTTTGAAGCGGTACGAGTTGAAGATCAAGGCAGGCAAGGAAACCGACGAGAAGCGGCCAAAGATCGAGTCGATCCTGCGCCGCAACGAGCTGCCCTTCGTGCTGCAGACGTCGGCCGACGAAGAGCTCGCGTACGAAGTCGACGTGCCGCTCGACGTCAAGCGCGACCGCATATCGGACAGCATCCTGAGACTGGATCCATCCGGCCACATGTCAGTTGACTGGACGGAGAAGAAGGCGAAAGGCAAGTGACACGACCGTGAAGCTGATTATTCAACCGGACGACGGGCTAAACCCGCTGGTGCGAGCCCTCCGGCAGGCGAAACGATCCATCGACATCGTTGTTTTCCGGTTCGATCGCAAGGAATTAGAGAAGGCGATTGCCGCCGCGGTCGCGCGGGGCGTAACCGTCCGCGCGCTGATTGCGCATACGAACCGTGGGGGCGAGCGCAACCTGCGAAAACTGGAACTCCGCCTCCTCGAGGCAGGCGTGACGGTGGCCAGGACAGCCGACGATCTCACTCGTTATCACGGGAAGATGATGATCGTCGACGACACCGTCTACGTACTTGGCTTCAACTACACGGGGCTCGACATCGAACGGAGCCGCAGCTTCGGTGTTTCGTCGAGCGATAAACGTCTCGTCAAAGAGGCGTGTTCGCTGTTCATGGCGGACTCCACGCGGCAGCCCTATACGCCAGGCGACGATCGGCTGGTCGTCAGCCCCGAGAGCTCGCGCGATCTGCTCACGAACTTCATCAAAAAGGCGCGTAAGCAGCTGCTCATCTACAACCCGAAGGTGACCGATCGTTTGGCGCTGCGCGCCCTGCAGGACCGTGTGAAGGCGGGCGTCGAAGTGCGAGTCATCGGCAAAATCGACAAACGGCTCGATGGTGTGGAGACGCGTAAACTCGCCGACCTTCGGCTCCACGTCCGCGCGATCGTCCGCGACGGCTCGGCGGCCTTCATCGGCAGCCAGAGCTTGAGAAAGCAGGAGCTCGACGACCGCCGCGAAGTTGGCGTGATTACCGACTCACGCGTCGCGAAGAAGATTCAAGCGGTGTTCGAGACCGACTGGCAGGACAGCGGCGGCAAGTCGACTGGCAAGGAAGAGGAAGAGAATCGCCCTAGGGCTGAGTCGGTTTCCGCCGTTCAATGATTCCCGAGTCGATGAGTGTTCCCGTACGCGAGATCGCATTGAAGTACATCTGATCGCCATTAATCTCAGCGGCCAGAAACGCCTGCTCGGTGTCGAAGCCGACGTCAGTCAGGCCGCTCTTGCGATTGATGCCTCCGCGGCGAAGTTTTCCCCCCGACCCAATCACGAAGTAGACGATCCCGTACTGCGCTTTCACGCGTTCGTAGAAATGATCGTGGCCCGAGAACACGACGCTGACGCCGTATTCGCGAAAGAGCGGCTCGAGCACTTTGCGCAGGCCGAGATGGGAGCCGTGGCGCTCGCCTGACGAATAAATCGGGTGGTGGAAGTAGGGAATCTTCCAGTCCTCGTTGGAATTCTGCAGCTCCTTCTCGAACCACGCCAGCTGCTCCGGCGTGGGGTAGTCGCTCTCGAGCGCGAAAAACCGCACGTCCTGGCGCGGCGCCTTGAACGTGTAGAACGTGCGCCCGTTCATGTTGAACGGCTTGTACAGGCTTTGCGCGCGATCGTCGTGGTTGCCGAGCGCGGCGTAGAACTTCACGCCGGCGTCCAGCAGCGGCTTGTACGGTTCTTCGAATTTGCGCCGCATATCCTGCGGCCGCTCGCTGCCGTAGATGTTGTCACCCACGGTGATGACGAGCTCGAATGGGAATCGGGTGTGCAGGCTGGCCATCTGCGCGGCCAGCGCGCGTTGCGCGGAGCTGCCGTCGCCAAAATCGCCAAGCACGGCAAACTTGAGTGAGCCCTCGCGGTTCGGCAGCGCGACCGCGGCCGGCTTTTGTCCGCTCGACGTCAGCGTCCACAGGCCGCAGAGCAAGGCGGCGACAGCGAGCGCGATCGTCGAGGGCCTGCGGTTGGTCATCATCGGGCCGGCGAAGCGCTAGCGCGGCACCGCGCCGGTCATGTAATCCACGATGATGTGCGCATGCGCGTCGAGAAGTATCAGAGTCGTATCGATGAACCGGTACTCGAGCTCTCTCGGCAGCGGCGGCAGGGCTTTCAGTACCTGGGGCGGCACGGTCGAGAACGGAAACGTGTCGGGATACCGGCCGTTGATCTGCAGTTTGACGGCTTCAGTTGGATTCTCTTCGTCAATCGCCTCGCGCAGCCGCAGACCGTCCTCTCCCGTGAGCACGCCATAGAGCAGGCGACGAATCACGGGACGGGTATTCCGTTTGAAGATGTCGCCCTGCTTCGCATTGCGGCGCGCTTTCTGGATGAGCGCCGCCAAGGCACGCTGGCGCTGGTCGAGATCTTCGGGCGTCGGGTCACGCGAGAGATCGGGCAACGTGCGCTCGAGTTTGTCGTGCAGCTCGAGGTACTCCTGGACCTCTTCCTGAAAGTCGGCGATCGCCTTGGCGTTCGGGTTGACCCTCTTGTCGGCGGGCTGGCTTTGGGCGAACGCCGTGTTCGCGGCCGCGACGGCCAGAAGCAGCAGGAGCGCGCGACGACACATGGTGACCTTCGAGCGGGGGTTAGCCGCGATAGTTGCCGAACTGGAGGGCGATGCCAAAATCGTGCTCGCGGAGAAGCCGGATAGCCTCCTGCAGCTCGTCTTTGGACCCCGACGACACTCGGACTTGATCGGCCTGGATAGCGGCCTGCACTTTCTTCAGCTTCTTGTCCTTGAGGAATTTGACGATCTCACGGGCCGCCTCGGCCGGGATGCCTTGCTGCAGCGTGATCGTACGACGAACCGTATCGTTGGCGGCACGCTCGATTGTGCCCGGCGTGAGATTCTTGGTCGGCACGCCGCGGCGCACGAGCCGGCCCTGCAAGATCTCCCACAACGCGTTCATCTTGAACTCGTCGTCCGCGGTCAACGCGATTGTGTTGTCGGTGCGGTTCAATTCGATGGCTGCCCGCGATCCCTTGAAATCGTAGCGCTGCGCGACTTCCTTGCGAGCCTGGTTGACCGCGTTGTCGACTTCCTGGAGATCGACCCCGGAAGTGATATCGAAAGACGGGGGAGTCGCCATAGCGGCTGCTACGAGGCCTGGCTGACCGGGCCAGCGGCAACGCCGCGGTCGGACTTCTGCGGCTTGCGCCAGTAGTCCATGGTCGAGACGCGATGCACGCAGCCAATCGTACACATCGGCGCGCACCATTTCGGGGCGAGGAACTCGCGGCGGATGTCGTCGATCGTGTAGGTGGCCAGTGGCACGCCGGGTGTTCCACGCTGCTGTGAGCACCAGTGCACCAGGCCGTTCTCGCAGATGTAGAGATAACGCGCCCCCGCCCGGCACTGCCAGTGGTTCGGCTTCCCGTCGGCAAGGTTCAACTGGAAGCTGCGAATGCCCGAATAGAGATTCTTGACGACTTGCTTGCGGCTGTCGATCAGCTCCGATACCTCGTCGAAGATCGCGCGCTCGGCAGGTCCGAGCGGCTTCAACAGACCTGCCGTGTCGTGAATGATGCCAATCGACGTCGAGAAGCCAAGCTCCGACGCGCGACGATTGATGGTTCGCGCATCTTCCGGCTTTCTGATCCCGCCACCCACCACGGAATTGATATTGATGTCGAAGTGCGCGTAGTCGGCGAGCCACTGCAGCTTCTTGTCGAGGAGCCGCAGGCTCTTCTTGGAGATATCGTCAGGTTCGACGTTGTCGATGCTGATCTGCAGGTAGTCGAGACCGGCGGTGTTGAGCGCTTCGATCCGCTTCGGGGACAGTAAATAGCCGTTGGTGATGAGCCCCGCGATCATCCCAAGCGAGCGAATGCGTTGAATGAGAGCGTCGAGGTCCGGATGCAGCATTGGCTCGCCGCCGCTGAACGCCACCACCGACGTGCCGAGCGCTGCAAGCCGCTCGATGCGCGTGATCATTTCGCCGGTGGGCACCGGCTGCGAAACTTTGTCGTACTCGTTGCAATAGCCGCAGTCGATATTGCAGCGGCGAATAGGAACGATGTGAACGAGGAGCGGATGATCGGTGCTGGCAAGGCCGCGTGCGAACTCACGCACCGACCGAAGCTTACGGCTGGCCTTCCTGTAAACGCGCATCAAATAGGGAATTATATCAGGAGGCGGGGTTGACGCGCAGTTGCCGTACCTTCCGGCCCACCCACAGCGAGTTCTCGAAGATGGCACCGACGCGCAATCCGCCGGGCAGCCGGTGACGTGCAATGGCGCCGAGGCCGGCCGATGCGATGCAACCGCACTGGCTGCAGTCTGGGTTTCCGCCGAACTGGCAGGGTGAAATCGGCCGCTTGAAATCAGCAGAGATGCACGTCGTCGTTTGCGCGAACACGCAATCGTCAGGGTTCGCGGGCGGATCGGCGTAGACCTTGATCATGCCTTCCGGCATTTGCAATTTTGGGAAAAGTCGCCGCAAATGCATCAGATCTGCGACAACCCGTGAACGATCGGCTGGACGCAGCTGCTCGTCGGAGATCTCGCCAATCTGCGGCGTGTAGAGGCTGACCCAGATCGTCCGGACGTTCGCGTTCGCGGACCAGTAGCGGAGGAACTCCTCGAGATAGCCATCGCGTTGCACCTGCTGACGCGTCACGGTGCAGTGCACGGTGATCTGCTGCCCCGCGATGTGCTTGAGAATGCGATCGTAGGTGGCCGGCGTGCGCCGGACGTCGTGCTCGGGTTGAAGACCGTCGATCGACACGACGATCTGGAGGCGCCGCAGTTTCGCCCACTCCTCGGGAATCGGACGGACCGCGCTCGTGACGAGCTGCGTATAGATGCCGCGCTCGGCCAGGCGCGGCAGAATCGTATTCAGTTCGCGGAAGCGCACCAGCGGCTCGCCGCCGACGATCGACAGATGCAGCGGTTTGTGGTCGTCAACGAGTTGGAAGAACCTCTCAATCAGCTCGTCGCCTTTGTAGTCGCTGATCTGGCGAAGCGTGACGTCACCACCAAGGTGCTCGTCGCCGTACGCATAACACCCCGGGCATCGCAGCGGACATTCACGAGTGATTTCGATCGAGAGGGAGGGCTTGTAGCCGGCGAGAATGCGTCCCCATGCGGAGAAAATACCTTCCATGGGGTGACTATAGCAGAAAGTCTGAAGTCTGAAGTCTGAAGTACGAACTGGAAAGTCGAAGGATGAAGGGGGAAGTGTGAAGGAAGGTGGAAGGCTGAAACGAAGGTGGAAGGCTGCATGCAGCCTTCCACCTTCGTTCATCAGACTTTCACCGTTTACGTATCGTCACGCTGCCATTGACAGTTTCAATAGACATCGATCGGCCGCCCGCGCCGATGGTACCGTTCAGTCGTTTGGGATTGATGCGCCCGCTCACCGTCATGGGAAAGTCGCTGGAGATGCTGCCGTTCACGGTCGCCACGTCGAGATCGGTGCTCGCGTCTGCGGGTAGATCGAGCGAGACGCTGCCGTTGACGGAACGAAACTTGAGCGCCTCGGTCCAGAGCGTCGAGCCCATTGCTCCGGTAATGGATCCGTTCACGGTCGTGGCTTCACCATGACCCGACGTCGAGAATGACGCATCGCCGTTGACTGTCTGAACTGAGACGTCGGACGTAAGGCCGTCGGCTTTGACGTCTCCATTCACGGTGCGTCCGATGAAGCGAACGCCGGGCGGGACGCGCACCGTGAACGTCACCTGGACGTCATTGTCGCGAACGTTCATTCGTCCGCCGCCGCCAGGCTGACACTCGTTGGGGCGCCCGTCGGGGCTCGGATACATCGCGCAAATCGTCACGCCATCGGCGTGCTGAACGATGTCGAGCCTCACGTCGGCGGGGTTGCTCCGGCGTCCCCGCATCACCGCCGACACTTCGACTTCATTTCCGCTGGCCGCTGATGCGGTGATCCCGCCGTTGACACCCTTGATTTCGATCGCGCTGCCCTGCACGACCGTGCCCTTCCAGCCCTGGGGCACCTGCGACTGGGCCAGCCCGCTGATCGGCGACACGACGACGGCGCCAAAACCGAGAACGCTTAATGCAAGCAAACGTCGTGGACTCATGCTTGTTCTCCTAGTCACGGGCTTAGACGGGAAGACCGAGGGTAGTGGTTGCACGTGTTGCCTGTGATGTAATTGATGGACCCATTCACTGATGATCACCAAGCGCCGATCGAAGATTCAGGGGTGGGGCGTTTTTGCCGCCTCCCCGATAACCAAGAATACGCGGATCATTCACTACGCCGGAGAGAAGATCACGAACCGCGAAAGCCTCAAGCGTGAGGCCCGTTATCTCAAAGCCGGGCATATCTGGTGCTTCAAGCTGAACCGTCGGTACGCTCGTGATGCGGCGGTAGGAGGCAACGTCGCCCGCTACATTAATCATTCGTGCGCGCCGAACTGTTATACGCAGGTCATTGGCGACACGATCTGGATCCGCGCCGCCCGCAATATCCGCAAGGGGGAAGAGCTGACCTACGACTACTGCACCGACGGCGAGGGCTCTATCCGGTGCCGGTGCAGCCCGGACTGCAAAGTCATGCTCTGATGCACGTACTCTACCTCCACGGCTTTGCATCGTCCGCGCAATCGTCAAAGGCGGCCTTCTTTCGCGCTCGTCTGGCCGAGGCGGGTGTATCGCTCACAGCGCCTGATTTCAACGAGCCGGACTTCTCCACGCTCACGGTGACGCGGATGGTCGAGCAGGTCAAACGTGAGATGGACCAGGTTGCGGAGCGGCCGGTGGCGCTCATGGGATCGAGCCTCGGCGGTTTTGTTGCCGTGCAGGTTGCGCTCCGCTACCCGGAAGATGTCGACCGCATGATTCTTCTCGCACCAGCGCTGGATTTTGGCGGGAATCGAATGCGCGACCTCGGAGATCGCGGGATCGACGAGTGGCAGCGCACGAACAGGCTCGACGTATTCCACTACGGATACGGCCGAATGATGTCGGTGCAATACGAGCTGTATGCTGACGCGCGGCGCTACGACGCCATGCAGGCTCAGCCACAGCTCCCGATTGCTATCTTCCAGGGCAGTCGAGACACCGCTGTCGACCCGGAAACGGTCCGGCGCTGGGCGAATGCCCGGCCGAACGTGCGGCTTCACGAGCTCGACGACGACCATCAGTTGCTGTCCAGTCTCGACTACATCTGGTCAGAAACCGCGGCGTTCCTGAGTCTTACGCCAGCGCGACCTTCTCGCCCTCCGGACGTGGCGCCCCAAGCTTGAACACGTTTGGCGCTGGCTGTTTGATCGCGTTTCGTGTGTCGACGATGAGATCGCTCTCGGCAACCATCGCGTCGTAGTCGAACGTCTTGTGGTCAGTGATGACGACGATGCAGTCGTATTGGCCGAACGATCCACGCGACGCATCAACCGCTTTGATATCGAAACGGCCCGACCATTCGCGGCCGTGCACCTCAGGGACGTACGGATCCACGTACGCCACTGTTGCGCCGCGGCTGTGCAACAGTCCCATCACGTCGAGGGCCGGTGATTCGCGCATGTCGTCGATGTCCCGTTTGTACGCGACGCCGGCGATCAGGATCTTCGACCCGTTGATGGCCTTTCGCTTCGTATTGAGCGCCTCGGCAATCTTGTCGACGACGTAATGCGGCATGCCGCCGTTGATATGTCCGGCGAGCTCGATGAACCGTGGATCGAATCCGCTTTGCTTGGCTTTCCACGAGAGATAGAACGGATCGATGGGAATGCAGTGACCGCCCAAGCCGGGGCCGGGGTAAAAGGCCATGAAGCCGAACGGCTTCGTTTTGGCGGCTTCGACCACTTCCCAGACGTCGATCCGCATCCGGTCGCACATCAAGGCCAGCTCGTTGACCAGACCGATGTTCACCGCGCGGAAGGTGTTCTCGAGGAGCTTCACCATTTCGGCCACACGAGTCGATGTCACCGGCACGATGGTCTTGATTGCCGACCCATAGAGCGCGCTCGCCAGCTCTACACATGCGGGCGTCAGGCCGCCAACAACCTTGGGAACGTTGTGTGTCTGAAAGGTCGGATTACCGGGATCGACGCGCTCCGGCGAGAACGCCAGGAAGAAGTCGCGGCCCGCTTTGAGGCCGGTCGCTTCGAGGAGTGGCTGCACGACCTCTTCCGTCGTCCCCGGATACGTGGTGGATTCGAGGCTGACGAGGAGTCCGGGATGGATGTGGCTCGCGATCGATTCGACGGCCGACACGATATAGGACATGTCGGGGTCCTTCGTCTTGCGAAGAGGTGTCGGCACGCAGATGTTGATGGTGTCGAGTTCCTTCGTGACGGCGAAATCAGTCGTCGCGTCCAGCTTGCCGCTATCTCGCAGGCTCTTGACGTCAGAGGACGGCACGTCCGGGATATAAGACCGGCCCTCGTTGATCGCTTTGATCTTGCGGTCATCGAGATCGATGCCGGTGGTGTGGAAACCAGCCTTGCCGAGCTCCACGGCCAGGGGCAGTCCGACGTAACCCAAACCGACGACGCCGACGCGGGCGCGGCGGGACTTGATCTTCTCGAGAAGTGTAGCGGCCAATGCTGACATTCAGGCGTGCTCCTGGGTGAATCCGCGGCGCTCAGCCGCCCGGATACACCCGGGGCCTGACAACGCCGCAGACCAGAGTAGCCGAAGATGGGCCGCCAGCCTAGATGCCTTGAAGGCTGCCGCGATTGGCTCTAGTCACGCGTGATTTCGCATTCCTTGATCTTGTTCAGCAGCGTTTTGTAGCTGACACCCAGGATCTGCGCTGCCTTGCGGCGGTTCCAGTGGACCTGGTTCAGGGTCTTCTCGATGATGGCCCGTTCGGCCTTCATGGCAGCCGCTTTGGCCACCGCCGCGAGCGAACCGCCCGACTCGTCTGCCCGCGCCGCGGCATCGGTGCCCTCGTCCGTATCTTCGGCATCTTGTGCCTCAACTGGGGCAGGCGGCGCAACGGGCGACGGGACAGCAACGCCGACTCCCGCCGGGATCCCCGCGGCGACTGGAATGCCAACAGCTACCGGTGCGACTGCGGCAGCGGCGGGCGCTGCCACTCTGCGGACGCTGCGCTGGATCTCGCTGAAGACCAGTTGCTCGTCCTGCAGGATCACGAGCCGCTTGATCATGTTCTCGAGCTCGCGAATGTTGCCGGGCCACTCGTACTCGAGGAACAGCTTGCGCATCTCCGGAGAAATCCGCGGCGCGGGTCGCTTGTACTTGCGGGCGTATCTCGCGACGAACGAGTCGGTGAGCGTCGGGATTTCGTCGGGCCGCTCTCGCAGCGACGGAACGATGAGCTCGATGACGCGCAGCCGATAGTAGAGATCCTCGCGGAAGTCGCCGCTGATCATCATCTTCTCGAGGTCGCGATTCGTGGCCGCCACGATCCGGACATCCACTTCGACGCGCTTGTTGCTCCCGAGCTTGGTGAATTCTGCGTCCTGAAGGACATGCAGCAGCTTGGCCTGCAGGGCGGGCTTCATCTCGCCGATTTCGTCGAGCATCAGCGTGCCGCCGTCAGCCTGTTCGAACTTGCCGATACGCGTATTTGCCGCGCCGGTGAACGCGCCTTTTTCGTGGCCGAACAACTCACTTTCCAGAAGCTCGGCGGGCAGCGCCGCGCAGTTCACCTTGACGAACGGCCGATGACGGCGTGTCGACCGCTGATGGATCGCACGTGAAACGAGCTCTTTGCCAACGCCACTCTCGCCACGCAGCAGCACGGCAACGTCGCTGTCGCTGACTTGTTCGATGACTGTCGCAATTCGCCGCATGCTTTCGCTGTTGCCCCACACCGCCAAATCCTCGTCGTCGCTCAGCTGCTGACGTAGTTCGCTGAGTTCCGAGACGAGCCGGTTCTTCTCGATGGCGTTCTTGATGGCGACGTCGAGAGCAATCTCGCCAAGCCCTTCAGGATCGTCTGGTTTGACGACGTAGTCGGTGGCGCCGGCGCGAACGGCCTCCACGATGGTGGACGCCTGATTGCGGCCGGACAGCATGATGACTTGCGCTTCCGGCCGGCTGGCCTTCAAGGCTCGCAGTGTGGCCATGCCGTCAAGCCCCGGCATCATGACGTCGAGGAGGACGGCGTCAGGCGGCTCGGTCTGTTTCATGGCGGCGAGCAGTTCGTCGCCGCGGGTGTAGCACCGCGCTTCGTACCCGCGCAGGGAGAGAAACGTACGCAAGTAAGAGGCGAACGCGGAATCGTCGTCCACGATCGCTATATAGGGTTTGCTCGAGTCTCGATCAGTTGTGTTGTACATTTTTGATGAGGTAGACGTGCGTTCCTCGGACACAAGTGTGGACATGGGTATCCACGTCTATTCAAGACGCGTACCTCATCAATGTTGCTGCCGTTGAACGACAGAATGTCGGCGAAGAGTGCGTTTTCGGGGTGTGTTGCTGTTGGGTTGTAGTGCATGGCTCGGCCGTTTGTGCCGTAATTCCGGACAGCGTCGTAAGGGCGTCCTACACCCCTGGGATACAGATGACCGCTGCACCCTTAGCATCGTCGGGCGGCGCGAGGAGCCAGCCTCCATGTGCTTCGATGATGCGGCTGGCTGCGGGGAGAGTCAACCCGAGTGAGCCACGCTCCCATTCATCGAATGCCGACAACTCGGTGCGGGCCATACTTTGGAGCTGTTCAATCCGTGCGGGATCGCCAACCGTAATACGGATGGCGGTGCCGTCTTGAACTGGTTGTGCTCTCACGACGACTGCCAGCCGGTCGGTTTCGATGAGTTCGCGGCGGAGAGCCGTGATGATCGAGCTGAAAGCGCTTTTCAGGCGGTTACTGTCGCCATAAACACGCAATGCCCGCTCACCACCCAGTTCGACGGTGACCTTCTGGTACGGTGCGGGTGGC
>Ga0209382_10011677_pt1 | contig 10894 bp, 7 predicted proteins | sample SoiMetdeltSBSDD5_FD_187599 | JGI IMG/M metagenome (GOLD analysis project Ga0209382, IMG submission 187599) | Bulk soil microbial communities from a Populus tree surrounding site in Tennessee, USA - Soil MetaG P. deltoides SBSDD5 (SPAdes) (version 2) | ecosystem: Environmental > Terrestrial >...
CCGGCTCGTCCTGGTCGAAGATCAATTCGAGCCGGACCAGCTCGGCGATGAACTCCGAGGCGCCGATGAGCTGCACCCGGCCGGAGATCCCGTCGCCGTCGGCATCGTCGGGATCCGCCAGCGCCAGGAGGGTCGCGTCCTCGACTGCTTCCAGAAAGCCGAGACCGGTGACGGTGGGTGCCGTGAACAGGGACGCCCCGGTCACCCCGGCCGGCACCACTTCGGAGATGTAGTTGAGAATGGCGCGGTTCTGGAGCTGGGGCCCGCCTTCATTGCGCATCGGATCGAACGAGCCGTCGGTCCTGGTCCGCCCGAATCGGCGCAAGTTGAACAGCGGATGGCCCTTCCCGTCGCCCACGTGGCAGCTCTCGCACGAGGTTGCGACGAAGATCGGGCCGAGGCCGTCCACCGGACCGAAACGCCGGCTGAACTCCTCGTCGCCCGACAGGAACGCGGCGAGCTGCTGCCCGCTCAGCCCCTCGACCGGCCCTTCGAGAATGCTCTCGGGATTCGGCGCATCGGGCAGGACGACGTCACAGGCAGTAACCGCCAGAAGCGCAAGCCAGACAAACGTGACCTTGACCACTTTACGCCATCCATTCTCGGAGGACGCCAACGAGGAGCCATCCGTTGAGACTCATGATGATCGCCGCGACCAGGCACGCGGTCACGGTGAGCACCCGTCCGTTGGCGAATCGTCCCATCTTCGATTTCTGGCTGGTGAAGAGCACCAGCGGAACTACCGCAAACGAAAGCTGCAAGCTCAGGATCACCTGGCTCAGGATCAGGAGGGAGCCGGTTCCCCGTTCGCCGTACAGCGCGGTCACGATGACCGCCGGGATGATGGCGATGAGCCGGGTGATGAGCCGCCTGAGCCAGGCCGGCAACCGGATGTTGAGGAAGCCCTCCATCACGATCTGTCCCGCGAGGGTGCCGGTGATCGTGGAATTCTGGCCGGAGGCGAGCAGCGCCACCGCGAACAGCACGCTCGCCAGCCCGGTTCCGAGCAGCGGCGCAAGCAACCGGTGGGCATCGCCGATGTCGGCGACTTCGCGGTAGCCCGACGGGTGGAATGTGGCCGCCGCCAGGATGAGGATCGCGCCGTTGATGAAGAACGCGAAGAGCAGGGCCAGCGTGGAATCGAGCGTGGCGAAGCGGATGGCCTCGCGCTTCGAGTCCACGTCCGGGAGCACGTGGCGGGTCTGCACGATGGAGCTGTGCAGATACAGGTTGTGCGGCATGACGGTCGCGCCGAGAATCCCCATGGCGATATACAGCATCGCCGGATTGGAGATGATTTCGCCGCGGGGAATCAGCCCGAGTCCGATCGCGGCGACGTCCGGCTTCGCGAGGAAGAGCTCGATCCCGAAGCAGACGCCCACCGTGGCCACCAGCGCGATCACGAAGGCCTCGAGATAACGGAAGCCCCGGTGCTGGAGCAGCAGGATGAGAAGCACGTCCGCCGCGGTCAGGCAGACCCCCCAGAGCAGCGGAATGCCGAAGAGGAGATTGAGCGCAATGGCCGAGCCGATGACCTCGGCCAGGTCACAGGCGGCGATCGCGATCTCGCAGAGAACCCAGAGCGCAAAGCTTACCGGCTTGGAGTAGTGGTCCTTGCAGGCCTGGGCCAGGTCCCGCCCCGTCACCACGCCGAGTTTCACCGCGAGGGACTGGAGCAGGATCGCGAACATGTTGGAGATCAGGATCACGCTCAGCAGCGTGTACCCGAAGCGCGATCCGCCGGCGAGGTCGGTGGCCCAGTTGCCCGGGTCCATATATCCCACCGCCACCATGTACCCCGGTCCGGCAAAGGCGAGCGCTTTCCGGAAGAATCCAACCCCCTTCGGAATCTTGATCGACTGATACGACTCGGGCAGCGATGGTGCGTGACGAGGACGGCGCCATCCTTCGAGCAGCTCTTCCACCGGGGGAACGATCGGGGTCTTGACCCTCGTTGGGGTGGTCGGCAGCGGCGTGGCGCTCATATCGGCTCCGGACGAACGCAGAGCAGCTGTTCCGCGAGCTCGTGGCCGATGATCTTCTCCTGCCCGTCGGTGCTCACGGTGATAGGTCCCCGGAACGGCTGGTGCTCGGTAACCGTGACCCTGGTGCCGGGCGTGAGGCCGGAGTGCTCGAGGTAGCGGAGCCGCTCCGCCTGACTGGTCACGACCCGACGAATCTCGGCGGTTTCCCCGGTGGGGATTTCCGCAAGCGACGTATAGACCAGCTCGTCCATCGCCCCGTTCTGATCCGGGATCGGATCGCCGTGCGGATCGAAGCGCGGGTTGCCGAGGGCGGTCGCCATACGCTCGATCAGCACCTCGGAGACGGCGTGCTCGAGCCGTTCCGCCTCGTCGTGCACGGTGTCCCAGGAATAGCCGAGAAAACCGACGAGATAGGCTTCGATGATGCGGTGCCGCCGGAGCATCTGGAGCGCAACGCGCCGGCCCGACGAAGTCAGAACCACTCCCTTATATGGCGCGTGCTGGATGAGGTCCTGATCGGAGAGCCGTTTGATCATCCCGCTCACTGACGGGGCCGAGAGCGTGAGCTGCTCGGCGATATCACTGGTCGATGCGGGCTGTCCCTTGGCCTCGAGCAGCAGAATGGCCTTGAGGTAGTCCTCGACCGAGCGAGTGATCGATTGTCGGACAATTTGTGGAGACATTGGGGCAAATTAGGCAACCCTAAATCGACTGTCAAGGGGGCCTAAACTCCCAAGCGCAAACTGGAGGCAAAGGATGCCTTATTCCATCACGTGAGGGGTCTAACGCGGACCGAACCGTTACGGTACCTTCATAGTGGCGCCAAGTCAGCGAGCGCTTCGAGTGCTAAGCTATGAAGTCGAAGTTCCGCAAAACCTTCGAAATGATCTCGAAATGATGTCTGTTTTGCAGGCGCGGGCCGTCGCGTGAACACACGAGAGACGGCTCGGCCACAGCACCAGTCAAGCACATCCGCTGCCGCAGCGGCGTATCCACTCACGCCCCTCCAGGCCGGCCTGCTGGCTCACCATCTTTGGGAGCCAGGATCCGGCGTCGACATCGTGCAGATCGTGTGCACCCTGCCGGAAACGCCGGATGTCGCGGCGCTTCGGCAAGCCTGGGCCGATGTCACCACCCACCATGAGGTGCTTCGAACCGGTTTCCGCTGGGAAGGAATTCCAGAGCCTTTTCAGGAGATCCACCCGCATACAGTCATCCCATTTCGGGAACTAGACTGGGGTGGCCACTCGGCTGAACACCAGCAGTCGCTCCTCGAGGGTTTTCTGACGGAGGACCGCCGGATCGGGTTCGACCTCGCGACCCCTCCGCTGCTCCGCCTCGCCCTCATCCGCACCGGCGCCGCTGCCTCCACGCTGATTTGGACCTACCATCACATTCTTTTCGATGGCCGGGCGCTTCCTCCAATCTTGCGCGAGGTGTTTGCCCGCTACGAAGCGCTTCGCCGGGGGGAGCGGCCGGATTTCCCGACCCCAGCCCCGTTCCGGAATTACGTCGAGTGGGTGTCGGCACAGGACTGGACTCGCTCGGAGCCGTTCTGGCGGAGCACTCTGGCGGGATTCACGGAGGCGACCCCGCTGCCGGTTCCCTTCCCACCCGATCCTGCGGCGGCAGACCCCGGCGCGGCCGGCGAGTGCGTGTTAACGATCGACCCGGAAACGACCGACCAGCTGCGCCGCTTTGCCAAGCAGCACGGGCTTTCGCTTGGGATCCTGGTACAGGGGGCCTGGGCTTTGCTCCTTGCGCGTTACTCGCGGGAATCCGACGTCGTCTTCGGCGTCACCCGCACGAGCCGCCGCACTTCCGTCGCCGGCGCCGAGGACATGATCGGCCTCCTGATCAATACCGTCCCCCTGCGGATACGCGCCGAGGGAGACGAGCCGCTCATGACGTGGCTCGAAGGCGTCCGGGATCGCTGGAGGGAGTTGCGAGACCACGAGCACACCCCGCTCCGTCTGATCCAGGCCTGGAATGAGGCGCTGCCCGGGACCTCGTTGTTCGATACCCTCGTTGTCTACGAGGAGTTCTTGCTCGACCAGGTACTGCGTGACACCGGGCCCGAGTGGCGCGACAGGAGTTTCCGGATTCATGAGAAGACCAATTACGCGCTGACGCTGGCGGCGTACGGCAGCGCGGTGCTCACGCTCAAGCTGAGGTTCGATCCCCGGAAGGCGACCGGGACCCAAGCCAGCCGACTGCTCGACCACCTGCAGGTGATGCTCTCCGGCATGCCGGCGCACGGAGACCGGCCAATCGGCGACCTGGCCATGCTGCTTCCCGAGGAGCGCCGGGCCGAGCTCGATGGGTGGAATGCGACGTCCAGCCCGCCCGGAAAACCGGCGACCGTCGCGGAACTCATCTGCCGCGCGGCCACCCACGCGCCGGAACAGCCCGCGGTGGTCTCGGGCGCGTTGACGTTGTCGTGGAGTGAGCTGATGGCGCGCGCCTCTCGGCTGGCTCGCGCTCTGCAGGCGCAGGGAGTGGGCCCCGAGGTTCCGGTTGGATTGTGCCTGGAGCGCTCCCCAGACCTGATCACCGGAATGGTAGGAATCATTCTGTCGGGCGGCGCGTTTGTGCCGCTGCTTCCCGGCGACCCCGCGGCGCGACTCACACAGCAAATCGAGGAGAGCGACCTCCGCTTCGCAGTGTCCGACCAGGCGCATCGGAAACTTCTGCCGGCCGACTTGATGGTAACCTGCACCGATGACCCGGTGCTGGAGGCGCTGCCAGGCACCCCGCCTCTCTCCGCCGCGACAAGCGACTCCCTGGCCTATGTCCTCTTCACCTCCGGGTCGACCGGGACGCCGAAGGGTGTGGCGGTGACCCACGCGAACCTGCTTCACTACATCCAGGCCACCGCAGACCAGCTTGGTCTCCAGCTATCCGGCATGCCGGAGCCGTGGCATTGCGCCACGGTCAGCACCCTCGCCGTGGATCTCGGTCACACCAGTGTATTCCTCGCCCTCTGCTCGGGCGGCGTGTTGCATTTGGTCCCCGATGAGCTCCTGCTCGACGCGGCCGGGTACAAAGAGTGGATGGCCCGGCAATCGATAGACCTGCTCAAGATCACGCCCGGCCATTTCCAGGCGCTGACCGGACCGGAATTCGCGCCGGAACACCTCCCCCGAAGATGGCTGGTGCTCGGGGGGGAAGCGTTGACCTGGAGCTTGGTGGACCCGGTACTGGCCGCCTGCCGCTGCCGCGTCATCAACGAGTACGGCCCGACGGAAACCACCGTCGGCGTATGCGATTTCGAACCCGGCAGTCGCGACATCTCGGGCTGGGCGTCGGCCACAGTGCCGATCGGACTCCCGCTGCCGAATACCACCGCTCATGTGCTCGATGCCCGGCAACAACCGGTGCCGCCGGGAGTTCCCGGTGAGCTCTGGATCGGCGGGCTAGGCGTGGCTCGAGGGTACCTCGGTCGGGCCGAGCTCACCCGCGAACGGTTCGTGACCCGGGACGGTGAGCGCCGCTATCGCACCGGCGATCAGGTGCGCCGGCTTCCCACCGGCGATCTCGAATACCTCGGCCGGCTCGACACCCAGGTGAAGATCCGGGGACATCGGGTGGAGCTGGGGGAGATCGAGGCGCTCATCGCGGGTCACCCTGACGTCGCGGCGTGCGTCGTCACCGCGCCGGTTGATGCCTTCGGGAGCCGCCAGGTTCTGGCCTTCGTGGTTCCCCGCGCAGATTCCCCCGGGCTGGCAGAAAAACTCCGGACCCACCTCAAGGAGCGGGTGCCGTCGCACATGTTACCGAGCCGGATCGTCCCCCTGGCGAGTTTCCCGCTTTTGCCGAGTGGGAAAGTCGATCGCCGGGCACTCCAGGCACCGGCGGACCTGCCCAAATCGGAGGAGGCGGTACCCGAATCTCCCGAGTCCACACTGGAAGCGGTGTTGATCAGAATCTGGGAAGACCTGCTTCCGGGGCGGGCGATCGGTCCCACGGACGATTTCTTCGCGCTGGGCGGCCACTCGCTGCTCGCCGCACGAATGGTGGACGAGATCGCCAAAGTCATCGGATTCAAGCTTCCCCTCGCGGTGCTTTTCCGCGGCGCGACGGTCCGGGACATCGCTCGATACTCGGTGGGAGGCGTGCAGGCCGAAGTGCGTCCCGAGGTGATCGAAGTGCAGGCCGGCCGGCCCGGGGTCACGCCGTTTTTCATGGTGCACGGGGACTTCACGGGCGGCGGCTTCTACTGCCGCTGGCTCGCCGAGGCGGCGGGGCCGGACCAGCCGTTCTATGCAGTTCCCCCCTACGTGCCGCAGGGACCCAATCCCGCACTCACGATTCAGGAGATGGCGGCCCGGCACGCTGAGTCGGTGCGCAAGGTGCAGCCGCGCGGTCCCTATCGGCTGGGCGGTTACTGCATGGGCGGGTTCACCGCCTATGAGCTGGCGCGGCGCCTGCGTGCCGAGGGCGAAGAGGTCGACCTCCTTCTCCTCGTGGACTCGAGCCCGACCAGCGCGCGGTTCCGTTTGGTCCATCGGCTCCTCACCGCGTTCTGTCACCTCACGGTGCGGGACCCGGAACAGCGGGCCGACCGGTTCGCGTACCTGATGGGCCGGATCCTGGATGTACGGCAGCTGCCTCTCATGCAGCGCTTCTCGCACTACCTGGGCATGCCGGGTCGGTGGATCGCGCGGAAGCTGCGCCGATCGCTCACCCACTCGAGACCTCTTCCGGAGCAGCTACCGGAACCGGTAGATGCGAGCCCGCAGCCGGTTTCCAGCGTCGCGAGCCACCACACCCGCGCCTCGCTCACTTACTTCCCCGGGCATTATGACGGCCGGGTGGATGTCCTGTGGACCACCGACGCGCAACAGCAACCCACCGCGCAAGACCTGGGCTGGGACCGCGTGGCCCGGGAGGTGGCGCTGATCACCACGCCCGACAACCACATCACCGTAGTGACGAAGTCGCTGCCCGGGGTGTTTGCTGCGGCGCTGGCACGCCTCAAGAGCGGTGTGAGTGGATGAGCGCACCGCCGGCTTCGGTCGACCTTCTCGAGCCGGGACAGGTGCACGTGTGGCGCGTGGACCTCGACCACCCGGGCAAAGAGCTCGCCGACCTACGGGAGCGCCTGTCGAATGACGAGCGCGAGCGGGAGGCTCGTTTCCGCCGCGAAGTGGACCGCGGGCGTTATATCGTCGCCCACGCGGCTCTCCGGATGTTGCTGGCGCGCTACCTGAATGTTCCGGAGTACCGGGACGCATTCGACATCGGGCCCGACGGCAAGCCCTCGCTCGGAATCGGGGCCGGGCTGCATTTCAACCTCGCCCACTCCCGCGGGGTGGGGCTGGTGGCCCTGACCGGCGACACCAGGATCGGCGTCGACATCGAAGCCATCGACCACACCCTGAACATCGACACGGTCGCGGAGCGGTTCTTCTCCTCCTCCGAGTGCAGCGCGCTCCGAGGGGTCGGGCCCGAGCGGCGACGGGAAGGGTTTTTCCACGTCTGGTCGCAAAAGGAGGCGTACCTCAAGGGTCGCGGCGACGGCGTCGTCCACGGCCTGGACCACTTCGATGTCGTGGCCGACTTGTTGGAGGGCGCGGGACTCCTCACCGACCGGAAGGATCCGTGCGCGACCCTTCGCTGGAAGCTTTTCGCGCTCGAACCAGGAATGGGATTCCGCGGGGCGCTGGCCGTGGAGGGAGGCACGCCCTCGGTGCATCGCTACGACTGGAGTTGACCGGCAGACAGCATGCCCAGCAGCGGCGTCAGAATCCTCTCACTCATCCCCCAGAGGATTCCCTGCTTAAGGTTGTATCCCATTGTCCGCACGAGGGTTCCATACCGTCCAAACTCCACCGGCCCGAGAGCCCCGGGGCGCAGGAGGACGTCCAGCGGCAGCCACCAGGCCTCTGCCACCTCGTGATTGAGTAAGAGCGGGTCGCGGGTGCGGTGGTGAAAGACGAAAGGGCGGACGAGAATCGGCGGAAGGACGGAAGTCCGCGGGGCAAGGTCGTCGAGTGTGCCAATCAGCGAGGCTGCCGGCAAATCGAGGCCGACCTCCTCCCGGGTTTCCCGTCTGGCGGTTTCGATCAGGCCTTCATCCCCCGGAGTCCATCGCCCTCCCGGAAACGCCAGATGCCCGGACCAGCGGTCGCCTTCGCGATCGGCTCGGCGAATCAGAAGCACACTGTCGGGATCGGGAGCGAGCACGACGGCGACGGCCGCGCGTGGGCGATCGGAATCTTCAATGGGTGCGAGGTGTCTCACGGCGAGCCGCGCAGCGAGCTCCGGGATCCGGCTCATGGGAGTGAGTGCGGCAGTCCTCAGCCTCTCGGAAGCGCGACCGGACGATCGGGCGAGAGCCCGGCACCATATCGGCACGCGGGGATGTATGCCGAATCAGCGGTCGCGCAAATCGCCTCGCGACGATCCATCGCGCGGAAGAGCACACTGGTCTGCTCCCCGACGGCAACGTAGCAGCTGGTGGCGATGTCCACCTCGCGGAGCCGTTTGCAGAATTCGATTCCATCCTCCGCTTTCGCGGTGACATCCACGAAGTTTTTGACGACTCCGACGAAGCACCAGGGGCGATACCGGAGGCTGCCCTGGAAGCAGTGCCGAGTCGCCTCGGCCGGGTCTCGGGCGGTGACCCCGCTCACATACGTGCCGATGCCCTGGTAGCACACTGGACGCATGGCGAGCGGCGCCCCGTCACATACCCGCGCCACTTTGGCGAAGTCGAGTCCCGTCCGTTCCGCGATGAGGCCGGCTTGCATCTGGTAGCAGGCCCGCTGATATCGGATTGCGAGCACCGAACAGGGATACAGCAGATCGGAGGAATCGCGGACCTTGAAGGGCGGGAAGGTGTCTGCGGTAGCTACTGTGTGCTTCGAATGATCCATCTCCTCGCCCGGACCGGTGCTGTCGGATCCGGTCGGAACGTGATGGGATTGGCCCCGCCCTCCCACGATGAACTCCATGAAGGCACCGCCATAGCATGACTCGCTGTCCCAGGCGGTGCTCAGCATGTCGCAGCCGTGCAGCGCACGCGGCAGGTTCATGGTGTATGTCTGCAACAGGCCATGTCCGATTCCATGCACACACTGGAATCGGAGCCAGGCGTTGTCGCTGATTTCGGGGGTTTCGCTGCAAAGCGCAGCCACGCTTGCGCTATCCGTGCCGGAGTGGGCGAACACCGCCTGAATCACCCCGTGATAGCATCCCGATTGAAACAGCTCGGTGCACTGCATGTACGTGGCACCGATGTCTTTACCGGGTACCCAGGCGTTTATTCCGATGACGTGGCTGTAGTCGTGTCCGAACTTGCGAATACGGCTGTCCGACTGGCCAAGGCGGTCGAGGGCGGCCATGGCAAAGCGTACATATCCCTGCCGCGTCAGTTCGAGCAGGGCGGCTTCGAAACATTCCTGGCGTTCGTGACCTAAGAGCAGGCGGCACCGGCGGTTGATCATCGCGGCGGCAGCGCTGGTGTCCCCCCGAGCCGCGGCCGCCTTGAGGGAATCGGAAATGGAGGGCAGGGGAAGGCTGGGAAGCGCGGCACCCCTTATGCGGGCAACAGCAGCCAGGGCGAGCACGGCGGCCAGCACAATGCCCCCGCCTGATATGATCTTCCGAAGCATGCCCGGAAATTAACTTGTGTTTGACCTGATCGCTGCCGCTGTTAGAATTGTCCCGCTCACGGCAACGTAATCCCGGTTGGAGGCTTCGCCCTGCGCACCTCGCATCCGACACTGGCCGCCGCAAGTCGCTCCATCGCCGCCCAGCGCGAGGCACTGGTCGAGCAGTGGATCTCCTGGCTGGGCGACCGGATGGCGGTCAGCCGCGCGGTGCCCCGGGACATCATCCGGCAGGAGCTCTCCCTTCTCATTGACGTTTTCGGCTCCATGGTCGGACCGCTCCGGCGGGAAACCAAGAGCATCTGGCTCCGGGTGACGGAGGAGTACGGGCGGCACGCTGCCGCGCGCGGTCTCGCGGCCGGGGAAGTCGTGGAAGAGCTGCAGTATCTGCGGGAATTGCTGATCCGGTTCCTGGCTCCATCGATCGCCGCACTGCGTCCCCGGCAGGGGATGGCGCTTCTGCTCCGGCTCAACCGGCTGGTGGATCGCGGGGTAACCATGGCCGTGGTCGGTTACACCGACGCGCTGGTCGCCAGCATCCTGCCGAACTCCGAGGACGGTGCCTCGGGCCGGCGCACTCCCGATCCGGCCGAGCTGAAGCAGGCGCTGATCGACATCCGCGCCGAGCTGGTTCGCACGATCTCGATATCGCCGGCGGCGTAACTGTAGGGGTCAGGGGTCAGGGGTCAGGGGTCTTTCTCTGACCGCTGATCCCTGGCTACTGATCACTTCGCGGTAACTCGCATCCTCACCGCAGCAGAACGGTCCCACATCTGAATCTCACCATCGCAAGTTGCCGCGATGGTCACCCCCGAGCTGCTTCGTTCGATCCGGCGGGTCGAGGATCTGCCCCGGCTGACTGCGGCGCTGGGCTATGAGGCCCACTGGTGCGAGCTGCCGACGGGAAGTCTGGGCGCCGGGCGGAGCGCCGGCATTCTCGCCAAACGGGAGGATTTCACCTGGTTCGGGGTATCGGCGTGCGACGGCATGGTGGTGCGGGCGGCGCGCATGCTGGCGGGTCGCGGGGTGCCCGCCGCGGTGCTTGGACTCGACGAGGCAACCCGGCGAATCACCCTCGCCGCCGGCTCGACCGCGTCCCTCACCCTCCAGCTCGATGCTCCCGATCAACTGGCGCTGGCCCGGTTGGGCCGAACCGCCGCGATTCCGGGAGAGAACAGCGTCGCCACCTCGTTCCGGATCGCCGAAGCACTCGACGGGCGCGGCGCCGACCAGCGGTTCTTTGCCGGATTCCGCCGGGTGCTCGACGGTGTCATGGCCGCGCTCCCGCCGAGG
>Ga0209382_10011679_pt1 | contig 10893 bp, 18 predicted proteins | sample SoiMetdeltSBSDD5_FD_187599 | JGI IMG/M metagenome (GOLD analysis project Ga0209382, IMG submission 187599) | Bulk soil microbial communities from a Populus tree surrounding site in Tennessee, USA - Soil MetaG P. deltoides SBSDD5 (SPAdes) (version 2) | ecosystem: Environmental > Terrestrial >...
CTACTACAGCTCGTGGCGAGCGATGGAGCAGCTCCACGCCGACGGCCTCGCCCGAGCGATCGGTGTCGCGAACTTCTACCCCGACCGGCTCGTCGACCTCATCGAGCACAACGAGGTGACCCCAGCGGTCGACCAGATCGAGACCAACCCGTTCTTCCAGCGTCACGCCGACCAAGAGGTCATGGAGGCCCACGGCGTGCAGATCGAGTCGTGGGGCGGCTTCGCCGAGGGCCGCAACAACCTGTTCACCGACCCGACGCTCACGGCCATCGCCGACGCACACGGCAAGTCGGTCGCCCAGGTCGTCCTTCGCTGGCTCATCCAGCGCGACATCGTCACCATCCCGAAGTCCGTCCGCCGCGAACGCATGGAGCAGAACCTCGACGTCTTCGACTTCACCTTGATCGACGACGAGATGGCCCGCATCGCCACCATGGACACCGGGGCCTCGCTCTTCTTCGACCACCGCGACCCAGCCATGGTCAGCCGGCTCAACAGCCGTCGAGACATCTGACGGGCACTCAGTCGAGACAGAACTCGTTGCCCTCGATGTCCTGCATCACGATGCACGACTCGTTGTGGTCATCGGCAAGCAGCAATCGCACGCGTACCGCGCCGAGCGCGGCCAGTCGTGCGCATTCGGCCTCGAGCGTGGCCAGGCGCTCTTCGCCCACGAGCCCGGTGCCGACTCGCACGTCAAGATGCACCCGATTCTTGACGACCTTGCCTTCGGGAACGCGCTGGAAGAACAGTCGCGGGCCCACACCTGAGGGATCGATGCACGCGAACGCTGAACCCTGTTGCTCAGGCGGCCGTGCGCTATCGAAGTCGTCCCAAGTGGCGAACCCCTTCGGTGCCGGCGGTACGACGTACCCCAACACCTCGCACCAAAAACGAGCGACGCGCTCAGGTTCTGCGCAGTCGAAGGTGACTTGGAACTGCTTGACCGACGCCATCGGGCCACCATAGGGGCGCGTGTTTTGGGCGACCACAAGTTAACGACGGATCGAAAGACCGCTAGGCCCGCCTCGACGCACGGGTCGGCACCATCGGCCGTTATGGTGTCAGGAGCCCGTGAGTCATTGGCACGGCTCCTCGAGGGAGGTCGACGAGGAGCCGATGCGGGCCTGCCCGTTCGGGCGACGTGGACCTGGGGAGATACCCCGGACCATCGGCCCGTGACCCGCTCCGCGAGGACGACGCCCCGTGGCCCTGTCCTCCAGGACCCTTCCGGCCCCCGCCAGCGCGGTCCGCCGCCGTACGCCGAGGAGCTCCGACAGCATCCGCTGAGGGGGCGCCGGCAGGAACGGGCCGCCAGGCGTCCAGCCGGGCCGGAGAAGCGGGTTCAAGTCGATCCACCACAGTGCGAGGAGTCCCATGGCCGCCAAGAAGAAGGCTACGACCGGCCGATCGAGCCCCTACCTGACCTCTACCGACATCGACAAGCTCAGCCCGACCAACCGCATGGCCCACGAGATCCTCACCAGCCGCGGCGACCTGCTGCCGTCGATCGACCACATCATGCACGCCGGGCTCTCCGACAGCGACACGATCGCGGCCCTCACGTCCTTCCGGGACGCCCTGGGCGTGCCCAGCGACCCCAACCGTGACCCGAGGGTCGCTATCGCCACCGCCACCGGCCACTCACCGGCGACATGAGCCCGGCCAGTGCAGGCAAGCGCCAGCGCGAGAAGGCCCGGAGGGAGAAGGCCGAGGCGAAGGCGGCCCGCCGGCTCGAGCGCAGTGCCGCCGCGCCCGATCCCGATCCCCTCCCGCCGGTCGACGAGGAGGCGTTGCTCGCAGAGCTGGCCGAGCTCCACACCCGCTTCGAGGATGGCGACCTCGACTACGACGACTTCGCCGCCGCCAAGGACGGCGTCACCCGGCGCCTCCAGGTCGAGTGACGTCGGTCCACGCTGGACCGATCGAACGACGATGGTGCTGGTCGGCTAGGTGTAGAGGGTGCCGTTCTCGCAGAAGCAGAGATCGTTGCCCCAAGGATCGACGACGTAGAATGATCGCTCTCCCCACGGGCGGGTGACGACGGTGGCTGCGGGCTCGCCGTGGACGTCGTAGGGAGCGAGCAGGTCGAGGCGTTCGGCCCGTTCGTGGATGGCGTCGACGTCGTCGACGGCGAAGAACAGCGACTTCGGTCCGGGCGTCGCCGGCATGCCGCCTCGTGAGACGTCGAGGATGGCGACGGTCACGCCGCCACAGTCGAAGTAGTGGCGTGCTCCGGGATGGCGCTGGCCTTCTTGGCCGAGCAGCTCGGTGTAGAGCCGGGTGGCGTGCTCGAGATCTGCGACTTCGAGCGTGACGCGGAACACCTTGGGGGAATCGCTCATCGTTGATTTCCTCTCGTCGTTGAGCGGCGACCCGACGGTCGCCGGGTCTGATCGGTTGTGGGGGGATCGACGAACTCGAGCCAGCCGCCCACGACGCCGCGGAGGCGATCGCGTTCGAGGCGGTAGATCGAGTTGCGTCCTTCGCGTTTGACGGTCACCAGACCGGCCGCTTCGAGCACGCGGAGGTGGCGGGTGGTCGTGGGCCAGCTGTGCGAGAAGCGCTGGGCGAGGTAGCCCGACGGCAGCTCGCCGCCGCGGTGCGATAGCAGCACCAGGATGTGGCGCCGCACCTCGTGGGACAGCGCCTCGAACACGCGCTCGATCTCCTCGAGCGTGGGCGGCGCAGGCCCCAGGTCGGGCGACAAGTCAGGAGACAGGCCACATTTATTAGCCTGCATGCTAAGTGTTCGCAACTTTGCCCAGCCCATGAGCGCCGGACCGCCGTGGAGCGCTGGTCCGCTCAGCCGTTGCTCAGGTAGCGCTCGACCGTCTCGACCTTGGAGGTGATCGCGTCGGTCACACCGGGCCGGATGTCGGCTTTGAGGGTCAGACCCACCCGGGGGGCGTCGACTGCCTCACACGCTCGGCGGATCACGTCCATGACCTCGTCCCACTCGCCCTCGATGGTCGTGAACATCGAGTCCGTGTGGTTGGGGAGGCCGCTCTCACGGACGATCCGAATCGCCTCGGCAACCTGACGGCCAACGTCCTCGCCGACTCCGAGGGGGGTGATGGCGAAGGCGACGAGCATCAGCGGGTGCTCATGGCAGGCGACGCATCTCAGGACCTACTTGTGCCCGAGGGCTCGGGCGAGCTCGGCTCGGCCCATCTTCGAGCGACCCGGCAGATCGCGGCGCTTGGCCTCTTCGTAGAGCTCGCGGCGCGTCTTGGGCGAGGTGCCTCCGGTGCGCTTGCGCTCGGCAACGGCTGCGCCTTGTTTGCCGAGTGCGGTCCGGGTCTTGGCGGGCATGTTCGCGATCGATCGCTTCTTCTGAGCCCCGGCGCGGGCCTTCTTGACGTTGCGCTTCGCCGCTCGTACCTGCTTGGTCGTGGCCATGTCGCGCGTCTACCCGGTCCACGACCCAGCAATCGACGCCGCCGCAGATCGATCGGCACTGCCGTGACCGCGCCGGCGCTTGCGGCAGGGGCGGCGGGCCGGGTCCGGGATCCTCGGTGGCGGTGCCGATGAGTTCGGCGGGTCGAGCGCGTCACATGTAGGTGCAGCCGAGGTCGTGCCGTGTCCCGCGGCGTCCCGTCGACGATGAGGAGCTCTCCGTGCGTGATGTGATCGTTTCCCTGTTCGCCTCCCTCGACGGCTTCGCCACCGACTCGGACGAGAAGATGGACTGGGTGATGAGCAGGATGGGCCAGGACCCGGGCCTCCAAGACGCTCCGGACGGCCGAGTGGAACAACTCGACCATCGATCGGAGCGATCCGCCGGCCGGGGTGGCGCGGCTCAAGGCGGAGCCGGGGGGCGACATCCTGATCTACGGCAGCCTGACGGTGGTGGGCAGCCTGATGAATGCCGGGCTGGTCGACCGGTTCCGGCTGTGGGTCCATCCGGTCATCCTCGGCGACGCGGGTGGCAGGCGGGTCGGCGAGGGCTACCAGCGACACGACCTGTCCGTGGCCGACACCAGGACGTTCGCATCCGGGGTGGTGCTGTTGGACTACGGCCCCGCCGGCGTATGAGCAGGCCAGACCGGCCCGGCGCCGGCCCACGGCGGGCCGCGGCCGGCCGACCGGAGGGTTCGGTGATCGCTGCGGCCCGTGCGGGTGACGCTGCCGCGTTCACGTCGCTGGTGGCGCCGCTCCGCCGCGAGATGCACGTCCACTGCTACCGGATGGTCGGCTCGTTCGCGGATGCCGAAGACCTGGTGCAGGAGACCTTCCTGCGCGCGTGGCGCAAGCGCGCCAGCTTCGAGGGCCGTTCCACGTTCCGGGCCTGGCTGTATGGCATCGCCACCAACGCCTGCCTGGAGATGCTCAGGCGCCAGCCCCGGCGGCTCCTGCCGAACCTGGTGGCGCCTGGGAACACCCCGTCCGACGAGCTGCCACCGGTCACCGACGTCGGCTGGCTCCAGCCCTACCCCGATCGGCTGCTGGACGAGGTGGCTCCGAGCGACGCCGAGCCCGACGCCGTGGTGGTCGCCAAGGAGACGATCGAGCTGGCATTCCTGGCCACCAGCCAGCTGCTCCCACCGCGGCAGCGGGCCGTCCTGATCCTCCGGGACGTGCTGGGTTGGTCGGCCAACGACACCGCCTCCGCGCTCGAGACCAGCGTGCCCGCGGTCAACAGCGCTCTCCAGCGGGCCCGGTCGACCCTGCACGAGCACCACCCGGACCGGCTGGACATGACGCCGCCGCCCGATCCGACCGGGACCGAGCGAGCGCTGCTCCTGCGCTTCCTCGACGCCCACGAACGAGCCGACGTCACCGCAGTCGTGGAGCTCCTACGCGACGACGTCCGCTTCACCATGCCACCCGCCCTCTGGTGGCTCGACGGGCGCGACACGGTCGCCGCGGCCTACGAGCAGGGCTTCGCCAGCGGCGAGCCCAGCGACTGGAAACGGCTGCCCACCAGCGCCAACCGCCAACCCGCCGCCGCCTGCTACCGCCGGCTGTCGCCCGGATCCCTCCACTGCCCCTTCACGATCGAGCTTCTGCGCATCGACGACGGCGCCATAGCCGAGATCACCTCCTTCGGCGACCCGACTCTGTTCCCGGCCTTCGGACTACCAGCCACACTCTGATGTCCGGTCGGTAGCGCCGCCGGCCGCAGGGCCAGCAGGCAGGCGGCCAGGACCGCCCCGTAGATCGGCCAGCGGGCAAGGCCGAGACCGGCGGTGCTGGCCAGATCCCGCACGCTTGTCAGCATCAGCAACCCGCCGGCGCCCACGCCGAGCATGGACGGAGCGATGTGGCGCACGGACCAGGCGGCGACCGGGGCGGCCAGCGTCCCACCGATCAGCAGGGCCAGTACCACCCCGGGGTCGAGGCCACCGGCACCGACCGAGGCGATCAGCGATCCCGAAGCAGCGCAGGCCACTGCCACTTCGGCGGTGTTGACCGAGCCGATCGCCACCCGGGGCTCGATGTCCCCCCGAGTCAGCAGCACTGGGGTCACGACCGGACCCCACGCGCCGATCAAGCCGTTGGTGATCCCACCGGCGAACCCGGCGAACGGCAGGCCCCAGCGCGCCCGGACGGTCGCGCCCGCCGGGTCGAGGTGTCGAGCCGCCGTCGGCGCTCCGGTCGTCGCTGGCGGCCCCGGCGATGCGATCCGCCGGCGGAAGCGGAGCAGCATGCGACATCCCACGACGAGCAGCAGGCCCGACAGCCAGGGACGAAGCCGGTCGCCGTCCACGTTGGTCAGCACCGTGACGCCGATCACCGCCCCCACCACGCCGGGGGTGGCCATCTGCAACACGAGGCGGCGGTCGACGTTGCCGAAGCGCCAGTGCGCCGCGCCGCCCGCGACGCCGGTCACCACCTTGGCCAGGTTCACCGTCCTCGACACCGACGCGGGCGCCAGCCCGGCGGCCAGCAGGATCGATGACGAGGTCGGGCCGAAACCCATCCCCAGCGTCCCGTCCACGAACGAGGCCATGAAGCCGGCCAGCGCCACCAGGACCAGGGTCACCATAGGCCCTAATTCCTATCAGATAAGTAGGAAACATGGCGGCCCGGCCTCGGGGGCCTGACCTAGAGCCGCGTCGACGACCACAGGATCGCCGCGAGGACCACCGAGGTCAGCCCGATGGCGAGCCCGACGATCCAACCGGCGACGTCCTGGCTGACGAGCACGGCTCCCAGGAGCGTGGCGAGCCCGACGATCCCGCCGGTCGCGAGGACTCGCATGGACCCCCGCTCGACCCTGGTGCGACGCCGCCGACGGGCCGGAAGCATTCCCTGCGCTGGTTCGTCGGCTCGGCTGTCGCCGGTGGACAGCTCCGTCCACGACCCGGACGTGGTGTCCAGCTCGCCTCCGCCCCCCTCCTCGACATCGGTGTCCGACGGACGAGGCTCGTTGCGGTCGGCCGATCGATCGACGGAGTGACCGGGTTCCGCCGCGCGCCCCGCAGAAGGGTCAGTCATAGCCGGCTCCATGTGTTCTCGGTTCATCGGACTCATACCCGATTCCGGGGCCCAGGCCGCGTCGCGGCGGTGAGCTCAGTCGCGCTCCCGTGGTCCGAGGATCGAGAGGTCGGTCGGGATGATCGGTTGTTCGATCCAGACGGTGGTGGTGCTGTGGCTGGTGTGGGTTCCCCAGGTGTCGACGAGTTGGTCGACCATGTGGAGCCCCCAGCCGCCGGCGTCGGGGCCGGTGCGTTGGATGGGTCGGATGGCTGGGTGGCCGCCGCCGGCGTCGTGAACCTCGATGCGGATGCGGTAGGGGCGGTGGGTCATGACGAGGCGTATGGGGGCTTTGCCGTGGACGACGGCGTTCGTGACCAGCTCGCCCACCGCGAGCAGGATGTCCGTGCGCAGGCTGTCGAGATGATGGCTGTCGAGCCAGACGTGGAGAAGGCGGCGGGCTCGCTGGACGGTTTCAGTGGCGGCGGCGTCGAACGTCTCTTGAACCTGGCGCGGCCGGCTGTCGTGGCGTCGGGGTTGATTGCCGTTTCGTGCGGGACTGTCCGACGACATGAGGTCCATCGATCGAGGGCGGCTCCCCAGCTGGCTGTGCCAGGGAGTCGAGCACCTCTGGTGGATGTCAGTCGCGGTCGGTGGCGTCTTTGACGGCGTCTTTGACGGCGTCGACAGCGTTGTCCACCTTCTGCTTCACCTTGCCTGTCGCCTTGTCGATCTTGCCTTCGCGCTGGAGGTCCTCGTCGTCGGTGGCGTCGCCAGCTGCTTCCTTGGCTCGGCCCTTGAGCTCGTCGAACTTGCCTTCGGCCATCATCGGCCTCCGATCGGTTGGTCGCTCTGAGAGAGGCCTACCCGTTCTGGGCACGGGCAGAAGGCGGGGGACCCCAACGCCAGGTACGGCGTCGCTGGGTCACATCGTTTCGCCAGGCAGGTTGCTGGCCTGCTCGATCCAGGACCGAAGCTGGCCCTCGTCCAGTGCGTCGTCCTCGCGGATGTCGAGGTAGCGCACCTCGGCGTGCTTGGACGCCTTCGGCGGCCGGGGATCGAGTGATGTGCCTCTGAAGAACTGCAGCTGCACGTACTCCGTGTAGCAACGGAAGGCCAGGAACCAGCCCTCGCCCTCGTGGCCGTAGAACGGTTGGTTCCATTTCACGGCCTTGTGCACCTCGGGGACCGTGCGCACGATGAGGTCGTCGAGGCGTTCCCCGACGTGGCGCTTCCAGCCGGGCATGGCAGCGATGTAGTCCTGCACCGGGCCGTTCCCCTCACCCTTGGGTATCTGCGGGTTGCCGCCCGAGAGCAGCTTCGGCCCCCTTTCGGGCTTCTTGCGCGCGGTCATCGGATCGCGTCCAGCGTGAACCCGCGGAAGCCGGTCGTCGGCGCCTCCGACGCGCGTGCGTGCACCGGCGTCTCCGGACCGAAGGCGGCCGCGTGGAAGGTGTCGGCGACGGTGGCGTCGGGCGCTTCGAGGGTGACGGATTCGATGCCGGTCATGGCTGGTTCCTTTCGTGCTGTGGATCACCCGCCAAGAATGAGAGTAATACTCTTGAATCGAGAGGAGTAGTCTCAAGACGTGGCGACCTCGGACCAAGGGGAGCGATCCCCCGGCAGGCGCGGCCAGGCCAGGACCCGCTTGGCGCGGGGCGCTGTCATCGCGGCCGCCCGGAGTCTGTTCCTCGAACGTGGCTACGGGACCACGACGATCGAGGCCATCAGCACCCTCTCGGACGTGCCGCCAGCCACCGTGTACCGGCTCTTCTCCTCCAAGCGCGGGATCCTCAAGGCGATCCTGGACGTGTCGATCGTCGGTGACGACGAGGCTGTGCCGTTGGCAGATCGCCCGCACGTTCGAGCGCTCTTCGCCGATCCCGAACCGAAGGACCAGTTGGCGGGCTTCGTCGCGGTCACCTCCGAGGTGAACTCGAGGACTGCGCCGATCTACCGCATCCTCGTCAGCGCGGCGAGCTCGGATCCCGACGCCGCGGCGCTGCTCGAGGATCTGAATCGCCAGAGGCAGGCAGGACAAGGGCAGATCGCGCGCTCGCTGGCGCGTGAGGGCGCGCTGCGACCCGGCCTCCGGGAGCGCGATGCCGCCGACATCATCCACGCCCTCATGTCCCCTGAGGTCTACCGGCTACTCGTCCTCGACCGGGGATGGCCGCCGCAGCGGTACGAGCGCTGGCTCATCGAGACCCTCGTCGATCAGGTCCTCCCGCCGCCCTAGAGCGGGCTGCCGGTCAGTTCGCGGGCTCGTCGGGCGGGTCGAGGGCGTCGAGGAAGGCGGCGACGGCGGCGGCGGAGTGGTGGCGCCAGGTGGCGACGATGTCGGCGGTCGCCGGGGTGGCGGCTCGTTGGCCGAGCAGATCGGCGAACGCGGTGCGCTGGGCGGCGACGAGCTCTCGGCGGTCCCGGCCGAGCTGCTCCGTGATGACCAGCTTGAGCAGGAAGGCGTTACGGATGTCGCGGATGTGTCGGACTGGGGTGACGAGCCAGGTGTCGAGGCGGTCCCGGCCGCGGCTGGTGGCGAAGAACACAGTGCGGGGCGGCCCTGCGAGGCCGGGCTCGGTGTGGCCGCGTTGGGCGAGGCCGAGCGCTTCGAGGCGTTCGAGCGCGCGGTAGACGAGCTGGCGGGTCAGTCGCCAGACGTCACCGATGGGGGTGCCGGGTTGGAGCGCCGCTGCGATGTCGTAGCCGTGTCGGGCCTTGTGGACCAGGACGCCGAGGACCGCCCACTCGTTGAGCGACAGGGTCGGCCGGCGTTCCACACCCCGAGGTTGCCACTCCGGTCGAGCGGGAGTGCGACTGCTAGCCTCACTGCGACTAGAGGAGGGTGGTGTATGAGACTCCGTGCGATCCGGCTCCTGGCCGTGGTGGCGGTGCCCGCGTTGTTGTTCGCCGCGTGCGGCGATGACGACGACGCGACCGACGAGGCTGGTTCGGCGACCACCGGGGCACCGGCCGAGGAGTCGGCGCTCGAGGGCGACATCACGGTCTTCGCCGCGGCGTCGCTGACCGACGCGTTCGGTGAGGTGGGTGAGGCGTTCCAGGCGGAGAACCCCGATGTCTCGGTCGAGTTCAGCTTCGAAGGGTCTTCGGCGTTGCGTGAGCAGATCCTGGCCGGCGCCCCGGCCGACGTCTTCGCCTCCGCGAACACCTCGAACATGGACCAGGTCGTGGAGGGTGGGGCGGCCAGCGACCCGCAGGACTTCGTGACCAACCAGCTGCAGATCGCGGTGCCGACCGGGAACCCGGCGGGAGTCACCGGGCTGGACGACTTCGCCCACGCCGACCTGCTGATCGGGTTGTGCGCCGAAGAGGTGCCGTGCGGCGAGTTCGGCCGCGAGGTACTCACAAACGCCGGGGTCACGCCGTCCATCGACACCAACGAGCCCGACGTCCGGTCGCTGCTCACCAAGATCGAAGCCGGCGACCTCGACGCCGGGATCGTCTACGTCACCGACGTCATGGCCGCCGGCGACGCAGTCGAGGGGATCGACATCCCCGCCGACCAGAACGTGACCGCCACGTACCCGATCGCGTCGCTCACCGACTCGGGCAATCCCGAAGTTGCCGAGGCGTTCGTCGAGTTCGTGCTCTCCGACGAGGGCCAGGACATCCTGACCTCGTACGGCTTCGGCAGTCCGTGAGCCACCGGCGACCGGTCGCGAGGCGGGCGAGACAGCAACGGGCACCGTGGCTGGTCGTCCCCCTCGCGGCGGTCGCCGTGGCCTACGTCACGGTCCCGTTCCTCGCCCTGTTGGAGCGGGCCCCCTGGACCAACCTGGGTGAGCTGGTCGGCCGCCCCGTGGTCACCGACGCCCTGCGCCTCAGCCTGACCACCGCACTTGCAGCCACGGGGATCGCGCTGGTGTTGGGGATCCCGCTCGCGTGGGTGCTGGCCCGCACGCGCTTCCCGGGACGGTCCGCGGTGCGGGCGCTGGTCATCCTGCCCATGGTCCTGCCCCCGGTGGTCGGCGGAGCAGCGCTGCTGTTCGCCTTCGGACGGCGAGGGCTGCTGGGCGGCCCGGTCTACGACTCCACCGGGTTCCTGCTGCCCTTCTCCACCTGGGGAGTCGTCGCCGCGAACACCTTCGTGGCCATGCCGTTCCTGGTGGTCACGGTCGAGTCGGGGCTCCGCGCGGCCGACCCCCGCTACGAGGACGCCGCCGCCACCCTGGGCGCCAGCCGCTGGATGATCTTCCGGCGCATCACCCTGCCCCACGCCGCGCCGTCGATCACCGCCGGTGCCGTGCTCTGCTGGGCCCGGGCCCTGGGCGAGTTCGGGGCTACCGTCACCTTCGCCGGCAATCTCCAGGGCCGCACCCAGACCATGCCCCTCGCCGTGTTCCTCGCCCTCGAGACCGACCGCGACGCGGCCATCGCGCTCTCGCTGGTGCTCATCGCCGTGTCGCTCGCGGTGCTGATCCCTCTACGCGACCGCTGGCTGACCGTGTG
>Ga0209382_10011680_pt1 | contig 10892 bp, 9 predicted proteins | sample SoiMetdeltSBSDD5_FD_187599 | JGI IMG/M metagenome (GOLD analysis project Ga0209382, IMG submission 187599) | Bulk soil microbial communities from a Populus tree surrounding site in Tennessee, USA - Soil MetaG P. deltoides SBSDD5 (SPAdes) (version 2) | ecosystem: Environmental > Terrestrial >...
GCTCGTTCAGCAGCACCAGCTGCAAGATGCGATAACGGGGCACCTCGTACTCCCCGAGCGCCTCGATCTCGCTGCGCTCGACGTAGCCCTGGCCGAAGTTCTGGCGGGCGAAGAACGAGTTGAGCTTGAGCATGTGGCCCTGGGAGTCTGGCGGCTCGGCCCGCATCGCCGCCTCGGCGAGCGCCCAAGCCAGGCCGTACCGCTCGGCCTTGAGCAGCCGCATGAGCAGCACCCGCAGCTCGCCGCTGAACTGGCGCCGGAACTCGGCCACGAGGCTGTGGACGGGCGCGTCCACCTCGTCGGAGACCGCCGCCAGCTCGGCGACCGCCACGAGCATCCGGGCCGAGAACCCGAATGTGAGCGCGCAGAGGAAGTCGGCGAGCAACTGCAGAGCCGGTAGGTCGAGCTCGTAGAGAACCTCGTGCGGCCCCGCGGCCCGACCGGCGCGCAGCTCGTGCGTCGTGTCGTGGATCATCGAGTCCCGCAGGTTCAGGACGGTCAACCACGCCGCCTCGGTGCTGTTCGGGAGGAAATCCAGCTCGGACAGGATGCCGGGGGCAAAGCCGGACTCGTCGGCCGGGACGAAGGACGTGCCCAGCTCGGAGGCGAATCGGCCGGCGAACCGGGTGGTGTGGCGCGCGCTGCGGTCCATGTAGCTCAAGACGATCTCCGCGAGCGCAGCCTCGGTCGAGAGATGGCGCATGAGCTGTTCATAGGTGGGGCTCGGGAGGTTCATGTCGGACACCGAGAGCGACCGCAGCAGCGGTTGGGCGATGAGGTCCCGGCCCAGGTAGAGGATGGTGGTTCCGACGACGTCGCGGATGAACCGTTCATTGACGCCGACCAGGGCCATGAACCAGGCGTCGAGCTTGCGCTGTCGTGGGTTCGGGATCGATGTCTCGTACTTGAGGATCACGAGCTTGTCCCAGGCCGCGGTGAAGCTGCCGAACAGCGCGCCCAGCTGGTGCACGTCGAACGAGAGCAGCGCCAGGATCTTCCGTCGGTCCGGAGTGTCCGGCAGGGACTGCAGGCGCAATCTCAGCTCCTCGACCAGGAGCCGCACGCCGCCGATGAAGCGGTTGTCGCCGGGTGTCACCAGTTGCTTCTGGAGCGTCTGGGCCGCACCCAGGTCGGATCCGGCCCCGGCGAGACCCCAGTCCTGCGGTGGGGCCGGCCCGACGCCTCGCGTCAGCTCATCAGCGATCTCGCCGAGCAGGCCGTCGTCGCCATGAGCGGGGATCTCCGTCGCCCAATTGCGCATGAAGGCGGTGGCATTGTGCAGTCGATCGCTGATCCCCGAGATCGTCCGCCAGTACTTCTTGAACCCTTCCTCGCTCAGCGCCATCGGGGGATGAGGTGGTCAAGGGCCCCCGAGCTCCTCATGAAGAATGGCCTGTCGATCTCCTTGCACGCCGCCTCCACCGCGGCGATCGCCTCCGGGTGAGGCGTCTCGTCCCACTCGATCTCCGAGTACGTGGAGTCCAGCCGGCCCCGCTGGGACAATCCCGGGTCGAGCTGGCTCTCGGTGAGTCCCAGCGACCGCCGGGTGGAACCGTCGATGACACCGTCGGGGTCGGTGTACCAGTGACCGCCGAGCACGACCGCGCAATGCGGGCCGCCCTTCTCAACGATCTCGACGTACTCCTGTGGCTCGATGTAGGGCATGAAGGGGCGTATGGTCAGGACGACCTTGAAGCCATGCTCATGGAACCAGCGCAACTGCTCCAGCCGGGCCTCCGGCGAGGGTATGGACCTCGGCTCGAGGCCTGGGTGGTGCAGCTGGCAGACACTGACACAGGGAATCAACTCAAGCTCACCGACCGCGTACCTCGCCCGAAGCTCGAGCAGCCGGTCCCGCTCGTCGCGGTTGAAGACGTAGCGGGTCGTGAACAGGACGTGGCGCTCAAGATCCGCGAGGAGAGATAGCAGGTCAAGGCCTTGCGCGGTGCGCGGGGGAGCAAATGAGTCAGTGTCCCCACTCACGTATACGATCTTGTAGTCGTCGCGTCGGGCTTTCAGCCAATCAAAGATCTCGTCAACGGAGCGCCGCGCATACTTCTGGTACGGGCCCCTCACATAGCAAAACGTGCATTTATAGGTGCAGTAAACCTGCTCGGTAAGCGGCCCGAGGGAGACCATAGCCCGGTCCAAGCCGATGAAGTACGGCTCAATGGTGCTGACAGGACCAGATGCCCGCTCCTCGGACGCGGCCTCATTGCCGTACGGGTCCAATCGAGATCCTCCATGAGCGTCGAGGTCCGTTTCCAAGACGTGCAGGCCGCGGGTGCGCGATAGGCGTGCACGCCCACTTCGCCGAGGGGTCAGGTCTTGATCCATAGCGAGGAGCGTTATGTCGTATGAGTTGAGGAAAGTGCAAGATATTCGCCGATTTGCATGCGGCGCCCCACCGTAGTAGACGCGCTTCCCGCGATGCAAGACGCACCGCGGAACCGCTGCCCCCGCGCCGCCGCCATGAACCCCAGGGTAAGTAGGGTGGTCCACGGGGGGTTCATCAGGGTATGCGCACCTTTAGCCGCTCCTGGGCGCGGCGTGAGCCCTCCCGTTCTTGCGAAACATGAGCGTTGTGACAGAACGTTACGTTACCGCGCGTGACCGGCCTAGTGGCCATTTCCGGCATACCCGGCGTGTCTGGACGGCACGGGCGCCAGCCGGGGCGGGCCTGGCTCCACGGAAGGCGGTCGTTCCCGGGGGCGTACGTACTGACTATGCACGATCATACTGATGGGGTAGCAAAGGAACGTAAGGGGCGCCCGCCGGGCCGCCAGCCGTTCATTGAGGTCGATGCGTTCCGGGGTCGCCGGGCTTCTCGCGGAATAATCACTGGCTCCGAACGGAATCTTCCTAGTCAAGGGTTTGTGCGCGGGTCAAGGGACCCGTGGCCGCTAGACGTTTCATCCCCGTTCTGCGAAACTTCACACCAATGTCGACATCGTGAGCACGAGGCCATCGTCAATGCCGGCGAGCGGGCGGCGGGAGGAGGGCGGCGACAGTGCGGAGGGCATTGCACATCCCCGGTCCCTGAACGTGAAAGAGGTCGTCGTGCTCTATGAAGGTGTTCATTAGCTATTCGTCCACTGACCATTGGATCGCGTCCAAGGTTCGCGAGGACATTGGGAAGCTGGGAGTCGAGGTCTTCCTTGACCGGCGGGAGATCGAGTCGGGTGACGAGATCGACGAGCAGATCAGGCGTCACCTCCGCGAGGCCGACGAGATCTTGCTGCTGGTGTCGCCGGCCGCGCTGCGCAGTCATTGGGTCATGATGGAGGTCGGTGCCGCGCGGATGCTGGGAAAGCGGCTCGTTCCCATTCTGGTCAACGTGTCGCCCAACGAATTGCCCGAGCCGATCAACCGGCATCTGGCGCGCGACATCAACCAGATCGAGAAATACTATGAGGAGCTAAGAACTCGGCGCACACCCGGGGACATCCCGGCCGAGCCCCTGCTTCTTCCCCCGGCCATTCCGCACGACCACTCCAAGCCGCTTTCAGTGGGCGATCGCGTCATTATCACCGAGCGGCCATTGGATGCCGACAGCTTTCCCGTTCTCAATGACAGCATGCGGCCCTACCTTGGAATGAGCGCGACGGTCATCGCCCACGGCTGGGGTGACCAGGGCACCAAGACCTATCGTCTCGATGTTGACGACGGCACCTGGTACTGGGCCGATCGCTGGCTGAGTCGGCCGTCCTAGCCGGCCGTGTCCACGGGGTCCGAGCGTAGGCTCCGGTCGTGACCGAGCCAGAACAGCCCCAGGTCCGCGTCGGCGTCGTGCTCCCGCCGCACCCCGACGACCTCGCCGACTGGCTCGCCGACGGCGGAGCCTTCGAGTCGGCGGGCGCCGACGCGCTGTGGGTCGAGACCGAACCCGAGGCCGGGCTCGATCCGCTCGCGTTGACCGCCGCCCTGGCCGCGATGACGTTCCGGTCGCTGCTCGTCGCCCAGATCGACTCCCCATCGCTCGACGACATCCCCACGCCCGGCCTGGACCGCACGCTCGCCACGATCGCGCGTCTGAGCCGCGGCCGCCTGCGGTTGGCTACGGGCTCCGCCGACGAGCGGGTGCTCAGTACCCCCGACAACGCGGGGGGCGGCGAGGTGTGGCTGCGCCTCCCCTCACCTGAGAACCGGGCGGCGTGGCGGGAGTCCATCGCGAACGCCATCGAGCGGGGGCACCACCAGGTGGTTGTCGTGGCCAACCCGCGGCTGCTCGACATGCTGCGCAACCCCGACGAGCCCGACGACCGTCGCGACCTCTACCTCGCCCAGGGCTGAACCCGCACGAGAACGAGCGCGTTTGCTCGGGTTGACGTGATCTGTGTGTCGGCTGAGACTCGTGCTATAACCATCGGCTCCACGATCCGCCCACCCCCGTGGAAGGGAGACCGACATGGAGGTCACCCGTCGTCAGTTTCTCCAGCTCGGCGCGACCAGCGCGGGGGCATTGGGGATTTCGCCCCTCGGCTTCGACCTGACTCTGGCCAAACGGGTCAAGCAGGATCTCCGCATCGACGGAGCCACGGTCTCCCACACGATCTGCCCCTACTGCGCCGTGGGTTGCGCGCTGCTCGCGTACACGAAGAAATCCGATAACGGCAAGGTCCAACTCCTGCAGATCGAGGGCGATCCGGACAGCCCCGTCAACGAGGGGCGCCTGTGCCCGAAGGGTGCCTCGGCTCTGCATCTGGCCACCTCGCGCCGCCGCGTCGAGAGTCCACTGCACCGCGAGCCCGGGGCGACGGAGTGGAAGAAGATCTCCTGGGACGAGGCGCTCGACATCCTCGCCAAGAACATCAAGGCCTCGCGCGACCGCACGTTCGTCACGACGGACGCCAACGGCAACATCGTGAACCGCTGCGAGGGCATCGCCTTCGCCGGAGGTGCCGCGTTCAGCTCCGAGGAGGGCTACCTCGCGACGAAGCTGATGCGTGGCCTCGGGGTGGTGCACATCGAACAACAGGCCCGTGTTTGACACGGTCCCACGGTGGTCAGTTTGGCCGCCACGTTTGGCCGGGGTGCCATGACCAACCACTGGCGCGACATCCGGCACGCCGATGTGATCCTGATCAATGGCGCCAACCCGGCCGAGGCCCACCCCGTCGGCTTCCAGTGGATGATGCGGGCCAAGGTCGAGCGCGGTGCCAAGATGATCCACGCCGATCCGCGCTTCACCCGCACGTCCGCGGTCGCCGACACCTACCTGCGCATCCGCACCGGCTCCGACGTCGCCTACTTCGGTGGCCTCATCAACTACGTGCTGCAGAACAAGCTCTACCACGACGAGTACGTGCGGTTCGCGACGAACGCGGGCCTGGTCGTCAAGGAGGGCTACGAGTTCAAGGACGGGCTGTTCAACTCCTACGACCCACAGAAGCGCACGTACACCCCGGCCGCCTGGGCGTACGAGATCGGCCCGGACGGGTTCGCCGTGCAGGACATCGAGCATCCACGGTCGGTGCTCAACCTGCTGCGCCAGCACTACAGCCGCTACACCCCGGAGATGGTCGAGCGCATCACGGGCATCCCCCGGGACGCCTTCCTCGAGGTGGCCCGGGTGGTCGGCGAGACCGGCAAGCCCGACAAGGTGATGACCATCGTGTACGCGGTCGGCCTCACCCATCACACCACCGGCGTGCAGCTCATCCGATCGGGTGCGGTGCTGCAGTTGCTGCTGGGCAACATGGGCCGCCCCGGTGGTGGTATGAACGCCGAGCGGGGCCACGCCAACATCCAGGGCAACACCGACCACGCGATCTCCTGGGACATCCTGCCGGGTTACCTGCGGATCCCGGCCCCCGGGCAGAAGAACCTGGCCGACTACCTGGCGCAGAGCGCGAGCAAGAAGCTGCGACCCGACGCGGTCAACTTCTTCGGGGAGAACTACCGCAAGTTCATGGTGAGCCTGCTCAAGGGCTGGTACGGGGATGCCGCGACGCCGACGAACGAGTTCGCGTTCGACTACGTGCCCAAGCCGGCCGCGAACGCGTCCTGGCTGTCGATCTTCGACCAGGCGCTGCAGGGCAAGATGGAGGGCCTGCTGCTGTCCGGGATGACCGCGACGAGCATCGGCCCCGACTCCAACCAGGTGCTGCAGGCGCTCGGCAAGCTCAAGTGGCTCTGCGTCATGGACGCGTTCGAGACCACCAGCTCGGAGTTCTGGCAGGCCCCGGGGATCGATCCCACGTCGGTGCAGACCGAGGTCCTGATGCTTCCGGCGACGCACTGGATCGAGAAGGACGGCTCGTTCGTCAACAGTGGACGCTGGTCGCAGTGGAAGGAGCAGGTGCTGCCGCCGGAGGGCGAGGCACGCCACGACCACTGGATCCTCGCCGAAACCTTCGCCCGGGTGCGCGACCTCTACCGGCAGCAGGGCGGCAAGTTCCCGGAGCCGGTGCTGCAGTTGACAATGGCGTACAAGGATCCGCGCAAACCCGAGCTGGATGAGATCGCCCAGGAGATCAACGGCCGCGACCTGACCACGGGCAAACGACTCGACACGTTCGCCGCGCTCAGGGACGACGGCACCACGACCACGGGCGACTGGATCTACACCGGGCACTATCCCGAGAGCGGCAACCTGAGCAAGCGCCGCGACGGCATCCAGGACCCGGCCCGCAACGACCCGACCGGCATGGGCTTCTACCCGAACTGGGCCTGGAGCTGGCCACTCAACCGGCGCGTCCTTTACAACCGAGCCTCGGCCGACCCGCTGGGCAACCCGTGGGATCCGACCCGGGCGGGCATCAAGTGGGACGCCACGGCCGGCCGGTGGGTCGGCGATGTGCCGGACTACCCGGCGACCGCCGACCCGACCAAGCCCGGCGCTCCCCTGCCGTTCATCATGACCGGCGAGGGCACCGGACGGATCTTCAGCAACGGGGTGGCCGACGGTCCGTTCCCGGAGCACTACGAGCCGGTCGAGTCGCCGGTGGCCAACCCGTTGCACCCGGCCGTGTCCGCGACGCCGGTGGCCTTCCTCTACGACCAGGTGGCGGGTCGGGGCAACCGGTTCGGAACGGCGGACGAGTTCCCCTACGTCGCCACCTCATACCGGCTGACCGAGCACGAGCACTACGTCACCCAGCACATCGAACACCTGGTGCAACTTCAGCCGGAGGCGTTCGTCGAGGTGCCCGCCGAACTGGCGCAGGAGAAGGGCATCCGCAACGGCGATCACGTCCGCGTCTCCTCCAAGCGCGGAAAGCTCGAGGTGCGCGCCGTCGTGACGAAGCGGCTCGGTCCATTGCAGATCGACGGCAAGAAGGTCTACCAGATCGGAATCCCGATCCACTGGGGCTTCGTCGGCGTCAGGACCGGGCAGCACTGGCTCGCCAACGCGCTCACGCCGTTCGTCGGCGACGCCAGTGCCCGCACACCCGAGTTCAAGGCATTCCTGGTCAACATCGAGAAGATGTGAGCCGACGATGGGCGGGCCGGGCACCGGCGCGGCGGACCGTCCGTGGGCGAGGCATCGCCCGCGGGCGCAGCTTCTCGCTGACCGCTATCCGTTCGCGGCGTCGGTGCTGGGGCTCTACGCGGCGCTGATCGACGTGTGGGAGGAGGGTTGGGACCTTCTCCGCGAGGAGCGGCCCGATCCGGCTCAGCTTCCACTGTGGACGGTTGAACGGATCGTGCCCGAGGTCGTGAAGGCGACCGAGGCGGCCGGACCGCAGCCGCTGGCCGACGCGATGGCCGACCTCGTGGCCGCCGGCGGACTCGAGGACGTGCTGACCGCTTGGTTGGCCGGCGACGAGCTGCCCGCGTTCGAGCGCTTCCTGGCCCGCGCATCCCTCACCGCGCCCCTGGTCGCGCTCGGCGAGGACGCCGGGGCGGCGTGCCTCGGCGAGCCGTCGGCGCGGGGTGGACGCCGCTGCCAACGCTGCGGCGCGGCCCCGCAGCTCAGCTTCCGCATTCAGACGGGTGAGGGCCTGGTGAGCGGCGGGCGCCACCTGGTCTGCTCCCGGTGCTCACACGATTGGGTCCACTCGGCCAGCGCCTGCCCGTCCTGCGGGGAGACGGCCGGCTCCCAGCGGACCGTCTTCGCCGAGCCGCAGGGCGGCTCGGCCGTACGCGGCTTCGAGCCGGGCGACTTCGTGCGCCGGCCCCGACGCGGCAAGGCATCGAGCGAGGTCGGCGCGCCCATCGACGTGCCGCCATCAGTGCCGCCTTCGGTGCCGCCGAGTCTGCCGTCCATGTTCCCGCACCTGCGGGTCGATGCCTGCGCGACGTGCGAGCGCTACGTCATCGACGTAGACCTCGGGCGCGACCCGCTGGCCGTCCCGGAGGTGGACGAGCTGGCCGCCATTCCGCTCGATCTCTACGCGAACGAGCGCAGGTTTTCCAAGATCACGCCGAACTTGATGGGATTCTGATGGACATCACACCGGGCCAGGCCTACGGGTTCTTCACCGACACGAGCGTCTGCATCGGGTGCAAGGCGTGTGAGGTCGCCTGCAAGGAATGGAACATGCTCGACGGGAACGAGCCCGCGTTCGGTGACGGCTACGACAACACGGGCAGCCTCGACGCCCAGAACTGGCGGCACGTCCAGTTCATCGACAACGTGCCCGACAAGCCGATGACGGTCGGCCAGGGCAAGGCCTGGCTGATGATGTCGGACGTCTGCAAGCACTGCCAGCACGCCAGCTGCATGGAGGTCTGCCCGACCGGGGCGCTCATCCGCACCGAGTTCGACAGCGTCTATATCCAGCCCGACGTCTGCAACGGCTGCCGCAACTGCATCTCGGCCTGCCCGTACGGGGTGATCGAGCAGGACGAACACACCAAGGTCGCGCAGAAGTGCACCCTCTGCTACGACCGGCTGCAGGGTGGGCTGGAACCGGCGTGCGCCAAGGCCTGCCCGACCCAGTCCATCATGTTCGGACCGGTCATTGAGCTGCGCGAGAAGGCGCAGAAGCGAGTGGAGGCCCTGCATGCGCAGGGGGTACCGGAGGCGCGCCTCTACGGCGCCGACGACGACGTCTACGGCGGGCTCAACGCGTTCTTCCTGCTGATGGATGAACCCGAGGCCTACCAGCTGCCGAGCAAGGCGAACGCCGTGCTACCCAGCCGCAACAACGAGCGTGGCTATCTCACGCTGCTCGTCACGGGTGTGCTGGCGGCGCTCGGCGGCCTGATCGCGCTGCGCCGCCGGCGGGAACCGTCGCCCGAGCCGGCGATGGCCGGCCCCGCCCCGGCTGCTCCCGCCCCGGCCGCCCCGACCCCGGCGGAGGCCTCCTCCGCCCCGGCCGCAGAGAGGAGCTGACCGTGTCCGCACTCGCCGAAGCCGAACACTTCGTCCGCGCCCCGGACTGGACGTGGTACATCCTCTTCTACTTCTTCCTGGCCGGGCTCTCCGGTGGGTCCTACGCGATCGCCACCCTCATGCGCCTGAGCAACCGCGCGTACGAGCCGGCCGCTCGCGTCGGGTATTACATCTCGTTCGTGGCCCTGCTCGGCTGTCCGGTGCTGCTCACGCTCGACCTCGGTCAGCCGCTGCGGTTCTGGCACATGCTCGTGAACACCACACCGGGTGATGAGGGCCCCATCTTCAGGTACTGGTCGCCGATGTCGGTCGGGGCGTGGGCGCTGGTGGTCTTCAGCGTGTTCGCCGGGTTGTCGTTCCTCGAGGTGTTCGTCAAGGACCGGCGCCGGTCGTCGGATCGCGCCGAGCCACCGAGCGCCCTCGGCAAGGCGTTCAACGTCGTCGGGACGGTGGCGGGCCTCTTCATCGCCGGGTACACGGGCGTGCTGCTCGCCGTCTCCAACCAGCCGGTATGGAGCGACACGTGGGCGCTGGGCGGGCTGTTCCTGGCGTCCGGGCTCTCGGGCTCAGCGGCACTGATCGGATGGCTCGCGCACTACCGGCGCGACGGCGAGTCCAGCGTCCCGGGCCTGGTGCGCAGCGAGCGGCTCTTCCAGGTGCTCGAGGTGCTGCTGATCGCCGTCTTCGTGGTGACGCTGATCCCGACCGGCGCGCTCGGCCAGGCGTTCGGCTATCCCTGGTTCGTGCTCTGGGCCGTGGCGGCGATCGGCCTGATCGCTGGAATCTTCGGTCCGGGGTCGACCCGCAACGAGATCACGTCGGGTGGGGTGGTCGCGGTTCGTCGGAGCGCCGCGGCGGCGATCGTGCCGGCCACGCTCGTGCTCATCGGCATCCTGGCGCTGCGCGCGGCGATCATCTTCAGCGCACAGTAACCAGGTGCCGGCCGTCGTCGGCGCGGCGGGTGTGGCCGCGGGCCGCGAAGTGCTCGAGCAACGGCACGATGACCTTGCGGCTGGTGCCCAGGGCCTCGCGGGCCTCGCCGGCGGTGAACGGCTGAGGCAGGCCGCTGAGCGTGGTCAGGGCAAAGCGTGCCGTCTCGGGGAGCAGGACGATATCGGGCGCGAGGCGCAGCAGCCGCCCCGCCCGCACGCCGGCGGCGACCTCGGCGGCCCGTAGCCCGAGCGCCGCCAGCTCCGCCTCCGTCGGCACGACGAACCCGCGGTCGGCCAGGCTGTGTTCGAGCCGGGTCAAGGCATCGCGGACGGCCGGCGCGAGCATGTCCGGGGCCTCCGCGTGCACTATCAGTCCATTGCGGACGGAGAACGGTTCGGTGAGCAGTGCCGGCACCAGCCGTACGTCCGGCAGGTCGAGGGCCTTGCGGGCGTCGTCGGCCGATAGTGGCGGCGCCGATGGGTCCCTCGCTCGCTCCAGCACCAGCGTGCGCAGCCGCTGCCGCAGGCTCTTCACGAGGTCCGGGTCGACGAGCCAGTCTCCGGCGAGCGGCGGCCCGGGCGGTTCGACGCCGACGGCGCGCAGAGCTCCTTCGCGCACAAAGCCACGACGGCGCAGCTCGCTGGCGCCGTCGGGAGAGTCCGGATAGTCGGCCAAT
>Ga0209382_10011684_pt1 | contig 10892 bp, 4 predicted proteins | sample SoiMetdeltSBSDD5_FD_187599 | JGI IMG/M metagenome (GOLD analysis project Ga0209382, IMG submission 187599) | Bulk soil microbial communities from a Populus tree surrounding site in Tennessee, USA - Soil MetaG P. deltoides SBSDD5 (SPAdes) (version 2) | ecosystem: Environmental > Terrestrial >...
CCTCGAGGGAGTAGAAGAAGAAGAGCTTCTTGTCGTCCTTGCTCAACGGCACCGGACCGCCGAGGTTGAAGCCGTAGGTGTTGAAGTTGTAGTAGCCGCGGTCGATCTCCTGGCGGTTGGCCTCCCAGCGATTCGCGTTCCAGCTCGTGCGCCGGCCATACCAGTAGAGATTGCCGCGGTACTCCGTGCCGCCGCCCTTGCTGACGATCTGGATGTTGGCCCCGCCCGTGCCGCCGAACTCCGCCTTGTACGTGTTGAGGAGGACCTTGACCTCGGCGATGGCGTCGAGGTTCACCGCGGACGCGATGCGGTTGGTGCCGGAGAGCTCGTTGCCGTTCAGTCCGTCGACCGTCACGCGGTTCCACGCGCTGCGCTGCCCGCTGATGTTCGGGACTTCGGTACCGAAGCTGTCACCGACGGAGTCGGTGTCTTCACCGTAGCGCACGCCCGGGATGACCCGGAGCAGGTTCATGACGTCGCGGCCCTTGCTCTGGAGCTGCTCGATCTGGTTGGACGTGAGCAGGCCGGAGTGCTGGCTCTCTTCGACGTTGACCTTGGTCCCTTCGTCGACGACGGAGATGATCTCCGTCATCGCACCGAGACCCAGCTTGACGGTGCCGATCGAGAGGGTCGACGCCGCGCTCAGCGTGTTGCTGCGCCGCTCGTACGTCTTGAAGCCCTGGAGCTCGATCTTGAGGGTGTACGTCCCCGGCACCAGCGTGGTGAACCGGTAGTCGCCGCGCGCGTCGCTGACCTCCGTACGCGCGCTCTTCGTGTTTTCGTTGATGAGGGTGACCGTGGCGCCCGGGAGCACCTGGCCCTGCTCGTCGGCTACGGTCCCTGAGACCGTGCCGTTGGCATCCTGCGCCGCCGCCTGGCCGACGAATACGACGGCCACGGACAGAGCGAGGAGCCCTAACCGCAAATGCCTACCAAAGGACATGAGGATCCTCCTGATCCAACACACTTCGTCGAATCGACTCCACACCCAACCGCGGTTCGAACCCGATGAAGGACTCTCAACCTCCGCGATTCCCGCCTCCGACTGGCTGCTCGCCAGTCCCCCTGTTCGAGGCAAACCCCTTGTCGTTGAGGCTAGCGCCAGGCTTTCCTAGCGTCAAGGATGGAAAAGTACCCTTCGGAGAGCCTGGGGTAAGCCTCTGGACAATTGATTGCGCGATATTTATACCGCGTTTTTGGCCGAAAAGATGAGGAAATACAACGATTAGCGCATCGATCCAGGACCGAGGTGGTCTTTAGATCAGTACTTTTCCCTATCGTTCGGGCGAGTCGCCCCCGGAGGATCTAGGGCTGTCTACTGGGTGGAGGCCTCGGCCACACCCGCGCCGGCCACCACCTCGAACCCTGACTCCTGGGTGAGGACCTTGCCCGCGACGTTGTCCGTGACCTTCACCTGGACACGGTATTTTCCCGGCGGATATCTCAGCAGCGATACCGGACCGACCAGCGTCCCGCTCACTGAAGTATCGAAGCTGTCCTCCGGACCCTCGCCGATGGTGCTGCCGTTCTCGCGCAGGATCCTCACCTTCGCGACCGTCGACGACTTCTGCGTCGCGGGGTCGATGGCCGGATCGTAGAACTGATAGGAGAACGTCACCGCGTCGGACGGATGGAACACATGGGCCCAGCGCGGCACGAGGCGCAGGTCGCCCACGCGGAAGGCCTCCATCGGGTGGCGTGGGTCCTTCGTCGCCTTGTCCTCGACGGCCTGCAGCGCGAGGATCGGCCCGAACGTCATCGCACCCGTGCCGAGGTCGGGCACTTCGATGGGCTGCGACAGGATCGAGCCCTTGGCGGAGTTGGCGTCGACGACGGCGATCTTGAGCCGGTATTTCCCGGCGCGCGCGGGCAGACGGTAGGAGGCGACGAACGTCCCGTCGGGACCGATCGGCGCCAGCACCTCGCGCTCCGAACGGATCGGCCGCGCGCCTTCGTCCTCCGGGATCGCCTCGGCCCGTACGAGCAGCCGCGCCCGGCCGTCCACCGCCGCCTCCCGGAAGAGCATCACTCCCTCGCCGCAGACCAGGCCCAGGACCGTCGTGCGGTCGTCGGCCTTGGCGAAGTAGTGCTGCACGCCGAGCGCGAAGTCCTGACGCGGTACCAGCAGGAGCTGCGCCATCGGAGTGAGCTTCGGCATCATGTCGGCGAGCTTCTTGAGCAGCTCACCACCCTTGACGTGATAGTCGATCGCTTGCTGTGCGATCGCATGGTGCTGGACCTGGCGGCGGAATTTGTCGTTGCCCACCGGCAGCATGCACGCCTCGTCGAAGAGGAACTGGCTCTCCTTCGCCTTGTACGTCCAGACCTGCGGCTCGCGCAGTCCCCACACCGTCCGCGGGCGCTTCGTGATGTGGTCCGGCTCGCCGAGGACGATGTAGAAGAGGCCGCAGTCGGTGAGGCCGCCTTCCATGGCCGGACGTTCCCGCTGATCGCGGAGCATGCGAATCTGGGCCTCCTCCATCTGGATCGTGCCGCGCCGGGCGATCGGATCGGTGCTGCGCCGCCGCGCCTGCGAGCCCGCGGTATCGGTGGACCGGGCGATGGGAACGTAGGCGCTCGTGTAGTAGCGCTTGTCGGCCTCGGGGCGGCGCTGATCGTAGAGGGTCTTGAACTCGTTCTCTTCGGTCAGCAGGTCGGGATCGCGGCGAGCCCAGAAGATCTTCCGGAACTCCAGACGATCGTCCTTCGTGGTCAGCGATGCCAGGAGGCCCTGCTCGTCCTCCAGCAGCAGCGGCTTGACGGCGAGGATCCACTTCTTGTCGTCGTCGTCGAGCTCGGCGGAGGCGGTCAATGGGGCGATCGACGCCAGGACGGCGGCAGCCAGGAGAAGGCGCATGCAACACCTCCGCGACAAGCTCATGTTACGCCCGAAGGGGCGGCCGGCACCTGTGATTTGACGCCTAAGGGCGGCGGGAGCGGGCGGCGATCTGCCGGCGCAGGTCGTCGGCCAGCGCGGCATTTCCGGCGGCCTTCGCGGCCACCACCGCGCGTTCGAAGGCCGGCAACGTCTCGCGCGCGTCGCCTTCGATCTCCTCGGCCAGGCCGAGGGCATAAAGGGAGAGCGCGTCCTCGCCCCGCGTCAGTGCGACCGCCCGCCGTGCGATGCCGCGGGCCTCGCCCGGAGCGCGAGGAACGGCCGGGCGAGCCGTAGCCAGAAACCACGCCAACGCGCGCATGGGCTCGGGCTCGTCAGGCTCGAGACGTGCCGCCTCGCGCAGATGTGTCGCCGCCTCCGCCTCGCGGCCGCGGCTGGCCAGGAGCGCGCCGAGGTTGCCGTGGGCCATGGCGCTGCCCGGGTCCACCTGGAGCGCGCGCCGGAAGTGCTGCTCCGCTTCGTCCAGCGCGCCGCGGCGGCGGGCATCGATGCCGCGGTCGTTCCATCCCGAAGCCACGCGGCCGAGCTCCTCGCCATAACGTACCGATCCCGGCTCGAGGGAGAGACCGAGACGGCATTCGGTTTCCGCGTCCTCGAGACGGCCCAGCCGCCGCAAGGCCTCGATGAGGCCACCGCGCGCGATGTGGTAGCGCGGCTCTCGGCGCAATGCCTCGCGGTATTGCGCGGACGCCTCCTCCGCCTCCCCCAGGCGCAGCAGCGTCGTCGCGAGGTTCGTCCGCGCGACCACGAACAGGGGCATTCCGGCGAGCGCGCGCTCGAAACAGGCGACGGCCTCCCGCCGCCGCCCGAGGTGATCGAGCGCGGTGCCGAGGTTGTTCCACGCCTCGTAGTTCGTCGGGTCGATCTCGACCGCCTGCCGGAAATGGCCCTCCGCCTCCGCATGCCGTTCCTTCTGCCGCAGGGCGGTGCCCAGATTGTTGTGGGCCCGCGACGAGCGTGGATCGTGGCCCAGGTGTGCCGCCCACAACGTCTCGCTGTCGCGCCAGGCGGAGACGCGCGCCACCGTCGCCGCCCCGATGGCGACCGCATAGAGCGCGAACGCGCCCACGATCGGCCGTGTCCACTCCGGCCGCGCGCGCAGGACTCGATCCATGGCCACAGCAAACGCCAGGAACACACCGGCGGAGGCGACGTAGGTGTAGCGGTCGGCCATCACAGCGGTGCCGACGGGCAGGATTTGCAGCACCGGGGCCACGCTCAGCAGAAAGAAGACCAGGCCGAACGACACGAGCGGATCGCGCCGCCATCGTCTCGCGGCCACGACCATGGCCGCGGCGGCGAGAAGCGGACACACGACGTAGAGAAGAACCGGCCGGCCGAGGGCCTGCGCGTAGCCGTAGTGGACCTGCAAGCCCACGGGAACGAAGAGTCGGAAGAGATAGTGGACGAGCCCGTACGCCGCGAAGAGCGGACGGAGCCACCACGGCTGCACGGCGTCGGCGACGGCGAGGTTGCCGCTCTGCATCTTCATCGAGACGAGCCCGAAGACGAGGGCGAGCAGGAGGAAGGGCGCCTTCTCCCACGCCGCGCGTCCGCGAAGCGGGCGGCGCAGGAGGATGTCGATGGCCAGGAGCGCGAGCGGCAGCGTCACTGCCTGCCCCTTCGACAGAAGCGAACACAGGAACGCGGCCAGAGCCGCGAAGTACCACCGGCGCGACTCCGCCCGCAGGTACTCGAGCCAGGCGAGCAGTGACAGGAAGAAGAAGAAGGCGTAGAGCACGTCCTTCCGCTCCGAGACCCACGCCACAGACTCGACATGGAGCGTGGCGAGGCCGAAGAGTAGCGCGGCCAGGAAGGCCACGCGCGGAGTCTCGAGCGGCGCGCTCACCGTCCCGCGCGCCTGCGCGAGCGCCAGCAGGCGCAACACGAAGACAAACAGGAGCCAGGTGCTCGCCACGTGAAGACACACGCTCGTCGCATGAAAGACGACGGCGCGCAGGTCGGTCTCGCGGTGCGGGTCCGGTATCGGCTCGGTCCGGCTGAGCTGCCGATCGAAGTGGAGCGAGACCATCGTCAGCGGGTGGTAGTTCCCCATCACCTGCGGCAGCGTCCAGCCGCCGTCGGGATCCCGCGTGACGAAATGCGAGGCCACCGCGGAGACCGACCACTCCTGGAGGCGCGGGTTCTGATACGCGTACGGACCGTCATCCCAGTTGACGAAGTCGTTCCGGAGGGCGGGCGCGTACACGAGCGCAGCGGCGACGACGGCAATCAGCGCGTAGACGAGCGCCCTTCGGGACGAAACCCCGCTCGTCTCCGTGGTATCAGAGCCCGAGCGCGCCGATTTCGACGGCCGGGAGCGACCGCTTCTCGCCATGTGAAGGACGATCGTACCCGGGCCGCAAACGAAAAAGGGGCGCCCCGAAGGGCGCCCCCATACGTCGAACGTCGTGCTCGCCTAGAAATTCAAGCGAACGGACGCCTGCAGGATACGCGGCGGACGCGAGGCGGACGTCGCCAGGCCGAAGTTCGTGTTGACCTGCTGTCCCGCCGCGTTGAAACGTGCCGTACGGTCGATGTCGCTGATCTGGGTGTGGTTCAGCACGTTGTAGCCCTCGAGACGGAGCTGCAGACGGCGCTGCCCACCGAGGCCGAAGTTCTTGAAGAGCGACGTGTTCAAGCTGTTGATCGGCGGCCGCTGAATGACAGTACGCGGGGTGTTGCCGAGGTTACCGACCGTCGGCGCCGCGAACGCGTCAGTGTCGAACCACGGATTCGCCGCATCGAACGGGCTGCCGCCCTTCTTGCGCGGGTTCCTGAGCATGACGGCGGTAGCGCCGCCTTCGCAGCCCAGGTTCTGGCAGTTGGTGCCGCCGGTGAAGTTCACGTCGGGGTTCATGTCGAGGGTGATGCCGGCCCAGTCGCCGCTGGCCCAGACGTATTCACCCGAGACCTGCCAGTTGTCGAACAACATCTTGACCGGAGCCGGCCCGCCGACACGCGGGAAGTCATAGGTGAAGTTGGTGACGAAGTTGTGGGTCTGGTTGTGAGTGAGCGGCGAATAGTACTGCGAGATCGGCACCCAGGGCGTGATGGATTCGGCGTTGCCGGGGTCGTTGTCGCCGATGCCCATCGCCTTGGACCAGGTGTAGGCCATGCTGAACTGCAGGCCCTTGATGTAGCGGCGGGTGAGCTGCACCTGGAGGGCGTTGTAGTTCGACGTGCCCCAGTTCTCGTGGATACCGATGTCGGTGAAGCCCGGGAAAGGCCGCAGATAGACGTCGTTGGTGAACTTCGCGCCGGTCACGGGGTTGATCGTGTTGATCACGCGCTGATCCGTGGTCACCGTGTTCTGCACCGGGCAGGGGGCGGCGGTCGTGCCGAGGCAACGCGCCCCGTTCGGAACCGCGTTGATATTCCGGCTGGCGTCGAGGTGACGGCCAAGGACGCCGACGTAGGCGACGTCGATCACGGTGCCCCAGCCCACGTCCTGCTGCACGCCGAGCGAGAAGCTGTAAGCGCTGGGCGTCTTGGCGTCGCGCTGCAGACCGGCCACGCCGGTCGGCGAGCTGAGGCGCTCCGCATTCAAGAAGATGCTGGTCAGGCTGTTCGGGACCTCGATGACCTGCGCCGCGGGCACGCCGCGGAGGTTGCCCTGGTAACCGCCGCCCAGGAACGCCTGGTGGCCGAGGCGGAAGCCGGTGTGCAAGTTGGTCTTCTGGTTGCCGAAGACGTCGAAGGCGAGACCGACCGAAGGCTCCGGATGGATCCCGAGCTGATCGCGGAAACCGCGCGGATAACTGCCGTCGTCGGACAGCACCATGCCGTTGCCGATGTCACCCGTGTTCGGAACGAAGCGGCCCTCGTACGCCGCGGTCGGCGTACGGCGGTCGTTCGGATTAGCGGGGTCGACGGCGGCGCCGCTGCCGGCCACGTAGATGCGCGGCGAGGCGCCCTGCACGTAACGCTCCGCGGCGAAGGCCGCGTGCCGGAGGTCGCCGCCCTGGTAGACCTGCTGGTACCAGAGGAAGCGCACGCCGAGGTCGAGGGTCAGGCGCCGGCTCGCCTTCCAGGTGTCCTGCAGGTAGCCCTGGATCTGGACCTGCCGGTTCGCCGTGTCCTGTCGGCCATTGATCTCGGTGTAGGAGTTGAACGCGCCCATCAGGAAGTTGGCGTAGGGCACCGTCGACGAAATGGGGTTGTTCGCGCGCGTGGCGTTGCTGAAGTTGTAGATGCCCATGTACTGCCCGCCCGGGGCCTCGTTCTGCCACAACCGCTCGTAGATGAAGCCGCCCTTGAACGTGTGGGCGCTCTTCGTCCACGTGAGGTTGTCGCGCACGTTCACGATGTAATCGTTCGCCGTCTCCCCGTTGCGCTGGTCATAGGTGAAGTTGGCGGCGGTGACGCCCGTCGAGGTGAGGCCGCCGACGGAGACGTGCGGGACCAGGTCGTTGACGTTGGCATCGAAGAAGTGCCCGCCGTTGTAGCCGACCGCCGACCGTGTGATGCGATCGCGGCTCGCCTGGTTCTTGAAGCCGAAGCTCTCCCACTGGTTGCGGAAGCCGCCGGACAGCTCGTTGATCACGTTCGAGCTGAAGATGCGGGTGTGGCCGAGGACGATCTGCGCGTTGCCGAAGTCGTAGGTGGGATCGTAGAGGCCCCACTTGCCGGCCACGTTGAAGCCGGGGGCCTCGACGCCCTCCTGGAACGACCGGTGCACCATGCCCGCGACGTAGAGGCTGTCCTTGTCACCCGGCTTCCAGTCGAAACGCAGGGTGTGGTTCTGCCGCGGGTTGTGGTGCGGGAGCTGGATCTCGAAGTTGTAGTTGTTCCGCGTGACGGCCAGGTCCGTCTGGTTCGGCAGCGGATACAGGTTCATCAGCGCCTGCATGTTCCGGTCGATGAGGTTGGCCGGAACGCGGTTGCCGAGCGGCGCGCCTGTGATCGGATCCAGCACCGAGACGTTGCCCGTCAACTGACCATACGGCAGCGACTGCGTGAAATCACCCTGACGCTCGAGGGCGGTGGGGACCATGTAGCGGTTCAGCGCGCCGCTGCGCTCGGAGAGCGGCATCTCGAGGTTGTAGAAGAAGAACAGCTTCTTCTCCTTCTGCCCCGGGATCGGCCCGCCGAGGTTGAAGCCGAAAGTGTTGAAGTCGTACGTCGGGCGCGTCAGCGAGCAGGTGGTGTCGCCGTTCGAGAGCAGCCAGCTCGTCGTGCAGTCCGCCTGCGGGTTCGCGCCCCCCTGGGCGGTGAGCGGCGCCGTGGGGCTCCTGTTGTTCTGCCAGGCGTTCGCGTTCCACTTCGTGCGCCGGCCCAGCCAGTACGCCGTGCCGCGGTAGTCCGTGCCGCCGCCCTTGCTGACGATCTGGATCTGGGCACCGCCGGTGCCGCCGAACTCGGCGCGATACGTGTTCAGGAGGATCTTGACCTCGGCGATGGCGTCCAGGCTGACGGCGGTGCCGATGCGGCCGCCGCCGCCCGATTCGCTGGCGTTCATGCCGTCGACGGTGGCCTTGTTCCAGTGCTCGCGCATGCCGTTGATGTTCGGCACGACGGTGCCGAAGCTGTCGCCGAGGGAATCGTTATCATTGCCGTAGCGCACGCCGGGCATCGTGCGGAGCAGGTTCACGACGTCGCGGCCCTTGCTCTGGAGCTGCTCGATCTGCGTGGAGGTCAGCAGTCCGGAGTGCTGCGTCTCCTCGACGTTGACCTTGCTGCCGGAGTCCACGACGGAGATGACTTCCGTCATCGCGCCCAGGCCGAGCTTGAGGCTGCCGACCGACAAGCTCGACGACGCGTTCAGTACGTTGCCTTTCTTCTCGTAAGCCTTGAAGCCCTGGAGCTCGACCTTGATCGTGTAGGTACCCGGCAAGAGGGCCGTGAACCGGAAATCACCGCGCCCGTCGCTCGTGGACGTACGCGTGAGCTTGGTCGTCTCGTTGGTGAGCGTGACGGTAGCGCCCGGAAGCACCGAGCCTTGCTCGTCGGACACCGTTCCTGAAATGGCACCACTGGCATCCTGCGCTGCTGCCTGACCGACCAACCCCGCGGTCACGAGCAGGGCAAGTAGCCCCAGCCGAAACTTTCTAGCAAAGGACATGAGGATCCTCCTGATCCAACACACTCCGTAGAGACGACTCCACACCCCGATCGCTACGCCGCGATCTCCCCGCTCCGGCTGGCTGAAAAATCCCAGCTCCCCTGTCGAGAGAAACTCCCCTGATCGCGAAGGCTACGCCCGTCCCCACTCCGCGTCAAGAACCGCCATAAAGTACCCTGGGAAACCGTCTAGCCAGTTGGATTGCCGGACACTTATACAGGTTTCCAGGCGAAAAAGCAGGTCCCCGAAAGGGGAATCGTATAGTCTATCAACCGATTACTTACAGAACCCCGAACGCATACACCGTGCGGCTGCGGAACTCCTGGCCGGGCCGCAGGACGGCGGAAGGGAAGTGCGGCTTGTTCGGCGTGTCGGGGAAATGCTGCGTCTCGAGGCACAGCGCCATGCGCGCCGTGCAGGGCTTGCCGCCCTTGCCGATGATGCTGCCGTCGAGGTAATTGCCCGAGTAGAACTGCATGCCGGGCTCGGTGGTGTGGACGTCCATCACACGGCCGGACTTCGGCTCGACGAGGCGCGCCGCGTGGCTGAGCTCGTTGCCCTTCTTGTTGAGCACGTAGTTGTGGTCGTAGCCGCGGCCGCGCTGGATCTGGATGTGGCCGTCGCTGATACGGGCGCCGACACGCGTCGCGCGGCGGAAGTCGAACGGCGTCCCCGCCACCGGGGCGATGTCGCCCAGGGGGATCTGCGTCTCGCCGACGGGGGTGAAGTGGTCGGCGTTGATCAGGATCTCGTGGTCGATGATCTGGCCGTTGCCCTGTCCGGCGAGGTTGAAGTAAGCGTGGTTCGTGAGGTTGATGACAGTCGGCTTGTCGGTGGTGGCGTGGTACTCGATGGCCAGCTCGTTGCGGTCGCTGAGCGTGTAGGTGACGCGCGCGCGCACGGTGCCCGGGTACGACTCGTCCCCGTCGGGGCTCGTGTGCGAATAGACGACGCCCGCACCGCCCGCGCCGTCATACGGCGCCGCCGACCAGACGTACTTGTCGAACCCCTTCCGCCCGCCGTGGAGGTGGTTCACGCCGTTGTTGGTGGCGAGCTCATAGGACTTGCCGTCGAGAACGAAGCGGCCTTCGGCGATGCGGTTCGCGTAACGTCCGCAGACCGCCCCCAGGTACGAGCGATTCGCCATGTAGTGCTCGAGGGTGTCACATCCCAGGATGACGTCCGCCATCTCGCCGTTCCGGTCGGGAACGCGGATGGAGACGAGCGTGCAGCCGTAATTGATCGTCCGAACCTCGACGCCACTCGCGTTGGCCAGGGTGAAACATTCGACACCTTGGCCGTCGGGCATCTTGCCAAACGGGGTCCCAGTCATTCCACTCCTCGGGTCACTGCCGGAAAACGGGGAGTATTCTAACCTGCGACGGCGCCTTGTTGCTCGGCTCCCGGCCGAGGAGGCCGCCTCCCCAGCCGAGTGTTGACGGGAGACAGCGGACTGGCCTAGGCTTCCGCCCTTCGTCCCAGACGCATTTACAGAAGGAGCGGGCTCATGACCGGTATCCAACTCGGGGGGATCGACTACGTCATCCTCACCGTGTACTTCATCTTCGTGCTCGGCATCGGCTGGGCGCTGAAGCGATACATGAAAACGAGCTCGGACTTCTTCATGTCCGGGCACGCGATCCCGGCCTGGGTGGCCGGCCTCGCCTTCCTGGGCGCCAACCTCGGCGCGCAGGAGATGATCGGCATGGCCGCCTCCGGCGCCAAGTACGGGATCATGACCAGCCACTTCTACTGGGTGGGCGCGATTCCGGCGATGTTCTTCGTGGGCGTCTTCATGATGCCGTTCTACTACGGCAGCAAGGCGCGCTCGGTGCCGGAGTACCTGAAGCTCCGCTTCGACGAGAAGACGCGCACCTTCAACGCGGCGTCCTTCGCGATCATGACGCTGTTCTCGTCGGGGATCTCGATGCA
>Ga0209382_10011685_pt1 | contig 10891 bp, 8 predicted proteins | sample SoiMetdeltSBSDD5_FD_187599 | JGI IMG/M metagenome (GOLD analysis project Ga0209382, IMG submission 187599) | Bulk soil microbial communities from a Populus tree surrounding site in Tennessee, USA - Soil MetaG P. deltoides SBSDD5 (SPAdes) (version 2) | ecosystem: Environmental > Terrestrial >...
CCGCGATCTCTTCAAGTGGTTTCGCCGTCACGGCGGGGTTTCGCGCAGAGAAACGGATGCTACCAGCGCCCTGGCGTGAAAGCCCGAAGAAAGAGAACGCCACGCTCGCGTTGCCCGATGTTTTTTGCGCCCCACCGCCGCCCCACATGTTGCGCGGGACGAAATATCGAATAATACCCGCATGATGAGATTTCACGGGCGGCGCGCCGCGGCGATTGAGAACGATCGGCTGCGAGTAACGGTGCTCGAAGGCGGCGGACACATTGCCGAAGTGCTCGACAAGCGGACCGGCGTGAATCCGCTGTGGATTCCGCATTGGCCGTCGATCGAGCCGGCCGCATACGATCCCGTGAGCCATCGGGAGTACGGCGGCGGCATCGACGCGAGCCTGCTCGCCGGCATCATGGGCCACAATTTATGCCTCGACATCTTCGGCGGCCCATCACCGGAAGAGGCTGCCGCAGGTGTGCCCGTGCACGGCGAAGCGTCGACGATCCGTTGTGACGTGCGCGTGAACGGAACAGAGTTAGCGGTCCGAGGCGTACTGCCGCTCGCCAACCTGGAATTCGAACGCGAGATCGCGCTCGTCGATCTCGGGTCGGCGCAGGGCGGCGCCGTGCGAATACGAGAAAACGTTCACAACCTGTCGGCGACCGATCGACCGGTCGGGTGGACGCAGCACGTCACGCTCGGCCCGCCGTTTCTCGAGCCAGGCCGCACGCAGTTCCGCACATCAGCCACGCGATCGAAGGTGTTCGAACATCAGTTCGGACCGGCGGACTATTTGAAAGCCGGAGCGGAGTTCGATTGGCCGCTGGCGCCGCGCGCGAACGGCGGCAGCGCTGACCTTCGCGTGTTCAATGACGGACCAAACTCGAGCGCCTACACGGCTCATCTGTTGAATCCACGCGAGGAGCACGCCTTTTTTGTCGCGTTTTCGCCAGCCGCTCAACTGGCGTTCGGATACGTGTGGCGCCGCGCGGATTTTGCGTGGCTTGGCATCTGGGAAGAAATTCGCAGTCGGCCGCAAGCGCCATGGGCAGGCTCGACCGTGACGCGCGGCATGGAGTTCGGCGTGTCTCCCTTCCCGGAGTCGCGACGTGAGATGATTGAGCGGAACCGGATGTTTGATATGCCGGCGTTCCGGTGGATTCCTGCAGCCACGCGTGTGGCGGTCGAGTACTGGATCCTGGTTGAGCCTGCTGCAGCTATCCCCGAAACACTTCGGTGGCCAGCGCAGTAATACAAGAGGGACACAAGTCCCGGGAGTGCACAACTATGTTTATTCCGATGGTGTTGTCGGCTGTTCTGTTGTCTTCGTCGTTGCAGGCGCCTCCTGCGGGGCAAGCCAAGCCCGCACCGGCGAAGCCTGCCGCGGCAGGGGCTGCTCGCACGGTTGAAATTCTCGGCGGCGACGACATGAAGTACAACGTGACGACGATTGCCGCGAAGCCTGGCGAGACGCTGCGCATTCGCCTGACGTCCAAGGGGACGCTGCCGAAGATCGCGATGGCGCACAATGTGGTCGTGTTGAAGGCAGGGGCCAAGCAGATCGATTTTGCCAATGCCGCGGCGACGGCTCGCGACACGGACTTCATTCCGCCCGCGATGAAGGATCAGGTGCTGGCGGCGACGACGCTCGCCGGTCCGGGTGAGACGGTTGAAGTGACCTTGAAAGTGCCAACGGCCCCAGGCACGCTGCCGTTCCTCTGCACGTTCCCCGGCCACTTCGCCGCCGGCATGCGCGGCACCATCGTCGTCAAGTAAGCGACACAAAAAAAGGGGAGAGGGCATCGCCCTCTCCCTTTTTTTTTGATCCGCGGATCCGCGTCTACTACGATCCGCGCGTTCCTACTTCACCGTAACCTTGAGCGTCGAGCGGCCAATCGTGCCGCGCTTGTTGAACGCCCAGCACGTCACTGTCGTCGTTCCCACCTTGAAGTTGGATCCGGAAGCCGGTGTGCAGTTCACGGGTCGCGATCCGTCCACCGTATCTTTGGCAGTTGCCGTGAACGTGGCGGTCGCACCGTTCGCGGAAGTTGACGCGACGCTGACGTCGCCTGATGTCGAAACGGTTGGAGCCGTCGGATCGTCGAAGCCTGCCGGCAACCGATCGCTGCAATCCTTATTCGCGCACTCGTTCACGTCGAAGCAGCCGACGTACCCATCGCCGACGTAGTCCTTCGGACAACCGCCGCAGGTTCGTGAGCCCGGCGTGTTCTGGCACCCCGTCAGTCTGTGGCATCCGCCGTTACTGACGTTGCACTCGTTCACGTCAACGCAGCCCGTTTCGGGCGAGCCGCTGAAGCCTGGCGCGCACGCGCCGTCCTTGACGCCCTCGGCGGCGGCAGGTGCCTGTCCAGCTTGGGCCATGCTGGTGCTGAGCTCGACAGCCGACGACGGGGTCGAATTCAGCAGGAAATTCAACGAAACAACCAGGGCCACGCCGGCCGCGGCCTGAACCATCCATCGAGGTAAAGTGAAAAGCATAGGGGTTGATTTTAGCAGGTTCTACACGTGGGGTTCTACACGGCGGGTTCTACACGGCGGGTTCTACACATCGGGTTCTACACATCGGGTTCTACACGGCGGGCTCTATACGGCGGGTTCTATACGGCGGGTTCTATACGGCGGGTTCTACACGGCGGGTTCTGCACGTGGGGTTCTACACGGCGGGTTCTACGCGTGGGGTTAACGCGCAGCGCCGTCCATCAGCTCCGAGTAATACCTGAATCGCCCTTTTTCGTAGCCGTCCAGCAGGTCACCCACTGGTTGAAGCCGCGATGCGCTGCCGCCGCCGGGCCACGCGTAGCGCTGGAAGAACGACCGGATGATGACGCTCTTCGGCGCCCGCGGCAGCTTCGCGAGGTTGTTCACGAATGCGGGAAAACGCCCGGAGTTGAAAAGGTAAAACTCGACGTTCGACGTGTAGAAGGCCGACACGCGTTCCTTCCGTGCGGCCAGGTGAGCGGCCACTGCCGCGACCGCGCGCGGGCCGCCGAGATCGCCAACAACGGGGATCACCAGATCGCGCTGCTGCAGGTCCTTGATGAACTGGAATGAAGGTTCCGACGCGAGATAGTTGCCCGGTTGCCCGTCGGGATCCTTCTCCAGGAGCAGCTCCCGATACGTTGGGTAATGAGTTTGCACCGGCCGCCCGGTCGATTGGAATCTGAGCCCGAGGCCTGCGTCGATGAATCGCCGATGGAACCGTTCGATCGTCGCGCGATCCTCGCTCGACAGCGTCACGCCGTACCGGCCGATGCCCTCGTCGATCCGCTTGCGAAGTGCGCCGATAGATTTCCCATCGAGCGGCGCGTTCTCGACGTGCGTCACGATGCGCTCGAGCGGCGCGTTGCGCCAGGTCTCCAAGTCCGTCGGCACAGCCCGTCCCATCAGCTGCGCCAGATACTCAACTCTCGTGCGCGACGACTCGAAAAGTGCCTTGAACAGCAGGTGCAACAACATGTTGTCGCGCCGGATGTCGACGATGAATGCCACCGCGGGTTTGACCGCAGCGATGTAAGTAAAGTTCTGATCGGGCCCGACGCCAAGATACGCGCCGCCGCTGACGCCATGTCGCCGAAGATCGGGCAGGACCTCCAGGTACGACCGCTCGTTCGAGATCAGGTTGTCGGTATCGAAGTAGCCGCCAGGCTCGGACAGCGCCTCGATCTGCGACGAGAAGCTGGTTGCTTGGACGCCCGGCTGCGGATTCGGAATGGCCGGCGCACCACCACCACTGAGCAGCAGTACGAGAGCGGCTATGGTGACGGCGGTGCGTTGCATCTTTTTTAATCGGGGGACTTCGTCCCCCGAACCCCCTAACACGCTCGCTCGCGGGGGCCCCATGCGCCCCGCTCCGCTCGCGGGGCTCGCTCGCGGCGCTCGCTCGCCGTCTTCACGTCACTGTTCGTCATAGCCCTTCAGCTGACGAATCCAAATATTCCTAAAGTGTACCGGGTTGCCGTGGTCCTGCAAGCGCAGCGGACCCTTCATCTGTTTCGGATCGTACTTCCCGATGATCTTGTGCTCGGTCGGCCCGAGGAACGCGTTCGCGTTGTGGACGACCACACCGTTATGAAAAACGGTGACGATGGCCGGCTTGTCGACCGCGCCCGATGAATTGAAGCGCGGCGCTGTGAAGACGATGTCGTACGACTGCCATTCGCCGGGCCCGCGGGACGCGTTCACGAGCGGGGGGTACTGCCCGTACATCGCTGACGCCTGGCCATCCGGATACGTCGGATTCTGATCGCTGTCGAGCACCTGAATCTCGAACACGCCGAGCAGGAACACGCCGCTGTTCCCGCGGCCCTGCCCGTCTCCTTTGACCTCCTTTGGTGTCGCGAACTCGACGTGCAGCTGGAAGTCGGAGAACTGTTCCTTCGTTTCGATCATCCCTTTGCCCGATTGCAGCACGCCATCCTTCATCGGCCACGGGATGGGTTTCCCGTCAGTCGTCTGCCAGGCGCCCGTGTCGGCGCCGGTTCCCAGCAAAACCTTGGCGTCCGCGGGCGCGGCTCCCGGTGTCGCGCCAGGCGTGACGATGCGGGGTTGCGGACGCTTGCCGTCGTGTATATGCCACTTGCCATTGGGTTGCATGGGGGTGTCGTCATAGCCAATCTTCGGCTGCTGACTACTGACCGACACCACTGCCACGGCGAGGACGGCGGCCGTGGCGAGGGAAACACCTTCGCGCGTGACTCTCATAAGCCCTCCCGAGTATCCTGCTGCACGCTATCACAAGACGAAGTGAGGTAACGATGCGGTCTGTACTCTGCGCGTGCGTGGCGGTTGCCCTCGGAGCGGCGGTTTTGACCGGTCAGAAACCCGCGGAGCGCCAGGAGTGGATACAGCTCTTCAACGGCCGGAACCTGGACGGCTGGACTCCGAAGATCCGCGGCTACGCGCTCGGCGAGAACTACGCCGACACATTCCGGGTCGTTGACGGAGTACTACAGGCCAACTACGACAAGTACACCACGTTCGACAACAAGTTCGGCCACCTCTTTTACAGCAGGCAGAAGTTCTCCCACTACATCGTCGCCGCCGAGTATCGGTTCGTGGGAACGCAGGTGCCGGGTGGTCCGGAATGGGCTATCCGCAACAACGGGTTGATGCTGCATAGCCAGGCGCCCGAGACGATGGGAACGGATCAGGATTTTCCGATCTCGGTTGAAATGCAGCTGCTTGGCGGCCTGCCAAACGGCAAGCCACGATCCACCGCCAACATGTGCTCGCCAGGGACTCAGGTGTTCATCAACGACGTGATGGTGAAGGGCCACTGCCTGAATTCAAAGTCGCAGACGTATGCCGGCGACGTCTGGGTTCGCGTGGAAGTGGAAGTGCGCGGCGGCGAACGGATCACGCACCGAATCGATGGTCAGACCGTGCTCGAGTACGAGCGGCCGACGATTGGCGGCGGAGAAGTGAACGGGTTTGATCCCGCGATCAAAGTGGATGGGAAGCTGCTGACGGAGGGATACATCGCCATCCAGGCCGAGAGCCATCCGACCGAGTTCCGCAAGATCGAGCTGCGGAACCTGGCTGGCAAGTAAAGGATCACGCTTGCATCCTCTCGATCAGACGATCCTCATCGCGTATTTCGCGGTGGTTTTCGGCATCGGCGCGTACTTCTTCAGACGAGCGAAGACGAGCAAGAGCTATTTCCTGGCGGATCGCAGCGTCGGGTGGATCGCCGTTGGCGCGTCGCTCTTCGCGTCCAACATCTCGAGCGAGCACTTCATCGGCCTGGCTGGATCCGGCGCGAGCTCGGGCCTCGCGGTCGGCTCGTTCGAGTGGCTGGCCGTGTTCATGTGCATCATCCTCGGTTGGGTGTTCGTGCCGTTCTACTTGCGCAGCGGCGTCTACACCATGCCGGAGTTCCTCGAACGTCGCTATGGTTCCGCGTGCCGCTGGTATCTCACCTCGGTCTCCGTCATCGCCTACGTCGTTACGAAGATTTCCGTGTCGCTCTATGCGGGCGCGCTCGTGTTGCGTGCGGTGCTCGGGTGGGATTTCTACACGTCGGCGACGGTGATGGTGATCACCACGGGCATCTACACGATCTTCGGCGGCCTCGCGGCGGTGATTTATACGGAGTTGCTGCAAGCGGTCGTGCTGCTGCTGGGCGCGATTGTGCTCACGCTGATCGGACTCGATCAGGCCGGCGGTATGGCCGGCCTTCGTGCGTCATTGCCTGCCGACTTCTTCCACATGATCAAGCCGTCGTCGGACCCGGCATTTCCGTGGACGGGCATTTTCCTTGGCGCTCCCATTCTCGGCATCTGGTACTGGTGCACCGATCAGATGATCGTGCAGCGCGTGCTCGGCGCGAAGAGCGAGGCCGACGCGCGGGGCGGCGCGCTCTTGTGCGGACTGCTCAAGATCTTGCCTGTGTTCGTTCTGGTTCTGCCCGGCCTCATCGCGCGGGCGATCTATCCCGACATCAGCGGTGACGAGGCGTATCCGACGATGATCGTGCGGCTGCTGCCGCCGGGCCTGACCGGTTTCATGGTCGCGGCGTTGATGGCCGCGCTCATGTCGTCGCTCGCGGCAACGTTCAATTCAGCGTCCACGCTGATCACGTTCGACATCTACAAGGTGCTCAAACCGGAAGTCTCGGAGCGGCAACTCGTGCAAGCGGGCCGCATGGTCACCGTCGTGATGGTTGGCCTCAGCATGGTCTGGGTGCCGTTCATCAAGTACCTCAGTTCAGAGGTGTACATCTATCTTCAGAGCGTCCAGGCCTACATCAGTCCGCCAATCGCGGCCGTGTTTCTGTTCGGCGTGTTCTGGCCTCGCGCCAATCGCTACGGGGCGATTGCGTCGCTGATAGCCGGCGCAGTTCTGGGTGCGGCGAGATTCCTGTTCGAGCTGAACCGAACCTCTTCGTTGGTGGCGGGATCGCCGTTCCTTTCGACGCTCGTCGGGATTAACTTCCTGCACTTCGCCGTTCTCCTGTTCGGCGTCTCGGTCCTCCTGCTGGTCACCGTGTCGTTGGCCACACAGCCGGAACCACTCGCGAAGCTGCGCGGGTTGACGTTCTTCACGCTGGACGCGTCGTACCGGCCGCCCGGCGTGCATGCCAAGCCGATTTTCACGCTGCAGATCGTCGCCACGATCGCTCTGGCGCTCTTCACGATCGGGCTGTGGTGGCACTTCGCGTAATTCGGGAACTTCTGGCTGCCTTCGCGTGAATGTAGGTCACGCTCATGCTCGACCGCCTTCGGTTCGATTCAACGGCCGCCGTCCGCTCCCTGGCGGCCACACCCGTAACCAGCCTCGCGGCGGTGCTTCTCCTGAGCGTGGCGGTTGGCGTCAATCTGGCGATGTTCGGCTTGATCGACCGGGCCTTCCTCAGTCCCCCACAGCACGTTGTCGATCCTGATCGCGTTGCGACCCTCGGGCTCGAATCGCCCGGCGGGGGCGTCATGACGACCATGTCCTACGTGGCGTTCACGAACGTGAGAGATCAGGTCGAGGCCGTCTCTCACGCGGCAGCATGGCGGACGGCGACAACGACGGTGGTGGTCAACGACGAGCAGCTGCGGACCGAGGCCATGCTCGTGACCGGCGGATACTTTCGCCTCCTGGGCGGCGTCCCGTATCGTGGCAGCCTTGCAGCACTCGAGACGGAGGCGGGGATTCCGTCAGTCGCGATCGGTCACGCCTTCTGGACGTCCGCCTTCGGCGGCCGCAGCGACGTGATTGGCCGGCGCGTGACTGTGAACCGGTTGGAGTACGAAGTCGCGGCCGTCATGCCGCCAGGATTCAGCGGTCATGCGCCAAGCCGCGTAGACATCTGGGTGCCGTACGCGGCAGCCATGCACGATAGTCCCGGTTGGTCGACGGACGCCCTTCGCAACGTTCTGTCGATCATCGTTCGCGTTCGGCCCGGACAGGAGGGAGCGGCAGCGGCGCAGGCCAGCACGGCGTTGGAACAGCGAGTGCGACTCTCGAGCATTACGGGTACGGCGGTCGGCGTTACCGAGCAGCGCATCGCATACGCGTTGTACGGCGTCTCGGTACTCGTCATGATCATCGGACTCGCCAACGTTGCGACGTTGCTGCTCGTTCGTGCGAGCCGACGGCGGCGCGATGCGGCAATCCGCGCGGCGCTCGGCGCATCTCGTGGGCGGCTGTTTGTTCAGCTCTTGATGGAGTCGATCGTGCTGGCCGCCATTGCCACCTCCGGCGCATTAGTGCTGGCGTCGTGGTTCGATGAGGCGATCCGTCAGGTGCTGCTGACGAGCGTCATCGAGGCCAGTGGGCTGACGATGCGCACCGTTGCGGCGGCGGTGGTCGCGGGAGCGATAGCGTTGGTGGTAGCCGTAACGGTCGGCCTGGTGCAGATGCCGGGAACGATTCGCTCGGGAGATCTCGCCGGCGCGACTCACAGCAGCGGCAGGAGTCGAGTCCGGATCGCGTTGCTTCTCGTGCAGACGGCGCTGTCGGTCGTGCTCCTCGCCGGCGCCGCGATGTTCGGCCGAAGCCTCTACAATCTGGCCGCACAGGACTTCGGGATGGAGCTTGATTCAGTCCTGCTTGCCGGGTTCGAACGCGGTCCCGGATCAGTTCCGAATCAGCGGGAGATTTTCGCGACTGCGCTCGAGCGCATTCGATCGCTCCCGGGCGTGCAGAAGGCGACGCCAATTCAATCGATTCCCTTCGGCGGCCGTCACGTCATTCCGGTCGGCATCCCCGGTCGCAGTGGCGCTCCAACGGTCGACGGGCAACTTCCGTTTCTCAATGCGGCCACTCCGGAGTTCCTCGAGATCCTCGGCATTCAGATTGTCGAAGGCAGGCGTTTCACAGCCGACGACGATCGTGGAGCGCCAGTGGTCGTCGTCAACGAGACGATGGCGCGGAATGTGTGGCCCGGGGAAAGCGCGCTCGGGAAATGTATTCGGATTGGTTTTGACGAGTCGTTCGATCCGTTCACGTCGGCCGGACCGCCGGGGCCGCCCACGACAGTGGCTTGTCGAGTAGTGGTAGGTGTCGCGCGTGATGTGCGACAGCGCTCCGTCGTGCCGAGCGGGAACGAAGCACGGCTGATGCAGTACTTCGTGCCGTTCGCGCAGGTTCCTCCGCCGCCGGCCGGTGTGCCTGGTCCACCTGGTATTCAAGGACTACTGGTGCGCACCGCTGGGGATCCGAGCCAACTTGTCCTGCCGGTCCGCCGCGCGATCGTCAACGAGCGCGCTGATCTACCGTTTGTCGAGGTGCGTCCGTACAACGAGCTGCTCGAATCGCAGATGCGGCCGTGGCGGCTCGGCACGTTCCTGCTGTCGATCTTTGGTTTGCTCGCGCTGAGCGTGTCGGCGATGGGCCTGTTCGCCGCGTTCGCGCATGCCGTCGGCGAACGCCGGCGGGAGATGGCCATCAGGATTGCCGTCGGAGCGCGGCCGGGCCGAGTGCTGGCGATGGTGCTCCGCGAAGCGAGCATTCTTGCGTTCGTTGGTGCCGCCGTGGGCTGCGTCTGCGCCGTTCTGGCTGGTCGATGGATCCAATCGCTGCTGTTTGGCACGGCGCCCTCCGATCCGCTCGTGCTGGGCTCCGCCGCCGCCCTGATGATGGTCGTTGCCGCCGCCGCATCCTTTATCCCCGCGCGGCTGGCGTCCCAAGCCGATCCCACGAAGCTTCTGCGGGCTGAGTGAGTCGGGGTCTGACCCCAGGAAGCAGATCCGCCCACCGGCGCGTATTTCAGCTTCATGCGCTTGGTGCGCCTCCTAACGGGTGTAGCCCTGTCCCTCGCCTTCGCTGCGCTCACCGTGACGCTGACGGCCGCACCGCAGGCGCCGCCCCAGCCCCAGCCAAGCGTCCCTAAGTCGTTGTATCCAAACAGCGATCCGGTCCGCACTTGCGAAAGCCTTGCTTCAGTCTCAATGCCCAAGACGACCATTGATTCGGCCGTCGTGGACCCGGGCGACGGCCGGACACCAAGTCACTGCCGCATCACGGCCACCGTCTCGCACAACGATGGCGACCGGGTCAAAGTCTTCGTCGGCCTCCCGATCCAGGGCTGGAACGGACGCTTTCAGGGCACTGGCGGCGGGGGGTTTTCCGGCGGTGGGCCTAACAGCCTTCGCCAACCGCTAACGGCCGGCTATGCGGCTGGCGCAACCGACACGGGACACGAGGGCGGCAGCGGGAGCTTCGCGCTCGATGCGAACGGGCGCCTGAACTGGCACTCGATCCGCGACAACGCGTACCTGGGCATCCACGAAATGACTGTCGTGGGGAAGGCGTTGACGGAAGCCTTCTACGGCAAGCCAGCCCGATACGCCTACTTCAACGGCTGTTCGACGGGCGGCCGGCAGGGACTCTCCGAAGCCCAGCGGTTTCCCGACGATTACAACGGCATCCTGTCCGGCGCACCGGCAATCAACTGGCCCAAGCTGCACGTCGAGCAGTTATGGGGTCACCTCGTGATGCTCGAAGCGAAGAACTTCGTGCCCGTCTGCCGTTTCGAGCTGGCGACGGCTGCAGCTATCGACGCGTGCGATGCGATGGACGGCGTCAAGGACGGCATCCTCGACGATCCGCGCCGCTGCACCTTCGATCCCAAGACCTTGGTCGGTAAGTCGGCCGGCGAGTGCGGTGCGCTAACCGAGGCCGATGCCGACGTGATTCGCAAAATCTGGCAGGGTCCGAGACGTCGCGACGGCAGCTTCCTTTGGTATGGCCTCCCTCGGGGCGCCCCATTCGCGCTCAGCGCCACTGGCGGGATGCCGCTGACCGGCCGGCCGTTCGCGATCACGCTCGACTGGTTCAGGTATTTTCTGACCCAGAATCCGAAGTGGGAGTGGACGACGCTAACGGCTCAGGCGTACGAGGAGCTGTGGGATCAATCAATCGAGCAATTCGGTCTAGTGTTCGGCACCGA
>Ga0209382_10011686_pt1 | contig 10891 bp, 7 predicted proteins | sample SoiMetdeltSBSDD5_FD_187599 | JGI IMG/M metagenome (GOLD analysis project Ga0209382, IMG submission 187599) | Bulk soil microbial communities from a Populus tree surrounding site in Tennessee, USA - Soil MetaG P. deltoides SBSDD5 (SPAdes) (version 2) | ecosystem: Environmental > Terrestrial >...
TCGATGGCGCGCAGCAACGATCCGGACTCCGCCGGCAGCCAGTTCTTCATCTGCCACCAGGCGGCGCCGCACCTGGACCGCAAGTACACCGTGTTCGGCGAGCTGCTCACGGGCTATGACGTGCTCGACACGATCGCGACGGCGCCTGTTCTGCCCGGCACGGACCGGCCCAAGGAACCGGTGCAGATCGTGAAGGTCACCATCCGCCCGCGCACCGCGGCCGACGTCAAGGAAGGCAGCTGATCCCCGATGACCACCTTTTCGCGCGAGAGCCGCGCCATCCTGAAGACCTCGATGGGCGACATCGCGCTCGAATTCTTCCCGGACAAGGCGCCGCGCACCTGCGAGCACTTCGTGCGGCTCGCGCGCCAGGGTTTCTATGACGGCCTGACCTTCCACCGCGTGCTCAAGGGCTTCGTCATCCAGGGCGGCTGCCCCAAGGGCGACGGCACGGGCGGGCCCGGCTTCACGCTGCGCGCGGAGTTCAACGACACGCCGCACGTGCCGGGCACGGTCAGCATGGCGCGCGGCAGCGACCCGCACAGCGCCGGCAGCCAGTTCTTCATCTGCGTGGGCGAGGCGCGCTACCTCGACCACCGCTACACCGCCTTCGCGCACGTGGTCGAGGGCCAGGCGGTGGCCGAGAAGATCGCCACCGTGCCAGTGGTCGAGAACCGCTGGAAGGAGGCCTCCTCGCCGAAGGAGCCGGTGTTCATCAACCGCATCGTGCTCGAGGGCATCGAGTTCGACGCCGAGGAGCCGCCGCAGCCGCACGGGCCGGGCGGCGGAGGCCAGCCCGCGGGTCGCGCACCGGCCGAGGACGAGGACGACGAGCCCGGTGATCGGCCGGACAACGACGAGCCCGGCGACGAGGACGAAGGCGAGGAGCCGTCGGCATCGACCGCGGCGGACCAGGACGAGCCGGAGGCCGAGCCGCCGGCCTCGGCCGAGGAGCAGGAAGGCAGCACCGGCGGGCAGGACGCTCCGGCCGAGGACAAGCCGGGCGGCGAGGCTGGCCGGCCGCGCCGCCGCCGCGGGAACCGCCGGCGGCGGAAGGACTGAGTCGCGTGGCCTTCGAGAACATCCTGCGCGAGGATCGTGAGGGCATCGCCTTCATCACGGTCAACCGGCCGGACAAGCTCAATGCGCTGAACAACGCCACGATCGGCGAGCTGGTCGCGGCCTTCGACGCCGTGGCCGCCGACGAGCGGGTGCGCGCCGTCATCCTCACGGGCGCGGGGAACAAGGCCTTCGTGGCCGGCGCGGACATCGCGGAGCTGGCGAAGCAGACGGCCATCACCGCGCGGCCGCTGGCGCTGCGCGGGCAGCGGCTCATGAACACCGTGGAGGCCTGCCCCAAGCCCGTGGTGGCCGCGGTGAACGGCTACGCGCTGGGCGGGGGCTGCGAGCTGGCGCTGGCCTGCCACATCCGCACGGCCTCGGACAACGCGCAGTTCGGGCTGCCCGAGGTCACGCTGGGCATCATCCCCGGCTACGGCGGCACGCAGCGGCTGCCGCGCATCGTGGGCAAGGGCCGCGCGCTGGAGCTGATCCTCACGGCGCAGCGCGTGGGTGCCGAGGAGGCGCTGCGCATCGGGCTGGTGAACAAGGTCTTCCCCGCCGCGGCGCTGCTGGCCGAGACGGAGACGATGGTCCGGCGCGTGCTCGGCATGGGGCCGGTGGCGGTGCGCTTCGCGCTCGACGCCGTCAACCACGGCAGCGACATGCCGCTGCAGGACGGCCTCAACTTCGAGGCCACGTTCTTCGGCCTGCTGGCGGGAACCGAGGACTGCCGCGAGGGCATGCGCGCCTTCCTCGAGAAGCGGCCGCCTAAGTTCGCCGGGCAGTGACACACCGCGCGCCTGCCGGCGCGCTATGGGAAGCACCATGAGCAAGAACGACCTCGTCATCCTCTCGGGCGCCCGCACGGCCATGGCCGAGTACGTGGGCACGCCGGGCTACGGCAAGCTGGCGGACAAGTCGGCGCTCGAGCTGGGCGCCCTCGCCACGCAGGCGGCGCTGCACCGCAGCGGCGTGAAGCCGGAGCAGGTGGACCACGTCGTCTTCGGCAACGTGCTGTACACCAGCCAGGACGCCCTGTATGGCGCGCGACACGTCGCGCTGCGGGCGGGCCTGCCGATCACCACGCCGGCGCTGACCGTGAACCGGCTGTGCGGCAGCGGCATCCAGTCGGTCATCTCGGCGGCGCACCTCATCCTCGCCGGCGAGGCGAAGACGGTGGTGGCCGGCGGCACGGAGAGCATGAGCCAGGCCCCGCACGTGCTCTGGGGCGCGCGCGGCGGATACCGCTTCGGCCAGAAGTGGGAGCTGCAGGACATGCTCATGGGCAGCCTGCACGACACGCAGTGCGGCCTGTTCATGGCGCAGACGGCCGAGAAGCTGGGCAACCGCTACGGCATCTCGCGCCAGGCGCAGGACGAGTTCGCGCTGCGCAGCCACCAGCTCGGCGCGGCGGCCGTGAAGGCGGGCCTGTTCCGCGAGGAGATCGTGCCCATCGAGGTGAAGAAGGGCGACAGGGTCGTAGGCGTGGCGGACACCGACGACCACATCAAGCCCGACACCACGCTGGAGGCCCTCTCGAAGCTGCGCCCGGCCTTCGGCAAGGACGGCACCGTCACCGCCGGCAACGCGAGCGGCATCGTGGACGCGGCCGCGGCGCTGGTGATCTCCACCGGCGAGCACGCCAGGGCCTCCGGCTGGACGCCGCGGGCGCGCATCGTGTCCTGGGACGCGGTGGGCGTCGAGCCGTCCGAGATGGGCATCGGCCCGGCGCCGGCCATCCGCAACGCGCTGAAGAAGGCCGGCGTCAGCCGCGACCAGGTGGACTACTTCGAGATCAACGAGGCCTTCGCCGCGCAGTACCTGGCCGTGGAGAAGGAGCTGGAGCTCGACCGCAACAAGGTCAACGTGAACGGCGGAGCCATCGCCCTGGGGCACCCCCTGGGCGCCACCGGCACGCGGCTGCTTCTCACCCTGGTGCACCAGCTCGAGCGCAGCAAGAAGCGCTACGGCATGGCGTCCGCCTGCATCGGCGGCGGCCAGGGCATCGCCATGCTCATCGAGCGCGCCTGACGCGCGTGCCGCGATGTCCGCGCTGCCGTCGCAGATCCGCCTGACCCCCGGGAAACGGGTCCTCTTCCTCACGCGGGACCTGTCGCTCATCGGCCGCCAGCTGCGCGGCGAGCTGGACCTGCGCATGGAGGACCTGCGCGTCGAGGACCTGCTCGACGACATCAACACCGACGTGATGACCCCGGCCTGGGTGTGCTTCAACCACCGCCCCGAGGACATCGCGCTCAACGCCTACGCCGGGCTCATGCAGGACGGCCGGCGCGTCTTCGCCGAGCGCGCGCTGCTGGACGGCAACTTCGAGGTCATCGTGAGCGGCCAGCGCAAGGGCACGGGCTCCTCGCGCGAGACGGCGCCGCAGGCGGAGAAGTGGTGCGGCATCCGGCTGGTCATCGCCGCCTCCTTCGCGCCCATCCACGAGCGCAACAACATCAACCTCGGCCAGCTCATGGGCGACCACGCGCAGCTCATCCGGCTGCAGCGCGGCGAGGCCATCCCGCTCGCGGAGTTCACGCGCCGCTACGACCCGGTCACGCGCCTCATCCTCGAGATGGGCGGGCTGTTCCCGTTCAGCAAGGCGCTGCTCGAGGGGCGCGTGGCCGTGCCGCGGCCGGACACGGCGAGCCGCCCGATGACCATCGCCGAGAAGATCCTGGGCCGGCACCTCGTGGGCGGCCCGGGGCCGGTGAAGCCGGGCGACGTGGCCATGTTCCGCGTGGACGGCGGCTACAGCCACGAGTTCACGACGGCGCAGGTGCACGACTTCCTGTCGCGCGAGTTCGGTGCCGGCTACCGCGTGCCGGACCCGAGCAAGTTCGCGGTGTTCGAGGACCACCTGCTGTACGCCGACGGCGTGAAGCGGATGGCGCCCTTCGCGGACAAGATCGCCACGCTGCGCCGGCTGCAGACGGAGTTCATGCGCCACACCGGCGTGCGCGACTACCAGGCGAAGGGCGGCGTCTCGCCCGGCATCTGCCACGAGGTCGCGCGGCGCGACTTCATCGACCCCGGCGACTTCATCCAGGCCACGGACAGCCACACCTGCATGGGCGGCGGCAACGACGCGCTCGCCTGGGGCGTGGGCGCCACCGAGTACGCCGCGCTGCTGGCCAGCGGCGCCACCTTCGTGCGCGTGCCGGAGACCATCCGCTTCGAGCTCCGCGGCCCGCTGGCCCCCGAGTGCACGGCCAAGGACGTGATCCTGTGGATCCTCGCGCACCACGCGCGCCAGGAGCTGACCCTGGACCGCGTGATGGAGTTCGGCGGCCCGGGCCTCGCGACGCTCTCCCTCGACGAGCGCGCCACGCTGGCCAACATGGCCACCGAGTGCACGGCCAAGACCGGCGTGTGCGAGGGCGACGAGGCGCTGGTGGAGTGGATTGCCGCCGCGCGGCCCGGCGCGGACAAGGCGGCGCTGCGCAGCAAGCTGGTCGCCCCCGACGCCGGCGCGCAGTACGACGGCGGCGTGCACGTCATCGACCTCGCGGCCATCCGCCCGATGGTCGCGCACCCCGGCGACCCCGACCGCGGCATCCCCTCGGACCCCACCAACGGCGCGCTGGTCTCCGAGATCGGCGACGTGCGCATCGACATCGCCTACGCCGGCTCCTGCACGGCCGGCAAGGTGGACGACTTCGCGATGTACGCGCGCGTGCTGCAGGACGCGGCCGATGCCGGCCGCCGAGTTGCCGACGGCGTGCAGCTCTACATCCAGTACGGCAGCGAGGCCACGGCCAGGGTCGCGCGCGCCCGGGGCTGGGACAAGGTCTTCGAGCGCGTGGGGGCCACGGTCATCAATCCCGGCTGCGGCGCCTGCATCGGCTGCGGGCCGGGCGTGTCCGAGCGGCCCGACCAGGTGACGGTCTCGGCCATCAACAGGAACTTCCAGGGCCGCAGCGGGCCCGGGAAGCTGTGGCTGGCCAGCCCGCTCACGGTGGCGGCGTCGGCCATCGAGGGGCGCATCGTGAGCTACCGGCCGGGCATGTTCGCCCGGCCCGCGTCCGTCGCGGCGCGCTGACCGCGGCCGCTCAGCGCCACACGCAGAGGCAGCTCGACGCGACGGGGACGTCGGCCTTCGCCAGCGCCTCGCGGAAGCGCTCCTCCGTCCGCGCGGCCTCGGTGACGGCGTCCTCGCGCTGCCTCAGGCACTCCACCAGCCCGTGCAGCGACCAGACGTTCTCCGGCCACTGCTTCAGGTCCTCGCGGTACACGGCCTCGGCCTCCGCGGCGCGGCCGGCGTCGAGCAGGATGGCGCCCAGCGAGTGCCGCACCGGCAACGCCCACTCCGGCGGCTCCATGTAGACCAGCGAGTCCTCGATGGCGGCGGCCTCGCGCAGCTCGGCGATGGCCTCGTCGTCGTCGCCGGCCCGGTAGGCGGTCTCGCCCGCGAGCACGTGGCCGGCGATCGCGAGCACGCGCGCGGCCGGGTTGACCGCGACCATGCGGTCGGGCGGCAGCTTCGCGGTGGCCTCGGCCAGACGCGACGCCTCGGCCCGCGCTCCCGCGACTTCGCCCTTGGCCGCCAGCGCCACGCCGCGCGCGAAGCGCCACATGGCCGTGAGGTAGAGCATGTAGTCGGGCGGCGCCGGCTCGGCCAGGATGTCGTCCCAGCGCCCGAAGCGCACGAGGGCGTCGTAGCGGATCGCGAAGAACGGCTCGATGGCGGCGGTCTGCCGGCGCGCATAGTCCTCGGGCACCCCCGGCGCGATCTCGCTCGAGGCCTCCAGCGCGAGCGCGCTGCGGCCGGACATCATGGCCGCGAAGGTCAGCATCTGGTTGTTGTGCGCCATGTACACGTGGTGGAATTCCTGCTGCGGCCGCACGGCGCGGTAGGCCGTGTCCGACTCGATGGCGCGCTCGTTGCTGGCGATGGCCTCGTCCCAGTGGCCCAGCAGCACGTCGATGTGCGAGGGCATGTGGCGCATGTGGCCCGAGACGGGCACGAGCGTGCGCAGCCGGTCGGCTGCGGCCAGCGCGCGGCCCGGGTCGGTCGAGGCCTCGACGGCGTGGATGTAGAAGTGCAGCGCGCCGGGATGTCTCGGCTCCAGCCGCAGCACCTGCTCGAGCAGCGACACGATCTCCGCCGTGTACTCCCTGGGCTGGCCGTCCACCGACCACAGGTCCCACGGGTGCAGGTCCATCAGCGCCTCGGCGTACAGCGCGCCCACGTCGGCGTCGTCCGGGTGCGCCGTCCACGCGGCGCGCATGCCCTCGGCGTAGGCCTTGTCGAGCGCGGCGCGATCGGGCGAGGGCGGGTTGGCATAGCGACGCGCGACGGCGGCGATGAGCGCGCGCTCGGTGGCGTCGGCGCGATCCTGCAGCGCCAGCGCGCGCTGCGCCGCCTCAAAGCCGCCGCGCTCGCGGTCGGGCGGCACCACGGGGTTGTTGATGTGGGGCCCCGAGGCCAGCGCGACGCCCCAGAAACCCATGGGCGACTGCGGATCGAGCCGCGTCACCTCGGTGAAGGAGCGGATGGCCTCGTCGTGGTTGAACGAGTACGCGAAGGCCAGGCCCTGGTCGAAGGCGCGCTGGGCTCCCGGCACGCTGGTGTGGATGGCCCGCGTGTGCGGGCCGATGCCCTCGAAGCGCACGTAATCGGTGGGAGCAGGTGTCGCGGCCGCCGGTCCGGCGGTGCCGGAGCTGCAGGCTCCGAGGAGCGTGGACACGCCAACAATCAGGAACGGGACGGCGCAGCGCATGGGAACCTCCAGGGGCTGGCGGCGAACCGTCCCGAATCTACGGACTCCGGCACGATCCGGCCAGCCCACCCGCACGCCGCGCGTGACGGCGGGCGCGGCGCCCCGGCGAGCGGCTTTATCATAAGCTCAGCGCGTGCCCGGCCCGGTCGAGGTCAGCCTGGTGATCCCCGTCGACGCCGCCGACCGCTGGCGCGGCGCGCGCGGCGCCTGCGCCTGGCTGGCGGTGCTGGCGGCGGTGCTGCTGCGCTTCCATCCGCTGCTCTCGCCGGATGCCACGTTCCCGCACCACGACTGGTACCAGGTGCACGAGGTGGACGCGGAGCACGTGGTGCAGGCCGTGCACGACGGCTCGCTCGTGCCGCTGTGGTCGCCGTGGCTGATGTGCGGGACGCCGCTCTATGCGGTGGCCACCAAGCCGCTGTCCTATCCGCCCTTCCTGCTGGCCGTCGCGCTGCTGGGCGGGACGGCCGGCATGAACGTGCTCGCCCTCGGCCACGTGCTCCTGGCCGCAGCCGGCATGTTGCGGCTGGGCCGGCGCCTCGGCTGCGGGCCCAGCGCCTCGGCCGCGGCCGCCATCCTGCTCGTCACAGCCACGTGGCCGGGCTCGCTGTTCAAGTCGCAGCCCTTCTGGGGCTACGCGGTGGCCTATTGGCCGTGGGCGCTCCGCGCGGCCCTCGACGTGCTCGACGCGCCGGAGCGGCGCGCGCTCTTGCCCGCGGCGCTGCGGCTGGGCGTCTTCATGGCGCTGCAGGTGCTGGCCGGCGGCGTCTTCCAGGTCTACTGGCTGTCCTGCTTCCTGCTCGCCTTCTCCTTGCCCTTCCTGCTGCGGCGCGGCGACGTGGTAGGCCGCGGCCGTCGCTCGGCGGCGCTCCTGCTGGCCGCCGCCGTGGCCCTCCTGCTCGCCGCCGTGCGCGTGTGGCCGGCGCTGCGGTGGATGGAGAGCACCGGCCGCAGCGCGGCGCTGCGGGACGAGGAGATCCTGAGCGGCTACGCCGAAGACATCTCGGCCGCGGGCGGCGCGCGCCTCGCGCTGGCCGTGCTGCGCGAGCTGCTGCTGCGCGACGACCGCTTCGGCACCTGGTCGCTGCTGGCCGGCTGCGCGCTCGGCCTGCTCTTCGCCCGGCGCAGGCGGATCGCGTGGGCCGCCGCCGCGGGCGTGGCCGTGTGCGTGGTCATCGCGACGGGCCTGTTCCACGACCAGCTCGTCCTGTGGCTGCCCGGCTACGACCGCATGCGCCTGCCCTACCGCTTCCTCGCGGCGGCGGGGCTGGGTGCGGCCGCGCTCACGGCGCTGGGGATCGACGGCCTCCTCTTGCGGCTGCCGCGCGCGGCGGCCGCGGTGGTGCTGGTCCTCGGCGTGCCGCTGCTGCTCCTCGACGTCGCGCTCCTGCCCGGCTGGCGCTGGGTGTCGCCCTTCACCTCGTCCATGTCCGAGCTGCGCGCGATGGCCGAGCCCGTGCTCTCCGTGCTGGACGACGGCGCGCGCGGCCGCTTCCTGAGCCCCACGGAGCGCTTCCAGTCGCTGTGGGTGCAGCGCGGGCTGCGGTCGACGGCGGGCGTGCTGGGTGGCACCGGCGCCGCCAACCTGGCCTTCACCGAGTGGCTGCCGCCGGACAGCTCGCCGCTGGAGCTGGAAGCCCTGCGCCGTGGCGTGCTCGACGTCCTGGCCGTGCGCTACACCACGTCGTTCGAGCGGCTGGACGTCCCATGGCTCACGCCCGTGTTCGAGCCGCGGGACCCGCGAGCGGCGGCGCGAGCCGCCCAGGCAGCGCCGCGCAGCCTCGATCCCTACGAGGCCTACCTCATGCGCACCCGGCGGCAGCCGGACGGCGAGGCCTACCAGCGGCCGTTCGTCTACCGTCGCGCCGGCGCGCTGCCGCACGCGGCGCTCGTCGAGCGCGTGGTGCTCGTCGTCGGCGCCGCGGCGGCACGCACGGCGGCGCTGCACGAGGCGCTCGAGCGGCGCAGCTTCGACGCGAGCGCCACGGTATACGTCGAGGACCCGGACGTCGATCCCGCGGCGTTGGCGCCGGACGGGCTGGCCGGCCTCGCCGGGGTGCTCTTCTCGGATGCGAACGACCGCGCGCCGGGGCCGCGCGCGCTGGTCGAGCGCGCCGGCGGGAGGCTCTCGGCTCGAAGGGGCGGGGGCGTCCTGTGGGAGCCGGACGAGCCGCGGCCCGCCGGCTTCTCTGCGCTGGACGAGGCGCTCGTCGATGCGCGCTGCAACGCGACGGTGGTCGAGCTGCCGGTGCCGGCCGCGCCGCTGCTGCTGCTGAGCGAGACGTACGTGCTGCATCCGGGCTGGACGGCGCGCATCGACGGCCAGCCGGCCGACCTGTTGCGCGCCGATGGCTGCATCACGGCACTGCGCCTGCCGCCGGGGGCACGGCGGGTCGAGCTCACGTATCGGCCCCCCGGCCTTCTGGCAGGCATGCTGCTCTCGACGGCCACGCTGCTGCTGCTCGGTGGCGTGGTCCTCTGGCGTCGCCGCCGCGGCTGATGGCGGCCGGTGGGGTTGCGTCGTTCCATCGCCGCCGGGATCATGCCTCGCCCCGTCGCGTCGAGCCGCGCCCCTTCTCCCCGCCCGGATCCCATGAGCAAGACCCAGCGCATCGCCGTCATCGCGGGCGACGGCATCGGCCCCGAGGTCATCGCCGAGGCGCTCAAGGTGCTGGCCATCGTCGCGGAGCGGCACGGCATCCGCCACGAGACGGTGAGCTACCCGTTCTGCACCGACCGCTGGCTGGCCACCGGCGGCGAGCGAGGCGGCGAGACGCTGCCGGAGTCCGCCTTCGCCGAGATCCGCGACGGCTGCGACGCCGTGCTGCTGGGCGCCATCGGCGACCCGCGCGCGCCCGTGGGCCTCGTCGAGCACGGCATCATCATGCGCCTGCGCGTCGGCCTGGACCTGTTCGTGAACCTGCGCCCCGTCAAGCTCTACGACGCGCGCCTGTGCCCGCTGAAGGACAAGCAGCCCGCCGACGTGGACATGGTCATCGTGCGCGAGAACACCGAGGACGCCTACACGGCGCAGCCGGAGTTCACCGCGCGGGGCACGCCGGACGAGGTGGCCGTCCAGCCCATGCGCTACACGCGCAAGGGCACCGAGCGCGTCATCCGCTACGCCTTCGAGCTGGCGCGCCGCCGCAACAAGGGACGGAAGCTGCTCATGATCGACAAGGCCAACGCCGTGCGCGCGCAGGACCTGTGGACGCGCGTCTTTGCCGAGGTCGGCCGCGAGTACCCGGACATCGCGCAGGAGCACGCGTACATCGACGCGGCCTGCATGTGGATGGTCAAGAACCCGGAGTGGTTCGACGTGGCCGTCACGACCAACCTGTTCGGCGACATCATCACGGACGTGGGCGCCATGGTGCAGGGCGGCCTCGGCATCGCCGCCAGCGGCAACATCCACCCCGGCCGCGTGTCGCTGTTCGAGCCCATCCACGGCTCGGCGCCCAAGTACAAGGGCCAGAACGTCGCCAACCCCGTGGCCTCGGTCATGGCCGTATCGATGCTGCTCGATCACCTGGGCCACGCCGCCGCGGCGCGCGAGGTGGAGGATGCGGTGGCGCGCCTGCTGCGCGATGGCGCCATCAAGTCGCTGTCGGCGGGCGTGCAGAAGACCAGCGAGATCGGCGACCTGCTGGCGCGGGCCGTGGCGGGCTGATGGTTTCAAGTGCCGATGGCACAATCCGCCAAGAGCCGCTTGCTCGAGGGGCGGGGCCGCGCTGGCAGCCGTGAAGGCCTGATCACATGCCCGAACCCTCTCCGTCCGGCCGCTGGAATCGTGGCGAATCGTCGCACCGGCTGCCAGGGACCAGGCCAAGCGGATTGTTCATTCGGCCGCGCCGCGGACGACAGACAGCGCGTGAAGCGGTGCACGGTGCCGGTCGTTCAGAATTACTTCGCGTCCGAATCCGAGAAGCGACGGGACGTCTCGGCGGCCGCTCCACCGCGGGCGGGCCGAATCCTGCCTCTGCCAAGACATGCTCAGGGCACGCCGGGCAGGGATTCCATTTCGGCTCTTCAGGCATTCGTGTGGCTGAGCGCGAGTGAATCGGGGTCAAGATCGAGACCGCCGCAGTGGAAGTAGATGGCAT
>Ga0209382_10011687_pt1 | contig 10891 bp, 5 predicted proteins | sample SoiMetdeltSBSDD5_FD_187599 | JGI IMG/M metagenome (GOLD analysis project Ga0209382, IMG submission 187599) | Bulk soil microbial communities from a Populus tree surrounding site in Tennessee, USA - Soil MetaG P. deltoides SBSDD5 (SPAdes) (version 2) | ecosystem: Environmental > Terrestrial >...
TGTCGCCGCCCTGGCCTCTGGCCGAATGGCCGGTGGCGGCGGCGGTGAAGTGGCCGCGCCCCGAGCCTCGGCTCTCCGACCGCCATGCCTGGACGTACGACCTTCAGGGGCGGCTGCTCAGCCATCGCGATCGCGACGCGGCCACGACTTTCGTGGCCTACGACGCGAGCGGCCTGCCGAGCACGGTGACGGATACCCTGGGCCGCGTGCTGCGATTCGCCCGCGACGCCGCCGGGCGCGTGGTCCGGATCACGATGCCGTCGGTGGCGAATCCGCGCCAGGAGCGAGGGGCGGCCTTCACGTACGACGAGAAGGGCCGGCTGGCCACGCGCACCGAGACCGGCGTGGCGGGCGACGGCACGCCGCTGCGGCTCGTCGCCCGTCTGGGATATGACGAGAGCGGCCGCCTCGTGCGCGTCGACGGTCCGCGGATCGACGTTGCCGACGTGGCCACGTTCGCCTACGACACCACCGGAAACCTGGTGACCCTGGCGCCAGTGGAGTGGCTGCCGACGCGATTCGCGGAGCACACCCGCTCCGGCTGGCCGCGGCGCGTGATGGAGCCTTCCGGCCGCGTGCTCGCGTACACGTACGCGCCGGGCGGCCGTGTCGCCACCGTCGACAACGGCGGCGACGTCACCAGCTACGACTACACCTCCACCGGCCGCCTGCGGCGCATCCAGCGGCCACGGGGCAACGGCGTGGCCTACACGTACGACGCGTACGATCGCCTCGTGGAGGCGCGCAACGCCGCCGATCATCGCTACCTCTACACCTACGACATGGCGGGGCAGCGGACCCGCGACCAGGTCCGCACCGCCACCGGCGGCGAGCGCGATCGCGCGTTCGAATACGACCGGCTCGGCCGCCTGTCGCGGATCGTCGTGGCCGACGGCCGCTACGAGCTCGGCTATGACGAGGCCGGGCGCATCACCTCCTTCCGCCCGCCGGCGGGTGATCCCGAGACCTATCAGTACGACGACGGCGGCCGGCTCACCCTGCAGAAGACTCCGGGCGGGCCGGCCACGCTGTATCGATACGACGGCCGCGACGCGCTGGTCTCTGCCGCGGACGCCGACGGCAGCACCTACACCTATACCCACGACGACCTGGGACGGCTCTCGCGGCAGGTGGCGCCTTCCGGGGCGGCCACGACCTTCGGCTACAACGCCACCGGCCAGCTCGTGACGCGGACCGACGGCCGCGGCGTGGTCACGACCTTCGAGCGCGACGCCTTCGGCCGCGTGACGGCGGTGCGCACGCCGAACGATCGCGCCACCGTGCTCAGCTACGACACCTGCCCGCAGGGCCGCGGCAAGCTGTGCGAAGTCACCGATCACACCGGCCGCACCACCTTCGCCTACAGCCCGAAGGGCGACCTCGTGGAGGAGGCACGGCGCATCGGGACGGCGACGTTCACCACCGCCTACTCGTACGACCGCAACGGCAACCTCGCCAGTCTCCGTTATCCGAGCGGGCGCGTGGTGACGTACGCGTGGGACGAGGCGGACCATCCGCGCGCGGTGTCGACGGCGTCGGCCGGTCCGATGCAGGTCGTGGCCAACCTCTCCTACGGCCCCGACGGTGCGCTGGGGGGCATCTCGTACGCGAACGGGGTCAGCCTCACCTTCGGGCGCGACGCTCAGGGCCGCGTGCGTACCGTCCGCGGCGCGCCGTTCGATCTCGCCTATGCGTACGACCCGCTCGGTGACCCCACCGGCGTGAGCGGCGGCGAGCGCGGTCAGGCCTTCGGCTATAACGCGGCGCGGCGTATGACGTCGGCCAACGGGCCCTGGGGCGCGTTCACGTGGACGTACGACGCCGCCGGCAATCGCGTGACGGAGGTCGGGCCCGAGGGCACCTTGTCCTACGCGTATCAGCCGCGCACGCAGCGCTTGCTGTCGGTGACGGGCACGGCCACCACCGCCGTCGGGCACGACGCCGCCGGCCGCGCCGTGCGCGCGGGCGCCGAGCGGTTCATCTACGACGATCTCGGCCAGCTCGTGATGGTGGGGGCGGCGATCCGCACCGGCGAGTACGGCTACGACTACAAGGGCCGGCGCGCGTGGAAGAACGCGAAAGGCTCGACCATCGTCTTCACGTACGACCTGCAGGATCGATTGATCGCGGAGTCGACGCGGGCGGGCGTGCTCATCGCGGAGTACATCTACAACGAAGACCGGCCGGTGGCGCGCGCGCAGCGGGGCGCCCTGTCCTACGTCCACGTCGACCCGCTGGGCCGGCCGATCGCGATCACCGATGCGAAGGGGCAGCGCGTCTGGTCTCCCGGCGGCCGGCCGTTCGGGGATCGCGTGGCCGGGGGGCCGACACCGCGACCCGCCCCGACGGCGACGCCGGTGCCACCCGTCTTCCATCTGCGGGCGGGCGGCCAGTACTTCGACGAGGAGACGGGGCTCGTGCAGAACTACTGGCGCACGTTCGATCCCCAGCTCGGCCGCTATCTCGAGCCGAATCCCTGCGCGCGGCCGGGTCGTCTCCTGCAGCACAACGTTTACGCGTACGTCGGTCAGAATCCCCTCTCGTTCGTCGCGCGGCGCGGGCTGGTGGCGGTTCCCGCCGCTCGGGAGTGGGCGATACCCGGCGACCTGTGGGAGGCGCTGCTCCCTTCGCCCGGCGGCGTGTCGCCCGAATGCCAGGTCCTCGCGTCCCTGCCTTGACCTCTCGATGACGTTTCCCGGGCGCGAGTTCGCGGGCAACGACCGCTTCCTCGTCCGCCGCCGCCTGGGGTCGGGCGGCCACGGCATCGTGTACGAGGTCCTCGATCGCGAGCGCGGCGGCAGCGTGGCGCTCAAGGCCCTGGGCCGCAACGAGCCGGCGGCGCTGCTGCGCTTCAAGTACGAGTTCCGCGCCCTGGCCGACATCAGCCATCCGAACCTCGTGGCGCTCTACGAGCTGCTGAGCGAAGGCGACGAGTGGTTCTTGACGATGGAGCTCGTCGGCGGGTGCGACTTCTTGTCGTACGTGTGGCGGTTCGATGCGGACATGGCGCGCGCGTCGCCGCTGGCGGAGTCGCCCACCGCCTCGCGCCTCGACGCCCTCAGCCCGCCCGCCATCGGCTTCGACGATGAAGAGCCGCCGCCGCGCCACGAGACCCCGGCCGACATCGCGCGGCTGGAGGCGTCGCTCAAGCAGCTCGCCACCGGCCTCAAGGTCCTGCACGAGGCGGGCAAGCTGCACCGCGACATCAAGCCGTCGAACGTCCTCGTCACCGACGAGGGTCAGGTGAAGATCCTCGACTTCGGCCTGGTCAAGGAGCTCGCCTCGCTGCGCGGTGGAAATGCCGACGAGATCGCGGGGACCCCCGCCTACATGTCGCCCGAACAGTCGGCGGGCCAGGCGGTATCGGCGGCCTCGGACTGGTACAGCGTGGGCTCGCTCCTGTACGAGGCGCTTACCGGGCGCCGGCCCTTCCACGGCACCATGGCGGAGATCCTCGCCTTCAAGCAGCGGCGCGATCCGACACCGCCGCGCGAGCTGGTGGCGGGGGTGCCCGATCACCTGAACGCGCTGTGCGCGGATCTGCTGCAGCGCGAGCCGGCGCAGCGCGCGGCCTTCGCGCAGGTCTCGCGCGCGCTGGGCGGCGTCGGCGCCGATGCCGCGGCCGACGCCTCCGCCGCGCCGGCCGCGCTCTTCGTCGGCCGGGAGGCCGCGCTGGGCCAGCTGCGCCGCGGCTTCGACGAGATGCGCGCCGGCCGCACCGTCCTCGCCGCCCTGCACGGCAAATCGGGAATGGGCAAGAGCACGCTCGCGCGGCGCTTCCTCTCCGAGCTGCCCGCCGAACGCGGCCTCGTCCTCGAGAGCTGCTGCTACTCGCAGGAGTCGGTGCCGTACAAGGCTGTAGACGGCCTGGTCGACGGCCTCACCGAATACATCCGAAACCTGGCGCCCGAACGTGCCCTCGAGGTTCTTCCGCCGGACCTGCCCGCGCTCGCGCGCCTGTTTCCCGTCCTCAACCAGTTCCTGTCGCCGAGCGAGACCGTGCGGGAGGTCCCCGACCTTCAGGAGCTCCGCCGCCGCGCGGCGCGGGCGCTCCGAGAGCTCCTGGCGGAGCTCGGCCGCTCCCTCGACCTCGTCGTCTTCATCGACGACCTGCAATGGGGTGACACCGACAGCGCGCCCCTGCTCCTCGAGCTGCTCGACGGCCCGGAGCCGCCGCGCTTGCTCCTCGTCGTCTCGTATCGAAGCGAGGATGCGGGCTCGGCCGTGCTGCCGCCGCTGCTCGCGCTGGGGGCCCGCGGCGGCGCGGGCATCGTGTTCCGCGAGATCTCCGTCGGCGAGCTGAGCGCGGGCGACGCGCGTGGCCTCGCGCGGGAGCTCGTGGGGACCCGCCCCGGCGCCGACGAGGACGTCGAGCGGCTCGTGGGGGAAGCCGGCGGGAATCCGTTCTTCCTCCAGGAGCTCGCCCGCGCGGGGGCCGCCTCCGGGTTGCGTCTCGACGACCTGCTGCGCCGCCGGGTCGATCGCCTGTCGGGGCCCGAGCGCCGGCTGCTCGAGGTCGTCTCGGTGGCGGGCGAGCCCATCGAACGCAGCGTGGCGGCAGAGGCGGCCGGCCTCGGGGGCAAGGCGACGGCGGTGGTCGCGCGCCTGCGGACCGGCCATTTCCTCCGCGAGTCCGTGGCCGGCGGCGTGGAATCGATCGCCGCCTACCACGATCGGCTGCGGGAGACGCTCGTGGCCGCCCTTGCGCCGGAGGCCCGGCGCGATCTGCATCGCGTCCTGGCCACGGCCATGGAGCGCGGGACGCGCCGCGATGCCGAGCGCATGAGCATCCACTTCCGCGGTGCCGGCGACATGGACCGTGCCTCTCGCTACGCGCGCGATGCCGCCGACCGCGCCGCCCAGGCGCTGGCCTTCGATCGTGCGGCCCGCCTCTATCGCCTCGCCCTCGAGCATCCGGCCTTGGACGAGACGCAGGCCATCGCCGTGCGCGCGAGCCTGGCGGAGGCGCTCGCCAACGCCGGGCGCAATCGCGAGGCGGCCCAGGCCTATCTCGCCGCCGCCGGGAAGGTGGCCGGCACCGCCGCCATCGAGCTGCGGCGCTGCGCGGCCGAGCAGTTCCTCCGCGGCGGCTACGCGAGCGAAGGCTTGGGCGTCGTGCGCACGGTGCTGGGATCTCTCGGCCTCTCATTGCCCGCCAGCCGCCCGCAGGCGATCCTGCGCCTGCTCCTGCTGCGCTTGCGCATCCGGCTGCGCGGCCTCGACTACGAGCCGCGCGCCGAGGCCGAGCTCTCGGCGGAAGAGCGCATCCGCATCGACGCCTGCTGGTCGGTCACGTTCTGCCTCGGCTTCGTCGATCACGTGCTGGCCGGGTACCTTCAGGCGCGCAATCTCCTGTGGGCCTTGGATGCCGGCGAGCCGTATCGCGTGGCGCTGGCCCTGCTGGGCGAGACCGCCTACACCTGTCCGGGCGGCAACCGCTCGCGCGAGGCCACCCTGCGCCTGCTCGATCGGGCCACGCGCCTGGCGGAGCGCGTGAACCGGCCGCATTCGACGGCGCTGGTGTCGCTCACGGCAGGCATCGCCGCGAACTACGTCGGCCGCTGGCGCGAGTGCGCGGAGAAGACGGGCGAGGCCGAGCGCGTCTTCCGCGAGCAGTGCACCGGCGTCGCCCACGAGCTGGCGAACGCGATCTACTGGCGGCTGTGGGCGCTGTCGCAGTGCGGCCGGCTCATGACGTTGAAGCGCGAGCTGCCCCTCGTGCTGAAGGACGCCCACGAGCGCGGCGACCTGTACCTCAGCACGAATGTGCGCCTGCGCGGGGGGTACATGGTGGCGCTGGCGGACGACGATCCCGACGGCGCCACCGCCGAGATCGACGCCGCCATAAAGGGCTGGACGTTCATACGCATCTCGAACCAGCACGTGTGGGAGATGTTCGACCGTGCGCACGTGTCGTTGTATCGGGGCGAAGGTCTGCGCGCCTGGGAGACGTTCGCGAGGGGCCGATGGATGCTGCGGACGACACTGATGTTCCGCGTGCAGTTCGTGCGGGTGCTGGCCGCGTCTCTCGGCGGTCGCGCGGCGGTGGTGGGCGCCGCCGTTCGTCCCGCGTTGCTGCGCGAAGCGCGCCGGCAGGCGTCGAAGCTGCGCGCCGAGGGCATCTCCTGGTCGTTGGCCCTGGGGGCGGTGGTGGAGGCGGGCGCGGCTTCCTACACCGACGGCAAGGCCGCGGAGGCGAAGCTGCGCGAGGCGCTCGATGGTTTCGAGGCGGTGGAGATGAGCCTGCACGCGGCCGCCGCGCGGCGCGGACTGGGCGCCCTCGTGGGCGGTGACGAAGGCGCAGGGATGATCGCCGAGGCGGAGGCCGCCATGCAGGGCGAGGGCGTCAAGAATCCGGCGCGGATGGCCGCGATGCTGGCCCCGGGCCGATGGAGCGGTTGAAGCGCCTTACTGAATTACGTTGCTGGTCTCGGCGCAGCGCCCGTCCTCGACCCGTGGCTCGCTGCCGTCGCTCGTGAAGAAGATGCGTCCCGATTCGTCGCCGCAGAACGCGCGCACCCCGGTACGGTTCGGCACGATCGGCACCGCCACGTACGCGAACGACACCACGCTCGTCGGCGAGGCCTTCGCCGACGGATCCTGCCCGACTGGCGGCACCCCCAGGTGCAACGTGCGGCGGTAGCCGGTCTTCTCCCTCGCCACGAGCTCCGGCCCCAGCATGTACGGCCCCTGAGGGGGATAGCCGGGGATGCAGCCACTCGGATTCGCCAGGCACTCCAGCGAATCGTAGTAGCCGCCGTTGGCGCTGGCATACGTGAGCTGGGCCGAGATCACCGTCCGCGTGTCGCCGATGGCCCCCGACTCGTTGGCGCTGACGCGGGCGCGCAGGAGCGACGGGATGGCGATGGCGGCGATGATGCCGCCCACGACCGGGGCCAGGAGGAGGCTCATCGAGCCGGTGACGATGCCGCCGATGGCCATGCCTTTGCCGCCGTACTCGTCGGGGCTCTTGTTGGCCTTGACGAGGGCCACGATCCCGAGAATGACGGCGATGATCGCTCCGAGGCCCAGGCAGCCGGCGGTCGGCAGGCCGATGACCCCCAGCACGAGAGAGGTGATGGCCATGCCCTGCCGCGTCCGCCCCGATGCATTCATCATGGGGCGGATGCTAGGAGCGGCGCCTCCCGCTGTCAAGGGAAAACGGCGCCGCCGCGTCGCGCCGCGACTATGGAACGACCGTGCACGGTTGAGCGCAGCGCCCGGCGACGACGCGAGGTGCGGTGCCGTCGATGGTGAAGCAGATGACGCCGGTGTCGTCTCCGCAGAACCCGCGCACGCCGGTTCGGCCCGGGACAATGGGTACGGCAACGTAGGCGAATGAGCGGAGGCTGGTCGGCGACATTCCCGCCTTGCGGTCGGCGGGCTCGACGCGGGGGCCCGGATGGAACGTGCGCCGATAACCGGATTTCTCCGTCCGCAGCAGGGTGGCGTCGAGGAACGTGGGCCCCTCGTAGCGGGGGCGGCAGCGCGTCGGTGCCACGAGGCATTCGAGCACGTCGTACTGCTCGCCGTTCGTCGAGGCGTACGCGGTCTCGGCGGCGATCACGGTCCGGGTGTCGCCGATGAGCACGGACTCGTTGGAGGGGCCGTGGTGGTGGCCGCGTAGCAGCGCCGGGAGAAGGACCACGCCGAGGCTTCCCACGCCGCCCACGAGGAGCAGGAGGCCCACCGCCCCGGACAGGACGGCCCGTACCGTTCGTCCGGCGCTGGAGTCCGCCGCGATGCGGTTCGCGTTGACGAGGAAGGCGACGCCCAGCGCGCTCGTCCCCGCCGCGACGGCGACGAGGACTCCCAGGACCAAGTAGTAGGACGGCAAGATCAGCGGCCGCTGACCGTCATCTTCTTCACGCGCAGCGTGGGCGCCGCCACCGAGCCGCGGAACTCCAGGTCCGAGCCCACGGCGTCGACGTCCATCAGCATCTGCTTCAGATTGCCGGCGATCGTGACCTCGTTGACGGGATGCACGAGCCGCCCCTTCTCGATCCAGTGGCCGGACGCGCCCTGCGAGAAATCGCCGGAGACGAGATCGACGCCGAAGCCGATGAGGTCGGTCACGAGCAGGCCGCGCTCGACGCCACCCACGATCTCCTCGGGCGGTGTCGTCCCCGCCTCGAAGTAGAGGTTGCTGGCCCCCACGCCCGGCCCGCCCGCGACACCACGCCGCGCGCTGCCCGTCGACCGCGCGCCGATCTTCCGCGCCGAGTAGGTGTCGCAGAGGAAGTGGCGCAGCACGCCCTTCTCGAGCGGCACGAGGCGGCGCGTCGGCAGTCCTTCGCCGTCGAACGGGCGCGAGCCGAGGCCCCGATAGCGGAGGGGATCGTCGACGACGGTGAGCAGCGGCGAGGCCACCTGCTCGCCGAGACGATCCTTGAGGAACGTCGAGTTGCGGAAGACGGAGTATCCCGACATCGCCGAGAACAGATGGCCGAGCAGCTCCGCCGCCGTTTCCGGGTCGAAGACGATCGGGACCTCGCAGGTGGCGATCTTCTGCGCCCCCACCCGCCGCAGCGTGCGCTCGGCGGCGATGCGTCCGATCTCCTCCGGGCTCAGCTGATCCTCGAGGGCGCGCACCGAGCTGTACCAGTAGTCGCGCTCCATCACGCCGTCCTTCTCCGCTATGGGCACGACGGAGAGCGAGACCGACGAGCTGCGGTGGCTGCCCACGAAGCCGAGGCTGTTGGCCAGCACCACGTGGCCCTCTCCGGACGAATACGACGCGCCCTGCGAGTTCGTGATGGCGGGGGAGGCGGCGAAGGCCGCGGCCTCCGCGCGGCGCGCGCGGGAGATCCGCTCGTCGGTGGGCAGCGCGTCGATCTTCGGGTCGTGCAGGCCCAGGTCCACGTCCGCGACCGGGGGCGCCTCTTCCGGCAACCCCGCCGCCGGATCCTCGCCCGTCACGCGGGCCATGGTCACGGTGTCGGCGACCAGGACGTCGAGGGCGGCGGGTGTGAAGTCCGACGTGTACGAGTTCGCCGTGCGCTTGCCGACGAATACGCGGATGCCGAGGGCCTTGCTGCCCGATTCCTTCAGCGTCTCGATCTCGCCCTTGCGGATGCTGACGGAAAACTCGTTGCCTTCCGCCACGAGCACGTCGGCGGCGTCGGCACCACTCGTGCGCGCCTTGCGGACCAGATCTGCGGCGAGATTGCGATAGTCCACGGATCTCCTTCGATGAGATGCCATTCTGCCACGTCGCCGCCGGGCCGGCTCAGGCTAAGCTCTAGGCAGCATGGCCAACGCCACCGCCGCGCCCTCGGGCCTCGCCGGCCACCCGCCGGGACTGCAGACGCTCTTCTTCACCGAGATGTGGGAGCGCTTCAGCTACTACGGCATGCGCGCCCTGCTCATCCTCTACATGACGGCGGGTGTGGCGACGGGCGGCCTCGGCTTCGACGTGCCGAAGGCGGCGGCCATCTACGGCCTCTACACGGGGATGGTGTATTTCACCGCGCTCCCCGGCGGCTGGATCGCCGATCGCCTGCTCGGCCAGAAGCGCGCCGTCTTCATCGGCGGCGTTCTGATCGCGCTGGGCCACGTCAGCATCGCCACCGGCTCGCTGACGCTCTTCTACGCCGGCCTCGTGATCATCGTGCTCGGCACCGGCCTGCTCAAGCCCAACATCAGCTCGATCGTCGGGCAGCTCTATTCCGCCGATGACCCGCGGCGGGATGCGGGGTTCTCTCTCTTCTACATGGGGATCAACCTCGGCGCCTGGATCTCGCCGCTCGTCTGCGGGTACCTCGCGCAGCACGAGTCGTTCCGGCACGTGCTGGCCGCCGTGGGCATTCACGTCGAGCACACGTGGCACTGGGGCTTCGGCGCCGCCGCCGTCGGCATGACGGCCGGGCTCGTCCAGTACGTCCTGGGGCAGGGGCGCCTCGCGGGCGTGGGGGAGCTGCGGGAGCCCGCTCCCAACCGCGCCCTGGCCTGGGCCGGCGTGGCCGCGTCCCTGGCCGTGCTGGGCGCGGTGATCTGGTTCGCCTGGGAATGGCGCTACGTTCTGATGCTCGTCGCGACAGTGGCCTTCTTCGCGTGGTTGATGGCCCAGGCGCGCAGCGCGATGGAGCGGCACCGGACGATGGCCCTCATCGCCCTCTTCGTCTTCTCGGTGCTCTTCTGGGCGGCGTTCGAGCAGGCCGGCTCCAGCCTCAACCTCTTCGCCGAGCACCGCACGCGCCTGTCGCTCTTCGGTTTCGACGTGCCGACGAGCTGGCTGCAGAGCGCCAACGCGATGTTCATCTGGATGCTCGCCCCGTTCTTCGCGTGGCTGTGGGTTCGGCTCGGCCCCCGCGAGCCGTCGAGCCCGGCAAAGTTCGCCTTCGGCCTCTTGTTCGCCGGCCTCGGGTTCGTGGTGGTGGCGGTGGCGGCGTGGGTCTCGTCGAACGCCGGCGACGCGCGCGTGAGCATCCTCTGGCTGATCGGCGTCTATCTCCTCCACACGATCGGCGAGCTGTGTCTTTCTCCCGTCGGCCTTTCCACCGTCACGAAGCTGGCGCCGGAGCGCCTCGTCGGCTCGATGATGGGTGTGTGGTTCCTGTCGCTCTCGCTGGGGAACTTCCTGGGAGGATGGACCGCCGGCTTCTTCGAGGTCCTCCCGCTGCCGAAGCTCTTCGGCGCGGTGGCGCTCACCACCATCGCGTCGGGCGCGGTCCTGGCCCTGCTCGTCCCGCCCATCAAGCGCCTGATGAGCGGCGTGCATTGACGCCGCGTCCGAACGGACGCGCTAACATCTGCGCCATGAAACTGCTTCCTACGATCGCGCATTTCTTGCCGTGCCGATCGTCGCCGGGGTGGAGTCACGTCTGGAGTTGACCGTCTTCGGGGGTTTATCGATTGTCGACGCGAGCACGACCCGCCCAGTGGAGTCGCA
>Ga0209382_10011688_pt1 | contig 10891 bp, 4 predicted proteins | sample SoiMetdeltSBSDD5_FD_187599 | JGI IMG/M metagenome (GOLD analysis project Ga0209382, IMG submission 187599) | Bulk soil microbial communities from a Populus tree surrounding site in Tennessee, USA - Soil MetaG P. deltoides SBSDD5 (SPAdes) (version 2) | ecosystem: Environmental > Terrestrial >...
GACAGCGTCGCCGAGGCCGACAAAGCGATTGAGGATATTCTCGTGACCAAGGCGTTCGGCGCGGCCGGCGAACGGGTCGTCATCCAGGAGTTCCTCGAAGGCATCGAGATTTCGTTGCACGCCCTGTGCGACGGCCGGACGGCGAATCTGTTTCCGACCGCGCAAGACCACAAGCGGGCGCTCGACGGCGACCAGGGTTTGAACACAGGCGGCATGGGGACGTATTCGCCGGCGCCGTTTTTGACGGACAAGCAGCTCGCGGAAGTGGGCAGGAAAATTCTGGAGCCGTGGCTCAAGGGTTGCGCCGCGGAGGGAATTGATTTCCGCGGCATCCTTTATCCGGGTGTCATGTTGACGAAAGACGGCCCGAAGGTGCTCGAGTTCAACGCGCGTTTCGGCGACCCGGAAGCGCAGGTTTACCTGACTCGTCTCGAAAGCGATCTGGTGGAGCTGCTCGAAGCCTGCGTCGATGGCACGCTCGACACACACGAACTGAAATGGAGTGCGCTGGCATCGGTGTGCGTCGTCATGGCGTCGGGCGGCTACCCCGGCTCCTACGCGAAGGGAAAACCGATCACCGGCCTGGGCGAGGCGGCACGACTGCCCAGCGTCAGAGTTTTTCACGCGGGCACAGCGCGGAGTGGCGACGGTATTGTGACGAACGGCGGCCGCGTTCTTGGAGTGACGGCGCTGGGCGCGGACCTATGGAAGGCGCGCGCGGCGGCGTACGAAGCGGTAGAGAAGATCAACTTCGAAGGAGCGCATTACCGGCGCGATATCGGGGTGAAGGCGCTGCGTTGAGGTAGCGTCAGGCGTCCCGCCTGACGTAGAGGGCGGCATCTTGCCGCCCGGAGTGAGCGCACGAACGTTCCGGCGGCTGAGGAAATTCCGAGGGTTTTTGCACTGATGCGTGTTTTGTCCGCCGGGCGGGACGCGCCGGCTCTACGGCAGGCAGGATGCCTGCCGCCTGAAAGCGCATCACGGTTTGGAGTTCGACCTTCAGCCAACTATTCGCGGATGAGACGCTCGCCGTCAGCCCGTCCCTCTCCTCCCAGCGGGCACTGCCGTTGAATTGAGCCCGGCAGCGAGACCGCACCGGGGCGGTGCTCTTAATCTTGATCCTAATCGTAATCTTGCTCGGCTTAGGTTCTTGGAGATTAAAGAGTAAGATTACGATTAAGATTGGGAAGAAGCCGTTCCGCCTTTAATTCAATGGCAGTCGGGTCCGGGTGATGGCGGTCCCCTTCCACAACTGCGCAGCCTCACCCTCGCGGCTTTACTTTCTGCAGGATGTCACGCAATTTGAGTTCGACATGAAACGATTTGGGTTGAACTCATTTGGGTTGGGATTGCTGGTTTTCTGCGCGCTCCAATCGGTTTCGCGGTCGGAAACGAACGACTTGCCCCACTTTCAGGAGATCTTCCGCCTCCTCCGAGCCAATCTCGACGGTGCCAGCGAGGAGGACCTCAACCGCGCCGCCGTCCAGGGCTTGCTCACTCATTTCTATCCGCGAGTCGTTCTGGTGACGAATGAACCATCCGGAGAAGCGGTGACGACGGTCGAAGGTATTTCGCAGGAGACTGTTTACGACCAGTCCTACGGTTATCTGCGCGTGGCGCGGGTTGGAAACGGACTGGCCGGGCAGCTCGCTTCGGCCTACAAGTCGCTTACCGAAACCAATCGGCTCAAAGGCCTGATCCTCGATCTTCGTTTCGCCGAGGGAACGGACTACGCCTCCGCCGCCAGCACGGCGGACCTGTTCCTGACGAAAGAACAGCCGCTGCTGGCCTGGGGTGAGAGTTCGGCGCATTCCACGGCAAAGAAGGACGCGATCACCCTCCCGCTCGCCGTCCTGGTGAATCAACAGACGAGCGGCGCGGGAGAGGCGCTGGCGGAGGTCTTGCGCGAAGCCGACGCCGCCGTTCTGATTGGCACGCGCACCGCCGGCGCAGCGCATGTTTTCAAAGAATTCGACCTGACCAATGGTCGGAAGCTTCGAATTGCCGCGGGATCGGTTCGGGTGGGCGAAGACAACGCGCTCCTGGCCGCGGGAATCAAACCGGATATCGAGGTGCCCGTGAGCGCAGAAGATGAAAGGGCATACTTCGCCGACGCGTACAAGATCCTGGCAAACCGAGCCACGCCGAGGGGGGGACAGACCAGTGCCTCTTTGCTCTCGGGAACGAATCGACCCGCCCGCCGGCGAATCAACGAAGCGGAACTGGTACGCATACAAAGGGAAGGCCAGGACGTTGATGACCTTGTCACGGCAACTGGCCGGCCGGAAGAGGAGAGCGTCGGTCCCGTCGTGCGCGACCCTGCTCTGGCGCGAGGGCTCGATCTGCTGAAGGGCATCGCTATCGTGGAGCGTTCCCGCCGCCCTTGAATTTGAGACGCGAAGAGGACAGCCGCCGTGGCGTCTTAATCGCGGGATTACGATGATTAGGATTAAGAAGTAAGACCAGGAGCAGGACACCGCCATGCAACCGGCGGGCTTGACGCACTCGGTCGCGAAACCTAGGCTCGCCCCTTCACGGCTCCGCGGCAGCCGGTCCCGAACGGGACGGACGCGGGGCTTTTGCATCGAAAGGAAAGACTGTGAATGTGACGGTGGAAGACCTGGCGCCCTGCAAGAAGCTCATGCGGGTGGAAGTGGAACCGCAGACGGTGGACGCCACTTTTGAAGAGATTACCAAAGAATATCAACGGCAGGTGCGTCTGCCCGGCTTTCGCCACGGCAAGGCCCCGCGTCACCTGGTGGTCAAGGCCTACGCCGCGCAGATCGATGACGAGGTCAAACGCAAGCTGATCTCCGAGAACTATCGCAAGGCCATCGCCGATCACAAACTCCACGTCGTCGGCGCGCCGGACATCGAAGAAATCCAGTTCGGTAAAGGCCAGTCGCTGCAGTTCGCCGCGACCCTGGAAACGGCGCCTGAATTCGAGCTGCCCGACTACAAGGGCCTGCCCGTCAAAAAGGAAATGGCCGTGGTCACCGATGAAGATGTTGAACGCGCGTTGAATGTGTTGCGCGAACAGCGTGCCGTTTACAACGACGTTGCGCGGGCGGTCCAGTCCGGCGATTTCGTCGTGGTCAATTACACCGGTACTTGCGATGGCAAACCGATCACGGAAACGGCTCCGACCGCGCGCGGGCTGACGGAGAAAAAGGATTTCTGGCTGCACGTCGCGAAGGATTCGTTCATTCCGGGTTTCACCGAACATTTGATCGGCGCCCAGGCGGGCGACAAGCGGACCGTCAACGTTGATTTTCCGGCTGACTTCGTTGCGCCGCAGTTGTCGGGAAAGAAGGGCGTGTATGAAGTGGAGGTCGTGCAGGTGAAGGAGAAGATCGTGCCCGAATTGAATGATGAGTTTGCCCGATCGTTCGGCGCGGAAAACGGGGAAAAACTGCGCGCCGGCGTTGTCACGGACCTGGAAAACGAGCTGAACTATAAGATCAAGCGGAGCGTTCGCGAGCAATTGATGAAGGAACTGCTCGGCCGCGTGACGTGTGACCTGCCGGAATCCGTGGTGTTGAGCGAGACGCGCAACGTGGTTTATGACATCGTTCGCGAAAACCAGCAACGCGGCGTGACCAAAGAAGCGATTGACCGGCAGAAAGACCAGATTTTCTCCCACGCCAACACCAGCGCCAAGGAACGTGTCAAGGCGGCGTTCGTCCTCGGCCGCATCGCGGAAAAGGAGGGCATCAAAGCCGAGGCCAACGAAGTGACTCAGCGCATTCTCGTGCTCGCCCAGCAATACCAGATCAAGCCGGAGAAAATGGTCAAACAGCTTCAGGAACGCAACGGGTTCGGCGAGATCCAGGAGCAAATCATCTCCGCCAAGGTGCTCGATCTCCTGGAGAAGAACGCGAAGGTCGAGGAAGTCCTCCCGACCACGCCGGCTCCGGCCGAGAGCTGAAGCGCGTCCTCAACGAACGGGTTACTGCGTTCGACCGAACTTTTTTTCCAGCTCGCGATAGTTCATCTCGATGAGCGTGGGGCGACCGTGCGGACAGGTGTACGGCATGGCGCAATTCCGAAGATCGTTGACGAGGTTCTCCAACTCCGGCCCGGCGAGCGCGTCGTTCGCTTTCACCGCGTGCCGACAGACCGTCTTGGCGACCGTATGCTCGCCCAACCGCATCGAATTCACCTCGCGGCCGGCCGCGATCAACTCATCCACCAGTTCCAGCACAAACCGGCGCGCATCGGGCGCCTTCACAAAGGGCGGAAGCGCATCGAGCAAAAAAGTTCGTTCGCCAAATTCGCTCAGGCCGACTCCGAGCCGTCCGAGGAGCGGAAGGTGCTCCCGCAAAAACTGCGAGTCGCGAGGCGGCAGCTCCACGGTCTCCGGCAGCAACAATCGCTGTGAAGGAGCGTCCCCTTGTTCCAGTCGCCGAAGCATCTGTTCGTAGAGAATCCGCTCATGGGCGGCATGCTGGTCCATGAGCACCAACCCGCGGTCCGATTCCAGAACGACATACAATTTGCCGATCACTCCCACAAGACGCAGCGGCACCTTGAGCAGGGGAACGGCCGCCGTGGAGGCGAGCGCAGGAGTTGATGACGGAGGGCGGAGGGCGGAGGGCGTTGTGCCGATTGTTGATTGCCCGCCGCCGGTGGTCGGAGGACCGGAGGGAGCAACAGGAAGCTCTGTTGGCGCGGACGAAGTAGTGATGGGTTTGCCCGGCAGCGATGGGATAAGATTCGGAAACTCTCGTGACGACTGAACAAAGACGTCCGGCTCGGAGCGTTTGACCGGAGATACCGGGATGCCGGGCGGCAAAGAGGCAGCGCTCTCGACTTTGAACTTTGAACTTTGGACTTTGGACTCGTCCGCGGCGGGGGCCGCGTGGAAAGCGAGCAGCACCCGGCGCACGGCCTCGGCCACGTGTTTGCGGACGGCCCGTTCGTGGTGGAACTTCACCTCGCGCTTGGACGGATGAATGTTCACGTCCACTTCCGCGGGATCAATCTCCAGAAACAGGCAGCAGACCGGGTAACGCCCTTTCATCAGGGCCGTGTGATAGCCCTCCAGCAACGCGAAGTTGAGCGCGCGATTCTCGACCGGACGGCGGTTGACGAACAGATGCTGGTCCTGGCGCGTGGCGCGCGAGACACCGGGAGCGCCAATGAAGCCCCAGATCCGCAGCTTCGGACGGCTTCCGGCAGACGGACCGCCTTCCCGCAGTTCATCCGCGTCACCCGCTTCGTCCGGTTCGTCGATGTCCGCAGTATAGTCCGCGGCGAGAAGCCGCGTGTCGGGCCCGAGCAGGGCGCGCAGCCGTTCCTCGAGCGCGCCGAACCTTGACCCGATTTCACTCCCGATCTTGATCGCCGGTAACTGCCAGACGAGGCGCTGGTCCTGGGTAAAGGTGAAGCCGACTTCCGGATAAGCGAGGGCCGCGAGCGTGAGGTAATGCTGGATGTGGGCGCGTTCGGTTTCCTCGCTCCGCAGGAATTTGCGCCGGGCCGGCAGATTGTAAAACAACTGGCGGACTTCGACGCTGGTGCCGGGCGCGTGGCCGGCCGATCTGACTTCGAGAATCTTTCCGCCATTGACCACGACCTGCGTGGCTTCGGGCGTGTTGGCGCCGCGCTCGCGCGTGGTCAGCGCGAACCGGCTGACGCTGGCGACACTGGGCAGCGCCTCCCCGCGAAAGCCCATGGTCGAAATCGCGGCGAGGTCTTCGGCGCGTTGAATCTTGCTGGTGGCATGGCGTTCCAGGCAGAGCAGCGCGTCGTCGCGGCTCATGCCGGCGCCGTCGTCCGTCACCCGGATCAAGCCGCGGCCGCCTGCCTGGATTTCGACGGAGATCCGCGCGGCCTGGGCATCGAGCGCGTTTTCGACGAGTTCCTTGACCACGCTCGCGGGGCGTTCCACCACTTCCCCGGCGGCAATCTGGTTGGCCACCTGTTCCGGCAGGAGGCGGATGCGGTTCATGCGGCTAAGCTAACGGATGCGGCGGGAAACTCGAACCAGAAATTATTCGCAGGCGGGCGCTGCAAATGCCATCTCAACCCGAAAACGGGCGTGGTCCGGCAACGGTGTTCAAGCCGCGGCCCCGTTGTCTTTGCGAATCGGCAGGCTGAAGCTGAAGATCGCGCCGCGGCCGGGTTCCGACCGTGCGCTGATTTTGCCGTAGTGGTCCTCGATGATCTTCTTGCAGATGGAAAGCCCGAGGCCCGTGCCCTGCGCCTTGCCAAAGGTGGCGAACGCCTCGAACAGGCGCGGCGCGATCTCCGGGGCGATGCCAGGGCCGGAGTCTTCGATTTCGGTCACGACTTCCTTTTCCTCCTGCCTGAAACGGAACTTCACCTTGCCGCCTTTGGGCATGATGTCGCACGCGTTGTGCACGATGTTGTAAAAGACGTGCGTCAGCCGCTTGGGATCGACCAGGAGCGCGACGGACGGAGGCTGGTTCTCCAACTCGATGGTAACCGATTTCGCGCTGACCTCGGACTGCATCTCTTCGAGGATCTGTTTGATGAAATCGGCGTAGTCGGTCCGGGCGAGAACGACCGTCGAGGCCGAGCCCCGCGTGAATTCGAGCAGCTCGTTGATCATGTTGCTGAGCCGGTCGATCTGCTTGCGGATGCGGTTTTTTCCGGCCACGCGCATCTCGGGTGTGGCGGTGTCCATCGCCGCCATCTCGGCGGAGATACCGATGATATTGAGCGGATTCTTGAAATCGTGGACGATGGAGCGCGCGAAGCGGCCGACGAGCGTGAGCCGCTCGGCCTGCAACACCTCCTGCGTGTAACGATGATTGAACTCCCGCATGCGCAGACTGAACTCCCGCACCAGACTGACAGCCAGACCGGGCGAACGGGCCAGGACTTTCAGCAGATCTTCACGATCGATGAAATAAACCTTGGTGTCTATTTCCGCCGTGGCCGAGGCCGAGCGCGGCTGGTTGTCGAGCACCGCCATCTCCCCGAAAAAATCCCCGGGACCCAAAGTGGAGAGGACGCGCCGCTGGTCCTGACTGATCAGCGACGTGATCTGCACTCTGCCTTCCACAACGATGTAGAGGCCGTCCCCCGGATCGCCTTCCTGGAAAATGGTGCGGCCGGCTTTGAAGGCTTTGAGTTGTGCCGTTTGCTCCAGGGCCTGCAACTCCGCAGCGAGCATTCCGCTGAACAGTCTGCTGGTTTTCAGAACGACCATGCGCGCCGATTGTAGTGAAAAGCGGTTCTGCGTAAAGGAAAGAGATAAAGCGGTCGTGGTACCGGCTGGGGGGGCGAGGCGATTGACGAGCCGGCTTGCGGGGACCCTCGCCCCACCGAAAATGCAAACTACGGCAAGCCGTCCACTAACATCGCGCTTTGGCACATTCCCCACGCGCTGACGGTCAGCCAAACAGGAAATGCGGCGGCGCTAGAGCGCCAACAGCAGCTTCTTGATCTCGTTCAATCGAGCCTTCGGCTCCGTCTTCGTCAGGCGTGGAAATTTTCCGGCCAGCGTGATGTAGTCGTTGTTGCGCGTCAGCATCAACTTGTCCTCTTTGGCCTCGAGGTCGGAGATTCCGCGGTCGCCTGCCAGAACTTTCAGTTCCGCCACCTGAAGCAGAAGCTCCATCGCCCGTGGCGGCGGACCGAAACGATCTTTCAATTCGGCGCGCAATGTTTCCAGGCCCCGTTTATCCGTCGCCTGGGCGAGCTTGCGATAGATGTCGATGCGCTGGCGCGAGTCGGAAATGTATCGAAGCGGGATGTAAGCGCTGGCTCTATTCCTGGTTCGTGGTCCGTGGTCCGTGGCATCGCCCCCTGACGACTGACCACTGACCACCGATGACCGATCACTGGCAACCGACGACTCTTCCTGTGGGCTGAGAGCGAGAAAGTCCAGTCGCACGTGCACTTCCACGCGCGGTTTCACTTTCTCCCCTTTCAGCGCGCTGACGCTCTGCTTGAGCAACTGGCAGTATAGTTCGAAGCCGACCGCGGTGATATGTCCGCTTTGCTCCGAACCGAGAAGGTTGCCTGCCCCGCGAATCTCAAGGTCGCGCATGGCGATCTTGAAGCCGCTGCCAAGCGTCGAGTATTGCTTGATGGCACTGATGCGTTTGCGCGCGTCGCTCAACAATCCGGCGTGGCGCGGCAAAAGCAGATACGCGTATGCCTGGTGTTTGTACCGCCCGACCCGCCCGCGCAACTGGTAAAGATCGCTCAGGCCAAAGCGGTCCGCGCGGTCGATAATGATCGTGTTCGCGTTCGGGATATCCAGCCCGCTCTCGATGATGGTTGTTGACAACAGCACGTCGGCTTCCCCGTTGACGAACCGCGTCATGACCTCTTCGAGATCGTCGGCGTGCATCTGGCCGTGGCCGACGACGATGCGCGCGTCCGGCACCAGGGTCTTGAGCTTCTGCGCAATCACATCGATGGTCATGATGCGATTGTGCAGGAAGAAGACCTGTCCGCCGCGGTTCAACTCGCGTTGAATGGCGTCGCGGATTGTTCGCTCGTCGTACTGCGTGACAATGGTTTCCACCGGCAGGCGGTCCTGCGGCGGCGTTTCAATCGTGCTCATGTCGCGCGCGCCGGTCAGGGCCAGATAGAGCGTGCGCGGAATCGGCGTGGCGCTCAGGGTCAGCACATCCACGAGCTTTCTGAGCAGTTTGAATTTCTCCTTCTGCATCACGCCGAAGCGCTGTTCCTCGTCGATCACCACCAGGCCCAGGTCCTTGAACGCGACGTCCTCCTGCACCAGCCGATGCGTGCCGATGACGATGTCCACCGCGCCGGCGGCGAGGTCTTTGATGACGCGGTCCTGCTGCCGCCGCGTGCGAAAGCGCGACAACAGTTCGATGCGCACCGGGTAATCGGCCATGCGCTCGCGAAAGGTATTGAAATGTTGCTGGGCGAGCACGGTGGTGGGAACGAGCACCGCCACTTGCTTGCCGCCCATCACCGCCTTGAACGCGGCGCGAATGGCCACTTCCGTCTTGCCAAAGCCGACATCGCCACAGATCAACCGATCCATCGGCTTCGCCTTCTCCAGGTCGGACTTCGTGTCGGCGATCGCTTTGAGTTGATCGACCGTTTCCTCGTAGATGAATGAGCCTTCGAACTCACGCTGCCATGGCGCATCGGGGCTGAACACGTGACCCGGTTGCGACTCGCGCGCAGCCTGAATGGAGAGCAACTCGCCCGCGAGATCGCGCACCGCCTTCTCCGCCTGCGCCTTGACCCTGGCCCAGCGTGTGCCGCCAAGCGTGTTGAGGGGCGGACGCGCCTTGCCGGCGCCGACGTACTTGCTCACGAGGTGGGCCTCGGTCACGGGCACGTACAGCTTCGGCGGCGGCTGGTCCGGGTCGCTCGCCGCGTATTCAATCACGAGGCATTCCTGGCCGACGTTCGAGTCCCGGGTCCCGGCTCCGGCGTCTCGGGCACCGAGCGGCAATATTTTCAGCCCAACATACCGCCCGATGCCGTGTTGAATGTGAACGACATAGTCGCCCTCTTCGAGTTCCGCGAAATTGATATCGAGCGCCGAGCGAGCGGCGGTGGCGTGCGGCGACTTGAGCCGGCGGGGGCGCTGCACTTTGTAACGCCCGAAGATTTCCGCGTCGGTAACAACGACCGCTTTGGCCTCGTCACAAAGGAAGCCGCGGGCAAGCGAGCCGACCTGACAGGCGATCGCTTGTGTTTCCCCCGCCGCCAGGCCGTATTCCTTCCAGATCTCGGTGAAACGTTGCCTTTCGCCGTCGTTGTTGCAGAACACATGGACCGCATAGCCCTGGCGCAGCCAGCGATGCAGTTGCGCAAAGAATTCCCGTCGCTGGGCTTCGGCAATCTGAGGTTCAGGGGCGCGTTCGCCCAGTGGACGATAAGTGTCCAGCGTGGTGATGGACAGGAGAGAACGCCCCGAACTTTGTGCGCGCATTGCGCCCTCGAACCTCAGGATGGCCCCCTCACCCGGTCCCGCGACTGCGGGACCACCCTCCTCTCCCCCACTGGGGGAGATGGGATCGCGTCTGCCCGTGGATCCCTCGTCGAAATCTTTGGACACCCCGTCTGCGGCGGGGACGGGCGAGGGCAACTCCGGCACGGCTTCGCAAAGTTCGACCACCGTCATGCCGGACGCGATCATCCGTTCCAGGAGATCCTCCCACGCGATGTAAAATCGATCATCCACCGGGACCTGCCGGGCATATTGGCCGGCGTGCTCATCGAGCGCTCCCGGTTCGCAGAGCAGGAAGATCGTCCCGGATGGCAGATAATCGAGCAACGTGCCCAACACTGAGAATCGCTCCCCTGCCCGCTTCAAAAGACCCAACTCGCCCGCCGGCGGCAGCGTGACGGAGGTTATTTCCTCACGCGAGATCTGAGTGAGCGGATCGAAGCAACGCAACGACTCCAACTCATCGCCGAAGAACTCCAGCCGCACCGGCCATGGGCTGGTTGGTGGATAGACGTCGAGAATACCGCCGCGCAGGGCGATTTCACCTTTTTGCGTCACCTGCGCTTCCGGCTCGTAACCCTGCTCTTCAAGCCATTCGACGAGGTCGAGCGGGTCGAGGCGCGCGCCGCGTTCCAACGAACGCGTGCGTCGCGACAGCTCGCGCGGCGGGAAGGTTCGCTGCAACAAAGCGAGCACGTTTGCGACGATGATGGGAGCGCCCGTTCCAGTGCGCGATGCGGGATTCGTGAGCGCCGTCAGTGTCTCCAATCGTTCGCTGATGACATCGGCATGCGGCAGCCTGGTCTCGTGCGGCAGCATCTCCCAGGCGGGATAGAAGAGAGGTTGAGGGTAGAAGGTTGAGCGTTGAGAGTTGGAGCGCGGTTGATCGTCATTGCCGATTGGCCCGCCGTTGGCAACGAAGAGCCACGTTGCAATGTCCTGATGGAAACTTTCCTGGGTCTTGAGTCCTCC
>Ga0209382_10011689_pt1 | contig 10890 bp, 13 predicted proteins | sample SoiMetdeltSBSDD5_FD_187599 | JGI IMG/M metagenome (GOLD analysis project Ga0209382, IMG submission 187599) | Bulk soil microbial communities from a Populus tree surrounding site in Tennessee, USA - Soil MetaG P. deltoides SBSDD5 (SPAdes) (version 2) | ecosystem: Environmental > Terrestrial >...
TTAGCCTTACATAATGCGAACGGTCGATTGGGTCAACGGGGCAGTTGAGATCATCGATCAGACGGTCCTGCCCGCCCAGGAACGGCGGCTGCGGCTGTCCTCTGTCGACGAAGTGGTCGACGCGATCGCTCGGCTGGCCGTGCGCGGCGCCCCCGCGATCGGGGTGGCCGGTGCGCTCGGCGTGGCCCTGGCGGCCCGCTCGCTGGTCGACGCGGACGCGCTCGCGGACGCCGTGCACCGGTTGGAGACCGCGCGCCCGACGGCGGTGAACCTGGCCCGCGGAGTTCGGCTGGCCGCGGCGGCCATCCCCGAAGGCCCCGAGGCCGTGCTCGCGGCGGCACTGGCGCTGCGCGACGCCGAGATCGCCTCGGCGGAGGGGATGGCCCGGCTCGGGGCCGACCTGATTACTGAGCTGTGCGGCGAGCGGCCGCGACTGCTCACCCACTGCAACACCGGTGGTCTGGCCACCGTCACCGGCGGCACGGCGCTCGGGGTGGTTGCCGAGTTGCACCGGCGCGGAAGGCTGGGCGGCGTCATTGCCAGCGAGACCCGGCCGCTGCTGCAGGGCGCCCGGTTGACCGCGTGGGAGCTGGGCCGGCTTGGCATCCCCTACCGGGTGGCGGTCGACGGAGCGGGTCCATTCCTGATGGCCCGCGGCGAGGTCGATGCGGTGATCGTGGGCGCCGATCGGGTCTGCGCCAACGGCGACGTCGTGAACAAGATCGGCACGTACGCGCATGCACTGGGAGCCCAGGCGGCCGGCATTCCGTTCGTCGTCGTGGCGCCCGAGTCCACAGTGGACGAGCAGACGGCGAGCGGAGCGGCCGTACCCATCGAGGACCGGGCGGCGGATGAGGTCCTCGCCTGGCGGGGCGTGCCCATCGCGCCCGAGGACGCCGACGCGGTGAACCCGGCGTTCGACGTGACGCCGAACGCCCTGGTCACGGCGTTGGTGACGGACCGCGAGGTCAGACGGGCAGCACCGCGGTGACGGTATGGCGGTCGGCGGAGATGTTGGTGATCCAGCCTCCCCGGTCGCCCAGGTCCAGCAGACCCTCGACGGTGACTGCCATGTGGGTCGGCGCGCCCCAGCCCTTGGGCCAGCTCGTGCGGGCGACGTGGGACGGTGCCGCCCAGGCACGGACGGCCGCGATGGGATCATCGGCCTCCAGTGCCGAGCCGGCCGTGTCCAGTTCGGTCAGGACGGCCTCCAACGCCTCCTGCACCGGGGCGGCGTTCCCACCGCACATCGCCGCGATCAGGTCGGGCGAGCTGGCGGCGACGCGGGTGCCGTCGCGGAACGATCCGGCCGCGAGGGTGGCCGCGAGCGGGTCGGCGATGGCCTTCGCGAGGGCCGCGGCGAGCAGATGCGGCACGTGCGACACGGCCGCCACCGCGCGATCGTGATCGGCGGAGGTCGTCGGCACCACCCGGACGCTCAGGCCGGTGAGCAGGTTGGCGATGGTCAACCAGTCCGAGAGGTTGGTCTCCTCGTCGAGGCACAACGCCCACGCGCAGCTGTTGAACAGGGCCGCGTCGGCGGACGCGAAGCCGGCGATCTCGCGGCCGGCCATCGGATGCCCGCCGACGTAGCTGGCCAGCCGCTGCCCGCCACCGCGCAGGTGACGCGCGACGAGGCGGCGCACGGGCACCTTCACCGACACCACATCCGTGACCAGGCCCGTATAGCCGGCACCGGAGATCTCGTCGAGCACACTCCCGACGGCCAGGAGCGGCGTCGCTATCACCGCCAGGTCGGCCGCGCTCACGGCGTCCGGAATGGACGGAGCGACCAGCCAGCGCGACTCCTTGGGCGCCAGCGCGGCTCCCGTGCGCGCCATGGCCCGCGTCGACGGGTCGGTGTCGTAGCCCGCCAACCAATGACCGGCGCTGGCCAGGGCGCGCAGCAGCGATCCGCCGATGAGCCCCATGCCGATCACCGCGACGTTCACGCGGATCACACTATTGGGTTGCGCCTCGTTTGGGTTGCGCCTCGTAACCTCGGCCGAGGGCCAGCGCCCGGTAACCGCGCCGGTGTGTCACGTGCGCGTGTCACCCGTTCGAGTTCTCGCCTAGAGCGGATCGATGGGTTACGGTCGGCTCCATGTGCATTGTCCGATACATTACCTTTAGAGGGTATAAGGCCGTTCTTGCTGAGGTGTGATAGGCGCCGCCGCGGTCCTTACCCCTGTGCACGCCGGCCTCGGCGGCGGCCGTGAGACCCACCCCCAGCACCACGGCGACATTCAACGGCACCGTCCGTGCCATCGCCTACTCCGGCACGACCGCGTACATCGGTGGCGACTTCTCCGCCGCCTATTGGAACGGCGGGACGTACTCGCGGACCCGGCTCGCCGCGATCAACGTGACCACTGGAGCACTCCTGTCCTGGAGCCCCAAGGCCGACAAGGCCGTTCGCGCCATCGCGGTCAGCGGGAGCACTGTCTACATTGGTGGCGACTTCGGCGTCGTCTCTGGCGTGACCCGCCGGCGCGTGGCTGGCCTCGCCGCCGCGACCGGCGCGTTGCGGGCCGCGCCGAACGCGGCCATCTACGGACAGGTGTACTCGCTCGCCGTCGGCAATGGCCGGCTCTACCTCGGCGGCCGGATCGCCGCGATCGGCAGCCAGGCGCGCAGCAACCTCGCCGCGCTGGCGCAGAACAGCGGCGCGCTGGACGGCACCTGGAAGCCACGGGCCGAGGACCGCGTCGAGGCGGTCGTCTTCACCTCCGGTCGGGTCTACGTCGGTGGCATCTTCAGCAACGTCAGTGGTGTGGCCAGGGCGGCCGGGGATACCGGCTGGACCTGACCGGCACGCCGATCTGGACGGCAATAATGGACGGCGATGCCCAGGCGGTGGCGGTGCTCGGCGACACGGTCTACTGGGGCGGGCACTTCGACAAGCAGTGCGCCACGGCGCGCACCGGCGCGAACGGCGTGTGCCTTGACGGTGGCTGGACGCGGATCAAACTGACCGCCACCACGGTGTCCGGTTGGGTCAGTTCGTGGGCCCCGCAGGCCAACGGCGTGCACGGCGTCTTCGGCATGGCGGCGAGCGCCACCCACTCCCGGGTCGCCGTGGGCGGTGAGTTCACGACGATCGGCGGCATCCAGCAACGCCGCTTCGCTCAGTTCGCCATGTGAGGCCGCAGTTGCGCGAAGCTTGCAAGCGCATCAGACATGACTTCGCGAGGCTTGCGAGCGAGACAACGTGATTTCCTCCGGCGTGTCGCGGGTGCCCCGTCGGCGAGTCCTGACGGCGGGGTACCCGCGACGCCTAGGCTTTTCTTGTGGAGAGCGGGTTGTCGTCGCGAGCCCCCTCGGGCCTGTTTCCCGCCGGATCGAGCCGCCCGACCTACCGGGAGTCCCATCCGGTCCGGGTCGGCGCGGTTCTGGCCGGGGCCGGGGTGACGGCCGGATGGCTGCTGCTCTTCGGTCTGCTCGCCTCCTCCGCCCGGAGCTATGTCTGGCTGACCCTGTTGGCGACGGCGATCGCGTGGCTGGTGGCCTTCGCGTTGCTGCGGGCCGGCGACCGTGGCGTGGCGACGGGGGTCGGCCTGTCGAGCGGGTTCGGGTTCGCGGTGGCGATGGTCGTCGTGGTCGCCCGGTGGGCCACGACCGGCTGGCCGCTCTGGTAGGAGATCACGCAGAGTCAGCCTCGCACGAACGCAGCCGGGCCACTTCCGGTCAAGACTCGCGCTTCGTGGCCGGTCTTGCGCGGAAAGTCATCGCTATTGACTGCGGAGCGTGAACGCGGCACCCTCGGCCCCATGGTTGTCAAGCTGCAGCGCCTCGACGCGGACCGGCGCCGTCGGCGGCTGCAGCTGCTTGCCGAGCTCGCCGGTGCCCGGGCGGTGCGGGAACGGGTGTCGCCGAGCCGGGTCCGGGAAAACCGGATACGTGGCCTGATAGCGCAGCGGCGGCGACTGGCCGACTGAGCGATAGCCTACAAAGGACGTCGGCGGTCGCCCGCCTCATGATCCTTCGTTGTGATGGTGGGCGCCAACCAGGGGATGTCCGGGGGGACCGTGTCGTACTTCGCAGCGGCTGTGGTGCGGGGAGCCAATGGATGGTCGACCGCCGAGATCACACTCAACGGCGCGTCCGATGTGGAGGATGTCGCTGATCGTCTCCGCGACGTCGAGCCCGACGCTGAGATCTCGTTGCTCTTCGTGGAGTCCGACGACTCCTACCTCGTGATCCTGCGCCTCGACGAGGGCGAGGATCTGCGGGTGTTCGGCTCCGACGCCGCGTTCGCCGAGGAGTCGCGGCTGGGCGCCCTGCTGCTCGGCGAGATCGAGGAGGCAGTGCCCGACCTGGACGCCGAGACCGCGGCCGCCGAGGCCGAGGAGGGTGACGAGGAGTCGTCTCCCCCCGACTCGGACCCGGTCGGCGACGCCGATCTCCTCACCGATCTGGGTGTGCCCTCTTCCCGCCTGCTCGCCATCTGCGCCCACGAGGGCCTGCTGCCCAGCGACATGACCGCCGAGGTGTGCCAGGCGATCGGGTGTGGTGACGAGATCGAGGAACTGCGGGAAGCCTGATGGGGCTGAGCCGGCGCGAGCGCCACGAGGCGTGGATGCGTCGGGCTCTCGAGGTGGCGTCCGCCTCCGGCGCCGACATTCCGGTCGGGGCGGTCGTGCTGGGCCCGGACCACACCGAACTCGCGGTCGCCCACAACGAACGGGAGCTCACCGGCGATCCCACCGCCCACGCCGAGATCCTCGCCCTCCGCCGGGCCGGGGCCCGGCTGGGCACATGGCGACTGCAGGGCTGCACCCTTGTGGTCACCGTCGAGCCGTGCACGATGTGTGCCGGCGCCCTGGTGCTCGCCCGGGTCGCGGCCCTCGTCTTCGGCGCCTGGGAGCCCAAGACCGGCGCCGTCGGCTCGCTGTGGGACGTGGTCCGCGACTCGCGCCTGAACCACCAGCCCGAGGTCTACGCGGGTGTGCTCGAGCCCGAATGCGCGGCGCTGCTGCGCTCGTTTCCGTTCTGACGCTGGACGCAATCCCGCCTTCTCCGGCGGCCGTCGGGCCCGGCTGATAGTTTTGGTGCTTCGACGGCTCAAGAACACGGACAGCACGTTACGCACGAACGTGAGGCGGTGTTCTTTCATGAAGGCCAGCCAACTCGCGCTCGCGGCCCTGCGCGCCGTCGCCGGGCCGGACGCGGCTCACTTCTCGGGCGCCGGGCAATCACGCGAGATGCCGTCCCTGGCCGGCGCCACGGGATGGCTCAATTCGCCGCCCCTGACGGAGGCCGACCTGCGCGGCAACGTGGTGCTGGTCCAGTTCTGGACCTACACCTGCATCAACTGGCTCCGCACACTTCCCTACGTGCGGGCATGGGCGGAGAAGTACCGGGGCTCCGGCCTCGTCGTGGTGGGCGTGCACACGCCCGAGTTCTCGTTCGAGCGGGACGCGGACAACGTCGAGCGGGCCGTTCGGGACATGCAGATCACCTACCCGGTCGCGATTGACAGCGACTACGCGATCTGGGACGCGTTCGGGAACAACTACTGGCCGGCGCTCTACTTCGCCGACGCCGACGGCCGCCTCCGGCATCAGCACTTCGGCGAGGGCGAGTACGCCCGTTCCGAGATGACCATCCAACAACTGCTCAGCGATGCGGGCGCGAACGGCTTCGACCCCCACCTGGTGGCGGTCGAGGCCGACGGTCCGGAGGCCGGCGCGGACTGGGCCTCGTTGTGGTCGCCGGAGAATTACCTCGGCCAGCTGCGTACCGAGAACTTCGCCTCGCCCGAGCCTCCGGTGCTGGACCGCCCCTGGCGCTACACGGCGCCCGACTCCCTGGCGCTCAACCAGTGGGCGCCGTCCGGCAACTGGACCATGGGACGGGAAGCGGTCGTCCTGAATGAACCCAACGGACGAATCGCGTGCTCGTTCCACGCCCGCGACCTTCACCTCGTCATGGGACCAGCCGGGCAGGTAGATCACCCGCGATTCCGCGTACTCGTTGACGGGCAACCTCCCGGGCCGGCGCACGGCGTTGACACCGACGACGACGGCTTCGGCACGGTCGATGAGCAACGCCTGTATCAACTGATCCGGCAGCCACAGTCCATAACCGATCGACGGTTCGACATCGAGTTCCTTGACCACGGTGTCGCGGCCTACGCGTTCACGTTCGGCTGAGTTGTCATGGATGGCGTCACCGTGGCGGTCGTCACCAGCCGCACCGAGGCGGAACTGATCGTCGGCCTGCTGCGAAGCCACGGCCTGCGGGCAGCCTACACGGCCGACGATGCCGGGGGGCAGCATCCGCAACTGCAGATGGAGGGCGTCCACGTGATCGTGGATCCGGCCGACGAAGCGGTGGCCCGACAACTCATCTCCGCCGCCGAATGACCGACCCGGTGTCAGCCGGCTAACCCGTCGACGCGTGCCATCTCGTCGTCGCTGAGCTCGAGACCGAACACGTCCAAGTTGGACTCGATGCGCTCGGGCGTGGACGACTTCGGGATGACCACGACCCGGTGCTGGACGTGCCAACGGACGATCACCTGTGCCGGCGTCACGCCATGGGCCTTGGCGATGTCCGTCAGTACGGGATCGCGAAGGTTGGCCCGCTTGAACGGGCTGTAGCCCTCGACGACGACGCCGCGCTCCCGGCCCTGTGCGAGCAGCTCGGGTTCGTAGAGCGGGGGGCTCCACGGAATCTGGTTGACCTCCGGAGCCTCGCCCGTCGCGGAGATCAGTTCGTCGATCTGCCCGGTGCCGTAGTTGCTCACGCCGACGGCCCGGGCGAGCCCGTCGTTGCGGGCGGCCAGGAGATCAAGCCACGCCCGCTGGCCGGACCGTCCGCCCGGCGGCCAGTGGATCAACCAGAGGTCGACATACTCGGAGCCCAACGCGCGCAGGCTCGCGCTGAGCGTCTCGCGCGCCCGGCCGGCTCGCTCGGGAGGCAGCTTGGTGGTGACGAAGACGTCCTCGCGCGGCAGACCGCTGTCCCGGATCGCCCGGCCGACCTCGGCCTCGTTGCCGTACATCGTCGCCGTATCGAGGTGCCGATAGCCGGCCGCGAGCGCGTACCGCATCGCCTCGTAGCCGCGTCGTCCCGTCAGCTGCCAGGTACCGAGTCCCACCAGCGGGATGTCGGCGCCGCCGCGCAGCCTGATGCTCTGCCCGTTCTTGGTCATGGGTGTGATTCTTCCCCCCGCGGTTGGGCTACACCTATCGGTCTTCGCTTCGCGACTGCGGGGCTCGCTGGCGTTCGCTCCTCGCGCTCGCTCACCCGGTGCGTTCCGGCAGCCGGACGGTGACGGTCAACCCGCCGCCGTCGCGGGGTGCCGCGGTCACGGTGCCGCCGTGGGCTCGGGCGACGGCGGCCACGATGGACAGTCCCAGGCCGAACCCGCGATCCGGGCTCGCGCGCTCGCCCGCGAGGCGACGAAACGGCAGGAAGATCGTCTCCAGTTCGTACCTTGGAACGGGCGGGCCGGTGTTGGTGACGACCAGCTCCGCGCCGCCGTCGGCGTGACGGGTCCTTATCGTCAGCCAACCATCGACCCGGTTGTGGCGGATGGCGTTCTCGACGAGGTTGTGCACGAGTCGTTCGAGCAGCACCGGGTCGCCCGTGGTCGGCGCGGGTTCGAGGTCGGTCTGTAGATCGACCCGCGCGTCGGCCGCCACCGCGCCGGAGGTCTCAGCGACGTGGGCCGCGACGTCGGCGAGGTCCACATGGGAGCGTTCGGACACGGCGTTCTCGCTGTCGGCGAGCGTCAGCAGGCCGTCGATGAGCCGCTCGTGACGTTGGTTGATCTCGAGCAGGGACTGGCCGAGCTGGCGAGCGTCGGCCGAGGCGTCGGGCTTCGTGATCGCGAGCTCGATCAGGGCGCGGTTGATGGCGAGCGGTGTGCGTAGCTCGTGCGAGGCGTTGGCCACGAACCGGCGCTGCCCGTCAAACGAGCGGTCGAGCCGTTCGACCATCGTGTCGAAGGTGTCGGCGAGGTTCTTGATCTCGTCGCTCGGGCCGTCGAGGGCGATCCGTTCGTGCAGGCCCTGGCCGGCAATGTCCGCCCGCGCGATGCGGCCGGCGGTGTCGGTGATGCGCTGCAACGGACGCAGCACCCGATCGGAGATCAGCCAGCCGAAGCCGATCGCGACGACGCCGACGATGCCGAGCGCGATCGAGCCCTGGGTGAGCACCGAGTCGAGGGTCTGGGTGCGGAACTCGTTCTGCGCCAGTCGGATCTCGCCCTGTAGGCGCTCGGCCGCGTTGGGGTCGAAGCCGAACGGGACGCGGAACAGCGCGGCCCGGTCGCCGAACGCCACGCCTCGCGCGTCCAGGCTCTGCTTCACGAGCAGGTAGGTCACGCCGAGCAGCACGATGCCGGCGAGGAAGAACAGCCCGCCGTAGAGGGCCGTCAACCGCACCCGGATGGTCCAGTTCCGTGGCAACAGCAGCCTCATAGGAATCGGTACCCCACTCCTGGCACGGTCTCGATCACCTGCGGCTCGCCGAGCTTGCGACGCAGCTTCATCACGGTCACCCGTACAACGTTGGTAAATGGATCGATGTGCTCGTCCCACGCGCGTTCGAGCAGATCCTCGGCCGACACGACGGCCCCGTCGGCCCGCATGAGCTCGGCGAGGACAGCGAACTCCTTGCGGGCCAGGCCAATGTGCCGGCCGTCCCGGAGGACCTCCCGCCGGGCCGGGTCGAGCCGGACCCCACCCCGCTCCAGCACCGGCGGCGTCGCCGGCCGGGCCCGCCGGGCCAGCGCGTGCACCCGGGCCGACAGCTCGACGAAGGCGAACGGCTTGGTGAGGTAGTCGTCGGCTCCGAGTCCCAGGCCCGCCACCCGGTCGCGGACGGCAGCCGCCGCGGTCAGCATGAGGATTCGGGTCTCGGAGCCCGAGTCGACCAGGGCCCGGCACACGTCGTCGCCGTGGACCACCGGTAGGTCACGGTCGAGCACGACCACGTCGTACTCGTTGACGCCCAGCCGTTCCAGGGCGGCGTCGCCGTCGTAGACGGTGTCGACCGCGAACGCCTCCCGCCGCAGCCACTCGGCGACGGCGTCGGCGAGGAGCCGCTCGTCCTCCACGACCAGGATCCGCACGGCCACCTCCTCCGATCCGGGGCAGAACCAAGATCTACCTGATCGCGCCTAACGCCGGCGTAACCGGGCCAGGTTACGCCGGGTTTATTCGCTCAGGCGTGTAATGGCTCCGCACGCCGTGATCCACGGCGCTGCACGAAGCTGGGAGAAGGAGGACACCGTGCGCCCATCCAGAATGGCGACACTGGTGCTCACGGTGGGTGCCGCGCTCGCGGTGCTCGGCGCCGCCGGCTGCGCGAGGGCCGACGCGAACGACAACATCGCGACCGCGAACGGCGCCCGAGCCAAGCCGAGCCCGAGCGCGTCGGCCTCCGGCGACCGGGGCGAGCAGCTGCGCGCGTTCGCCCAGTGCATGCGTGATCACGGCGTGGACGTGCCCGACCCCGAGCAGGGGCGCATCTTCGTGCCGCGCGGCGGCGCCGGCGGGACGGGCGGAGGCGGCGCTGAGGGACTCAACCCCAACGACCCGGCCTTCCAGTCCGCCTTGACCGCCTGCCGCGACAAGCTGCCCAACGGCGGCGAGCCGCCCAAGCTGAACGCCGAGCAGATCGAGCAGTTCCGTCAGTTCGCGCAGTGCATGCGTGACCACGGCGTCAACGTGCCCGACCCGAACGCCGACGGCACGCTGCAGTTCGGCCCCGGGCGCGGCCTCGGCCAGATCGACCGCAACGACGCAGGCGTCCAGGCCGCCTTCACGGCCTGCCGCGACAAGCTCTCCGACTTCCGGGTGGGCATCGGCGGCGGCCCCGGTGGCCCGGGCGCTCCAGGAGGAACCACGTGACAAACGACAACCCAACCGGCGAGCCGAACCATCGCCGCCGGCGGCCCCGCACGCGCGTGGTCGTCGGCGCCGGAGTCGCGGTGCTGGCCGCCGCGGCCACGACCGCGGCCGCGCTCGGTCTTGGCCCGACCGACGATCAGCCCTCGGCCAACGTCGGCCTACCGCCGGCGACCGGCACCGTGACGCGCACCACCCTCACCGTGACCGAGAAGGTCAGCGGCACCTTGGGCTACGGCGTGGAGTCGACCGTCTCGGCCCGCAGCGGCCTGGGTGGCGGAGGTGGCCCGGGCGGCGGCTCCAGCTCGGGGACGCTCACCTGGCTGCCGGCTGCGGGCGCCAGCGTGGAGCGCGGCAAGCCGGTGTTCCGGGTGAACGAGGAGTCGGTGGTGCTGATCTACGGCAGCGTGCCCGTCTACCGCGTGCTGCGCTCGGGCCTGTCCGGGCCCGACGTCAAGCAGTTAGAGCAGAACCTCTCGGCGCTGGGCTACAAGGGCTTCACGGTGGACGACGAGTTCACGTCGGCGACGGCCAGCGCCGTGCGGGACTGGCAGTCCGATCTCGGTCGCGACGAGACCGGTACGGTCGACGCCGACGAGGTCGTGGTGGCGCCCGGACCGATCCGGGTCTCGGGCCTGAAGGCCGGCGTGGGCGATGCCGCGAGCGGACCGGTGCTCACATACACCGGGACGACCCGCGTGGTCGACGTCGCCCTCGACGTCTCTTTGCAGCACCTCGTCAAGAAGGGCGTGGCGGCGACCATCACGCTGCCTGACAACTCCACGGTCGACGGCACAGTGGACAGTGTGGGCACCGTGGCGACCACGTCCGGCGGTACGGGCGGTGGAGGGGGCGGTAGCAGCACGACGGTCGCCGTGGTCGTCGCCGTGCCCGACCAGAAGGCGCTCGGCACCTTGGACGCGGCGCCGGTCACCGTGACGCTGCTCGCCAACCGGCGGGAGAACGTGCTGACGGTGCCGGTGGCGGCCCTGGTCGCGCTCGCGGAAGGCGGTTACGGGGTGCAGGT
>Ga0209382_10011690_pt1 | contig 10890 bp, 10 predicted proteins | sample SoiMetdeltSBSDD5_FD_187599 | JGI IMG/M metagenome (GOLD analysis project Ga0209382, IMG submission 187599) | Bulk soil microbial communities from a Populus tree surrounding site in Tennessee, USA - Soil MetaG P. deltoides SBSDD5 (SPAdes) (version 2) | ecosystem: Environmental > Terrestrial >...
CGCACGGGTTACGGCGAAAGCGGGCGACTCGCCTCAACGCGGAAAAAGCGCGTTGGCGAGGCTGCATCAGCGAAGGAGCGCGTGGTTGTGGTGCCGGGGTCCGGGGGGATGGTGCCAAGGCCCGAATCAGTCCAGCTGGAATCAAGGGTCAGCGTGGTTCGCTCATGCACTTCGTAGAGGCGCGTCGGACGACTCGTGAACGTGAGGGTGTTGGCCGTGCCGCCGGAGTTCGCAATGAAGTCAGTGATGCGCAGGTTGCTGGATGGGTCCGTTGGGTCGGTGTCGGCAAGGTATTCCTGAGAATTCGGGACACCGTCGTTATCAAAATCGCCGGCGCCGTTCAGGGAAGTGAGGTTGCCCGCATATAGCAGTTCCCAGTTGTCCGGAATGCCATCGCCGTCGGAATCGGGACCAGCGGGGATACTGTCAGTCTGCACGTGGGCGACCGCGTTGCTGAGGCTGATCCAACCGACGTTCGCGCCGTAAACATATCCGCTCAAGCGGCCAGTAAGAAGGTCGACCTTCGGGCCCTCGTAGGCCGCACCCGTAGCATCGCGATTCGTGAAGTTCAGCCAGCCGATGTTCGCGCCGTAAGCGAACCCGCGCAAGTTGCCCGTGCCGTCGTGGTTCACTCCGAAATCGGTCGCCGAATTGTTTGCGTAACGAACGCCGTTGGCGGGAGTGCCATCGCCAAGGTGAATCCAGCCCACGTTCGCGGCGTAAATGTAGCCGGAGCAGACGAATTCGCTGATGACCGCACCGTTCGCTCCGTCGCCACGCCAGTCCATCCAGCCGATGTTCGCGCCATAAGCAAAGCGGTTGGCGGAATTGATGGAGGTGGCTCCCTGTCCGCTGAATGCGACGATTATCGAAACGACGAAGGCCGCGGTCAGCATGTTCAATGAACGTGTCACATTTCGCATTTGGCGAGTGATCTCAATAAACCATATTTTGCCGCACAAACCAAGCCGAAATGAAGCGATTAGAGACTCCTTACGTTCGTCTGCTACAGGAGTCGGTCGCCGTCTGTAGCAGACGACGTAAGGAGTTTCTAACCAAAACCCTTGAGTTGAACTACGGGCGACAGAAGGATAACACTGGAGCATGTTTCCACGCATCCTGGCATTCCTGCTCCTGTCGTGCTCAGCATTCGCGAGCGAATCGGAGACGATCGCTTCGCTGCTCGCGCGGAGCATCATTGATTCGAACCTGCCGCTGGCGGAAATCCAGGCCTACACGGAAAGCCGCGTGCCGGTGATGCCGGAGGTGAGCAGCGTCGTGGAGTGGCAGAAAGCCGCGCGCAAAATGCGACAGGAGACGCTCGACAAGGTGGTGTTCCGCGGCGAAGCGGCAAACTGGCGCAAGCAGAAGACGCGTGTGGAGTGGTTCGAGACGATTCCGGGCGGACCCGGGTATCACATTCGCAAACTGCGCTACGAGGCGGTGCCGGGAATGTGGATTCCAGCAGTGCTTTACGTGCCGGACAAATTGACGGGCAAAGTGCCTGTGTCGCTCGCGGTGAACGGGCACGAGGGCGTGGGGAAATCGGTCGCTTACAAGCAGGTGCGGTGCATCAACATGGTCAAGCGCGGAATGATCGTGCTGAACCCGGAGTGGATCGGGATGGGACAATTGCGCGGGAGCAATTACGGCCATTATCGGATGAACCAACTGGACTTGTGCGGCACGAGCGGGCTCGCGCCGTTTTACCTGGCGATGTCGCGCGGACTCGACGTGTTGCTCACACACAAGAACGCCGATCCCGCCCGCGTGATTGTATCAGGCCTGTCGGGCGGCGGATGGCAAACGATTTTCATCAGTTCGCTGGACGAGCGGGTCACGTTGGCAAACCCGGTGGCGGGTTATTCGAGTTTTCGGACGCGCGCACGGCATGTGTCGGACCTTGGCGATTCCGAACAAACGCCAAACGACCTCGCGACGGTCACGGATTACGCGCATCTGACCGCGATGCGCGCGCCGCGGCCAACGCTTCTGACGTTTAACGCGACGGACAACTGTTGCTTCGCGTCGCCACACGCGATGCAGCCGCTGGTCGATGCCGCCGCGCCGATCTTCAAATTGTACGGGCGCGAGGAGGCGTTGCGCACACACGTGAATTACGTGCCGGGCGATCACAATTACGGACAGGACAACCGCGAAGCGTTCTACCGGATGCTGGGCGATTTCATGGCCGAGCCGGAGGAAAGCTTCTCTGCGCTGGAGGTTCCGTCAGAAGCGGAGGTCAAAACGTACGAGCAACTTACGGTCCCGCTGCCGGAGGACAACGCAAACTTCAATAGCATCGCACGCGAACTGGCGCGCGATTTGCCGCACGACGCAAAGGTACCGACGAGCGACCGGGCGCTGGAACGATGGCGGGAACGGAAGCGCGCGCAGTTGCGAGAGATTGTCCGGGCGAAGCATTCGCGCGCCACGGCTGAGCGAACGGAACGCGCGAAAGAGGGCAAAATTGAGGTGAGTTTCTGGCGCGTGCGGGTTGATGACCAATGGACGTTGCCGGCAGTGGAGTTCACACCGGCAGACGCGAAGGGCACGACGATTCTGGTCGCGGACGCTGGACGACAGAAGGTCGGGCCGGAGGTCGAAGCGTTGCTCAAGACCGGGCAGCGGGTGATTGCCGTCGATCCGTTTTACTTTGGTGAATCGAGAATTCGCACGCACGATTATCTATATGCGTTGCTGCTCGCGGCGGTGGGCGATCGACCGCTGGGCCTGCAAGCGTCCCAACTGACAGCGATCGGTCGCTGGGCGCACGAACGCTACGCGCAATCACCCGTGAAGCTCAAAGCCGTTGGGCCGCGCTCGAGCCTTTTCGCGCTGATCGCCAGGGCGCTGGAACCGGAAGTGATCTCGGGCGTGGAAGCAACGGCAGGAATGAGCAGCCTGAAGGAAGTGATCGAGAACAATGGTTCGGTGGACAAAACGCCGGAACTGTTTTGTTTTGGGCTGCTGGAACATTTTGATATTCCGCAATTGAGGGCGATGTCGGGGGCGGAGTGATCGAAGGCTTGGCTGTGGTAAACGGCTGAAGCCGTTATGGGATTAAGTCACATCGGTTCACCCCGCTGAAGCGGGGTGTTAATGAAAGGGGAACGCGAGTCAGAGAGTTACCTCGTCTGCTGCAAGGCGAACGTTGCGAACGCCTGAGTCAGTGGTTTGGGTTTCGGCCGATCCGGCAAGCCAGCCGCTCGTACTTTCGCGTCCGTCTCATCGATATCGTAAGCCACGCGGCGCAGTTCGATTGAGGACTCGGCAAGATCATAAATGGCATAGGCGGCGAAGGGATTGCCGTCTCGCGGCTCGCCGACGCTGCCTACGTTCACAAAGTACTTTCGACCGGGTTCTGCTTTGAATTTTGAATAGCTGCCGCCCCGCACGGCTGCGTCGCGGATGTATGCGATCGGCAGATGAGTGTGGCCGAAGAAGCAGACGGAAGTGTTCTGGTAGTTGAAGCTGGCAGCAGCGGCGAACTTGTCGAAGACGTAACCCCAGGACTGAGGCGCGTCGAGCGTGGCGTGAACAAGAGAAAAGCCGGCCAGGAGGCGTGTATACTTCAGTTCCCGCAGCCACTGCTTATCGGCGGGTTCCAATCGCTGGCGGGTCCAAAGCGTGGCTGCGCTTGCGCGCGGACTTAATCCGACAAGGGCGTCCCCGGCGCTGCAGTATTCATCGTGATTACCCTTCACGCAGGGCATACCCATGTTGCGGATAATGTCGAGACACTCTGCTGGATTTGCATTGTAGCCGACGATATCGCCCACGCACGCGTAGTGGGAGCATCCTTGTTCCCGGGCGTCGGCGAGGACAGCGGTGAGTGCTTCAAGATTGGCATGAACATCTCCCAGTATGGCGTATTTTGCCTGGGCTTGAGGACTGCGACAATTGGATGTCATCATGAATACATCCACGCTGTTCAGCAGAGGCCGTTTCACAGTATTTTGTGCGGACCGCGAATTTGTTGAAACACACTGCCGGGGCAATACGTGGTATAAATAGATGCAGGATAGAATGTGAAACACAGCGCAGCCGATACGTTGAAAACCCGGCCTACCCTTCTTTCGAAGGTGCGCCGAGGGGACGAAGACGGCTGGAGCCGGTTTTACGAATTCTATGAGGACTTCATCTATTCGGCAGCGAGAGGCGCAGGCCTATCGCACGAAGAAGCCAGGGACGTTCTCCAGGAAACAATGATTACCGTGCAAAATTACGTTGCCGGCTTTGTTGCGGACGAAACGCGCGCACGCTTTCGCACCTGGCTCAAGCGAATCGTCCAGTCACGCATTGCAGACCAATACCGCAGGAAGCGAAGAAATCCTTTGGAACGCGCGGCGGATGCAAACCACGCGGCATCCGATGAGTCCGTCACGTCGAAGACCGATCAAATCCCCAACCTGAACGAAATCGAGCTGGACCGGCTGGTGGACGGCAAACTGGAGCAGGCCATTCTTGACGAAGCGCGCAGATTGGCAAAGGAACGCGTGTCGATGGAGCAATATCAGGCTTACGACCTTTTCGCGGTCCAGCAACTGAGCGCCGCTGATGTAGCCGCTTCGCTGCGCATCAGTGCCGTCACCGTTCGCGTTCGAGCCTTCCGAGTGCGACGCGTCGTCAATCGGGAACTGCGGCGGATTGCTCGAATGCTCCAACAGCCCAGCCCTGCCGGGGAAAAAAGCGGCATTCGATAAACTGCGTGCAGGCCGCTTCTAAAATTCCGCCCCAGCATCACGAGGCAGGATACGACTGCATAAAGGAGATAGGCAGCGGCGGCTATGGATACGTCTACCTGTTAAGCAGCAAGCAGAGCAGTTCGCAGCCGTATGTGGCGGGAAAGTTTGTGCATCGTCACGCTTTTGGTTTTCCGGGCGACCCTGCAGGCGGGGAGGGTTACAAGCGAGCGCTGGAAGGCCTGCAAAACTTTCGCTCGGTGAGCATAGAATCGGAATATCTGCTCCGCATCTTCGAGGTGCGTGAGCGGCACGAAGAAGGGTATTTCTGCTATATGATGGAACTGGCCGATGACATCGAAAGCGGACGCGACGTCAATGCGCACGCTTACAAGCCGCGCACGCTGAAGAATGAATTGGAACGGAGTGGACAGCGACGGCGATTGCCAGCAAAGCAATGCATCGATACTGCGATTGTGCTCGCGCGAGGACTTCAGGTGTTGCACGAAAGTGGTTTCACTCATCGGGATGTCCGGCCCTCGAATATCATCTTTGTGGATGGGGTTCCCAAACTGGCAGACATCGATCTGCTGGCCGGCAACGACGCAGCGCTTGCGAGCTACATCCCGAAGGACTACGCGGCACCGGAGGGATGCCACTCAAACCGCGCCGATATTTTCAGCCTTGGAAAAACCATCTACGAAATGTGCACAGGGCTTTCGGTGAAATCATATCCATGTTTGCCGCCGGATATCCGACATTGGGACGATCATCGGATGATGCTGGACATCAATCGAATCATTGCAAAGTCGTGTGCGAGAGATCTGCGCAAGCGCTATGGCTCAGCGCGCGAGATGTTGAGTGATCTCGAGGGGATTTCGCAGAAGGACAGGTAACGGGTTCGATGTCGCCGCGCGCAACACACATGCCGCTCCTGCGGAGCTTGGAAATGCAAGCGCTGCACGGTCTGCAAACATGTCGTCCCTGCGGGACTGGGGCCGGTCGAATCTTTGAAACGTCACCGGTTGGCGTTTTCGGTGACGATGCGCTGGATGTGGCGCTGCTGCTCGAGGTTCATCGCGTTGAGGGCCTCGGACTTTTGCTGCGGCGTGAGGTTGGCGTCGTTGATGATCTCCTGGCGTTTTGACTCGTTAAGCTTCGTCATTTTGTAGAGCGGCAGGACGGCCTTCGGCGGGGCGCCGTATTGAAGCGCGACCATCTGCGCCTGGCGATAGAGCGGATCTTTGGTGAGCAGGAAAGCCTGGTAACGCTCCGGCGAGAGCGCCTCGCGGATAGCCTCATTGCGCTGGCCATCGAAGCGCTCGCGTTGCTTCTCACTCATCGCCTCCGGCCCGCCGTATTCGAGCTGCATCTGGTGTTCGAGTGGATCAATCGCGCGAAAGATTTTGCGGAACTCATCGGGTGTTGGCTCGAAGCCGCGAAGTTCCTCGCGGAGGCGGGAAGCATTGTGCGAGTAGCGCAGGACGAACTCCTCGACCTGGTCGTCATTCAGGATCTTGCGGAGGTCGGAACGCGTTTGCTCGCGGAGCTTCGCCATCTCGACCTGGTTCATGGGCTGGCCTTCATTGACGCGCGTCCAGAAGTAATTCTGGTGGCGCTCCATGGAGCGCGCGCAAATGTCCTGGACCTCGTTGTGAACGTCGGGAGCGAGCGCGCCGAGCACGGGTCCGGTGAGTTGCACGCTGCTCCATAAGAGAGTGTCACTCTTTTCCTGGGTAGCGGCTTCTTCGCCGAGCAATTTGGCAATCAAGGCCGCGCGCTGTTCCTCAAGAGCGCGGCCACGCTCCTGAAGTACGTTGACGATGGCGAGGCTCTGCGCCTCGGGCCGCCACCATTGTATGTCGTGGCGGACGGCTTCCTGGAGGCGTCGCTTGTCGAACAGTTCATTCACATCCGCGACGACGATGGTGCGAATCTTGTCATCGGGACAACCCACGGCGCGCAGGCTCTCGATGTAAGTGCGGTAGGCGTCGGTCTCGACATCCTGCCAGCTGAACTTCTTTGAGGTAAAGGTGGGTTTCGGGACGGCGGACGAAGCGACGACATTCGAATCAGTCGCGGTCACGACCGGAGCTCGGTTGGTCGAGACAGCGATGGAATTGGTTTTTGCGATGGGCACAGGCTGGACGGCGCGGGCAATGGGATTGGTTTTTGCCGGCGGAGTAAAACTCGTGGCGACGACGCCGGGCTGGCGATTGGTGGAAAGGAAAAGGTAGATCATGAACGCGCCGGCAAGGGCGACGTTCAGACCCAAAAACAAATACAACAAATTGCGCTCACGCATATCTGCCCTCCGAGTAGCGGGTGCATTCCCGGGATTGCGCACACATGTTACTCCAATGCGTTTTCAATCTCAACTCTGGCTTAGCCGTTTGACGGGCTTCTCGAACAAGAGGTCGTGGGCCTCTGCCAAAATGCCGGGAATGCGCTCGGCGAACGGGCTCGCCGACACGCTGCGCAAGAGCGCCTCGCGCGAGTTGCCGTTGAGCTTGCGAATGCCGCTGGCGTTCTCGCCCGGAAACCAATGGTCCCCCTGCCCGAGCAAATTGTAGCGCATCCTGCCCCACCCGATCAAATCGAGCCCCCGGGCGTAGGTCCACAATCGCAAGATCTCCGACACGTTCACCTCACCGGGTACATCGACATAATGGGGCAGCCCCTCAAACCAGCGCGCGCACCAGTCCTCGCCGAGGGCATGGCGCATTTCTTCGCGCAAACGCTGCCCGATGGGAGCTATCACCTCTGGAATGCGATCGTAGTACCCGTCGATTGCGGCAACGTGCTCGTCAAAATCACTCGGCCGCGCCGCGCCACAACTCAACGTGTGCACCTGCGGACGCGCAAGGCAGTAGAGAGCGTTGAACTGCATGGGCGTCAGTGGCTTGCAGAGATCAACGAGCTTCGCGGGCGGATCGTAGAGCTTCCCGCCCTTGTCGTTGGGGCTGATGATGAACACACCCATATCGAGACGATTCGCGGCCTCGATCGCAGACCAGTTGTGGTCATTGACGAAATACCAGTGGACGTTGAAGTAGTCGAACTCGTTGCTGTTGACCGCGTCGAGGATGACGTCGGTGGTGGCGTGCGTGGAAAAGCCGACGAACCGGCAACGGCCTTCATGCTGCAATTTGCGGGCGGCGGCGACGCAGCCCTTTTTGCCCAATGACCAGTTCAGCAACTGCCGATGGTTAATGCCGTGGAGAGACAGGAGATCGACGTGGTCCAGCCCCAGATACTTCATCGAGGTGTCGAAGGTGCGAAGAAAGTCATCAGGGCTGGCCATGGGCGCGATCTTCGTCTGGACAATGATCCTGTCGCGCGGAAGCGTTGGGAGGATGCGCCCGAGTTGCATTTCGGAGGAACCGTAACCGCGAGCGGTCTCGATGTGGTTGATGCCGAGATCGACAGCGCGGCGAATAGTGGCTTCCAAATTGGCCTGATTTGAGGCAGGAATATCGTGCAGCGGCACATCCTGCCACTTATACTGGTAGCGCATGCCACCGCAGGAAATGACAGGCATCTGCAATTCAGTGCGGCCAAACCGCCGGTATTTCATCGGGCCAAAGGATAATGGCGGGCGGCGCGAAGGCCAGAAATTCATCGCGTGTGGGCAGAATTTTGCGGCGGTATCAAGCGACTTGAGCTATATTTCGGGCTCGCCGGCATGGGTGATGATGATTCGGGGGATGTGTACGGCTAGCTTAGGCGCATGAACACAGGACACTTACGACTGCTGACAGCCTTGCTGGGCGCGCTGGCTGCTATACCGACGAGCGCCGCCGAAAGTTCGAACCGCTACGATACTGGATTCGTGACACTGCAACGTATTGCCGGCGACCTGCACCGCGCCCTGGCGGTTGAGAAGCGAAGCGAGTTGGTGACCGCGCCCGTGTTGGTGGAAAATCCCGAGACTCCTTTCCTGCAGCTTCAGCGAGCGAGCAGCAACGATTCACAAGTCGTGCTCGTTTCGCAGGGTTTGATTGATGTGCTCAACTACGTGTCGCATGCGAAAGCCGTTGACCAGGTTGATTCGGGGTTCTTCGGGAAAGCCGTTGAGGGCCTTGCCCGCCACAGAGGAACGGGACTGCGGGGACTTCCGGAGCCAACGCACACGGATGCGTGGGCGTTCAACACGATGAATTGGCAGATGAGTCACTTCAACCAAATGGCGGCGGGCTTAACGGCGGTCCAAATGGCGCATCACTACCTGGGGCACTACAAAAAGTACGCATCCCAACTTGGCGACGGAAAGAACGCTGCGCCGCTTTATTCCGTGCTCACACCAAGGGAATGGCGCGAAGCGGTGCTGGCAGGCTCGCGGCACGCGCTGGACTGCGGCCTCGCGCCCGAAGGACTGGTCGTATTCTACGACGCGATTACGCGCATGCCGCAACGCCCTTCGTGGGCGGTGCACGTAATGCCGCCGGGCGCGGAGATTTCGATCCTGAGGCTGGAGCTCAATCGAGTGGAAGCGACATTCTTCGACGCGCGAACCGCGGTGCGCGACGAGTTGAAGTGGTCGTGGTGAGCGGCTTAACTCACTGGACGAATTCCAGTTCGGGCTCGCGCATGATCAAGCCACGCTCGCGGGCTTTGCCCAAAAAGCGCCGGATTGATTCCCGACCTTTGTCGCCATAGTCGAGCGTCCAGTGATTGACGTACATGCCCACGAATTTGTCCGCGAGTTCGCGGCCCATGTCGCGCGCGTATTGTAGCGCGTGCTGCACAGCTTCAGCGCGATGATCGAGGCTGTATTGAATACTGGCGGTGAGGATACGGGAAATCGTTGAGCGCGTCGCCGGGTCAAAACGCCTGTGGATTACATTGCCGCCGAGTGGCAGCGGCAAGCCGCCGTTCTCGCGCCCCCACCAAACGCCAAGATCCTCGCAAACGACAAGTCCCTCGCGCTCGTAGGTCAGTTGGCCCTCGTGAATGATGAGGCCGACATCGGCCTGGCCGCTGCGGACCGCCTCGAAAATCCTGTCGAACGGCACAACGATGTAGCTGAATTGCTTCGCCGGTTTGCCGAGCCAAAGCTGCAATGCCAGGAAGGCGCTGGTCATTGTGCCGGGCACGGCGATGCGTTTGTGCGCAATCTCTTCTTTCGAAAACTTTTGCCTGGCGACGAGCATCGGGCCATAGCCGTCGCCCATGCTGGCTCCACTTGGGAGCAGCGCGTATTTGTCGGCGACGTAGGCGTAGGCGTGAATGCTGATGGCCGAGATGTCCAACTCGCCGCGCGTGGCGCGCTCGTTGAGCGTCTGGATGTCCTGGAGGATGTGCTCAAACCGAAACCCATGCGTCGGGATCAAGTCCCGCGCGAGCGCGTAAAACATGAACGCGTCATCGGGGTCCGGCGAGTGCCCGAGCGTCAGCGTGCTTTGCTGTTGCATCGACTGAGGTTAGGCCGGGACGACCGATTCGTCACGCGGGATTGAACAGAACCCGCAGAAAGAACCCGGTTGCCGAGTGGCAGTTCCGTGTCAAATTGCGTACATGGAGACGAAAGAGATCAAGAGCACTGTGTGGGAGGCGTTTTGCAAAAAGCTGCGTGAGATAAGGCCGCGCACGAGACTGACAGTCGAGCGCGTCGAACGCGACGGGAAACTCGCGCGCGTCGTGAACAACCTTGAGTTGCGGCAGGCGCAGCTGAACCGCACTGGCGCGTGCAATGACATTATCAGTTTTACTCTCGCAGAGGATAGCGGCGAGGCCGTTGAATACACGATCACCGAACCGATTCACATCAAGCTGCGACAGGAGGACAGCGACCGATACAATGCGATCGAGATCATCGCCGAAAACGGCACGCATGTCCTCACAGCGCGGCCGGGCTTCCGACGGGATTTGATCGAGGATTTGGTTTAACGGATCGCATCTAAAAGCGAGGACGCTGCGGATCGCGAAATCATCCTCTTGGGTTGAACCGCGAGGCGCGGGCGAGTTGTTCCCATGCGGTTCGTTCGGACTCGGTGACCTGGCCGGGGACTTCAATTTTGACGACCACAAATAAATCAGTCTGGCCGCCGCCACGCTGAGGCAGGCCGCGCGAGCGGACGCGCAGGCGCTGGCCATTTTGAGTCCCCGGAGGAATTTTGATATTCACGCGGCCATCGAGGGTCGGGACTGACAGTTGGGTGCCAAGGACAGCTTCCCATGGCGCCAGGTCGGCTTCGTAGACGAG
>Ga0209382_10011694_pt1 | contig 10886 bp, 8 predicted proteins | sample SoiMetdeltSBSDD5_FD_187599 | JGI IMG/M metagenome (GOLD analysis project Ga0209382, IMG submission 187599) | Bulk soil microbial communities from a Populus tree surrounding site in Tennessee, USA - Soil MetaG P. deltoides SBSDD5 (SPAdes) (version 2) | ecosystem: Environmental > Terrestrial >...
CGGGCCAGTCGCAATCTCCATCCCCAACTCCTCCTGGCCGTAACATGAACCGCGAGAGGGCCATTTGGCAGGAGCTTGAAAAGATCGCCCCGAAATCCGTCGAAACGTTCAAAGCCGCCACGGAGGCTTTCGACAAACAAGATTTCGAGCGGGCAGCGACACTCTATCGGCAGGTGATGGAGAAGGCGCCCAACTTCGATCACGTCTATCGCCGCCTGGGAACGGCGCTGGGGCTTTCGGGGAAGACTGACGAGGGGATGCGTTACCTCGAGCGCGCCAACGAAATGAATCCTTCGCCCGAAAATATGAGCACGCTGGCGCAGCTTCTGTACAACCCCGGCGAAGGCAAAGAATCGTCGAAGCTCAACAAGACGCGCGCGCTGGAGCTGGCCAAAAAGGCGCTGGCCGCGTATCAGGCCCAGAACCGCAACGATGACCCGTATTACGCGATGACTGTGGCGCAGATCGCCTTTGGTCTGGACAACATCAATGAAGCCCGCGCGGCGGTGAATGCGCTCGCCGCCGATCACCCTGATCTGGTGGAGACGCATTACTATCTCGCGTTTCTCGCAGCTCGCGACAAAGACTGGGAGAAGGCGGAACAAGAGATCAAAAAAGCGCAGAGTCTAGGGCTGCCGGCCGAAATCGCGCAAGAATTCCTGGACTCGGGCGTTCACACACGCGCCCAAACCTGGCGCTACCTTTTTTACGCGCTCTATCTGGTCGGGGCGTGGATCGTCGGCCTCGTGGCGCTGTTTGCGCTCGGCAAGCTCTTCTCGAACCTCACGCTGCGCTCGATCGAGGAGGCCGATCCGAACGGGGCGACCGGATCGAAAGAGATTTCGTTGCGGAGCCTGTACAAGCGGCTGATCAACGTCGCGGGCGTCTATTACTACGTCTCGCTGCCAGTGGTGATATTTCTTGTGCTGGGGGTGGCGGGGTCGATCCTCTACGGCTTCTTCATAATCGGGCGCATACCAATAAAACTCGCGCTGATCGTGGTCGTCGCGGCGGTGGTGACGGTTTACAAGATGATCCGCTCGCTGTTCGTAAAAATCGAAAGCGAAGACCCGGGCCGAGCGTTGAAACCAGAAGAGGCGCCGGGACTGTGGGCGTTGACGCGCGAGGTGGCGCAGGCCATGGGCACGCGCCCGATCGACGAAATCCGCGTCACGCCAGGCTGCGATCTGGCCGTTTACGAGAAGGGCCGCTTCCGCGAGAAGTTGCAGGATCGCGCGAAGCGGATTTTGATCCTCGGCGTGGGCGCGTTGAACGAAATGCGGCAGAACGCGTTCCGCGCGGTGCTGGCGCATGAATACGGCCATTTTTCGCACCGCGACACGGCGGGCGGAGACGTGGCGCTGCGCGTCGAACAGGACATGACGAAGTTCGCCTACGCGATGGCGCTGGCCGGACAGGCCGTGTGGTGGAACATAGCCTTCCAGTTCTTGCGCGTCTATCACTTCATCTTCCGCCGCATCACTCACGGCGCCACGCGGTTGCAGGAAATATTGGCCGACCGCGTGGCCGTGCGAAACTACGGCGCCGAATCTTTCGAGGAGGGGCTGCGCCACGTCATCCGCCGCGAAGTCGAATTCAACAGCGTCGCGTCGAAGGAGATCGAGGACGCCACCCAATCCCGCCGAGATCTGAAAAACCTCTACCAACTGCAACTGTCGCCGGAGGCCTTTGATCAGCAGATGATCGAGAACCAGATCAACGACATCATCACTCGCCCGACGACCGAAGACGACACGCACCCGAGCCCGATTGACCGTTTTCGTCTGGCCCAACGCATCTTTTGCGATAACCCTCCGTCGTCGAACGCGATGGTCTGGGACCTCTTCGCCAGCCGCGAAAGCCTGACTGACGAAATGAGCAAATTGATCGACGAGCGAGTGAAAGAAACGGCGACGGCGTAAGCGGCCCCGCAAAAATTCTTAGGTGTAATCGTCTTCCATTTTCCATTTCCCATTTTACGCTCGTCATTTGTCATGGCAGTTCGTAGCGCAGTTCCTGCAATGTCAAATGGCAGATGTAATATGGAAAATGGAAAATGGAAATGCCTCAAAACCTCTGCCTGACCGCTTAAAACGTCCAGCGTCAGTTGACCATCCGCTGCTGTTGCGCGCTCAGAGCCGATGTAGCTCACCCTTGATATTCCGCGATGACTTCGATCGCCCCGACGATGTTGCGATTGAATTCCGGCAAGTCTTCAGCCGGAATCCAATATTCCTGATGAATCGAGGAGCCGACGGTTTTGATTTCATACCGCCGCAGAAAGTCCGTGCGGACTTGAAAGCGAGTCACGAATCCTCGCCGCGATCCGCTTTTGGTGTTCCAATCGCGCGCGATCTGAGTGGCGTACTCTTCGTTGAGGACGGGGTAGAAAATCGGCTGATGCGGCAATCGCGGCGGGAATTCGCGATAACCGCCGCTTCGGATCAAATTCAGCTCTTCCTGCCCGACAGGGCGATAGAGGGTCGTCGTTTCGTTCACTGGCTCTTCGACATTACCTTCGTATTCTTGTTCAGACGCCACATCGATGTGTACCTCCGTTTCACGTCGATGTGACGATTTTCGACCTGCGCCGAAAATAGTCTCAGCATCCGCTCTTTGTCCTTTCCCGACCATAACCTGGGGCCGATTACCTTCAGGCGTTTGTTCGGTCCTATAAAAACCAGGGCTGCTTCGTTCCAGTCCGTCTCGACCTCTGTAACTTCATCCCACCCGATTCGGCGCCTGCTGATTGCAGTGATGTAGGTGACAAAGTCTCTATTCATCTCCATCGAACCGGCCGCGCCAAGAATCAAGTATATTTGCAGAGCGGCCAAGAGCAGGAAAAGAAACGAAATTGCGCCACTGCCAGTAAGCCAACACCATGCCGCAAGGTACAGAAAGAGAAGCCCGATGACCCATCCCAGGCCTTTGAGGAAGGCCTTTCCCCCAACGCGAAGGCTTTCGTCCGCCGCTTCCCTGATGGCCCTTTCATTCTCCGTGTGTCGAACGCGATAGCCGGGCATCCGCTTGATCGCGTCTTTCTCGAAGGCTTCGGGCGCGACGTGGAGGCGGATCAGATCGCGCAGCAGTTTCTCATTGAAAAACTTCAGCGGAATTGCGACTTTTCCGTCGCGCGCGCCTACGTTCAAACAAGGCTCATACTGCGTAGTCGAATCCCAAACCGCGATCACTTCTTTCCATCGCAGGCTGAAACATTCTTCATTGATTTGGCCTGAAATGACTTGATCGTCAATGACAATCTTATTCAGCATTAGCGACAGTGTGTCTGCGACTTCCTTTACCAAAATAACGATAGAAACTACAACAATTACGGCCACTATCCAGCCTCGTTCCCCCATAAAGGGAGCGAAGCACAAAAAGACGCTGACGGCGAAAAGGTATAGAGGCGCGGAGATGGACGTGCAGATCTCGATGAGCCAGCGTTTGGCGGTTGTGCGCAGCGTGTGCGTCATATTATTCGTCGCCGAAAGAGACTCCCAGATCGCGCGCCGACTGGATGACGTCGTAATCGCGCGGGACCTGTTTGCGTTTGCGGATCGCGATCGCCAGAGGGACGGTGGTGATGTTTGACGATTGGAGGGCGACCATGACGTTCTTCTTTCCGCACTCGATGGCGCGGACGGCGGCCGCGCCGAACCTGGTCGCCAGCAACCTGTCGGTCGGCGTCGGCTGGCCCCCGCGCTGCAGGTGTCCCAGCACAAGCGAGCGAGTCTCATATCCGGTCAGCTTGTTCAGGTCGTCGGCCAACCGCTCGGCGATGCCGCCGAGTCGCGGCTCGCGACCGTCCTCGCTGGCTTTGAAGATCATCTCGCCGCCGACCTGCGCCGCGCCTTCCGCCGCGACGATGATGGCGAAGTTGCGTTTGCGCCGCCAACGGTCGTGCAATTTCCGCCCGATGGGTTCGAGCTGGTACGGAATCTCCGGGATCAGAATCACGTCGGCGCCGCCCGCGACCCCCGAATAGAGCGCGATCCATCCGGCGTAGCGCCCCATCACCTCAACAATCATCACGCGCTCGTGCGAGGCCGCCGTCGCGTGCAGCTTGTCGATGGCGTCGGTCGCGGTCGCCACCGCGGTGCTGAAGCCGAAGGTCATCTCTGTCGCCATCAGGTCGTTGTCAATCGTCTTGGGCACGCCGATTACGGGAATCCCCTTTTTGGCCAGGTCGCTGGCTATCGATAGCGTGCCGTCGCCGCCGATGACGATCAGAGATTCCAGTTCGTGGCTGTGAAACTGTTCGACGACCTTGTCGGAAATGTCGATGAAGCGGGTCTCACCATCCTCGGTGACTTTGAGCTTGAAAGGATTGCCGCGATTGGTCGTGCCGAGGATCGTCCCGCCGGTGTGAATGATGCCGCGCACGTCATGCGTGTTGAGCAGATGGACGCGGTTGCGGTAGAGCAACCCTTCGAAACCGCGTTCGATGCCGTATACCTCCCACCCCCGGTTGATTGCGCTGATGACCACCGCTCTAATCACGGCGTTTAGTCCGGGACAATCTCCCCCTCCGGTGACGAGACCGATTTTTTTAATATGAGAATTTTTCTTATTACGTTGAGCCATAACTGAAGTTTATGTTTCATAGCTCAAAGTTCAAGGGGAGGGGGAATGGAGAATGGGGATTGGGGAGTTTGGGAACGCGAGTCGCGCCGTTTTGTCCCACCCAATTCCCACTCCCCATCCCCCACTCGCCACTTAGCAGTTGATTCACGCCAATCGGTTCAACTATTATGCTGACTGAATGAGCGCTCATTCACTACGATCTTAATAAAGCTATCCAGATGCAGACAAAACGTAAAAAGGCTTCTCAATTGGTCGAACCAGTTGAAGAGAAATCACGCAACGGCAAATACGAAGCCATCCTGCGTGCGGCGGCCCGGGTTTTTGCTCGGTCGGGATATTTCAACGCGAAAGTCTCCGACGTGGCGCGGACAGCGGGCGTGGCTGACGGGACGGTCTACCTCTATTTCAAAAACAAGGACGACCTGTTGACTTCGATCTTTGGCTGGGCGATGGGCGAATTCATCAACCGAGCAAGGTCGGAGGTGGCCGAGTTAGAAGACCCGCGCGAAAAGTTGCGTAGGTTTGCGCATCTCCATTTTTCGCTGCTTGAACAGGAGCGCGACATCGCCATAGTCTTTCAGATCGAGCTGCGCCAGTCGACCAAATTCATGGAGCATTTTTCGACGACCTACCTGGCTCAGTATTTGCAAATGCTGAGGGAGATAATTGAGGAGGGGCAGCGGCGCGAGATTTTCAGAAAGCAGCTCAACTCTAAGGTGGTGGCGAAATTCCTATTCGGGGCGTTGGACGAGATGGCGACCAATTGGGTGTTGAGCCGCAATAATCACAGTTTGACGGCTATGGTCGAGCCGGTTTTGGACATATTTCTGAATGGAGTAGGCAATGTCTGATGTCGCATCCGGAGTCGGTCTTCAAAAACTGCCCAAAGAGGTCGACGCCGGCTCCGAGGTCACGACTCTGGTCGAGCTTTTTCGCCACGTAGTGAGCCGGGAGCGTAATCTGCTCAACTATAAAAAAGACGGCCATTGGCGCCAGGTTTCGTCGCGCGAACTGGAATCGCAGGTCCGCGCGGTAGCGATGGGGCTGCATGCATTGGACGTGCGGGTCGGAGACCGCGTCGGCTTACTTTCGGAAAATCGGGTCGAGTGGACGATAGCCGACCTGGGCGTGATCAACTGCGGCGCGCTCGACGCGCCGATATACGCCACGCAATCGCCGAAGCAGGTGGCTTATATACTTAACGACGCCGGGGTCGAAGTTCTCTTCATCTCGAATCAGGCGCAGTACGACCGCGTGCGTGACGCGTTAGTAAATTGCCCGAAGCTCCGCGTGATCATTTCCTTCGACCCGATCGTCGCGCCGTCGACCACGGTGATGAGCTTCGACGATCTTCTTACCCGGGGGCGCGCTGCAGACGACGCGGAGCCGGGGCTTTACGAGACAATGCGGGAGATCGTGACGCCGGAAAGCCTGGCGACTCTGATCTACACTTCTGGCACGACCGGCGACCCGAAAGGCGTGATGTTGACCCACGCCAACCTGGTTTCGAACACGCTCGCCAACTTTCAGAACTCCGAGTTGAAAGAGGGCGAGGTGGCGCTGACCTTCCTCCCCTTCTCACACATCCTCGAGCGGACGACGATCTATATGTATCTTTACGCCGGCGTTTCGGTCTATTACGCAGAAAGCATCGAGACCGTGGCGCGGGACCTGGCCGAAGTCCGGCCGCATTTCATGACCAGCGTCCCAAGGCTCTTTGAGAAAATCCAGGCGCGCGTGATGGAGAAGGCCGAAGAGAAAGGCGAAAGGCAAGCCGCGATAGCGCGCTGGGCCGTGGACATGGCGAAGCAATGGGCGCAGACCGCGGGCGAAGGCCGAGACGCCGGAATGGTTTTGAAGCTCAAACACAAGGTAGCCGACATGTTGGTTTATTCGAAATTGCGCGAGGCCCTGGGCGGACGCGTCCGCGCCCTGGTCTCGGGCGGCGCCCCGCTCGCGCCCGAACTCGCGCAGTTCTTTTACGGCGCTGGAATGCCGATCTATCAAGGCTACGGCTTGACCGAAAGCTCGCCGGTGATCGCTTGCAATACGCCTCGGGCGAATCGGCTCGGGTCGGTCGGCAAACCGATCCCGGGCGTCAGAGTGAAGATCGCCGAAGACGGCGAGATTCTGGCTTCTGGGCCTAACGTCATGCGTGGCTATTACAACCGCCCCGCCGAGACCAGAGAGGCTTTGCAGACCGACGACGAAGGGCGAGTCTGGCTGCGCACGGGCGACGTCGGCCACCTGGACGCCGACGGTTACCTCTTCATCACCGACCGCAAGAAGGACCTGATTAAGACCAGCGGGGGCAAATACGTCGCGCCCCAGCCGATCGAGAACGCCATCAAACGCAGCCAATACGTCAACCAGGTGGTAGTCATCGGCGACGGGCGCAAATTCCCCGCCGCATTGATCGTTCCGCAAATGGACGCCCTGCTCGCCTACGCGCGACGCCATGGCATCGCCGCCGAAGAATCAGAGTTAATCAAACACCCAGAGATCAGCGACCTGATCGAAAAAGAGGTCGAATCGCTCACAACCGATCTGTCACAGTACGAGAAGATCAAAGCGGTTCTGTTGCTCCCCCGAGAGCTGACGGTAGAAAGCGGAGAACTGACGCCCACGCTCAAAGTCAAACGCCGCGTCGTGGTCGAAAAGAACAAGGAACAGATCGATTGGCTGTACGCCTCGAAGGAGTTGAAATGATTGCGGATTCCTGGGAGCGCGCGCGTCCTTGCGCGCTCCCAGGAATCCGCGATTCGCAATCACCATGTTTCCAATCGATTTAAACATTACTCGCATAGACAAACACACAAACACGGTCTGGAGCTTCTTCATGATTCCGCAAAGCGGCCCACGACCCGAGTTCAAGGCAGGCCAGGTGGCGATCCTCAGTATCGACAATTGCGCTGACGCTTATATGGCCTTCGCGTCGGCCCCGGAAGAGGATGAGCTCGAGTTCTTGATCAAACACAGCCTGGAATCGTCGAAAGGGTCGGCGAGGCTCTTCGGACCGCAGACCGACAGGCAGGTCGTTTTGAAAAATATAGTCGGGCATGGCTTCCCCGTCGAAAATTACGGAGGCCACGATCTGGTCTTCGTGGCGATGGGGACGGGCCTTGCGCCGCTGCGTTCGACGCTGCGCCATTTATTGCGCTCGCGCGAGAATTATGGGCGTCTCGTGGTGCTTTATGGGGCGCGTACGGTGGACGATTTCTGCTTCGAGCGGGAGATGGCCGGCGAATGGCGCGAGCATGGCGTCGAACTGCGACAGGTGATCAGCCGGCCCAACGGCGATTGGAGCGGCCCGACCGGTTACGTCCAGAGCCTGCTCGACAACATCGTGCCCGAGTTGAAAGACCCAGTAGCGCTGGTCTGCGGATCGAGAGAAATGATCGAACAGACGCGCGCGCGATTGCTGAGCTTGGGCTTCGCGGCGGAAAAGATTTTGACCAATTACTGAAGGGCGGGGAGTGGGGAGAAGGGAGTGGGGAGTGGGAAATATTTCCTATCCCCACTCCCCACTCTCTTCTCCCCACTCCCTACTCCAAGGAGATATAAACAATGCAGATCAAAAAGGCCGCGGTACTGGGCGCGGGTGTGATGGGCGCGCAGATCGCCGCTCATCTGGCCAACGCGGGCGTACCTTGCTTATTACTCGACATTGCGCCGAAGGAATTAACGCCCGAAGAACAGAAAGCGGGTTTGACGCTCGAATCGTCCGCCGTCCGTAACCGCATCGCGCAGGCCGGCTTCGACGCCGCGAAGAAGGCTAAGCCGGCCGCATTCTTTTCGCCTGAGGTCGCCGGCCTGATCTCGGTCGGCAATTTCGAGGACGACCTGCCTAAGTTGAAGGGCTGCGACTGGGTGATCGAGGCGGTGGTCGAGAACCTCGAGATCAAACGTTCGCTCTACGAACGCGTCGAGCCGCATCTGGGCGCCGAGGCCGTCGTCACGTCGAACACTTCGGGCATTCCGCTCAGCAGCCTCGCCGAAAGGCGTTCAGATAATTTCCGCCGCCGGTTTCTGGGCACGCACTTTTTCAATCCACCGCGCTATCTTCACCTGCTAGAAATCATCATCACGCCCGAAACTGACGCCGAGGTCGCGAACTTCATCGCCGATTTCTGCGACCGGACGTTGGGCAAGGGCGTCGTTCATGCGAAGGACACGCCGGGCTTCATCGCCAACCGCATCGGCAATTTCGCCATGCTCGACGCCATCAAGGTCATGCTCGAAGGCGGTTACACGACCGAAGAGATCGACGCGATGACCGGGACCGTCATCGGCCATGCCAAGAGCGCGTCGTTCCGGACGCTCGACATCGTCGGCCTGGACACCGCCGTTCACGTGGCGAAGAACCTTTACGCCAGTTTGCCGAACGACGAAAAACGCGAGACGTTCACGCTTCCCGACGTTTTGCAGAAGATGGTTGATCACAAACTGCTCGGCGACAAGACCAAGGGCGGATTTTTCCGCAAAGTGGGCGACGAGATTCAAACGCTCGACCTCTCGACGTTCGAATACCGCGAGCGCCAGAAGCCCAAAATCGCCTCGCTCGAAACGGCCAAAAATATGGACAGGCTCGAAGACCGGTTGAAGGCGTTGATTTACGCCAAAGACCGCGCGGGCGAATTCCTCTGGCGCACGACCTCCGAGGCGATGATCTACGCCGCCAACCGCATCCCCGAAATCGCCGACAACGTCGTCGAGATCGACAACGCGATGAAATGGGGCTTCGCGCATGAACTCGGCGTATTTGAGACCTGGGACGTGATCGGCGTCGAACAGTCGGTCGGCAGGATGCGCGAAGAAGGCCGGGCGATCCCGTCCAACATCGAGAAGATGCTCGCCTCCGGCGCCAAGAGCTTTTACAAGACCGAGAACGGCGCGCGTCATTACTTCGATTTCGCCGGCGGCGAATACAAGACAATCCCCCAGCCGGCGGGCGTGACGATCCTAAAATCTCTCAAAGATCAAAATAAAGTCATCAAGAAGAATGTTGGCGCGAGCCTGATCGATCTTGGCGACGGCGTCGCCTGCGTAGAGTTCCATTCGAAGATGAATGCGCTCGGGCAGGATCAAATCGGGATGATCCAGTTCGCGATCAAAGAGGTCGAAAAGAATTTCGCCGGGCTGGTCATCGGCAACCAGGGCGAGAATTTTTCAGCCGGCGCGAACATTATGATGATCCTGCTCGCGGCGCAGGAGGGCGAGTGGGACGAGTTGGCGATGGCCGTGAAGCAGTTTCAGAACACGACCATGAGCCTGCGCTATTCGGCGAAGCCGGTGGTCGTCGCGCCGCACCACCTGACGCTCGGCGGCGGGTGCGAAATGGTTTTGCACTGCGACCGCGCCGTCGGCGCCGCCGAAACCTACATCGGCCTGGTCGAAGTCGGCGTCGGATTGATACCCGGCGGAGGCGGGACGAAGGAGATGGCCGTGCGCGCGGCTGAAATGGCCGAGTCGACGCCTGGCGCCGATCACTTCGAGATTCTTAAACACAACTTCGAACTGACGGCTATGGGCAAGGTCGCCACGAGCGCCGTCGAGGCGAAGAACTGGGGATTGATGCGGCGACAAGATCGCATCGTGATGAACGACAAACGCGTGGTCGAAGAGGCGAAGCGGACCGTCTTGCGATTGGCCGCCGAAGGCTACGTCCCGCCGCAACCGCGACAGGACGTTCTCGCGCTTGGCGAGGCCGCGTTAACGAAGTTCAAGCTCGGGATCCACATGATGAAGAGCGGCGGCTACATCTCGGACCACGACGCGCTGATCGGGTTGAAGATCGCCACGGTGATGAGCGGCGGCGATCTGACGCGCCCGACGCGGGTGAGCGAGCAATATTTGCTCGACCTCGAGCGCGAAGCCTTCGTCAGTTTGTGCGGGACGAAAGCCACGCAGGAGCGCATCGCGCATATGCTGAAGACAGGCAAGCCGTTGAGGAATTAACATGTAGCTTGGCGCCAGTATACATTAACGAATATCCACCGGGTTCAAGAAAAGCGCTGGTGTGAAATCAAAGCATGTAAGGCCGGTACTGTACCGGTGAACCAAGAAGGAGAAAGACAATGCGTGAAGCAGTAATCGTCAATGCGCTGCGCACTGCGGTGGGCAAAGCGCCGCGCGGCTCGCTGAAAGACACGCGGCCCGATGACATGGCCGCTCGGGTGATCAAGGATTTGTTGGCGCGCACCCCCGAGGTCAAGCCGGAAGAGGTCGAAGACGTGGTCATCGGCTGCGCCACGCCCGAAGCGCAGCAGGGGATGAATATGGCTCGTCAGGCCGCGTTGTTG
>Ga0209382_10011696_pt1 | contig 10885 bp, 11 predicted proteins | sample SoiMetdeltSBSDD5_FD_187599 | JGI IMG/M metagenome (GOLD analysis project Ga0209382, IMG submission 187599) | Bulk soil microbial communities from a Populus tree surrounding site in Tennessee, USA - Soil MetaG P. deltoides SBSDD5 (SPAdes) (version 2) | ecosystem: Environmental > Terrestrial >...
CCGCACCTGCCGGCCCGATCCGACAATTGACTTTTGCGGATTTACTGCGATAACAATGGGAGCCAGAGTTACGCCGATCGAACTTTTGTCGGAGGCGTCAAAGCGGTTAGTGGCGGTAACGATCGTCGTGTTGACCGTGGTCTGACCGTTCAGGCGATCTTTCGGATCAAAGCCTAAGGACTCGACATTGACGGCTTCGAAATCGGCGCCACGAATCGCCGAGAGTTCCTGAATCAAAGCCTTCCACGCTCGGCCTGCAGGTCCTTGCCTTACGTATTGATTGTAAGATACTTATAGGCTCTTTTACAACACAAAAATTGACAGGCTAAGATTCTTCTTGACTTGGCACTTACGCCAGCAGTTCCGCCAGATCTCAGACTGGTGCGCTAATTGTGTTGATCGGATTTTTCAGGCTGACTGCTCGCGCTCGTGTTCGCGCTTCTCCTGTTTAGCTTTCAGCGCGTCTTGAATCACCATGCCGGCCAGTTCATCCACGTCCGCATCGCGGCCTTCGGGACAGTAGACGCGAAGTAGCGCCAAATCCTTTGGGTCTGGGAATCACGCTATCGCAACTCGTGGCTGGGTTGGAAAAAAAGACGGAGAAGGACAGACTGCATAGCTAAGGTTTGCTCGTCGAAATAACAGTTATACCCTCGGAATCTTATGCTTTGGGTCGTTTATCGGAACCACTCTTTCGCCATCCTCACCTACTTCTCTGTGTCGTCTGGCTCCTCATTCGGGTCATCGTGCTCTCCCGGTTCGCTGTCCCGTTCCACTCCTTCCTCGCCTGGTTGCTGGCCGGTAAACTTAACTTTCGGCAACACGTTCTTGCCGTTTTCCAAGCGTGTTTTTCTCCTAAGGGCGTCCAAAAGTTCATCGCCTGCGACCATCTCGTAAACGCGTTTTAGTTCCTTTTGTAGGCGTTGGCTCGACATCGAGACTCTCGCGCTTTCCGTCATCATTGTCGCGAGCCGTATACATGGTTTCTAACATAGTCTCGCGGATCGCTATCCCGCATTTCCAAGCGAAAACCGGCTTGTTCTAACGCCGGGCGGACTATATCCAGGCTCCGGAACCACTCTCCATGTCCACGATCGGCGCGGAAATCGTGGCACGCGATGCAGACATGCTTAGTGACCGCCAATGCCCGCGTCATGCCAGAGATCGCTATCTTTTCTGCGCCTTCGATGTTCATCTTCAACAGATCGATCGCGGGAACGCCGTATTGATCACAGATCTCATCGAGCGTCAAGCCCTGAACTTCCGCGGAGGGTGCGCCTGCGCCTGGCGCCAGCAGCGAGTGTTGAAGCCACGTATCAGTTTCTATCGATGCCGCGACCTCAATTTGGACTTTCCTTCTGCCGTCAATCACTGCTGCATGAATCGGAGCGACGTTCACGAGACGATTCGCCCTGCAAAGATGCCGTAGCAACTCAAAACTGTTAGGATCCGCTTCGATCGCCACAACTCGGCCGGCGGGTCCTACCGCCTCGGAGAACGGGAGAGAGTCTTCGCCCCGGCCCGCGCCGATATCGATGACCGTATCGCCCGCCTTCGGACGATAGGAATAAAACCAATTGTCGGTGGCGTTACGGAACATCGTCTCAAGCTCACGCGGAAAGAGCGCAAAAAAGTCACCGTAGTAGTCGAACTGCGGGCTATCTGGGATAGTATAGCTTCCAGTCCGGTGAAGCCAAACACCCTCGTAAAAGACCTTGGCGCCCGGGTCCGTACGCCGCGCCATTCGCGTTCCGACGGCGGCCAAGATCGGGCGGCCTAGCGGCGTATCCAACGCCCGAATAAGCCGCCGCTTCAGGCTCACGTTACTCATGCTCTCTCCGTCATGCTAATAGAATACCGTCAGAGGGAGGTCACCCCGTTCGCCGCCGGAACGGTAATGGAAATGGCTCATTGCGAACCGGACTTATTTCTCACAAGGCTTAGGTACCGCTCGGCGGCCAGCTTCCACGTAAATCGCTCGCGTATGACAGCGTTAAGACTACTGGCCATGCGCCGGGCTTCATCGGGCGCGGCGAGGACGTCACAAATCGCCGCGGCCAGCGCGTCGGGATCTTCCACAGGCGTGACCCGCCCAGTCTTGCCGTCTTCGATCAACTCCGCCACGCCACATGAAGCAGTGGAAACCACGGGGACTCCGGCCACGCCGGCTTCCAGGATCGCCACAGCAAAACCCTCACCCATCAGCGTCTTACGCCAGCGAGTCGCCATGACGAACAACTCGGAAGCGGCAAGGATCGTGGGAATCGCCGTATGCGGCGCGTCCTCGATCACCACCACGCGGCGCTCAAGGTTCAGCTCCGTGATGAGGCTTCGGACTGCGCCGCTCGTCTCACCCGGTTTCCCAACCAGCAGCAGCATCGCATCTTTGTACACAGAGGCAACGCGCTGAAAGGCACGCAGGAGGACGTCGTGACCTTTTCGGAACTCGAAACCGGCCACATTGACAATGACTCGCGCGCCAACAAGTTCGGCAGGCAGATCAAATTTCTGTGCGCCGGCAAGAAAGCGATTGGCGTCGATCGCGTTATGAATCGTCACCACATTCGCGTTTGGCTCGAGCATCAGCGCTTCTTCACGCATCCCGTCGGAACAGGCTACAATGGAATCCACTTGCCTGAACATCCATTTCCACAACCATCTTCCCTTTGCCTGGTGGGCTGAACGAATATCGGAACCTTGGAATGTGAGGATAATGTCCCCATCGAACATTCGCAGCTTTTTCAATAACACGAAGTTCATTGCAGCGAGACAGGGGAAAAAATAGTTGAATGCCGCCACATTGTTCTCACGCGCGTAACGGCTCAGCTTGCGCATGGTAGAGGGGGCCTCCCACACGAACCCCAAAATACCCCGTAACCCCTTGCCTGGAACGAACGTCGGCCGTAGGCGCACGTACGTGCGTTTGGCTCCTGCATGCACGGTGTCGCAAGAATCAGAGGCATCCCACTGCAACTCCAGCGCAATCGGTTTGAGCGGGCCCCGCGCAGCGAAGTCCACCATGAGATTTTCAACGACTTGGTTGACTCCGCCCTTCGCCATAAACGACCAGGGCAACACGAAACAATACGAGCCCCGTCTATCCGGCTCTTCGGTTTGAGTCGTCCGCTCTGCGGGCATCTGTTATCGGCGCTGTTACCGTGAATTTGAAGGAGACGGCTTCGGTTTGAATGCAACTAGCGGGCGCTGCTCGCCGTGTCCGCTATTGGCTGCGGAGGAGCGCGGTCCTAAATAGAGAATCTGAATTCCGTTAATCAGCGCTCCACCCTGATGTCCAATAAAGTCGAGGCGCATCACGCTGTTCGTGACCACTGCGGTAAAGGTCTTATCCACTGCCCGTTGATTGCCCTCTGCCGCGATTGTGATGTCAAAGTTGGTAAGCACTTGGGTTCCATTGATCTTCACATCGAAAACGTGGTGGCCGGTACCACTGGTGAAACTGTACTCCGCGAATTTTAGAGTAACCCTGTAAACCCCGTTCGGTTCCGGGAATGAGTAGTAGAAGGCCTGATTGTCGTAGCCGTAGCGCGCCGACTGATACAGGCGCTGCATGTCTGGTGTTGTCCCCGCAATAACGACGTCGTTGTCGTAGACTACTCCACCCACAGCGCCGTAATCCGCCGACCAGACATTGCCGTCGGCGTCGATGAACCCCGGAAGGTCCCCGCAGTTGATCCGTATATCGGGCACGCCCGGCAGGACTGTCAGAGTTGCCGACGCCTTTATTAACGGATCTACGACGCTCGTGGCTGTCACTGTGACTGCCGTTGGCTCCGATACCGGCTGTTCGGGGCCCGTGTAGATACCCTCGGAATTGATACTTCCGACGGCTGGGGCGATCGACCAACGGACGGCGCCATCCCTCAAATACCAGCGGACCGCGTCAAATTGTTTGGACCCTAGAACCGGAACGGAGCCGCCTTTCGCCGGAGCGATGGTGAGCTTCGGCGTGCCCGAATCCGGCGAAATCTGCAAGGCCGAAATGATAGGACCGTCGCCTCCGACGTAGCGAAGTGCGACCAGTAGAGAGCCATCGGTGACAACCGCCGGCATGTCGAAATCAATGGGGATTCCCTTGCCTCCCGCTGCCGCAAACGGGTCCACGTTGCGGTAGACAATCTGACCCTGGGCTTCAAGATGAAAATCCCGTAGACGAGGGCCGGGCTCACTCACTTCGGCGATTTTAATCGTGACCCGGTAAATGCCGTTGGGAACCGAGAATGAGTAAAAGATATCCGCGTTTGCCGCCCGGCACTTCCGGTAAAGTGGCGCATCGGCGGTTCCGGTGACTGTCAAGGAAGGATAGGTGTAAATGTCGCCGCCGCTGTAACCCACATCGCCCCACCAGGCGTTTCCGTCGGAACCTATATAGTCTTTAGCCGATGCGGCGTTGATGCGAATGATTCCCGCGGGAAGTATTGTTATCTTAATGCTTGCCGACTTGGCCGGATCCGCATTGCTGGTGGCCGTGACGGTGACGGTGTTAGGGCCTGGGACGTCCTCGGGAGCGCTGTACAGGCCGCTCGGCGACAAAGTCCCAAGAGTAGAATCCATCGACCATGTGACCGAGTTATCGTCGGCCCCGCTGACCCAGGCATCGAGCTGTTTGGCAGCGCCCGCTTGAATCGTCTCAGCCAGACGGGGAACGCCCACGGCCACGCCGAAGAGATGTACGACGACTTCCGCCTTGCGGCTCGCGTCCTCGACGCTGGTAGCGACTACTATCGGATCTCCCACCAAGGTTTCGCCCGAATTGGGCGCTAGCATGAGGCTGGATTGATCCACGGCCTCCATTGCGTCGCCAGTCACTTTGGCGCGAATTTCACTAAACGCGTTCAAAGCCTCGGTGTCATAGTCGCCGCCGGATCCAATTACATTCCAGTTGTAGCCTCGGTCAGCGACAATCACCCCATACTTCTTGAGTGCGGTAAGGACCGTCTGCGCCGCCGGCGAAAAACCGGAGATATCGAAATCCGCTTTGAGTCGGAAGCGCGCGCCGACAGGCGGAGATTTCGTATCGGCGGTGTAATGATTGGAAGTGGCCAATGCAGGCCATATAAACGTGTTCCGGGGTGAATGCAGAGTTACCCGAAGCGCGTGATTGATGGCGCCTGCCTTGAGTTCCTCCGGCCGGAATATCAGGGGTGTCAGGGGAAGAGACGCGACGTCGGTTCCACCTGTTAGCAGCAGTTTATTGCTGCGGAAATCGATCTTGGCGCCACTTTGCGCGTTGCAACCAGGGCAGTCCGGATTCTTCGCCACAGATCCGTAAAGAGCGAACATCTCGTAACCCTTGCAATCGTTGTGATCCACGAGAATCACGTGCCGGTCGCCACGAGCCCAGTAGCCACCCTCGATAAGGGGGCCAGGATACGGAGGGAGCGGAAAAGCGCTGTCGTTGGCCGGCGTGTAAAAGAACTTCATTGCCGTTGGAACCTCACCGCCGGAAATATGTGTCAGCGGGAATGTTCCCGGACTGTATGCCAGCCGATGGTTCCCCCCGTTGTATGTTTTCGTCCACGCGATGAAGTCATCCGACTGGGGATGTTTGGGCAGATTGTCGATTGGTACATTGAAGATACTGTTATTGGGGAATACCTGGCAACCAGCGAGGGACTGGCTTGGGACTACACTTTCCGGCGCGTGATAAACACCATCCGGGTCAATCGATCCCGGACTACCAGGCGCCAGAGACCATGTGACCTCCCGATTAGCTGTAAATCGAAGTGTCTTACCCTGCTGCAGCGCCTGTGGTGCGGAGGGCGTGATTACGACCTGGGCAAACGTCGGAATAGCGACGACGCACAACAATCCAGCTAGCCGCGTGAACGGTGCGGAAAAAGGTTGCTGCCACATTCAAGGAATTTAATTTTACCATGCGGGGGCGCAATCCGATCAGTTGTTAGCCCTAGGATTTGATCAGGGTCGTCTTCGAGGGACAATGCGATCTCCTAGAGAGGGAAAAGGCTATTATAATCGAAGCGCCACTAGCGAACGGTATTGGAGTATCGCAGCGGAGGTTGGCTTGGCCTCCCTAGCGGATTGAGCAATTAGTGTGCCACCCTGTGGATAACCCAGGCGACAATCCAATACGTTAGTTGCTTGCCTCTACTGGACCGCCGCACTGGTCCGGCATTTTGTGTACGGCTGATTATCGATATCGCAATCCACCAACCTGATTTCGCTATCGCTTTACGCTTATTGGAGTCTCGCCCCTATGTTTGCCGATGTCTCATCGCGTGGCTGTTTTGGTTCGCAATACGCTGGCCGTTGGTCAGATGACAGGTCCGCAGGGTCGGCGGGCAGAGTGCGTCAGAGCTTTCAAGATCGCCTGTTCAGCAACGACAAGTCATTGTGGACGGCTTGCAGGTCTTCTACGCCAAGCGATCGCAGATACTTCTGCGTCGTGAGAATCGAGCTGTGTCCGAGGATTCTGCGTAAGAACTCAGGATTGCCACCGCGACGAAGATAGCCAACCGCAAAACTGTGCCGAAGCGTATGAAACGAACACCGCACACCAATAATTCCCGCCTTGCGGCAGATGATTTTAAAGTCACGACGAACATTCCCATGCAGTAGCTTGCGACCGTGTTTCGTGCAAAAAACGAGCCTATGTTCGTGGCGAGTGAGATACCTGTAAAGAACCTTGCGCAGTTCGGCGCTCATCGGTACGAGCCTTTGTTGATTTCCTTTTCCTTCGTTTTCTGTTCCTCTTTAAGTTTCGGTATGTGGATTAACTCTTTCCCATTCTCGATATGGTTCCAGCGGAAGTACGCGTTGACGCACCGCAGATATGAGTTGATAGTGATGTGGGAGGTTCCCTTTTCCTTGAGCTGAGCAATGCGTCCGATGATTGTTTGCTTAGATTGAAGCGCACCAGCGAACGCCCGGAAACTGCATTCATACAACGTCACGGTTCGGGGTGAGACGCCTTTGAGGTATACTCTTTCTTGAATAAATTGTTGGGTCACGGCTGTTCCTTCTCCTGTGTAGGCTAAGGATCAACCGTGGCGGGTTTCAGCCTAAACTACTGAAACCAAAGGCGGGGGTAACTCAACGGTAGAGTCACAGCCTTCGGCCAGGGACCTGGAGCTAGTGTGACAGCCCATCGGTTGCCGAAGTCGGTAAGCATCATGCCATAACTCTTGAGCGCACGGAGAATCGTCTGGGCATTGGGCGAGTACCGAGATATATCGACACTCGCTTTAAGCCGGAAGCGCTGTCCAAAAGGCGGCAGGTTAGCGCCTGAGTTGTTGCCGGCATACGCCTGCGCCGGCCAGACAACAGTGTTACGGATCGCCCCAGGGGTCGCCTCAAAACGCAGCGGGTGCATAATGTTTCCGCTCGTAACCTCTGGCCGGGAAGATCGGCATTCCGGCAGCGTCTACGCCATCAGGATTGAGCCGGTTCGTTTTTAAATCAAAAATTCGTCCCGACGTCGCCTTATAGGAGCCGTCCGAGCGAACATAGGCATTGTAGAGCTCATAGAGGACGCAATTGTCATAGTCCAGCGTGATGAGGTAATGATCAATAGGACCATCCACCGTCCCCTGCCAAACGACAGTCTTGGGAATCGCGTATGGCCCGGCGTCGCTATCGTAGCCACCGGTAAAGTCCACTCGGACTTTGGGCGTCGTTCCGCGGACGAGATTGTAGGCCATGTCAGAACCTTGCAAGCTCAATGAGCCCGACGCGCCAATCGCGGAGATGTAGTTAAAGCTGTTGAGGTCGATTGGCAGCGTGTCCACCAGCACGTTCCAGATATTGTTGTTCGGAAAGATCGGGCATCCAGAGATTGCGGAACCGGCCGCTACGGTTGATGGAGCTGTGAACAACCCGCTGGATTCGATTAGCCCGGGGCCGCTCACGGACCAATCGACCAATCGTCCGCTAGTGAACTGCTGTGTTTGGCGAGGATATAAAACGATGGCAGGCTGGGGTACAGGAGCTTGCAAGCTTTGGGCTCCGCTTAAGTACTTCGGTCTTATGAAGCTTACCCACAGTGTCACAGATGCTATGAGAACTACCCCAAACACGCTCCAGATTGGCTTCATGTTCTCATGGCTGAACTTCGCTAGATCAGAACGATAGAACGACTGCTCTTCTCACCACAATTTCTTGAGTATACCAGACCATTCATTACGGAACGAACGGTACGTGGAGTTTCCAAAAACACGCGAAGTCACGGCTAATCTGGCAAACTGAACATAAGCAAAGAAAATTATGCGGCGGGCCGTTCGACTCTCGATCGTAGTTCCCTGTTACAACGAGGAAGCCGTTCTTCGAGAATGCGCAGGCCAATTACGTGGATGTGTGCAGGAAATGATTCGAGCCGGCAAAATCAGCGCCGAGAGCAGTATCCTGTTCGTCAATGACGGGAGCTCGGATCGCACCTGGGAGTTAATCGAGGAACTGTGCAGCGAAGACGGGCTCTTCCTGGGTGTCTGCTTGTCCCGTAATTTCGGACATCAAGGCGCTCTGCTCGCCGGGCTGCATACCGCGCCCGGCGACGCCGCAATCAGCATCGACGCCGATTTACAGGACGACCTTAAGGCCATTGAACAGATGGTGGACCGGTTCCGGGAAGGGTTCGACATCGTCTATGGGGTCCGCCGGGCGCGAAACGTTGACAACGCCTTCAAGCGTTTGAGCGCGCTTGGGTTCTACCGCATGATGAGCATTTTGGGCGCGCGGACGGTTTACAATCATGCTGATTTCCGGCTCATGAGCCGCCGCGCCCTCGAGGCGCTGCGGGATTACCGTGAGGTGAATCTATTTTTGCGCGGCATCGTCACCCTAATCGGTTTTCCGACCACCACCGTGACTTATGACCGCGGGAAACGAGTCGCCGGAGAAACCAAATACCCCTTGCGCAAAATGCTGGCGCTGACCCTGTGGGCGGTCACATCGTTTTCCAACGTGCCGCTTCGACTCATCACGATGACGGCTCTATTCGGGATTGTGATTCTCGGTGTGACTTTTGCCTGGGTAATGTGGGCGCGGGTTTTTACGGACCGCGGAGCTCCGGGATGGGCGTCGATCCTACTGCCGATGTTGTTCATCGGCTGTCTGAATCTGCTGGCGATCGGCGTAGTCGGCGAATACATGGCGCGCATCTTCGACGAAGTGAAGTTCCGCCCGAGGTACCTCATCGCGGCGACACGGAACCTTCCGGCTTCCGGCGAAAACAGTCCGCGGCCCTGAGCTATATCTGCTCCAGTGGCCCGAAGTTTGCCGGGTGGCCATTTGGCATCCTGACAAAGTAGCGAGGTGGTTCGTAGTGGTTCTCCGAGGTATAGGGAGCGGCAAAATGATCGCCCAGTAAGTCCTCACGCACAAAGAACGAAGTAACACCGGTATAGTTGCAGCCCACGAGCCTGTAGCCTTTCTCGTTCCCGAGATGCTCGAGCGCCTTCAAGCTGCACCCCATATGATTGGTACCGTCCCAGATGGCTGCGGGTCGTAGGGAATGACGCACGAGGCGGTCTGCTTGAAGCTGGCGTTGTATTCGATCGCTACCACCCGCGGGCGGTAGTGGGTGATGGCCTTCCAGACCCAGTAATCGTTGCGATCGATGTCATACTGAGAAAATCGAACTCCGCCGGCACCGTCAATTCCGTGAAAAGCGACTCGATGTTCTCAGCCGTGATGAAACTGTGCTTGGCTAGCAAGCGGCCTTCGGCGATGAGGAATCCGAGATTGCGTTGGATTCCCTGGAAGCAATCGGCGCTGCCGTCGATCCACACCCCGCTCCACTTTTTAAGCAGGCAATACGTGGTGCAGTTCTCGATGCCATCCCCACGCCAAACTCCACGAAGAACTTGTCGGTGGTGCCGATCCGGCGGAAAATCTCCTCGATGATATCGTCTTCGTCGTGTTGTGAATAGATTTTGAATCCGTTGCGCAACAGGCGCTGCGGTTCTTGGTAACGGGGAGTCGCCAAGGCCTGGTCGTACAACATGCGCGCAAGAAGATCGTTGGTTTGTGAGGTCTGCGCCAGGACCTGATCGAGGACAGACGGAAAAGGGAACGTTAAGCGCAAGCCCTTCGAATAAAGTTGACGGGCAGGGACTGCTAACCAGCGAGGGCACCGGAAATTCCGGGATCGTGTGGACCGGTTCGGGCGTTAATTTTGACACGACGCATGTGGGGAAGCGCATCTCGATCCACTAGGATCCCGAGGGAGACGGCTCATACCGTGGACGACGCGTCGCCTTCATCACGAAGGTAATCGACCCCACTACGATCGTAAGCAACGATTACTACCTGGCGGAGCCGATTGCGGCCTTCAGCGATCAGAATCTATCGTGGGGATTTCTCGGCCCGGACTATGGACCCTATAATTCGGCCGACGGGAATAGCTTTATCGCCATGTTTTACGAGTCCGGACTGGCGGTTGGCCGGCTTTACGCGAAGACAGGACTTCAGAAGTACAAAACTCAGTTCCACTCATTTTGCGATAACTGGTGGACATATGGTCTGGGTAGCGGTTGGGGATATCCGATCCCGCGAAACTCGGGGCTCCATACGATGCTCGCTTGCGCATCGGATCCAACCTACAATGCCCCGCCCGGTATGTGGGATGGAATCGCGCGCATCGCGCAAAAGATGGGCGGTAATGTATCGACTACCAGTGGCGGTCAGCCAGCCTCCAATCCGACAAGCAAGGTTATCGCCGGCACGCCGGACATACGGGAGATATCCTATGTCCTGCGTCCGACTGCGATCCTTGCCCGTCTCTATGCCAAACACGGCGGGAACAAGAACACGTGGTGCGGGTACCTGAAAAATCAAGTAACGAACATGTGGTTAGGAACGGCCGCCGTTCCGCGTGGAGCTCCCAGCGCCAACTATGCTTTTTGGGAAG
>Ga0209382_10011697_pt1 | contig 10885 bp, 10 predicted proteins | sample SoiMetdeltSBSDD5_FD_187599 | JGI IMG/M metagenome (GOLD analysis project Ga0209382, IMG submission 187599) | Bulk soil microbial communities from a Populus tree surrounding site in Tennessee, USA - Soil MetaG P. deltoides SBSDD5 (SPAdes) (version 2) | ecosystem: Environmental > Terrestrial >...
GGGGATGAACGTGATGAGGGCGAGTGCGCCGATCATGACGCCGAGAAACGGCATCACCTCACGCACCAGGTCCTTCAACGGCACGCCGGAGATCTTGGTCATCATGAAGAGCAGGAGTCCATACGGCGGCGTGACGAGCCCGATCATGATGTTCACGACCGCGACCACCCCGAAATGCACGAGATCGACGCCGAGCGCCTGCGCGGTGGGTAGGAGCACCGGCACGATGACCAGCAGGATCGTCGTGCCTTCGAGGAAACAGCCCAGGATGAGGAGCAGGATGTTGGCGAAGACGAGAAAGCCGATCGGCGAGAGCTCATAGGCCTTCATCAACCCCGCCAACGCGCGCGGGATGTTCTCCACCGTGATGACGTAGTTGAACACCAGCGCGCCGGCGATCAGCATGCCGATCGAAATCGTGGTGCGCGCGCTCGTCATGAGAGAGCCGTAAAAGCCGGCCCAGCGCACCGAGCGGTAGAGAAGCGCCGAGATGACGAGCGCGTACGCGGCGGCCGCGGCCGCCGCTTCGGTCGGCGTCGTGATGCCGCTATAGAGGCAGCCGAACAGGATCACCGGCATGAGCAGCGCCGGAAACGCCTCCCAGGTGACGCGCGGCAGCTCGCGCAGCGGCACCGCCGCTTCCACGGGAAAATTGCGCCGCTTCGCTTGCAGCGAGATCAGCGCCATTTGCACCGCGCCAAGCAGAAGCCCCGGGATTACGCCGGCGAGGAACAGGTATCCGATCGAGGTATCGGCAACCAGTGCGTAGAGAACGAGTGGAATCGAGGGCGGAATGATCGGGCCGATGACCGACGACACGGCGGTGAGCGCGGCCGCGAAGCTCGCGGGGTAGCGCCCGTCCTTCGTCATCATGGTTTGCATGAGCCGCCCGCTCGCCGCAGCATCGGCGAGCGCCGAGCCCGACATACTGGCGAAGACGATGCTCTGCACGACGTTCACTTGCGCCAGGCCGCCGCGCCAGCGCCCCACCAGCGCGTTACAGAACCGCAGCAGCCGGTCCATGATGGGACCGCTGTTCATGAACTCGGCAGCGAGAATGAAGAGCGGGATCGCGAGCAGCAGGTAACTGGTGTACATGCCGTTCAGCAGCTGCTCAGCGGCGGTGCCCAGGTCGAGTCCCTTCAGATACAGGTACAGGACCGATCCGGCGATCATCGCGTGCCCGACCGGTAGCCCGAGGAGGCTAAGCGCGATGATCGCGCCGACCGCGAATCCGAACGGACTCAAAGGCCGGAGCCGGCGCCCGGCTCAGCCGGCTCTGCGGCGTCCCTGCCGCGCAGGAGCTGCGCGAGCAGCCAGAGGTAGCGCACGATGACGGCAATGAGGAAGACCACGTAGATCGAGAACAACCAGTCCATGCGGACCTTCAGGTACGACGACTTTTCCACCTTCATGAAGGCCACGTAGTCGAAGGACGGTTTGAGCGAGATTCCGTAGAGCACGAGAAGGGCGAGCGCCGCGACGATTCCCATGACGATGCGCGCACGGCGGCCGGCGAGCTCGGACAGCAGATCGAAACGGATCTCCTCGCGCTCCTTCACGACGAACGCCGCGCCCCACAGAACCAGCCAGAACCACATTACGACCGAGAGTTCGGAGGTCCAGCCGACCGGCAAGTTGAAGAAATAGCGAAAGACGATCTGGATGATGAACGCGAAGAACATCACCGCGACCATCGCCGCGGCGACGTTCTCCGCGCGGCGCCGCAGCCAGGCGCCGGCTTCGCGCATCATGCGCGCACCGCTACTTGAGCGCGTTGATCTTTTCGAGCATGCCCTTGGGCCACTCCTTGGCCTCGTCGGAAGCCAGGTAAATTTTTTGAGCATGCGCGCGGAACGCGGCGACGTCCGGGGTGTAGATCTCGAGGCCGTGTTGCTTGCGGAAAGTCTCCGCCAGTTCCGATTCGCGTTTCAGGTGCTCATTGGTGCTCCATTTGAGCGCCTTGTCGACCGCGGCCTGCGTCGACTTCTGCTTGCCCGCAGGGAGGGAGTTCCACAGCTTCAAGTTCATACACAGCAGGTCGTAGCCGATGAGGTGAGAAGTCAGCACGATCTGCGACATCACCTCGTAGAACTTGACGGCGTTGACATTGGGCAGCGGATTGTCCTGGCCGTCGACCGCACCGGTCTGCAGGCCGGTGTAGGTCTCGGCGAAGGCCATCGGCGTCGGGTTCGCGCCGAGCGAGCGGCCGAGGAGCTGCCACGCGTCGCCGGGCGGCATGCGCAGCTTGATGCCGGCCATGTCGGCCGGCGTGTTGATCTTCTTTTTAACCTTCAGCCCGACCTGCCGCGTACCGAAAAACGTGGGCCCCAAAATCTTGATTTTCACCTGGTCCTCGGCCTGCTTCTTGTACTGCGCGCCGAGGTCGCTCGACCAGAAGTTGAACAGGTGGTTGGCGTCGCGGAACAGGTACGCCGAGGTGAGGATCGACCACGCCGTGATCTGCTTAGAGATGTCCTGTGGCGCGATGTTCGCCATCTCGAGGTTGTCGCGCTGCAGCGCCACGAGCTCCGTGCCCTGCTTGAACAGCGAGCCCATGTAGTGGGCCTCGATCTTGAAGTCGGCCTCTACGTCCTTCGCCAGCATGCGGATCATGTCCGCCCGGATGTCCTTGTCGGAGAACACCGCGGCAAAGCGCAGCGTCTTCGCCTGGCTCCAGGCGGGCAGCGCGGCCGAAGCCGCAAGCGCCGCGCCTGCTTTGAGCGCGGTACGACGGGTGAAGCGCAATTTCATGGACTTCCTCCTCTCGTCAGATAACTGAGAATCATGTCCGCGACCATGGCGCGGCGCCGGCCGATGTCGCCTTTCGCTCCCATGTCGCGCTGGAAGATGGCCCCGAACGTGTAGCGGTTCGTGACGTTGAACATGCCGAGCGCTGCGATCGCCTTGTGGATCTCCACAGCGTCGACGTCGGCGCGGAACAGACCCACGCTCTGGCCTCGAGCGATGACACGCGCAAGGCGCTCGATGATCGGACGGTTGAGCTTGCGCATAGCTTTGGATTTGCGTAGATGACGGCCGCGCGCCTGGTTTTCCGCAACCACGAGCCGCACGAAGCCCTCGTTCGCCAGGTAGTAGTTGTAGGTGAACTCCACTACGCGGCGGATCGCCGCCGCCGGATCGAGATGGTCGAGATCGAGCTCCGCTTCGGCTTCGCGGATGGAGGAATACACCTGCTCGAGAACCGCGATGTAGAGCTGCTGCTTGCTGCCGAAGTAGTAATTGATCAACGCCCGCGTGGTGTGAGTACGTGCTGCGATCGCATCCATGCTGGCACCCTTGAAGCCGCGCGCCGCGAATTCCTCGATCGCCGAGCGCACGATGCGGGCGCGATTGGCTTCCGGGTCCTTTGGCTTGCGCATCGCCGCGCTGCCGCGCCCGTCGACGGTTGGAATTAGCGACATTGCAAGGTAAATTTAACAGCTTCGCCAATTCGGGACAACGATTCCCATGCCAACGCCCTGCATCATCACGGTCGCCATCACCGGATCGGTCCCCGGCAAGAAGGACAACCCCGCGGTTCCGATCTCGGTCGAAGAGCAGATCGAGTCGACGCACGAAGCATTCGAAGCCGGCGCCACGCTCGTGCACCTTCACGTGCGCGACGACGAGGGCAAGCCCACTTCCGATCCGCAGCGCTTCGCGCGCGTGCTCGAGGGCATCCGCAAGCACTGTCCCGGGATGATCACGCAGCTCTCCACGGGCGGTCGCTCGGGCACCGGCCGCGAGCGCGGCGGCATGCTCTCGCTCAAGCCCGACATGGCTTCGCTCGCCACGGGCTCGGTGAACTTCCCGGCGCGAGTCTACGAGAACTCGCCGGAGCTCGTGGAGTGGCTCGCCGCCGAGATGATCAAGCACAAGGTGAAGCCGGAGGTCGAGGCCTTCGACCTTTCCATGATTTATCAGGCGGCGGCAATGCAGAAGGCGGGAAAGATCAAGGGTTCCCTGCACGTGCAATTCGTGATGGGCGTGAAGAACGCGATGCCGGTCGACCGGCCCGCTTTCGAGTTCTTCGTGTCGACGCTGAAGAGGCTCGATCCGAACGCAACATGGACCGGCGCCGGCATCGGCAAGGACCAGGTCACGGTGTCGCGCTGGGCGGCGGAGCTTGGCGGACATTGCCGGACCGGCCTCGAGGACAACGTGCGCATGAGCCGCGAGGAGCTCGCACCGTCGAACGCTGCGCTGGTTCGCCAGACCGCCGAGCTCCTCGCGCAATACGGACGCCGGCCGGCGACGGCCGCCGAGGCTCGTAAGATACTGGCGCTATGACCGTCGAGGAGCGCCTGCCCGAGCCGACGAACCCCGTCGGCATCGACGGCATCGAGTTCATCGAATACACCACTTCGCAGCCGCAGGCCTTCGGCACGTTGCTGCAAAAGCTCGGCTTCGCGCCGCTCGCGCGGCATCGCTCGCGCGAGGTAATGCTCTACCGCCAGGGCACGATGAACCTGATCGTGAACGCGCACGATGCGAAGGAAACCACCCCGGAGCTGAAGGCCATTGCGCTACGCGTCCGCGACGCCGGGCAGGCGTGGGCGCATGCGCTCGCGCTCGGCGCCTGGGAGATGCCCACGCGCGCCTCCGCGATGGAGCTCAACATCCCGGGCATCCATGGCGTCGGCGACAGCCTCGTTTACTTCGTCGACCGCTACAACGATTTCTCAATCTACGACGTCGATTTCGTCTTCGAGCCGAACGTGAATCGCAAGCCCGCCGCGCTCGCCGGGCTGCACTACTTCGGCGTGGTGCAGAGCATCTACGGGGATCGCACGCGCGACTGGGTCGATTTCTATAAGAACCTATTCGGTTTCTCCGTCCTGCCGGAGGGAAAATACTTCGGCGTCCTGCCGAAGGGCACGCTCCTCGAGAGCCCGTGCCACAAGTTCTATCTGCAGCTCATCGAGCCACCGCCCGGCTCCGACGACATTCACTGGGAAGAAGCGCTCGTGCGCGTGGGCCTAGGCGCCCCCGACGTGCCGGCGGCGACGCGCGCGCTGAAGGAACGCGGTGTCATCTTCGTCGACCGCGGGCCGGTGCAGCCGAATGAGAAAGGCGCGCTCACTCAGGTCTACCAGGGCGGCGTCACCTTCGAGCTGGTCGTGAGCCACTTGGGGAAGTGAGGCCGACGCCATGAACTTGGACCACTTCGGCATGGACACCATCACGCTCGCCGGGCCGCTCGAGGCGAAGCTCAATGCCATGCGCGAAGCTGGCTTCACTCAAGTGATGCTGAACGCGAACGATGTCGCCGGGCATCCCGGCGGTCCGGAAGCAGCGGGCGAGATCGTGCGAAGAAGCGGACTGCGCCTCACCGGCTTCCAGGTGCTACGCGACTTCGAGGGGCTTTCGGGGCATCTTCATGCCTACAAGGTCGATATCGCGAAAGCGATGCTGACGATGTGCCGCGCCCTCGGCTCACGGCTGCTCCTCGCCTGCTCGTCCACTTCGACGCACGCCACGTCCGATTTCGGCTCGCTCACCAAGGACCTGCAGAAGCTCGCAACGCTCGCGGTTCCCTATGGCATTCGCATTGCCTACGAAGCGCTATCCTGGGGCCGGCACGTGAGCGAGTACCCGCAGGCTTGGGAGATCGTCGCCGAGGCTGATCGCGCGAACCTGGGCCTCGCGCTCGATTCCTTTCACATGTTCGCCACGAACACGAGCCGCGAAGCCCTCGAGGAGATTCCGCCGCAGAAGATCTTTCTGGTGCAGCTCGCCGACTTCATGTGGCAGCAGATCCCCTCGCGCGAGGAACGCATCAACACCGCGCGGCACTTTCGAGTTTTCCCTGGCGAGGGTGTGCACAGCGCGGAAGTGGCCGAGCTCGTGCGCACGCTTGATCGATTGGGCTACCGCGGCGACTACAGCTTCGAAGTATTCAACGACGACTACACGCAGCTTCCGGTCGCCGTCGTCACCGAGCGCGCGCGTCGCTCGGTGAAATGGCTCACCGATCAGGTATCGCGACGCAGCCTGCCGCTGCGAAGCGCTGTGCGTTAATGCAAGCGCTACGCACCTACGACGAGCTCACCGCCGCACGAACCCGCTTCCTGCGCGTCGACGAGCTCTGCCGTCAGGCCAAACTCGTGCCGGAAGAGGAGCTCGCCGCCGAGGCGAGCCGGCCGCTGAAGGGAAAGAAAGGCGTTGAGCGCGCGCAGGGGCGCTTCCTTGCGGAAATCCTCGGAAATCCCGTGGCCGGCGCGCATCTCTGCCACGCGATGTTGCTGCCGCTTCCAACGTCGAGTGCACGCCTGAAGGAGTACCAGGCGCGTGGCGAGCTGAAGCTCGACGGCGCCTCCATCCGTCGCCACGGCAAGGCATCGGTCATCACCCTCAGCAACCCGCGCTACCTAAACGCGGAAGACGAAACGACGCTGCCAGGCGCGGAAACCGCGGTGGATGTCGCGCTGCTCGATCCGCAGACCGAGGTCTGCGTGCTGCGCGGCGATGTGGTCACGCACACGAAGTACGCCGGGCGGCGACTCTTCGGCGCGGGCATCAACCTCACGCACCTCTACGAGGGCAAGATCCGCTACCTGTGGTACATCATCCGCGATCTCGGCCTCGTCAACAAGCTCTATCGCGGGCTTGCCGTTCCGGACGCTTCGCCCGAACTGCAGAGCACCGAGAAACTGTGGATCGCCGCCGTCGAGGGCTTCGCCATCGGCGGGCACTGCCAGATCCTCCTTACGATGGACTACACCATCGCGGCGAAGGACGCCTATCTCACTTTGCCGGCGCGCAAGGAGGGCATCATCCCGGGTGCGGCTAACTTGCGCCTGCCGCGCTTCGTCGGCGACCGCATCGCGCGGCAGGCCATCCTCGCGGAGCGGCGCATCGATTGCGATAGCGCCGCAGGTCGCCTCATCTGCGACGAAATCGTCGCGCCCGATGGCATGGACGACGCCATCGCAGCGATGGTTGACAGGCTCACTTCGTCCGGCGTGGTGAGCGCCGCGGGCAACCGGCGCGCCTTCCGCGCGGGCGAGGAACCGCTCGACACGTTTCGCCGCTATATGGCCATCTACGCGCGCGAACAAGCGGAGTGCCACCTGAGCCCCGCGCTCGTCTCCAACCTCGAGAGGAACTGGAAGCAGCGATGAAGATTCTCGTCCTCAACGGCCCCAACCTGAACCTGCTCGGCCGGCGCGAGCCGCACATCTACGGCTCGACCACGCTCGCCGAGGTCCTCAAGAAGCTCGAGCAGCTTGGCAAGGAACTCGGCGCCGAGATCATCCCGTTTCAGTCCAATCACGAAGGCGCGCTGGTCGACTTTCTCCACAAGCACATCGACGAGGCGGACGGCGCGCTGCTCAATCCGGCCGGGCTTACGCAGTTCGGCGTGTCGCTGCACGACGCGATCAAGACCATGCCGTTCCCCGTGATCGAAGTGCACATCAGCAACCGCCACGCGCGCGAGCACTGGCGCGGGCACTCGATCATCTCTCCGGCGGTGAAGGCGACGGTCGAGGGCCTCGGCTGGCGCTCCTACACCGCGGCGCTGCGCGCGCTGGTCGAGATCCTGAAGGAGAAAAAATCCTGAAGCTCGACGTCATCTGCATCGGGCGCTGCTCGGTCGACCTGTACGGCCAGCAGATCGGCTCGCGCTTCGAGGACATCGCGAGCTTCGCGAAGTCGGTCGGCGGCTCGCCGGCTAACATGGCGATCGGTACTGCGCGCCTTGGCCTCAAGTCCGGCCTGATCACGCGCGTGGGGGACGAGCAGATGGGCCGCTTCGTGCTCGAGCAGATGCGCCGCGAAGGCGTCGCGCTCGACGGCATCAAAACCGATGCGCAGCGGCTTACCGCGCTGGTGCTGCTCGCCGTCGAGGACGAAGGCGTATCGCCGCACATCTTCTACCGCACCGACTGCGCGGACATGGCGCTTTGCGAAGACGACATCGACGAGGCCTACATCGCCTCGGCGCGCGCCGTGGTCGTTACCGGAACGCACTTCTCGCGCCCTAACAGCGAAGCGGCGCAGCGCAAGGCGATGCGCATTGCGAAGCAGAACGGCGCCAAGGTGGCCTTCGATATCGACTACCGCCCTACGCTCTGGGGCCTCACCGGCCACGCCGCGGGTTTCGAGCGCTACGTGAAGTCCGAGCGCGTGTCCGAGCGTCTGCGCAGCGTGCTGTCGGACTGCGACCTGGTCGTCGGCACCGAAGAAGAGATCATGATCGCGGCCGGCGCGGACAGCGTGCTCGCGGCATTGAAAGCGATCCGGTCAGTTTCGAAGGCGACCATCGTTCTCAAGCGCGGTCCGATGGGCTGCGTGGTCTACGAGCGCGAGATCGAAGGGCTGGACAAAGGCATCGTCGGTCGCGGCTTCCCGATCGAGGTCTACAACGTGCTCGGCGCCGGCGACGCCTTCATGTCGGGATTCCTGCGCGGCTGGCTGAAAGGCGAGCCGCTCTCAACGTGCGCGACTTGGGCGAACGCCTGCGGCGCATTTGCGGTGTCGCGTCTGCTGTGCTCCCCCGAGTATCCGACCTGGGCCGAGCTCAGCCATTTTCTGGAGAAGGGAAGCAAGGAGCGTGCGCTGCGCAAGGATGCGGCGCTCAGCCACCTGCACTGGGCGACGACGCGCCGCACGCAGCCGGAGCGCCTCATGGCGCTCGCGATCGACCACCGCACGCAACTAGAGGCGCTCGCCGACCGATGCGGCGCGTCGCGCAGCCGGCTCGAGCAACTCAAGCTTCTTGCGCTGGAGGCGACGACGCGAGTAGCGCGCGGCCGACCGGGCTTTGGCATCCTGCTCGATTCCACTTATGGACAGAGGGCGCTCTATAAGGCGGCGAAAGCCGGCCTTTGGATTGGGCGGCCGGTCGAGAAGCCGGGCTCGCGGCCGCTCGACCTCGAGCCGTTCCATCTCGCGGAATGGCCGGTGACGCACACCGTCAAGTGCCTGTGCTTCTACCATCCGGACGACGCCGAGGAGCTAAAAGCACGGCAGGAACGCGAGCTCGTGCGCGTCTACGAGGCCGCGCGCAGCACCGGGCGCGAGCTGCTCCTCGAGATCATCGCCGGCAAGCACGGCGCGCTTGCGAAAGACACGGTGGCCTCGGCGCTCGCGCGGCTCTACGCGCTCGGCATCCGACCCGACTGGTGGAAGCTCGAGGCGCAAAAGAGCGACGCGGCATGGCGCGCCATCGAGCAGGTCGTGAGGACGAATGATCCCTATTGCCGCGGCGTGGTCATGCTCGGCCTCGAAGCGCCGGAGGCCGAGTTGATCGAGGCCTTGCGGGTCGCCTCGAGCGCCAAGATCGTCAAGGGATTCGCCGTCGGCCGCACTATCTTCGCCGGCGCGGCGGAACAGTGGCTGTCGGGGCGCATAAGCGATGAAGCGGCCGTCGCTGACATGGCGGCGAAGTTCCAGAACCTGGTTTCTGCATGGGAAGAGGTGGCGAGTGTCGAGACTTCACGTACGGCCGCGCGGTGAACACGGAAAAGTGACCAGCATTACCCCGCAGAGCGCGGGGTGGAAGCATGTCGGCTTCGAGGTCCAAAAGCTCGCCAAGGGCGAAAGTGCTGCGGCGGCGACCGGCGAGCGTGAGGTGTGCCTCGTTCTCGTGTCGGGCAAGGCGAAGGTCAAGGCGGGCGGCAAGGATTTCGGGTGGGTCGGCGAGCGCATGACGCCTTTCGAAGGCAAGCCGCACTCGGTGTACGTGCCGGGCGGCAGCGACTGGCGTGTGGAGGCGACTACGGAAGTGACATTGGCCGTCTGCTCGGCGCCCTCGGCCGGCGGCAAGCTGCCCGCGCGGCACATCAAACCGCAGGACATGGGACAGGAGACGCGCGGCAAGGGAACGAACGTGCGCTACGTCACCAATATCCTGCCCGAGGAGGCGCCCGCCGACGCGCTGCTCGTGGTCGAGGTGATTACGCCCGGTGGCCACACCTCGAGCTATCCGCCGCACAAGCACGACACCGACAACCTGCCGAATGAGTCTTCGCTGGAGGAGACGTACTACCACCGCGTTAATCCGCCGCAGGGCTTCGCGTTCCAACGCGTGTACACCGACGATCGCTCGATCGACGAGGCGATCGTGGTCGAGGACGGCAGCGTGGTCATGGTGCCGCGCGGCTACCACCCCGTAGCCGCGGTGCACGGCTACGACCTTTATTACCTCAACGTGATGGCTGGACCGCGGCGCACCTGGAAATTCCACAACGCGCCGGAGCACGAGTGGATGCTCAAGAAGTGAGGCGCTAGTAGTACGGCGTCTTCGGCCGCATGGCGTCACCCGATTGCCAACCTTCTTGATAGCGCGCCCGGTCGACGTTGCCCCCGCAGCGGCTTGCGTAGATGTCAGCCTGCGGGGTAGCGCCGAGCCGGCCGTCGCGCTGGCCAATGGCATACCAGTCGCCGGCGCAGTCCGCCGCGCAGCCACTCAGCGTTGCAAGGACCGCGACAGTTGTTAGGGTCCTGGTCATGCGCCTAGCGAACACATCCGGCCTCTGCCTATTCCTCGTCGTGCTGCTGTCCGCGACCGCGCGGGCGGACGAAGAGATATGGCGACGACTCCAGCAGGGCGCTCACGTGGTGCTCATTCGCCACGCCGTCACCACGCCGGGCGCGGGAGACCCGCCGGGCATGCGGCTCGATGACTGCAGCACGCAGCGCAACCTGACGGACGAGGGCCGCGCGCATGCGCGGCGCATCGGCGAGGAATGGAAGAAGCGCGCCGTACCCGTGGATCGCGTGCTATCCAGCCCCTGGTGCCGCTGCCTCGAGACCGCGCGCCTCGCCTTCGGAAAAGCCGAGGTCGCGGAGCCGCTTAGCAATCTTTTCGGACGGCCCGAGAACCGGGAACGGCAGGTTCGCGAGCTGCGGGCGCTCGTGGAGAAGCACGCCGGAA
>Ga0209382_10011698_pt1 | contig 10885 bp, 4 predicted proteins | sample SoiMetdeltSBSDD5_FD_187599 | JGI IMG/M metagenome (GOLD analysis project Ga0209382, IMG submission 187599) | Bulk soil microbial communities from a Populus tree surrounding site in Tennessee, USA - Soil MetaG P. deltoides SBSDD5 (SPAdes) (version 2) | ecosystem: Environmental > Terrestrial >...
TTCGCCTCACGACCCTTATTGAGCGGAATCTGCAAGCCGCCTCCGAATCCATAGCTCAAGGCAGTATCGCTCAGATCGGTGCTGCTCGCGATAGTTTCGCCGCCGGTCAGGTCCGAGATCGATGTTCTAGTAAACAGATGTTTCAACCCGATCAACCCGTCGAAATAGGGGCGAACCAGGCCCGTGCGCGGCTGCGCCCGCAACACGAAATGCGAGAACAAAATGTTGTTGCTTGTACTAACTCTGACCTGAAGGTTGGGGATGGTTGTGCTGATCGGTTCCCTGTGGCTTACGGAGCCGTATACTGCGATTCCGAGGTCGCCGCCCGCCAGAATAGGGCTAGGGCCGAGCCGGACGAGAAATTGTCCGCTGACGCCGTAGCCGTTATTGGTGACGTTTTCGCTGAACCCGCCGCGCGGAACGATTGTTGTGAAATAGACGCCGACCTGGGCGGCATCCTGGGCGGCAACGATCGTCGCGCCTCCGATCAATAGAGACAGCAAACATACTGAGAGTACACGGGCGGCTTTCGCTGCAAACAAGCATGTTGTTTTCATGGGGAGTTCCTATGGTCTTAGCCATTGGCGGAAAGAATTAGGTTGGAGGTAGGGCCATTCTCTATTTCCATCTCTCACTTGTCAATTTTTATTTTTCATTGCGGAAGGTTTGAACTAACGGCGGGCTGCTATCTAGCGGTATGGTACAGGGAGCCATATGCGCCATGATACGCCGATGAGTGAGCGGAAGAGGAACACAAAAAGCGCAAAGCAGAACACAAAAGGCGCAAATATTCTTTTGGGTCTCCGGCCTCGCCTTTCCATCTGCTTTGTGCCTTTTGTGTTCTGCTTTGCGCTTTTTGTGTTGAACCAGATTTCCTCATCCACGCAATCAACTTCTTTGCCGAACACTCCCGGAGCCTTCTCCTTATCCTGGCGCATATGGTACAGGGCCTGGCGCCACTGGGATGTAAGCCTTACGGAGCGCCAGGTCGCTACCGCTCCCTGTGCCGCGCCGGCGCGCATCTTCAACAACTGGCGGATAATGGGAAATGCGGGGGTCAGCCGATCAGGGCTGGTTCCAGTAGATAGTCCTGAAAATTGAATTCCTTCTCCTCGGCGCTTCTGGGGCGTTCGTAAGACCCGTTCATTTGTAACCAGCGCATTTTCACGTTGTCGGAGAGGGCGGGGTCCAGGATCTCGCGGACTATGCGCTCCTTGATCCGTTCGTCTTCGATCGGGAAGAGAACTTCGACGCGGCGGTCGAGGTTACGGTTCATGAGGTCGGCGCTGCCGAGGTAGATCTCTTCACTGCCGCCGTTGATGAAGCGATAGACGCGGGAATGTTCGAGGAAGCGCCCGACGATGCTGCCGACGCGGATCGTCTCGCTGCGGCCGGGCCAGCCTGGGCGCAGACAGCATATGCCGCGGACGATCAGGTCGACGGGCACGCCCTCGCGCGAGGCCGCGTACATCTCCTCGATCATCGACGTGTCGGTCATGCTGTTGAACTTGGCGACGATTCCGGCGGGGCGTCCGGCCTGGAGGTGCGTGACTTCGCGGCGGATCATCTCGGTGATCGATTTGCGCAGGTTGACCGGCGCGACCAACAGCTTGCGGTACTGCTCCTGGCGCGAGTACCCGGTCAGGTAGTTGAACAGCTCCGAAACGTCTTTGCCGAAATCCTCGTCGGCGGTCAAGAGTCCGATGTCGGTGTAAATGCGAGCCGTGACCGGATTGTAGTTGCCCGTGCCGAGATGGACATAGCGGCGCAGTTTGTTCTTCTCCTGGCGCACGACGAGGGCTATCTTGGCATGGGTCTTCAACCCGACCAGCCCGTAAATGACATGGACGCCGGCCTTCTCAAGTCGCTTCGCCCACTGGATGTTCGCCTCTTCGTCGAAGCGGGCCTTGAGTTCGACCAGCACCGCGACCTGTTTACCGTTCTCGGCGGCTTCGATCAGCGATTCGACTATCGGCGAATCCTTGCCCACGCGGTAGAGCGTCTGTTTGATCGCCAGCACGCTCGGGTCGCGCGCGGCCTGGCGCAGGAATTCGACCACCGGCGCGAACGACTCGTAAGGGTGGTGGAGCATGACGTCCTGATGGCGTATGGCGTCGAAGATGTTTTCTCCGGAACGCAGCGACGCCGGCGTGGTCGGCGAGAAAGGCTCGTCCTTCAACTGCGGCAGGTCGAGTTTGTAAAGCGCCATCAGGTCGGGGATGTTCAAGGGGCCGTCAATCGTGTAGACGTCCTGCTCCTCCATCTCCAGCGAATGGCGCAGCAGCTTGACCATATGCGGACTCATCCCGGCGGCGATCTCCAGCCGAACGCCGAATCCGAAGCGGCGGTTGCGCACCTGCTGCTCGACCGTCTTGAGCAGGTCGCCGGCCTCGTCCTCTTCGATTTCGATGTCGGCGTCGCGCGTGATGCGGAAGGGCTGGCATTCGATGATGCGCATTCCCGGGAAGAGCGAGTCGATGTGCGCCGACATCACCTCTTCGAGCATCGCGAAGCAATAGCCCTCGCCCGTGACCGGAATCAGCCTGGGGACGTTCGGCGAAAGCGGCAGCTTGACGCGGGCGAAGCGGGCCTCCTGTTCGCCATCTTCCGGATTTTCCGGCACGACCAGTATCCCCAGGTTCATGCTGATGTTCGAGATGTACGGGAACGGGTGGCTCGGGTCTACGGACAGGGGCGTGAGAATTGGAAAGACGCGCTCGTAGAAAAATTCGCGCAGCTCCGCGCGCTGATCCCTATTAAGACGGCCGTAGGGGACGATCCGCACGTTGTACTGCTCCAGCCCCGGCAGAATCTGTTTGAGCAGGCAGCGCATCTGCACTTCGAGCAGCGGACGCAGGCGTTCCGTGATGAGCCTCAACTGCGTCGCCGCCGAAAACCCGTCGGGGGAGAGCAGCAGCGGGTTGGCGTCGAGTTGCTCCTGAAGGCCCGAAACGCGGACCATAAAAAACTCGTCGAGGTTGGTCGAAAAGATCGAGAGAAATTTCAACCTCTCGAGCAGCGGCTGCGACGGGTCGAGCGCCTCGTCGAGCACGCGGCTGTTGAACTCGATCCAACTGAGCTCGCGGTTGAGGAGCGGGTTTTCGGCCAGGTTGCCAGTAATTCTTCGTTCGGGCGCCAAAGTCACGGTTTCCATAAATTATTTTGCCTCATTAAACCTGCGGTGGGACAGACTTTGGTCTGTCCGTGTCGGCTTCAATCACAAACGAACAGACTAAAGTCTGTCTAAAGTCTGTTCCACAGCCGGTTCCGTAGTGGGCGGTACCTATAAATTCTATTTGAGAGGCTTGCGCGGCGTCAATTTTTTGCCGATACTTCGCGCGCGGCGCGATTGTAAGTCTCAAGTGTGGCCCAAATCCACCATTCGCGCGACACGGACGACTCTCAGAGGGACTCATGTCAGGCGACCACAACCAACCATCTTCGCAACCGCCAGGGCCGGGGCCGGGCGGCAGGCTTAAAGGGCGATACCTGATCGAGCGCGAGCTCGGGCGCGGCGGGGTCGGCGTGGTCTTTTTGGCGCGCGACGAACGATTGCACGGAATGCCGGTGGTGATCAAATTCCTGCTCGAAGACGCCGGGCGGAACAGGTGGCTGATCGGGAAATTCTCGCAGGAAGCCGAAGCCCTGACCCGTATCAACCATCCTGGCGTCGTGCGCGTCATTGACCGCGACCTTTCGGACGACGGGCGCCCCTTCTTAGTGATGGAATTCATTAAGGGGCGGCCTCTGCGCGACGTGATGGGCCGGGGGCCGATGAATCTGGCTTACGCCGCGCATATCGCGCGGCAAGCCGGAAGCGCGCTCCATGCGGCGCACCAACAGGGCGTTTTTCACCGCGACCTCAAGCCGGAAAACATCATGCTCGAACAGTTGAGCGGCGGAGACGAGCAGGTCAAGCTGATCGATTTCGGCATTGCGAAGGTCGTCAATCCGCGGGCGGGCAATGAAACAGAGGTGGCCGTCATCGCCGGCTCGCGGCAATACATCGCGCCCGAGCAGTTGCTGTCACAGACTGCCTCGCCAGCGACCGACGTCTACGCGCTGGCGATCATCGTTTACGAAATGGTGACCGGGCGGCTGCCGTTCAACCCGGAGGGGCCGACTCACTTTTTGGTCATGCAGGAACTGATGCGGCTCCAGCGGAGCGAGAGCTTCGTCGAGCCGCGCGCGCTCCGCCCCGATCTGCCGGAGGCCGCGCAGATACTGCTCCTAAACGCGCTCTCGTTCGACTCGGGACGCCGGCCACAGAACGCGCGCATTTTCACCGAGGATTTGGCCCAGGCCCTGATAGGAAAGATCAGCGCCTCCGACGCGCGCGCGACCGTCGCCCTTCCGTCTCCCGCATCCGGCGCCGGCGGACCGCCTGCGCGAGATACGGCGCCGGCGACGCGGGTCGACACCGCTAATAATCCGACGCCTGTGAGGGCGACTGACGCGAATGTCGCCTCTCAGACCTCAGCGCCAAATTCGCCGCAAAGCGTGACCGCGCCGATCAAAGACGGCCGAGAAACCAGCGCGAAGCCGAAGAGCCGCAAGCTTCCGATCATTGCCGGACTGGCGATCGTCATTGCCATCGCCGCGACTGCAGGAGTAGTCGTATTTCCGCGGCTTTCCGCCTGGTTGAATCCGAAGGTTACTCCGTCTCCGACTCCACAACCGGCGTCGCCAAGCCCGGCGTCGCCCGAAGCTGAGAGAACGTTCAATTACTCAATCACGGTGCGGCAAAACCCGAAGAATTTCCCCGGCAAGGCGCCGTTTCAAGTCCCCGGAGAAATGCTCTTCGCGCCTGGAGACCAAATACACATCTCATTCATCAGTCCGCAGCGCGGCTATCTCTACATCGTCAATGAAAGCCCGCCCGTCACTGGACAGGGTTCAAGCTTCAACATTCTGTTCCCTGCCGCCCAGGGTTCGGCGCAGCTCTCCGCAGGCCAGACCGTCCGCATTCCCAATCACAACGATGGATTCGTCTTTGACAAAGAGCAGGGGGCGGAAAAACTCTGGCTGATCTGGGCCGCCGGCGAATTGGCCGAGTTGGAACCGCTCAAACGCTGGGCGAACCCGAACGACAAAGGAGAGATCAAAGACTCCGCTCAGGTAGATGCTTTACGCGCATTCCTGACCACACGATCAACGCCTCTACCTGAGGTCACGCGCCACGAGGCGAGCAAGCAGACAATGGTTAAAATGAAGGGCGACATTCTGGTCAAGCTCGTCAATCTGCAACATTATTGATAACTCGTTTTCTGAACGATAGCCTGAAACCTCGGGTCGTCGCGGACAAAGTCGTACCTGGCAAAAAACCTGACGCCGCCGAGTGTGGGATCTCCTTCCTGCAGTGATCGCTCAAGCCAGTGAAGTGTTTGCTCCCGATCCTTAACGATCGCAGCCCGGGATGCGACAAAGTAAGCTGGGACGTTGCTGCCCTGCATTTCACCAGTCGAAGAAATCCGACTTGCCTCTTTCGCCCTGATCACTTCGTTGAGCCAGAATCGGTTCGCGGCGCCGATTCCACTCGCCTCTCTCTGCTCTCGCAGCTTTGCCGCTAATTCTTTGCCGCCTTCTATCTCCAGGGCCTTGAGATCCACTTCGAAGGCCTTTTCCATGTCGCCAATGGCTTCGTACGCAAGGCTGAGCAGCCGCCTTGGAAGGGAAAACTGCGGATTCTCAGCCGCTGTTTTCTCCAACCGCTTGATGGCCTCGGGATAACGCCTGGCGTAAAGATAAGTCATAGCGATGTTGTTTTGAACGATGTTTGAAAGCGGATTGAGTTCGAGCGCCTTCTCGGCTTTTTGCAAAGACTCATCAAATCTGCCCAGTTGCATGAGAAAATAAGCATGGCGGTGGTATGCGTCAGCATTATTCGGATTCAGCGCAATTGCCCGCTCAAGACTCTTTTCGGCCTCGGTCCAGTTATGATCGATCAGAAACTGGATAAGAGCAAGCGACATATGGGCGCGCGACAAATCCGGATCAAGCTGCAAGGCGCGATTTACCGACTCACGGGCCTGCCATATCGTCTCCGCGGCCGGACGAACGCCAAAATTAAACAGAATGATATGCGCGTCAGCGATATCGGCGTGAGCCTCGGCGAAATTCGGATCGAGAGCAATCGCCTGCTCATAAAATTCTATGCTTCGATTTAAGCTGCTCGGCGTGTTCTGGCTTTGGTAGAACCGTCCGCGAAGATATTTTTCGTAGGCTTCGGTGTCGTCGGTTCCACGTCGTACGAACAGTTTGTTTTCTGCATGGGTTAATTCAAAAGCCAGCGTTTTGGCGATCTTGTTGGAAAGAGCGTCCTGCAAAGCGAATATCTCATTCGCCGGTTCATCAAAATTTTCCGCCCAAAACTGCATGCCGCTGTCCGTTCTTATCAATCTGGCGCTAATGCGCAATCGTCCTTCCGACTCTTGTATGGCGCCTTCGAGCACGGCATCGACGCCTAACTTCCTGCCTATTTCCATGGGATCAGCCGGCGCATCGGCAACCCAAGCGACGGCGCTTGTGGGCCGCACAACGATCTGTTTCAAACTTCCGAGTTTGGTTATAAGCGCGTCCGCTAAACCCAGGCCAAGAACTTTATTCTTCTCCCCCGCGTTCAACGGCTTTAAAGGCAAGACGGCGATCGATTTTATTTTTTCAGTCGGCGACGCAGTTTCCCGGCTTGAATACAAAAAGGTTGATCCTATGAGTGGGCGGCGCTCTAAGATGGGCGGTTCCTCCGCAACAGGAATTGTAAGCCGGAGATCGGCTGAGAAGCGATAGCCGTGCTTCGGCAGGGTTTCGATAAATTCCTCTCCATCTGAATTGAGAATTTTCCTTAGGCGAGAAATCTGCTTTGCAAGGTTGCTTTCCTCGACGAATGAATCCCGCCAGAGGGCTCCCATCATTTCCTCCTTTGACAATGCCTTGTGGTTATTCTCCACAAGCAGCAAAAGAGTCTCGAATTCCTTTGCGGGAAGGTGAATTGGCTTTCCATCGGAGAATAAGGTCTTTCCCTTCGGGTCTAGAACAAACTTCCCGAATTCATAGACAAAGTCTTTATTCTCTACCTTTTCCATAAAGTCAAAAAAAAGTCAAAAATTTTCCGAAAAAACCTCAAGCCTTTTCCACGCCATTTCGAACATGATAGGACTGTAAGGTGGTAGGGCTGCCTAAATTGCCGCATAGCCGCGTAGACGCATAGCGGCATGGTAGCCAGGCCGGCGTTTATGGTCTTTGAAAAAATTATGCGCTCAGGCTCCGTTAACGCCATGGCGAGAGTTGATTACAGGCATCGTCCTCAGCCGAAATGGTGAGAGTAAACAACTCGCAAGGCGTCAGGGGCATTTATTTCTCTAAGAGCATCAACGCCGGCCCCGCCAATCATCCCCCTTGCGTCATATATGTGACGCCTGAGTTCAACCGTCGCATGACGACGGTTGAATTCTTTTGCTAATACATAGCCAGCGTTGAAACGCCGGGCTAATCTCACGACCCCGCTACGCGGCGAGCAGACCATGCCGTTTGATTCTAAAGGACTCCAATTTGCACACTCTCCACTCAATTTGCCTAAACATGGGGACTTTAACGCAGCTTTTTTGACGGCACAAGAAATTCTTGGAGTGAAACCAAAAGTGTAAACAATGCCCTAATCGGCCGCAATCCTGACAGCGCGACTTTGCGCGCGGCGCCGTTAACCTCCCATTTCAAGGAGGCAAATAAAGAAGTCAAATAGGAGTTCAATTCTCGGTCAATGAGAGCCACAAGCGCAGCCGCAAGTCCTCGCCTGCCCTAAATGCAGCGAGATGATCACCACCTCGATGGCTCAGTGCGGATACTGCAACGGACCTTTTGACCCGCAGTAGCCGAAAGGCTTGAAAAATCCGATCAACCAAGGGCGGTGGCGTAACCACTACGCTTCCCCCCTTCACTTTCTCGGTAAAAGGCCATGCCAAACGCCAGATTTAATTTCAAATCACACAGCCACATTCGCACCTTTACTTCGCTGCTGATCTTCGCGCTCGCCTCGTCTCCGTTGGGCTATGCGCAGCAGCCACAGCAAACGCCGCAGCAGCGAATCCTCACGCAGGAAGACCCGAAAACGAACACCAACAAACCTGCGCCGTCAGGGCCGCGAGACGCGCGGCCCGAGCTGGTTTTGCAGACCGGCGTCACCGCGCCCGCTTACAACGCCATTTTCAGCCCGGACGGGCGGTTGCTGGCTTCGATGGATTTTACGGCCGGCTCGATCAAATTGTGGGACATTGCGACGTGGCGCGAATTGTTCGTGATCAACCTTGGCGCGCGCGCCGCGATAACCTATGCGATCAATTCGACCTACGCCTTCAATCCCGACGGATCATCGCTCTTCTCAGTCAGCGCCGGGACGCTCAAGCAGTGGGACACTCGGACGGGTCGGCAGCTTCGCGCCGCCGATCTGAATCAGGGCAAGGATTTCGGCCTGGTCTGTTTCAGCGCCGACGCCCGACGGCTTGCGACGACGACGGACACCAGATCTTCGTTGTCCGTGTGGGACGCCGCCTCGGGACGAAAGCTACAGGAGTTGAAGCTGGAGAACAAGAATGGCGAGTATTTGATGGCCTTTGCTCTGAGCCCCGACGGACGGACGCTGGCGATCAACAACGAGTCGGAAACGGGAGGCGCGAGGCGGGACCTGTTGACGCTGCTCGATGCAGACAGTGGGCGCGTAATCCAAACGATCAAAATCTCGGAGCGGAAGACGACGATGATGATGGGCCCCACTTCCGAGCCGAGCCGCGCCATCAGGTTCAGCCCCGACGGACGCGCCGTGGCGATATCTTTCAATGATATGAAGAAGGATATGTCCCAGCTTTTATCCGGCGGGCAGATACGCGCCTTCGATCGAGAGAACAAGATCAGAATGTGGGACGTGTCGAGCGGGCGTGAGATGATTTCGTTCGACGCCGGTTCGCTAAGCGCCGGGACGTATGATCCATTATTGAGTTCCGGAGCGCGGGACGCTTTCGCCTTCAGCAACGACAACCGGCAATGCGCCGTCACGGGCGGCAATACAATCAAGCTCTTCGATCCGGCCGCGGGGCGCAACCTGGCGACAATCATTGGTCATACCGGTGACGTCATCGGGGTTAATTTCAGCGCCGACGGAAAATTGCTGGCGACAACAAGTCTCGACAGCACGATCAAAATATGGGACGTGTCAGCAGCCGCGATCACAGGGCGTGTCGAGCTGGCGCGGACTTTGAGTGGGATGGCAATTCCGGTTGAAAGCGCGGCGTTCAGCGAGGGCGGGCGCGCGCTTGCGGTCAGCGGCTCGAACACGGTCAGCCTCTGGGAACTCAATACGGGCGCGGCTCTGCGCTCGGTTACAAGGCCGGCGGTCGCGCGTGACCTGGACGATCTGATTCACCCGGCGCCCAGCGCTTTCAGCGCGGGCGGGCGCTTTATCGCAGCCAAGAGTGGCGCAAACGAAATCAAGCTGTGGGAGACCCGCGCCGGGCGCGAAGTGAAAAGTTTCCAGCTCTCGCAAGGTAAAAAGTTTATCGGCGCAGGCGTCAGCCCCGACGGCAAATTGGTCGCGTTGGCTGAAGACAAACCACTTCTCAGTTCGATCTCGGGAGCGGCCAATCCGCCCGGAGGTCCGACTTCTTCCACTCAACCCAATCCTTCTCAATCCGCGCAGAACTTTCCACAATTTCCTCCGGCGATGATTCCGTCCGCTCCGGCAGATTCGACGGGCGATCCCAAAAAAGACGAGAAGGCGCGCCGGAAAGAGGAAAAAGAGCGGGAGAAAGAGATGCGGAAGCGGCAGCAGGAGGCGTTGGAGCAGATGTCGCGCAAGGGAAAGAAGGATCAGAAGGGCCAGCCGCAGGTACTGATGGGGGGCATGGACCTGTCACAGATGCAGAAGATGTCCGAGCAGATGCAGAAGGCCGCCGATAGCGGAGACATTGGCAAAATGATGGAGGTGGTGTCCCAGGTGACGGGCAATATTGGCGCCGCTATACCGGGAATGTCAGCGCTGTCTCAACCGGGCGTCAGCGTCAAGCTCTGGGACGCGAACGCCACAAGCGAACCACGTTCATTGCCCGTCTCGCCAAAGGCGCTCCTCACCTTCGGCGATCGTTCTTCCGTGTTCGCCTTCAACCACGACGGCAGCCTGCTCGCTTCAGCCGCGGTGTCGCGCTCGATCAAAATCAATGAAGCGGCCAGCGGGCGCGAACTTTTCACGCTTACGCCCGAACGCAGCTTAGTCGTTACGAGTCTGGCGTGGAGCGAGGACGGACGACTGCTCGCGTCATCCATAGGGGAGGGCGCCCCCGGCATGACTATGGACAAAATAGCCGACATGGCCAATGGCGATAACTTCATTGGTGGATTGCTCAATTATTCGATCAGGTTGTGGGATGCGGCCTCGGGGCGCGAACTGCGAACATTGACCGGCCACACGGCCGGCATACGCGCCACGGCGTTCAGCCCTGACGGCCGGTTGCTGGCTTCGGGCGGAGACGACGCAGTCGTGAAGTTGTGGGATACCGCGACGGGGCGCGAGATCACGACGCTCAACGGCCATTCGCTGGGCGTCAAAGCGGTGGCCTTCAGCGACGACGGCAAGCTGCTGGTTTCAGGCAGCGAGGACGGCAGCGCGCGTTTGTGGGATGTCAGCAGCGGCGAGACGCTGGCGACGCTCATCACCCTCAACGGCGGCGCCGATTGGCTGGTGGTGACGCCTGACGGGCTGTTCGACGGGACTCCGGCCGCGTGGGGTCAGATCCTCTGGCGCTTCTCGCCGAACGACATCTTCGACGTCGCGCCGGTCGAAATCTTTTTCAACGAATTCTTCTACCCCGGCCTGCTCTCCGACATCGCATCGGGCAAGCGC
>Ga0209382_10011699_pt1 | contig 10884 bp, 11 predicted proteins | sample SoiMetdeltSBSDD5_FD_187599 | JGI IMG/M metagenome (GOLD analysis project Ga0209382, IMG submission 187599) | Bulk soil microbial communities from a Populus tree surrounding site in Tennessee, USA - Soil MetaG P. deltoides SBSDD5 (SPAdes) (version 2) | ecosystem: Environmental > Terrestrial >...
ATCTCCTCGCCGCCGACGACGTCCGCGCCCGCTTCCTGCGCTTCCTTCTGCTTCTCACCGCCCGCGATCGCCAGGACGCGCTTGCTCTTGCCGAGGCCGTGCGGCAGGACGACCGTGCCGCGGACCATCTGATCGGCGTGCTTCGGATCGACGCCGAGGCGCAGCGACAACTCGACCGTCTCGTCGAACTTCGCGTACTTGACCTTCTGCACGAGCGGGATCGCGTCCTCGATCGAATAATTCCGATCGGCGGCGACCTGCGCGCGTGCGGCGCTGTATTTCTTGCCGTGTCTGCGCATGGTTACTCCTGTGGTCCAAACGAGGGCCGAAGCACTCTCCCACACTAGATGCGGGGTCAGCCCCGCCAGATTGCGGGGTCAGACCCGAACGGGGTCAGACCCGAACTACGGGTCTGACCCCTTATGTCGCTAACCCACTACGTCGAGGCCCATCGAGCGGGCCGTGCCTGCGACCGTCTTGATTGCCGATTCGAGCGAATCGCAGTTCAGGTCCGGCATTTTCAGCTTGGCGATCTCCTCGACCTGCTTCGCCGTGACGGTGCCGACCTTGTTCTTGTTCGGTTCAGCCGATCCCTTCGCGATGTTCGCCGCGCGCTTCAGGAGCACTGGAGCCGGCGGCGTCTTCGTGATGAAGGTGTAGGACCGATCCGCGTAGACGGTGACGACGACCGGGATGATCAACCCTTCGTCTTTCGCCGTCCGCGCGTTGAAGTTCTTGCAGAAGTCCATGATGTTGACGCCCTGCGGGCCGAGCGCCGTGCCCACGGGGGGCGCCGGCGTCGCCTTGCCGGCGGCAATCTGGAGCTTCACCATTGCCTGTACTTTTTTCGCCATCGTCAGCTTTCAGCTGTCGGCGCGCGGCCTTCAGCGCTGATAGCTGAAGGCCGGTAGCTGACAGCTTCTAGATCTTTTCTACCTGTAAGAAGTCCAATTCCACCGGGGTCGAGCGGCCGAAGATCGTCACCATCACCTTCAGCGTGTTCTTGTCGAGGTTCACCTCGTCGACGACGCCATTGAAGCTGGTGAACGGCCCTTCGTTGATCCGGACCTGCTCGCCCTTCTCGAACATGTACTTCGGCTTCGGCTTCTCGGCGGCGGTCTTCACCTGGGTCAGAATCTGCTCGACTTCGTCCTTGCTGAGCGGTGTCGGCTTGGCGCCGGCGCCGACAAACCCCGTGACCTTCGGCGTGTTCTTGACGACGTGCCAGGCATGGTCGGACATGTTCATCTCGACCAGGATGTAGCCCGGGAAGAACCGCTTCGCGGTCACCACCTTCTTGCCGCCGCGCATCTCGACGACGTCCTCGGTCGGAATCAGGACTTCACCGATGTCGTTCTGCAGCCCGTAGGCCTTGACGCGCTCGGTGAGCGACTCGGCCACCTTCTTCTCGAACCCCGAGTAGGTGTGGACGATGTACCAGTTCTTGGTCGCCAGATCCGTCATGCCGCACCAAATCTCCGCAGAATCCACTGAAAGACGTTCAGCAGGACCTGATCGAGCGCGAACAGATACAGACCGAAGAACGTGGAGAACGCGATCACGACAACCGTCGTCGCGTAGACCTCTTTCTGCGACGGCCAGGTGACGCGCTTCAGCTCGTTGCGCACCTCGCTCAGGAAGAGGCGCATCCGCTCGAAGCGCCCGCCGGCCGCCTCCTTGACGTTGTCGATAGTCGTGGGCGACGAATTCACTGCCATATACACCCCGACGGACTGGCAGGCCAGGAGGGAATCGAACCCCCAACCCCCGGTTTTGGAGACCGGTGCTCTGCCAATTGAGCTACTGGCCTAATCGCTGAAGGCTGAAGCTGTCAGCTCTCGGCTCTCAGCACTACTTCGACTCTTTATGACCCGTGTGCTTGCGGCAGAAGCGGCAGTACTTGCTGAACTCGAGCCGCTCCGTCGTCTTCTTCTTGTTCTTCGTCGTGCTGTAGTTGCGCCGTTTGCACTCCAGGCACGCGAGCGTGACGATGTCCCTCATGATGCTTCGCTCTCTGTTGCTGGATGCTGGCGGCCAGGTGCTGGCTGCGATCCCACCTGCCGCCCGGCAACCAGCACCTACAACTACTCGACGATGTCCGTGACCGTGCCGGCGCCGACCGTGCGGCCGCCTTCGCGGATGGCGAAGCGCGCCCCCTTTTCGAGCGCCACCGGCGCCATCAGCTCGCCGCTGATGGTGGTGTTGTCGCCCGGCATCACCATCTCGACCCCTTCCGGCAGGTTGAGCGTGCCGGTGACGTCGGTGGTGCGGATGTAGAACTGCGGACGATAGCCGTTGAAGAACGGGGTGTGACGGCCGCCCTCTTCCTTCGACAGGATGTAGACCTCGCCCTTGAACTTGGTGTGCGGCTTGATCGAACCGGGCTTCGCCAGCACCTGTCCGCGCTCGACGTCGTCTTTTTCCACGCCGCGGAGCAGCACGCCGATGTTATCGCCGGCCTCACCCGAGTCGAGCAGCTTCCTGAACATCTCGACGCCGGTGACCACTTTCTTCTCCGTCGGCTTGAAGCCGACGATCTCGATTTCTTCGCCGACCTTCACCTTGCCGCGCTCGACGCGGCCGGTGACGACGGTGCCGCGGCCCGAGATCGAGAACACGTCTTCGATCGGCATCATGAACGGCTTGTCGACGTCGCGCTGCGGCAGCGGGATGTAGTTGTCGAGCGCTTCCATCAGCTTCTGCACGCTGGCAATGCCTTCGGGATCGCCCTGAATCGCCTTCAGCGCCGAGAGGCGGACGACCGGAATATCGTTGCCCGGGAAACCGTAGCCGGTGAGCAGCTCGCGCACCTCGAGCTCGACCAGGTCGAGCAGCTCGGGATCGTCGATCGCGTCGACCTTGTTCAGGGCGACGACCATGTACGGCACGTTGACCTGCTTGGCGAGCAGCACGTGCTCGCGCGTCTGCGGCATCGGGCCATCGACCGCGCTGACGACGAGGATCGCGCCGTCCATCTGCGCCGCGCCGGTGATCATGTTCTTGATGTAGTCGGCGTGGCCCGGGCAGTCGACGTGCGCGTAGTGCCGGTTCGCGGTCGAGTACTCGACGTGGCTGGTCGCAATCGTCATGACCTTCGAATCGTCGCGGCGGCCCTGCGACTCGGAGGCCTTCGCCACCTCGTCGTAGGAGATGAACTTCGCCCAGCCTTTGTCGGCCGACACCTTGGTGAGCGCGGCGGTCAGCGTGGTTTTGCCGTGGTCGATGTGCCCGATGGTGCCGACGTTGACGTGCGGCTTGCTGCGATCGAACTTTTCTTTAGCCATGTCTGCGATCCTCGCGCTGCGTGTGATGGAGCCGATGACCAGGATTGAACTGGTGACCTCGTCCTTACCAAGGACGCGCTCTGCCAACTGAGCTACATCGGCCTTCGCGCCGTTGGCGCTTCGGCCGACAAGTCGGCCGTTCCGTTGCCCTTGTCCGATATGGCCGACAAGGCAGCCGTACCTGGGTTCGTCTGCGAGCGGCCACGCGCTCGCGTGGTCTCCGTCCGATGTTCAGTGATTGAGTCGCAGCCGCCGGCGGCGTCGAGAGCCAACGACTGGCCTGCCAACCGTCGCTCGCGAATCGAGCGAAGGTTGGAGCGGGAGACGGGGATCGAACCCGCGACCAACAGCTTGGAAGGCTGTGACTCTACCACTGAGTTACTCCCGCCTACGGCTCGCTCACGTCGCTGTTACCGTCTCACTGCTTCGCGCTGCGGCGGCCACGCCCGCCAGGCGACGCGCTCGATCTACTGAGCTGTTTCGATGACGTTGTGATCGTCGAAAAAATTGCCAGTTCCCGATCCGCCAAATTGCCACTGCTGCCGAAGCTTCCTTTGCAACCGAAGGGTGGCCTGCCACCCGAAGCTCGCGTCACAGAGCACACCCACGAGCGAGAAGTGGTGGCGAGGGAAGGACTCGAACCTTCGAAGCCGCTGGGGCGACAGATTTACAGTCTGCTGCGTTTGACCGCTTCGCTACCTCGCCGGCTAGCTGTGTTGTTTGGAAACGCGATGTTTCGGTCTTACTCAAAGGACCCGGATGTTCTCACTGTGAAGCCGATGGAGCTGGCGAAGGGATTTGAACCCCCGACCGGCTGATTACAAATCAGCTGCTCTACCGGGCTGAGCTACGCCAGCCAGACAAAAGGTGAACTTTAGCACGTCCTGTGCCACCCGTGCAACCCCTGCAGATAGACGCAGGTAGGGCCACGACCGAGCCGGAAGCGCTTCCCGCAACCGTTCATTGTACTCACTTTGCCCGCCGCTGCCGAGTGGCCTCGAACAGGGCGATTCCAGCCGCCACCGACACATTCAAGCTCCCCACATGTCCCGCCATGGGAATGGACGCCAGCCAGTCGCACCGCTCACGGACGAGCCGGCGCAGGCCCTTCCCCTCGGCGCCGACCACCACCGCCGATGGAAGAGTCCAGTCAATGTCGTCGTAGAGCGTCGGCGCGTCCCCAACCAGCCCGATTGTCCAGACATTTGCCTGTTTCAGGTCCTCGATCGCGCGCGCGATGTTCACCACCTCGGCGATCTTCACGTGCGACACCGCTCCGGCCGAGGCCTTCGCCGCGGCCCCGTCCAGCCGGGCGGCGTGGCGCGACTGGCGGACAACACCGTGAGCCCCGGCGGCGTCGACCGTCCTGAGAATCGCCCCGAGGTTGTGCGGATCTTCAATCCCATCCATTACGACGATGAGCGCGGGTCCGTTGGCGGCGGTGACCAGGTCCTCGACGCTGAAAGCCTCGGCCTCCTCCATCTCCGCAATCACCCCTTGATGGCGCTGCCTGGCACCGCCGGCGAGACGATCGAGCTCATCGAGGCTGACGCGCCGCACCGGCACGTCCTGCTCTTCGGCCAGGCGGACGAGGGTCGTCAGGCGGTCGTCGGCGCGGGGCGAGACCCGCAGCGCGGTGACCCGCCGCGCCCGGAGCGCTTCGAGAACGGGGTTGATGCCGTAGATGACCACTGCCAGCGCCAGGTCACGGGTTCGGGATCAGCACGTCGAGGGCGCGCACGAACGCCGCCGCGCGCTCGCGATTGCCGACGACAGGCGGAATCCCCGCCGATGGCGGCAGGTCGGCGCCGCGATCGATTGCCGGCACTGCCAGATCGAGCTCCGGACCCTCGGCGCGGCCGGTCAACACCACACGAATCGGGTGGAAGAGCGCGCGTCCCTTCTGCTCGCTCCGCGCCTTCACCTGGTTCGCCGCCGCGCGGAACCCCTCGCGATCGAGCCGAGGCGATTCCGCGAGCACCTCCGCCAGCGCAGTGACGACGGCGCGCGCGGCCCCGCTGCGCATCTCTTCGAGGAGATTGCGATCGCCGAGCACCTTGTCTGCGTCGTAGCCGAAGAGGAACGCGAGCCGCGCCGGCACCTGATTGAGCCGGTCGACCGACGCACTGACCATCGGCATCGCGGAGGCGAGGAACTCGCGGCCGGCGCGATCCGGCGTCAACGACACACCGGCCGCCCGGAAGTACGGCAGCGAGAGCTCCGCGAGCCGCATCGGGTCGGCGAGCTTCAGGTAGTGCCGATTCACCCACGCCAGCTTCTCTTCGTCGAACATCCCGGCGCTGTGCCCGACGTGCTCGAGCGCGAAGCGCTTCGCCAGTTCGTCGATCGGCAGCAGCTCGTCGTCGTTCCCCGGCGACCATCCGATCAGCGCGAGATAGTTCACCAGCGCCTCGGGCAGGTACCCCTTCGAACGGAACTCGGCGACCGAGGTCGCTCCGTGCCGCTTCGACAACGGGCTGTGATCCGGTCCCATCACGAGCGCGAGGTGCGCGAAGGCCGGCGGCGTGAACCCGAGCGCCTCGTAGAGCAGCACCTGGCGCGGCGTGTTCGAGATGTGATCCTCGCCGCGAATGACGTGCGTGATCTCCATCAGCGCATCGTCGATCACGACCGCGAAGTTGTAGGCGGGGTGGCCGTCGGCGCGCACGATCACCGGATCGCCAATCACGTCGGTGCCGAAGTTGATCGGGCCGCGGACGACATCGGCGAAGACGACCTCGCGGCCGTCGGGAATCCGGAAGCGAATCGCCGGCCGCTCGCCGGCGGCGATCCGCGCCGCGGCCTGCTCCTTCGACAGCCGGCGGCAGGTGCCCGCGTAACGCGCCGGCCGTCCGGTGGCCAGCGCCTCCTGCCGCTCGGCCTCGAGCTGCGCCGCCGAGCAGAAGCAGTAGTAGGCGGCGTCGGCGCTGAGCAGTTCCGTCGCGTACGACTGATAGAGGTGCAGCCGCTCGGACTGCCGGTACGGTCCACGGGTGCCGCCCGCATCCGGCCCTTCGTCCCAGTCGATGCCGAGCCAGCGGAGGTCGCGCAGGATCGCCTCCTCCGACTCGCGGCTCGAGCGCTCGGCGTCGGTGTCCTCGATGCGGAGGATGAACGTGCCCCCAGAGCCGCGCGCGAGCAGCCAGTTGAACAGCGCCGTGCGCGCGTTGCCGACGTGCAGCTGGCCGGTGGGGCTCGGAGCGAATCTGACTCGCATCGACATGGCTGATGGCTGATGCTAATGGCTGGCGGAACGCAGCAGCGCAACCGCGTGCGCTGCGATCGCCTCGCCACGGCCGATGGCGTCCATGCCCTCGTTGGTCTTGCCCTTGATGCTGACGCGCGCGACGTCGAGGCCGATCGCCCCGGCGACTGCCGCGCGCATCGCGTCGACGTAGCCCTGGATCTTCGGCGCTTCGAGGACGACCGTCACGTCCACGTTGCCGACTTCGAGTCCCTCTTCGGCCACGAGCGCTACGGCCCGGCGCAGCAGATCGACGCTCGATGCGTCCTTCCACTGCGGATCAGAGTCCGGAAAATGACGTCCGATATCGCCGAGGCATGCGCCGCCGAGAATCGCGTCGGTGACGGCGTGGCAGACGACGTCAGCATCCGAGTGTCCCAACGCGCCGCGGTCGGAGGGAATAGTCACGCCGCCCAGCACCAGCGGCCGCCCGGCGACCAGCCGATGCAGGTCGTAGCCGGTGCCCGCCCGCCCGGTGCGCGCCGGCGCCGCGGCGATTGCGGATTGCGGATTGCGGATTGCGGACTCATTGTTGATTCCGGATTGACTGTCGATTGCAGTTTGGGGAGCGTCGGCCCGCAACCCGCATTCCGCAATCCGCAATGTCTCGGCGATAGCCTCCGCGACCGGCACGTCGGCCGGCAGCGTGATCTTGATGTTGGACGCATCCCCTTCAACGAGCCGCACGGCGTGCCCGGCGCGCTCGACGAGCGCCGCCTCGTCGGTTGCCTCGAACGGCTCGCGCGCCGCGGTAGCGAGCGCCTGCTCCAGCACAGCCCGCCGGAACGCCTGCGGCGTCTGCGCCAGGAAGATGGTCTCGCGCGGCAGCGTTTCGCTCACGGTCCGGCTCGAGCCTGCCGCGGCGGCCGACCGCTTGACCGTATCGCGCGCGGCCATCGCCGCCACCGCGGCGCCGGCCTCGGCGGCAGCCGCGATCGTGCGCGCGATCAGATCGCTGCTGACGAAGGGCCGCGCCGCGTCGTGGATCACGATGATGTCGCTCGACGCGTCAACCGTGCGGAACGCATTGGCGACGGAGTCCTGACGGCGGTCGCCGCCGGCCACGAGCCGGAGCGGCTTGGTTGAGCCGCCGCGCCCGGCGCCCGGCGGACGCAGATACGACGGCGGATCGTCGACGAGCGGCTGCGGCAGCGCAACCACGACCGCATCGATCGAGGGGTGCGCGAGGAACGCCTCGACGCTGCGCTCGAGAATCGGCCTGCCGCCGATCGCCAGCAGCTGCTTCGGCTCAACGCCGCCGAACCGCTGGCCGCGGCCGCCCGCCGCGATGATGGCTGTGACGTGCATGAGGTGTGTCGAGTTTATTCAACCGTAGGGCGGGCTTCAGCGCCGCCTGATCGCGGGCCTGAAGGCCCGCGCTACGCCACGTGAGCAAACCGTGATTATACCTGCCGCTCGGGGCTCAGACCGCGGCCGGCTGACGCGCCTCGACCGCGGCGGCAACAATCGCGTGAATCCGATCGGCGAGCGCCTTCGCGTCGCGCGGCGTCGGCGCGTGGATTGCCGGCGGCACGATCGGGTCGTGGACGATGAGCGTGACGCTGGCCGGTTCGGTGCGCAGGCGTCCCTTCGGCATCACCTGCCGCGTGCCGATGATCGCCAGCGGCACGATTGGAAGGCCGGCCTGAATCGCCAGCAGGAAGCTGCCGCCCTTGAAATGGCGGACCCGTCCGTCCGGGCTGCGCGATCCCTCCGCGTAGATGATGAGTGACAGCCCCTCGGATACCAGCGCGCGCCAGCGCCGCAGGATGCCACCTCGATCCGGGTGACGCCGATCGACGAAGAGATGGCCGCCGCGTCGCAGGTGCCAGCCGAGCACCGGAAATTTCGCCAGCGACTCCTTGGCGATGATCCGCAGCTGATACGGCAGCGAGGCGAAGATCACCGGCGTGTCGTAGATGCTCTGGTGATTCGAGACGAAAACGTAGGTCGTCCCCGGCGTGATCCGCTCGAGCCCCTCGACGCGCACGCGCACCCCGGTGGTTTTCAGGATCAGCCACGACCAGGCGCGGGCGCAGCCGTGGGCGAAGTAGCCGCGTCGATCGAGCAGGCTCGACGCGATCGAGGCGGCGCCAAGCACGACCGTGTAGAGCGTGATGGCCGGAATCAGATAAAAAACCGTCCGCCACCAGTGATACGGAGGCAACTTGGGAATTAAGAATCAGGAATCAAGAATCAAGAATTCGTGATCAGAGTCGGGAATTATACGGCACGCGCGCACCGCCTGTCGGCCGCACGCAGAATTCCTGATTCCGAACTCGTGGTAATTCCTAACTCTGAATTCTCAAGTCTGCGTCTGCACGGTCGGCGGTGCCGCAGCGGCTGCCCTCACCCGCTCGGGGCGCTCCGTGTGGCGCTCGGTGCGCTCAGGCACCGGGGTCGGCGTCGCGCCGTTGGTTGCCGCGGCCTCGACGTAGCGGCCGAAGATCATCTTGCCGGCGGTCGTCTGCAGCACGCTGGTGACGACGATGTCGATGGTGCGGCTGATCATCTTGCGCGCATTGTCGACCACGACCATCGTCCCGTCGTCCAGGTAGGCGACGCCCTGGTTGTATTCCTTGCCTTCCTTGAGGATGAAAACCTTCATCACCTCGCCGGGCAGGACGACCGGCTTGAGCGAGTTGGCGAGCTCGTTGACGTTGAGCACGTCGACGCCGCGCAGCTGCGCCACCTTGTTCAAGTTGAAATCGTTCGTCACGATCTTGCCCTGGAGCGCGCGCGCCAGCTCGATCAGCTTGAGATCGACTTCGCGCACGTCCGGGAAATCGAGATCCGAGATCGAGACTTCGACTCCCGCCATCTTCTGGATCTTCTGCAGGATGTCGAGACCGCGCCGCCCGCGGTTGCGCTTCATCGAGTCAGCTGAGTCGGCGACCAGCTGCAGCTCCTTGAGGACGAACTGCGGGATGACCAGGGTGCCGTCGACGAACCCGGTCTCGCAGACGTCGGCGATGCGGCCGTCGATGATGACGCTGGTGTCGAGGATCTTGTAGCGGCGCTGCGGCCCGGTGGCGCGGAAGAGCGTCATCAGCCGAGCCGGCTCGAGCCATTCCCCGTGCTTCGCACCCAGCACCAGGCCGAGATACGGCATCACGATCAGGGTGAAGCTATGGAGAAACTCGACCTTGCGGTCGCCGGTGTCGGCCCAGAAAAGGCCGGTGCCGATGGCGTGGGCAATCGCCAGGCCGATGCCGCACCCGATCAGCGCGCCGAGCACCCGGGAGATGGCGGTCGCGCGCAGGCAGTATTCAAACAGGACAACCAGGCCCGCCAAGGCGAGGGCAAACGCGACATTGGCGAACATTCCGACTGGCAGCGGCTGAAGGATAGCGGCGGCGTAAGCCACCGCGGCGACGAACAAGCATCGTGCGAACGCAAACCAAGCCATTGAAGGACCCCGTCGGAGAACGCTCGCCGCCGGATAACCGTTATGAAACCGAGCGCTTGGCGGCGCCAGCGCAGGAGCGCCAACCATATCACCGCAACGTTTCGAAGACAATCAAAGACAAGGTAAACCTCAGTTCTCTTCCACTACAGGAGCGCGTCGAGAGCCTCGCCGACGGTCCGGACGCCGAGCAGCTCGCACTCGGCTTCCTCGGAACCGGCTCCATCCGCGCGCTTTGCGCGCAAATCCGGGCCAATATTCGCTTGCGGGACGATGCAGCGCCGGAAGCCCATTTGCGCCGCCTCCCGCAGGCGCAACCCGGCCTGAGTCACCCCGCGAACTTCCCCGGCGAGCCCGATCTCCCCGAACATCGCGGTGGTCGCCGGAATTGGCCGATTCCGGACGCTCGACGCGATGGCCGCCAGCACCCCCAGGTCTGACGCTGGTTCGTCAACAGTCATCCCGCCGGCGACATTCACGAACACGTCGTCGCCAATCAGGTTGAGGCCGGCACGCTTTTCGAGCACCGCGAGCAACAGCGAGAGACGCGCCTGATCGATCCCGCTCGCCATCCGCCGCGCGTTGCCGTACGAGCTCGAACTGATGAGTGCCTGCACCTCCACCAGGATCGGCCGCGACCCCTCCACCGAACAGAGCACGGCGGATCCCGGCGCGTCGACCGGCCGCTCGGCGAGAAACATCTTCGACGGATTCGGCACCGGCCGAAGGCCGGCCGACGTCATCTCGAACACGCCGAGCTCGCTCGCCGCGCCGAAGCGGTTCTTCACCGCGCGGATGACACGGTGCGAGTGATGACGCTCGCCTTCGAAGTACAGCACCGTGTCGACGACGTGCTCGAGCGCCTTCGGGCCGGCGAGGCTGCCGTCCTTGGTGACGTGGCCGACGAGGAAGATCGGAATGTTCTGCCCCTTCGCCGTGAACAGCAGCTA
>Ga0209382_10011701_pt1 | contig 10882 bp, 9 predicted proteins | sample SoiMetdeltSBSDD5_FD_187599 | JGI IMG/M metagenome (GOLD analysis project Ga0209382, IMG submission 187599) | Bulk soil microbial communities from a Populus tree surrounding site in Tennessee, USA - Soil MetaG P. deltoides SBSDD5 (SPAdes) (version 2) | ecosystem: Environmental > Terrestrial >...
ATATTGTAGGTTGTGAGGTCGATGTCACAGAATACCGGACGTGCCCCCATGTATTCGACTACGTTGGCGGTCGATATCCATGTAAAAGCGGGCACAATGACCTCGTCGCCTGGCTTCAGGCCAAGCGCGGCGACGGCAAGATGCAAGGCCGTGGTACAGGATGTCGTAGCAGCACAGTACCGGGCAGCGGTAAAGGCAGAAAATTCCGCCTCGAATGACTCCACGAATGGGCCCTGAACTACCCAGCCGGCCTCAAGAGGCTTCACAATCGCGGCACAGTCGGTGTCATCGAAAAACGGCCTGGTAATAGGGATCTTGCTCATGCGAGTAGACGTTGTTTGGCAACCAACTCTTTGTGAGTATTCCTCCACTCGATAAGCCTTTTGAGGCCGTCACGAAGATCAATCTCAGATCTGAACCCGAGTTCCCGGGCGGCTTTGACCGGATCACCGATGCGTTTCGTGACAAAGGTCTGTCCGGCGGGCTCGTATTGGATGGACAACTGTGAGCCGGTCAATTCCAGGAGCAGTTCGGTGACGGCTTGAATCGTGGTGCCGGTTCCAGATCCGACGTTGTAAAAAGCATCCGTCGCAAGGGCCTGCATGGCCTTCACATTCGCACGTGCCACATCCTCGACATAGATGAAGTCATATTCCTGAGACCCGTCTCCATACACAATCGGTGAGAGGCCTTGATCGATACGGTCGAGGATCTTCATGATGACCGCGATGTAGGTGCCCTTGTAATCTTGTCGCGGACCATAGACGTTCATATAGCGCAGGCCGACGTAACTCAAGCCGTAGCGTTCGCAAAACGCCCGACACATGTGTTCGCCCGCAATCTTGGTTGCGCCATAGAAAGTTCGGTTATTGTAAACATGTTCCTCGGTCATGGGAGTGTTCACGGCATTTCCGTAGACGGATGCCGATGATGAATAGACCAACCGCTTCACCTTGTTGGCCACACAAGCTTCAATGACATTGAACGTCCCGCGGATGTTCACCTCGAATGCAGAGCGAGGGTACTCGTGGCAATGCAGCAACCAGAGCGCAGCCAGATGAAAGACGCCGTCGATCCCTTTCATGGCTTCATGGAGAATGTCGGTTTGGGTGATATCGCCGCCGAGGGGAAATACCTTGACCCTGGGATCGCGACATGCGTCGAGAAGATTCTCACGGGTTCCGCGACTGAAATTGTCATAGATGACAATCTCGGCTGCATCTGATTTGACCAACTCATCGGCGATATGAGACCCGATGAATCCGCCCCCGCCGATGATTAGGAACTTGCCTCCACGCAGATCCACTGTACATCTCCTTTTTTCATGATGTTTCCTACTGGAATGGACGATCGGCTCTCAATTTTTTTGCGAGACCGGGTGGGCCGCATAAAACCGAGCAATGCTGTTGACGACTGCCGCTTGCTGATCGGCCTCGAGCTCCGGATAAATGGGCAAGGCAAGGGTTTCCACGGCTGCGCGCTCTGCTTCCGGAAAGTCACCCTGACGATAGCCGAGCGTGCGAAAACAATCTTGCAGATGGAACGGCACCGGATAATACACCTCGGTTCCGATGCCCTCTCCCTTCAAAAATGCCATGAGCTGGTCCCGGCGTGGGGCGCGAATCACAAACTGGTTGTAAATGTGATAATGGGCCACCCCCGACGAACGGTATACGGCTTCCGGTAATCCGAGACCTGACCGTTCCAACAACCCGCTGCTTGCGAACAGTTCCTCGTATCGCCTCGCATTGTCTTGACGCCTTCGCGTCCACGCATCCAAATAATTCAGTTTCACATTTAAGACCGCGGCTTGAATGGTATCAAGACGAAAATTCCCTCCCACGACCCGATGATGATATTTTGGCTTGCCCCCGTGCACCCTCAACACCCGTATACGGTCGGCCAACTCCGGATCACTGGTCACCACCATTCCTCCGTCACCCAAGGCTCCAAGATTCTTGCTGGGGAAGAAGGACAGGCAGCCTACTGTTCCTATGCTGCAGACCCTCCGGCCATCCACATATTCGGCCCCAATCGCTTGCGCGCCATCCTCTATGATCTTGAGACCGTACTCTGTCGCGATGCGAAGCACGGGATTCATGTCCGCACATTGGCCATACAGGTGTACAGGAAGAATCGCCCTGGTCCGTCCCGTGATTGCGGCCTCAATGTTATCAGGGTTCAGGTTGTACGTAACTGGATCAATATCGACCAGGACCGGCTTTGCCCCTAGCCGGACTATAGCTCCGGCCGTGGCAAAGAAGGAATAGGGCGTTGTGATGACTTCATCTCCGTGTCCTATTCCAAGGGCCATCAGAGCCACCAGCAGGGCGTCGGTCCCGGAAGAGACCCCGATACCAAAATACGATTGGCTGTAGGCGGCGACACTCTCCTCAAGCCTATTCACTTCCGGACCTAAAATGAATGCCTGACTGCGCAATGTCTGATCGAGAGCTTTTAAAATCTCATCATGGATGGGACCATGCTGGGCATGGAGGTCCAGAAGCGGGATTCCCATAGGTTTTACCTTAGGCGGGTCGCATGCCACTACGTTCTTTCCTATACCGCACACCGCATGCATCGCAGGCAGCCCGCATACCTTTTTGCTTGAGTTTCTCCCCGCACCTACACATCCACCCGGCGAGCCGCGCCGGATTCCCAATCATCAGAGCATAGTCAGGAACATCCTTGGTCACCACTGCACCGGCGCCGATAAACGCATACTGCCCGATTGTGTTCCCGCAAATGATCGTACAGTTGGCTCCCAGCGTCGCTCCCCGCTTCACCAAAGTCGGTTTGAGTTCCTTCATTCGAGGAATTTCGCTTCGGGGATTGAAGACATTGGTGAACACCATGGACGGTCCGCAGAAGACATAGTCTTCCAGAGTCACGCCTTCATAGACGGACACGTTATTCTGCAATTTCACGCTCTCACCGATCCTCACGTTCGGACCGACCACCACATTTTGACCGATCTTGCAATTCTTCCCAATGCTGGAGCCTTTCAGGATATGCGACGCATGCCAAATACTCGTCCCTTGACCGATCGTGACCCCATCGTCGACAAAGGCTGATTCATGGGCGAAATAGGGTCTTTCCGAAACCGCACCAACAGCAGGCGCAGAACCGTCAACTCTGGCCAGGGCGTCTTGGCACCGTTGCAATACGGTCAAGACCCGAATCCCTTCCTCCCCGTCCGTCCGAGGACGCGTTCTTCGCCGGACGCAATCGAGAAAGTGCGAGCACTCCTCACGTAAAGGTTCATAGGCGTCAATCTCAATCACCTGGGCATCGGCTCGATTGGCCATGGGGACATTATTTTTCCAATCGATCGAATGGGGATACAAGACGAGCTTGTCCTTCTTCTCCAAATCGTTGAAAACGGCCATCCTCCGATCCCCAACGACCACCAGCTTTTGTTCCTTGAACGGATGCAACCACGACACAAACACATGTGCTTTCACACCGCTGGGAAAAGAAAGCATGCTGACCGTGACATCCGCAATCTGTTGGTGCAGGTAGTTCCCGCCCTGTGCCTGGATGGTTTCCGGCATTTCGTCCAACAGTCCTAAAATGACCGAAATATCATGCGGGGCGAAGGACCACAGTATATTTTCCTCGCGCCTGATCTTGCCCAAATTGAGTCGATTCGAATAGATGTACTGAATGCGTCCCAACTCTCCGGCCTGAACTAATTCTTTCAGCCTGACAATCGCCGGATGGTACCAAAGCAGATGCCCGATCATAAGAATCCGTCCACTACGGCGCGCCAATTCGACGAGTTGGTTCCCTTGATCGACGCTCAAGCAGAGCGGCTTTTCGACAAAGACATCCTTCTCTGCCAGGAGGGCTTCCCTCACGAGCGCCGCATGAGTCTCCGCAGGTGAGGAGATCGCGACAGCCTTCACGGAGTCATCGCACAGAACATCTTTGAAAGAGGAAAACGTGCGACAACTGGGATATTGTACTTGCAAGGCACGTAATGTGTTTTCATCGGTGTCACACACTGCAGCCAAGGATTTCAGCGCAGAAAAATTCCGAATCAAATTCTTGCCCCAATACCCACCTCCCACTACTGCGACAGACTCAGTGATAAGAGTGTTTGGTTCTGAGTTCATGACACATTCATCCTACCGGCTAGCGCTTCTGAGTTGAGAATCCGATCGCCAGGAGAATCCAGAACAAGCTCGCGAGGCTGCCAGTATACATATAATCAAACGTGTTTCTTGTAATGAATCCCACTACTACTACTGCAACGCCTAGTAAAAGTCCACCCGATTCCGGGTGCGACGTAGAGTTTCGAAGTTTCACCAAAAACGAGAACATCCTGACGAGTACGCATAGAAAAAGAACAACCGCGGGGATCCCACTTCCCATAGCCACCATCAGAAAGGTGTTGTGCATCGCAGGGAGCACCTGTTCCTCGAGGCGCCGGCCTTGTTGGGCTTCTATCGAATACTCTGGATGTAGTTTCGTGAAGGTATTGTTCCCATAACCAACGCCGACGAGGGGGTGCGCCGCAATGTGCTCCATTCCTAATTTCCAAGTCCCGAGTCTCTGATCGAGCGTGAGCGTGTTGATCGTTTCCCGTTGGAATCCAACCTGTGACAGTGCCGCCAACAACAGCATTATTAAGCCAGTCCCTCCAGCTATCCACAAGACCAGACGCCGCCGTCTGGTAAGGAGTCCAAATGTCATCCCCTGGGCGACATGGGCAACCCACCCCGCCCGTGTATAGGATGCCATCTGTGCCAGGATTGCCAAAGGAATAGCCAGACCGGCGGAGAAACGCAACCAGCGATCACGACTCACGAAACACACCGCGACAAGCATGGGGATGACGAGCACCATATAGGTCGTCAACCAATTGTAATCTGAATGGGGAGCGCCGGCGCGAATGAAGCGGTCTCTCCACGTTCCGCCGCGGATCAGAAAATCGATCAAGGCGTAGCTTGATAACACCATGCTTCCAAGGACAACAGCCGACAGAACGTAACGCGGAAGATGCTGGATGAATTCTCCTCGCAGGACGAATAACGCCCAATAGAATACGAGGGTCAGGGCGATAAATTTCCGCCATTCACCGAAGCTATAAGTCGGGTCAATTGCAAAGGGGATGGTCACCAATACCCATGCGGAAAAACACACGAGCGGAAGGTCGAGCGGAGTACGGACCCATGGATCGTATCTGTCTATCCAGCTCACAACGAGAGCCGAGATCAGCAGGATAAAAAACACATACTCCTGGATATGAAACAGCCTGGGGAAAAAGCTTGAAAAGGTGATAAGAACAAGGCCTATGGCTTGGCAATTCCAAAACGCCGTTCTCATACCACCGCTAGAGGTAATTTTCTGGAAGGCTGTCGACTCCTGGGCTACATGCGAAATGTTAGGGCCTGGGGTCACCGTGGAATCTGATCGCCTCGACTGCTGAGCCAGCGCAGATCCGCCTCAACCATTTCATGAACGAGATCGGTGAACGTCAACTGATAGCACCAACCCAGCTTCTTCTTAGCCTTTGCAGGATTTCCCAGCAACGTGTCCACCTCGGCTGGTCGTAGAAATTGGGAATCCACCTTGGCAAACTCTCGATAGTCAAGTCCGACATGACCAAAGGCCGTTTCGGCAAACTCTCGAACGGTATGCTGCTCGCCGGTCGCAATCACGAAATCATCCGCATCGCTCTGTTGAAGCATGATCCACATGGCCTTGACATACTCCCGCGCATGGCCCCAATCTCGTTTTGCATCGAGATTTCCAAGCCTCACCTCTTTGGCCAATCCCAGTTTGATTTTCGCCGCATGCGAGGTGATTTTTCTCGTCACGAATTCATACCCCCGTCGAGGAGACTCATGGTTGTAGAGGATCCCGGAACACGCGAACAATCCGTAGGCTTCCCGATAGTTTCGCGTCAAGTCAAATCCCGCTACTTTGGAAATGCCATAGGCGGACCGTGGATGAAAGGGCGTGCGCTCCGTTTGCGGGACTTCCTCTACCTTGCCAAACATCTCGCTCGAAGCCGCAAAATAAAAGCGGCAGCGCGGAGCGACTTCGCGAACGGCGGCCAGCATGTGATGCGTGCCGTTGATATTGGCATTCAGAGTTGAAAATTCATCCTCGAATGAATACGCGACGAAACTCTGTGCGCCTAAATGGTAACACTCGTCCGGAGCGACAGCGTGCAAGACACGATAGAGGCTCGGCAGGCTTTCCAGCGAGGCTGCGTGTAGGTGTAATTGATCTCGTAGAGGCAAAATCCGCCACAGCCGGTGCTCCGGATCTTCCATCGCCACCCGACGTATGATGCCATGGACTTCGTATCCTTTTCCTAGTAGGAATTCGGCCAAATACGATCCATCTTGTCCTGTAATGCCCGTGATAAGCGCACGCTTCTTCATCGGTCATCATCTCCTCAAAGTCGTTCTGCCATCGCCGGGAGTTCGGACTGTAAGAATCTCTCGAGGGAATCCCGCCAGGCCGGTGTCTGTAGACCGAGCTGATGCATGCGATCCAGCGAGAGAATGGAATGGGCGGGTCGCCGTGCCTGCCGTTCCGTCTCAACGGTCGTGATGGGTTCCACCGGCACATGATGCCCTGAGGCCGCGACGATTGCTTGTGCGAACTCAAACCAGCTACACGAACCCTCGTTGGTCACGTGCAAAATCCCAGACAGCGGCCGAAGAAGCAACACTGTGATCACCTGTGCCAGATCCCTGGCGGAAGTCGGGCAACCATACTGATCCGCCACCACTTTGAGCACGGGCCGTTCAGAGGCCATTTGTACGATGGTCTTCACAAAGTTTTTTCCGTGCGCTCCATAGAGCCAGGCTGTCCGAAGGACCAACGCAGACGCACAGAATGACAACGCTCGTTGCTCGCCGATTCTCTTGGACCTACCATACGCATTGATCGGATTGGGCTCGTCCTGTTCGAAGTACGGACTGGTCTTTGACCCGTCGAACACATAATCCGTAGAAATGTAGATCAGTCTCGCGCCGATGTCTTGACTTGCCTGCGCGACGTATCCCGTGCCGTCGGCATTGATCCTCATCGCACGGTCCGGATCGCGCTCTGCACCATCGACATCCGTGTAGGCTCCCGCGTGAATCACGAGGTCTGGACGCGCATCGATAATGTGCTGTCGACACGACGGTTGCGTCAGGTCGAATCCGGGGAGATCCATTGGCACAATCCCATGCCCGCGTAGAGCGCGCTGAAGTTCCGTGCCTAATTGGCCGTGAGCCCCGGTGATTACGATGCGCATGCCGTGCCTTCCTCGAGCCGTTTGAGGTATTGTTGGCGGTAGTATTCGCGAAATTCGCCGGATTTTATTTTTCTCCACCATCCCTCATGAGCCTTGTACCATTCGACCGTCGCTTTCAGACCCTGCTCAAAGGGAACTTCGGGAGCCCACCCGATGCTGCGCGCGCGGGCGCAATCGATCGAATAACGACGATCGTGCCCGGGACGGTCCTGAACGAAACGAATGAGCGATCTGGATTTGCCTGCCATCTGCACGATTGATTCGGCGACGGATAAATTGTCCCGCTCATTCCCCCCGCCGAGATTGTAAATGATCCCCAAATCTCCGCACCTGAAGACATGCTCGATACCGGCGGCATGATCGAACACGGACAGCCAGTCGCGGCGATTCGCTCCATCCCCGTAAAGAGGCAGCGGCTGATCATCCAGCGCATTGGTCACAAAGAGCGGAATGAATTTTTCGGGATACTGGTTGGGTCCATAGGTATTGCTTCCCCTGGTAATCACCACGGGGAACCGATAGGTCGTCCAGTAGCTGAGAACCAACAGATCTCCCCCGGCTTTACTGGCGGAATAGGGACTTCGGGGATTCAGGGGGTCACCTTCACGCGAACTGCCGTGCTCCACATTACCATAGACTTCATCCGTGCTCACTTGCAGGAAACGTTGCACTCCGGCACGACGGCCCTCCTCCAATAGAATGCCGGTGCCGACCACGTCTGTCCTGGCAAACGCCACCGGATCCACGATCGATCGATCTACATGCGTTTCTGCGGCGCAGTTGATGATCCCTTCGATCGCCTGCTCCTTCATCACCTCGTGGACGCGCTTCTGATCACAGATATCCGCCTGTACAAAAGCATACTGAGGATGCCCGGCCACGTCGCTCAGATTATCCAGATTGCCAGAATATTTCAGGGCATCCAGGTTGATGACGCGGTGGCCTTGCGTCAACAATCGACGCACCAGGTGTGATCCGATGAACCCCGCCCCGCCGGTCACGAGAATCCGCATTCAGATCTCCACCGACTTGGCCGCGGTCCGGGCGACCAGTTGATTCGCCAAAAACAGGGACTCGATTGTGCCCGCATCGGTCCACCAGCCATCCAGGACGTCCCAGGTCAGTTCTCCCGCATTGATGTAGGCATTGTTCACATCGGTTATCTCCAGCTCGCCTCGGCCCGACGGTCTGAGCGTTTTGATGATGTCGAACACCCGGCCGTCATAGAAATAGATCCCCGTCACGGCGTAGGGTGATTGTGGGACGGCCGGCTTTTCCTGGATGTTCATTACGCGGTTCCCCTCGAGGACGGGCACACCAAATCGCTGCGGGTCTTTGACCTCCTTCAACAAAATTTTTGCGCCCTTTTTCTGCGCGACAAATGCCTGCGCGGCCTGCGCGATATCTCCTTCGATCAGATTATCGCCGAGGACCACGCAGATGGGCTTGCGATCGGCAAAATACTCTGCCAATCGCAAGGCATCGGCAATGCCACCCTCCCCTTGCTGATACGTATAATCGAGATGTTTGAGGCCGAACTCTTGTCCATTCCCGAGAAGTTTCAGGAAATCCCCTGCATTGTTCCCGCCTGTGACGAGCATGATTTCTTGGATCCCTGCCCTGACCAGGGTCTGAATCGGATAATAGATCATCGGCCGGTCATACACCGGCAGCAAATGCTTATTCGTCACCTTCGTCAGAGGCAACAATCTCGTGCCGAGACCTCCGGCGAGCACGACCCCCTTCATGTCGACACCCCGGTTCGTAATGATAATGCATCCATCAGCAGTGTCTCGCTCCTCCGCGGCGCTCGGCGACTGGCGCGCTCGTCATCGAGATGACAAGGGATTTCCTGATACACCCAATCAAATGGTCAACGGATGCACGATGACGCCGGACGGTGAGCAAGCCCCGATCGAGAAGGATCGTGCAATTCAAGAGTCTGCCCCCTAAGAGCACGATATTTGACATGTAGAGGGGTGGAATGTGGGGACCAGTTTTTGTAAGTTCGTGATGATCCGATCATTCTCGCCGTCGTGCAAAGATGTTTCCAAATCTTTGAGGAAATCCTCGTCGAAAGAGATGGGAAGCGGAGACGTTGGGACCGCCCGCTTGACCTTGCAATGTGTTGTCCCTTCAACCCGCTCGGTTTCCTCGAACAGTTCCTCGCAGAGCTTTTCCCCCGGCCTGAGCCCGATATACTCGATCTTAATATCCTTGTCGGGCACGAGACCAGCTAATTCAATCATGGTGCGGGCGAGATCCACAATCCGGATCTGCTCGCCCATATCCAGCACGAATACCTCGCCCCCGGTTCCCATCATACTGGCCCTCAGCACCAGTTCGACCGCCTGCGGAATCGTCATGAAGTACCGTCGGATGTCGGGATGAGTGACGGTGACCGGACCACCTTTGCGAATCTGTTCCGCGAACAACGGCACGACACTCCCGTTGCTTCCCAGGACATTGCCGAATCGGACCGCCGAAAAACAGGTTGCCCCGAGACCGTTCATACCTTGAGTGACGCATTCAGCGATGCGTTTCGTGGCACCCATCACGCTGGAGGGATTGACGGCCTTGTCGGTGGAAAGAAATACGAAGCGGGCGGCTCCCGATAGGAGCGCAGCTTCCGCCACTATTCGGGTTCCCAGCAGGTTGTTCTTCACTGCCTCACCGGGAAATTGTTCCATCAATGGTACATGCTTGTGGGCAGCCGCGTGAAAAACAATATCGGGACTGGCCGTGCGAAAGGCGGATGCGACTCGTTCAACCTGTGTGATGTCGCCTACAACTGGCACGACCTTGATATGTGGGAACCGTCGCCTCAACTCAAGGTCAAGCAGATACAGACTGTTCTCATATCGCTCGAATAATAGCAGCAGCGCCGGATCATGCCATGCGATTTGCCGACACAGTTCACCGCCGATGGACCCGCCGGCACCTGTCACGAGAACTCTTTTGCCCTTCAGAAATGAGGACAAGGCGAGTTCGTGTTCTCGTCCTGCGACCGGAAGATCGTGGTGAAACTCGGGAGACTGGAGGCGGTGGAGAATGGCTTGACTGTCAAACAAACTCTTGAGCAAAGACATCAGGACAGTATCCAAAATATGCCCTCTTCGTGACGGCCCAGCAGGCTTTTCTCGCACCAGGCCATCATGCCGCACGCATGTTACTCCTCTAGCAGATAGCCAAGGAAAACTCAACTCCTTCAAATTCTACCAAGCGACCGCGTCCGGATTGGGAAACACGAAGAGGAGAGGACAATTGACGGCGGGATGACACTCTACGATTCGAGCCACAACTGGAACATCAGCACGTCCCACAAGTGGTATTGCCAATCCACCATTCCGGAAAGGTGTTCGGCCCATTTCCGCCGGATCGGATCCGGATGAAAGAACCCTTCACGGCGGAGACGGTGTTCATCGAGCAACGCCTCGGCCCACTCCCGCAGCGGCCCACGCAGCCAGGAACCCAGAGGAACACCGAATCCCATTTTCGGACGTTCAAATAGATGCACCGGCGCGTAGCGTGCCAACAGGCGGCGCAAGATCCATTTCCCCTGATCATGCCGACGGATCTTCATCGAGAGCGGAAGGCGCCAGGCGAATTCGACGATCT
>Ga0209382_10011702_pt1 | contig 10882 bp, 8 predicted proteins | sample SoiMetdeltSBSDD5_FD_187599 | JGI IMG/M metagenome (GOLD analysis project Ga0209382, IMG submission 187599) | Bulk soil microbial communities from a Populus tree surrounding site in Tennessee, USA - Soil MetaG P. deltoides SBSDD5 (SPAdes) (version 2) | ecosystem: Environmental > Terrestrial >...
GGCCGAGTCGGCGACGGAAGCGGTGAAGCAATCGTACGAGGCGAACGTCGGCGACGAGTTCGTCAAGCCGACGGTTATCTCGGGTGGGGGGGACCCGGACGAGGGCACGATCAAGTCCGGCGATGCCGTCATCTTCTTCAACTTTCGGGCGGACCGGGCGAGGCAGATCACGCGGGCGTTCGTCGACCCGAGGTTCGACGAGTTCGAGCGCCCGAAGCCGCGACCGGAGCTCCATTTCGTCACCTTTGTGGAGTACGAGGGTGGCCTGCCGGTGACGGCCGTCGCGTTTCCGGCGACGCTGGTCGAGACGCCGCTGGCGAAGGTGGTGTCCGATGCCGGGCTGCGTCAGCTCCACGTCGCCGAGACGGAGAAGTACGCGCACGTGACGTACTTCCTGAACGGCGGCCACGAGGAAGCGTTCCCACGGGAGGACCGCAAGCTGGTGCCCTCGCCGAAGGTTGCGACGTACGATCTCGAGCCGGAGATGAGCGCGGACGGCGTCGCCGACGAGACCGTCAAAGGGATCGAGGACGGGTACCCGTTTGTGGCGCTCAACTTCGCGAACCCGGACATGGTTGGCCATACCGGGGTCCTGGACGCTGCCGTGAAAGCCGTGGAGACGGTCGATGCCGCGATCGGCCGGATCGCCGAGGCGACCAGGAAGGCCGGCGGCGTGCTGGTGGTCACGGCCGACCACGGCAACGCCGAGGAGATGGTGGACGAGCAGGGCCGGCCGAAGACGGCCCACACCACGCGTCAGGTCCCCGTCATCGTGGACGGCGCCGACGAGGTGAAGGCGCTGCGGGCTGGCGGACGTCTCTCGGACGTCGCACCGACCGTCCTGGAGCTGCTAGGTCTCGACGTGCCGCCGGCGATGACGGCCACGAGCTTGATCGACCAGAAGAGGTAGCCTGGTGGAAGAGGCCCCGACCCAGGGCGGGCCAGCACGAGACCCGGAACCGGCTGCGCTGCCCCCTCCCGACCCCACCGACATGAGCTCGATGCTCGGCCTGATTGTGCTGAGCGCCGTCGAGATCCTGCGCGGCAGCGCCGGCGCCATCGCGCTGCGCGAGGACCCCGGACCGAGCCTCTCGATCCGGGCCAGCTACGGACTCGACCGCGAGGTCGTCGCCGCCCTGCACCCACGGCTGGACGCGGTGATCCTCGGGCAGCTCGGGCAGACCGACGACCAGGTGACCCTGACCTGGCAGCCACCGGCGGCGTCGTGGGCGCAGCGGGAGCGCATCGCACAGATCCTGGCGCTGCCGCTCCTCGAGCGATCGGGCAAGCTAGTAGGCGTGATCTACGTCTTCCGCGACCGTTCGGCGGTTCGTTTCGGGCAGGCCGATCGCGACGTGCTGAATATCTTCGCCAGCCAGGCGACGACCACGATTCAGCAGACCCGGCTCGCCGCGGCGATGCTCGCCGAGCGCCAGCGCCTGGAGTCGATGCAGTCGTCGTTCGTCTCGATCGTCAGCCACGAGCTGCAGACGCCGGTCTCGATCATCAAGGGGTACGCCGGCACGTTGGCACGGCCGGACGGCCCGTGGAGCCGGGACACTGTCAACCGGATCGCGCACACGATCGAGGAGGAGTGCGACCGGCTGTACCGGTTGATCAGCGACCTGCTGGACATCTCGCGGATCCAGGCCGGGCGGGTGGCGATGTCGATCGGGCCGGTCGACCTGCCGGACCTCGCCGAGACACTGGCCGAGCGCAGCCGCCCCCGCTCGACGGTCCACACGTTCGAGACGGAGTTCCCGGACGAGTTCCCGATCATCCGGGGCGACCGCGAGAAGCTGCGGCAGGCGCTCGGGAACCTGGTGGACAACGCGATCAAGTACTCGCCGTCCGGCGGCACGATCACGCTCGGCGGGCGAGTCGAGCGGAACAGCGTGGTGGTGTTCGTGCGGGACCAGGGGATCGGGATCGCGCAGGACGAGCACGACCGCGTCTTCGAGCGGTTCCACCGCGTCGACACGCGACTCAGTCGGACCACCCAGGGGGTCGGATTGGGGCTGTACATCTGCCGGGTGATCGTGGAGGCGCACGGCGGCCAGATCTGGGTCGAGTCGGACGGCACCGGAGTTGGCAGCACGTTCTACATTCGCCTGCCGCGCTGAATCGGCCGCGGGACGGGCGGTTTCTGGCGAACCTGGCCGAGGCTGGGCAGGCCATCAACACCAAAGCAATTCGCTGTAGGAGGACTCTGAGGGTAGACCGGCGAGTGGCACCGTGGTTACTGGATGACCTCGGTAGCCTCGGCCAGGATCCCCTGGGGGATGGTCAGGCCGAGCGCCTGAGCGGTCTTGAGGTTGATGATGAGGTCGAACTTGCTGGGCCGCTCCATTGGCAGATCGGCCGGCTTCGCGCCCTTCAGGATCTTGTCGACGTACCAGGCAAGCCGATACGCGACGTCCGTTCGATTGGGGCTGTACGCCAGCAAGCCGCCGACCCTGGGGAGGGCAGTGTCAGAGGACCCCGACGGCAGGCGATATGCCCGTGTGAGCTGGGCGATCCGAGTCCGGACTTCGTTGGTGATGAACATGGTGCCGGGGATTATCACGAGGGCACGCGCGCCCGCCGCGCTCAGGGCCGAGATGGCTGACTCGATGCCGCTGGGATCCTGCACGATCGCGATCTCGAGATCGAGCACGAGCCGGCTCGCCGCGTCCTTGAGACCCTGGAGTATCACGTCGAGCGACGGCCAATTCGCGGGGGCCAGGACGCCGACCCGCCCGGCGTCCGGGACGGCGGCGTGGAGTTTCTCGAGCTGCTTGCTGGTAAACAGGGCTCCGGGGATGCCGGCTATGCCCGTCATGTTGCCTTCGGGCCGGGCGATGTTCTGGACGAGCCCGAAGCCGACCGCATCAGTGATCGGATTCCAGGCCACCGTCGGGATCGGCGGATTGGCCTGCTTCACGGCGATGCAGCTAGCAAGCCCTCCGCACACGATAACTTCGACGCCCGCTGCCTCCAGTTCGGCGATCAGGGCCGGGAACCGGGCCGGGTCGTTGCGAGCGAAGCGCTTCTCGATCACGAGATTCTCGCCCTCGACGTAGCCGAGCTCGCGCAGGCCGTCGCGGAACGAGGCGAACTGAGTCTCGTCAAGGGCATCACTCCCTTCCGGCATGCCGATCCGACGGACCTTCGGCGGTTGTGCCCAAGGCGGCGCTCCTCCGCAGCCGGAGACCAGCCCCAGACCGACGAGCGCTGCACTGCCCTGGAGGAAGCGGCGGCGGCTCAGGCAACGCGTCCCAGTGGAAAGACGGTCCATGGGGGCCTCCCGTGACCATCCACCTCTCTTCCAGGAGGTGAGCGGACCCTGTGCCAATCAAGCGACGATCAGGTCGGCTTGACACTGGCTGCCTCGCCGATGGCTCAGTCTAGCAGGCTGGATAGACTCAGCCTGTGACCGACCGCACACCCCGGGTGCTCGGTTAGGATCTCGAGGGTAGTCTCAGCGCGTCAGCGCTTGCCACCGATCCGGCATCGATGTGTGGCCAGGGCCCTGGCCGAGTTTGGTTTCTGGTGCCAAAGCCATCGCATCACGCTCCACGGCCGCGTTCTTTCCTAGTGGACGCGCACGCGGGAGGTGCACTGGTGCAGGTAGGAAGTGCCGTCGACGGCCGTCTGAAGGCGTGCCTCTTCGCGGGCTGGCTGACCCTGTGCGCGGCCCTGGTCGCGAGCACGGCCGACGGGGGCGGGCGCCTGGTCACGATCAGTGCGGTGCTGGTCGCCGCCTGCGCGGGACTGCTCCGCCGGGACTGGCGTGAGGCGCTGGCGATCGGGCTGGCCGGCGCCGCGTTGACGGCGTGGATGGTGAGCGGGGATGAGCGCGAAACGGTTGCCATACTGGCGGCGACCGGCGTCGTGCTGACGGCGCTGCTGGCCGCGTGGTCCCGTGAGTCGCCCCTGGAGCGCGCGACGACGGTGCCGACGGGCGACCGCCAGGCGCAGCCGACTCCGGCCGGCGTCCGGATGCCGCCGGGCGTGGCGGACGAGACGCTGTTCGACCGGCTGGCGGTCCACGAGATGACGCGCGCCCGCCGGTACGAGCGCCCGTTAGTGTTGCTGCTGATCGGCGTGGACGGCTGGTCGGCGATGGTGGCCGAGCGCGGGCGTCGCGGCGCCTTGGACAACCTGGCGACGCTGGCGACGCGCGTCCGACGCCTCCTGCGCGACGTCGACGCGATCGGGATGCATGGGGACGGTCGGCTGGCCGTGCTGCTGCCGGAGACGCCGCTGGACGGCGCGATGGTGGTGGCGGGCTGGATCCAGCAGACGGTGCTCCAGGACGTGAGGCTCAGGGCCTGGATCGGCGCGGCGGTCTTCCCAGACGACGCGGTGACGGTCGAGGCGTTGCTGCGGGAGGCCGAGGCCGGCCTGGACCTGGCGCGCATTGAGGGGGTGAGCACGGTGGAGCGCGTCTGCCTGGGATCGCCGCGATCCTCGCGGCACCCTGCCTAGCACGGCCGTCGGCCGAGCGCGACGGTGCCTGTAGCATCCGGATGTGGAAGAAGGAGCGGGCTGCGCCCGCTGCCGCGAGGATCGCGGCGGTCCCAGGGGGTTCGGCTGACGCTACAATCACCATCGGCGAGCGACGAGGCTGGGCGGCGATGGCGGTACAACGGCGGCGCATCCTGCTGGCGGACGACGAACCTCGGATCCGTGATTCGGTGCGGATGAACCTGGAGATCGAGGGGTTCGACGTCTTCGAGGCGAACAACGGTGTCGAGTGCCTCGACAAGATACGGCTGGTGATGCCGGACGTCGTGGTGCTGGACGTGATGATGCCCGAAATGGACGGCTTCGAGGCGCTGCGGGAGCTGCGGCGCTTCTCGACCGTGCCGGTCATCATGCTGACGGTCAAGGCCGACGAGCGCGACGTGGCCCGGGGCCTGGAGCTCGGCGCGGACGACTACGTCGCCAAGCCGTTCAGCCAGATCGTCCTGACGGCGCGGATCAAGGCGGTGTTGCGCCGCGCCGAGCTGCCGCCGCCGTCGCCGCGCCAGTCGATCCAGGTGGACGATCGGCTCAGCATCGACTTCGAGCGGCGCGAGGTGGTGGTGGACGGGCAGAAGGTGCAGCTCCGGCCGACCGAGTTCCGGCTGCTCTACCACCTGGCGAGCAACCCCGGCGCCGTCCTCTCGCACGAGACCCTCTTGTCGCGGGTGTGGGGTCCGGAGTATCGTGACGCGAGCCATTACCTCCGGCTGTACGTCAATTATCTACGGCAGAAGATCGAGCAGGACCCCTCGAATCCTCGCTATATCCTGACGGAGCGTGGCGTAGGCTATCGGTTCGTGGACTACACCCGAGATCGCTGATCGCCGGACCGTGCCCCGTTCGTTGCCCTGGTTCGTTGCCCTGTTAATGGATCGCTAACAGCTTTCTGACGCCATCCTTACATTCCCCTCATACTGCCTTCACGTTTGCTGCCTATCATGATGTTGTGCAGAGACCGCTACCTCGAAGCTTCCCACCACAGACCTCCCTGGAATTTTGGTGCTTTGGTGAGCGTTCATATCTCTGAGGCGTGCTATTCAAGGTGTGTGGCCCGCATCGTGCAGCGAGTCTTCTGCGCTGAATCAGTCTGAAGAGGCTGGAGGCGCCGGGTAACCACCCCGGTCCGTGATCTAAAGGGACTGGAGGTGGATCCCAGGCCCGCGCCCCAGCCTACGTGCGAGGTATACCCTCGTCCCCAGCCCCCTGGCCGTAAGCGCAAGGGTGGCCGGGGGACGAGGTTTTCCTTTTTCTGAAGGCGTCGCTACTCGATGAAGGCGACGCGAACCGTCATGCCGCTGCGCAGCTCGAGGGGTGGCAGCTCCAGGTCGATCACGGTCGGGTAGTGATCGTCGCCGTCGGGGCCCCGGCGCGGCTCCAATGAGACGGACCGGATCCGGCCGCGTACTTGGTGCTGATCGAGCGCGTCGATCGTCACCACGACAGCCCGTCCCGGGTGGACCCGCGCGACGATGAACTCGTCCACGTCAGTGGTCTCGACCTGGAGGCGGCTCAGGTCGCCGACCGATGCGACCACCGCCCCGACCGCGACGGTGTCGCCGACATGGACCGGGATGTCGGTGACGGTGCCGCGCCAGGGGGCGACCAGCACCTCGGCCGAGCCGTTGGGGCCGATGATCCGGGCGATCTCCTGGGCCTCCTCGACCGGCTGGCCGACCGTGACGGCGAGCCGATTGACCACGCCTCCCATCAGCGTGCCGACCTTCGCCTGTGCGACGGGGCGGACCTCGCCGCGGGCGGTCGGGTAGGCGGGCGCCTCGACGGCCGCTGGTGGCGGCACGGCTGCGCCACCTGGCCTGAGCAGGCCGAGCTGATAGGCGACGCCTGCTCCGACGACGCCGGCGAGCAGCAGCCCGATCGCGACGTGACGCGGCCAGCGCCGGGGTCGGCGGGCGGCCGGGGGCTGGGCGAGGATACGCCCGACCGCGACGCCGGCCGGGGGCGGCCCCGGCTCGATCTCCCGTGCGGCGGCTTCGACCGGGGGCAGGGCCGGCGATGCGGCGCCGGCTTCCGTCACCCGGCCGTCTCTGATCTCGATGCGGCGCCTGGCCACCTGAGCCACCTCCTGATCGTGAGTCACCATGACGATGGCGCAGCCCTCGCTGTTGAGCTGCCGAAAGAGCGCGATCACCTGGGCCTTGTCCTCGGTGTGCAGCTCGCCGGTCGGCTCGTCCGCCAGGATGATGCGCGGGCCGTTGGCGAGGGCGCGGGCGATCGCGACGCGCTGGCGCTGTCCGCCCGAGAGGCGCGAGGGCTTGAAGTCGAGTCGCTCGCCGAGGCCGACCGCCTTGAGGAGCCAGGCAGCCCGCTCGAACCGCTCGTTCACGGGCAGGCCGAGGACCTCCATCGGGATCGTGACGTTCTCGATGGCGGTCAGGTCGTTGAGCAGGTGGAAGCGCTGAAAGACGAACCCGAGCGTGGTCAGCCGAAGGCTGGTGCGGGCGGCGTCGTCCAGGTCCGCCAGGTCGTGGCCGTCGAGCTCGACGACGCCGCTGGTCGGGCGGTCGAGCAGGCCGACCAGCTGGAGCAGGGTGCTCTTGCCGGAGCCGGACGGCCCGACGATCGCCATGAAGTCGCCCTCGTGGATCTCCAGCGAAACGTCGCGCAGGGCGACGACCTCTTGCTCGCCGACCGGGTAGGTGCGCCAGACGTGCCGCAGTCGAAGCATCGCGTCACGCCTCGCGTAGCACTTCGACCGGGTCGACGCGGGTCGCTTGGCGGGCAGGGAACAGGCCGGCGAGCAGCCCCAGCCCGACTGCCACCACGAACACCAGGACGAACGAGCCGGCGTCGACCGCGAACAGCGACTCGAAGCCGAATGACTTCGCCACCAACTCGTTGATGAGGTAGCCGAAGAAGAGGGCCATGCCGATCCCGACGAAGTAGGCCGCGACGCAGACCAGCAGCGCCTCGCCGGCGATCGACCAGATGATCGTTCCGCCCGGCACCCCGATCGCCTTGAGGGTGGCGAGCTCTAGACGGCGCTCGGCCACCGACCGGCTGAGCATGTTGGCGACGAAGAGCGCGGCGATCACCAGCGTCAGCAGTACCATGATGAAGCGGATGACCACGCCGGCCTGGTTCGCCTCCTCGGCCAGGCGGATCAAGTCGTCGGCGCTGAACACGGATAGCGACTCCAGGTCGTCGATCCGCTGACGAGTGGCCGGCGGATCTTTGCTGGCGACGGCGATCATGTTGACGATGTCGGCGAGCGAGGCCCGCTGTCTGAGCGATTCGCGCTGGATGTAGCCGAGCGAGTCGCCGCTGAACCCGAAGCCGCGCAGCCGCCCGATCCCGACAACCTGAAAGTCGCGCCCCGCGAGCCGGACGGTGCTGCCGAGCGGCAGGCCCTTGTCGCGCGACAGCTTCGTGCCCAGCATGATCTCATCGTTTCTTCTGGGCCAGCGCCCCTCGTCGAGGCGTAGGGCGCCGGGAATGTCGTTCGGATCGCCCTCCACCCCCATGACGGTCAGGAGCTCTTTCGGGGCGTCGCGCACCTTCGGACCGGGGCGCTCCCGCTCCAGTGTCCAGCTCATCGTGCCAAGCACGGCGGTGACGCCAGGCAGGCCGCGAAGCTGGGCCATGACGTGGCGGGCGTCGTCTATCGTACCGGGCGTCTCGCCGGCCAGGATCGGGACCGGCTTGCCGCCCTCGGTGGTGACGTAGAGGTCGGCCGACGAGACTTTGTAGTCGCCAGTGAACAGGTCGATCGAAGCCTGGCTGACGGCGAGCATCGTCATGCCCAGACCGAGGGCGATGCCGACGCCGAGGATCATGCCGAGGAGGCCGCGCCGGCGCCGCCAGACGTTGCGCACGGGATATGGGAGCCCCGCCGACCAGCTCGCTCGATAGACGGTTCCTTGTCGCGGCGTCGCCACGCTGCCTCCACCGTCACACGCTGCACTAACAATTATGGCGCGGCGGCCACGACGGGGTAGCACCCCACCCAACCGTGCAGGAGCAGTCTGAACGCCCGGTGGGCTTGACAAAAGCGGGGCCCATCGGGCATCGCAGGTGATGCAACTCCTCCATCCCATCACCTGGAGGCACCGATGGACCCGCAGCGCCAATTCTGCCACAACCCGGACTGTTCGGAGCGGGGCGTCGTCGGTGGCGGGACCATCCGGATCCACAGTCGGGCGGCGCAACGGTCCCAGTGTCGGCGGTGTCGACGGACCTTTCGCAGCGACGCGTGACACGCCGTTCTATCGGCTGCACAAGCCGGCCGAGCTGGCGGTACTGGTGCTCACGCTGCTGAGTCATGGCTGCCCGACCCAGGCGATTGTGGCGGCGTTCGGGCTCGATGAGCGGACGGTGGCGCGCTGGCTGGTGGGGGCCGGGGCGCACTGCCAGCGGGTCCACGAGCACCTGGTGGAGCACGGGCAGATCGACCTCCAGCATGTGCAGGCGGACGAGCTCTGGGTGAAGCAGGTCGGTGCGAAGGTCTGGATGGCCCTGGCACTCGCGGTGCCAACGCGGCTGTGGCTGGGTGGGGTGATCAGCGGTCAGCGGGATCTGCCCTTGATCACCCGGCTGGTCCAGCGGGTCCGGGCTTGCGCGGTGACCCCGGCGATCCTGGTCTGCGTCGACGGCCTGGCCAGCTACGTCACCGCCTTCCTGAAGGTCTTCCGCCAGCCCATCTACACCGGGCGACGCGGTCGTCCACGGCTGGTGCTGCCCGACGGGTTCCAGTTCGCCCAGGTCATCAAGCACGCCGCCAAGCGACACGTCATCGGGGTCACCCGCCGGGTCATTCGCGGCACCCTGGATGGCATCGAGGCCATCCTGACGACGACGGCCACCGGCACCGTCATCAACACGGCCTACATCGAGCGCCTCAACGCCACCTTCCGCGCCCACCTCGCACCGCTCGCCCGGCGCGGGCGCGCGATCACCCGTACCGAGGCGGCCCTCACGGCCGGCATGTGGCTGGTCGGCACCGCCTACAACTTCTGCTGGCCCCACGACAGCCTGCGCCAGCTCGCGCCCGACCACGCTCCTCGGAAGTGGCTCCTCCGGACCCCAGCCATGGCGGCCGGGCTCGCCGATCACCCCTGGACCCTGAACGAGCTCCTCCGATTCCAAATCCCGTTACCCTCCTGGATTCCACCCAAACGACGCGGCCGGCCTCCGGAACGTCCACCTCTGGGGGCAGCGGCATGACCACGCTTCCGTGGGGTGCTACCCACGACGTACGATCCGTCGAAATCGCTCTGCGCTGCCCGTCACGGGTTGCTCACGAAGGGTGCAGAATGGACTCGACGCTCCCAGGTCCGGTCGCTAGACTACGCGTGGCAACCGATCACGATAACAGGAACGATCATCAGGAGGAACCGTATGAGAGTGGCAATCGGCCTCGCGGCCGGCGCCCTGTTGCTTGCAACCTCGGCGACGACGTTCGCGCAGCAGCCCCCGATGGTGGGCGCCGGAGGCCAGGTCCAGCTCTGGTCGACGACCGGAGCGAGCGTCGGCAGCGCCACGCTGATGAACGAGAGCGGCGGGACGCGCCTCAAGGTGACCGTGAACGGGCTCCCACCCGGTCAGCACGGCATCCACGTCCACGAGACCGGCAGGTGCGACCTGCCAGACTTCATGACGGCTGGCGGGCACTTCAACCCGACGGCCAGGCAGCACGGCCTGAAGAATCCGCAGGGTGCGCACGCCGGCGACATGCCGAACATGACGGTCGGCGCGGACGGGACCGGCACGTTCGACACGCTGTTGAAGGACATCTCGGTCACGGGCGGCACCGGCGACGTGTTCAAGCAGGGCGGCACCGCCCTCGTGATCCACGCCAACGCCGACGACGAGATGACGGACCCGAGCGGCAACAGCGGCGGGCGGATCGCCTGCGGTGTGATCGCCCACACGGGGATCGCGCCGCTGCCGCCGCCGATCGCGCAGGCGGCCCCGGCCGCGCAGCCGGCCGCCGTGGCATCGCCGGCCGCCCTGCCGCGCACGGGCGCAGCGCCGCTGCCGTTTGACGCGTCGCTGCCGGCCGCGCTGGCTGGCCTGGGCGCGATGGCCGCCGGCCTGGCGCTCTGGCGCCGCCGCAAGTAGGTCACGGCAAGACCCCCTCTCCCTACCGTGGGAGAGCTGACTACCCGACAGGTTTGGGGTCAGGGGAAAGGGAGGGAGAGTGAGGGATCGAGCCGAACGAGGTGAGAGCGAGCGCGATCGCGCCATCGGAGGCCGCGGGAGAAGCGGCTGAGGGTGCGCCGATCCAGGCGTTCGAGGACGCGGCGAGAGCCGTGTTGGAGGACGACGACGCCCTGGACGAGGACGAAGAGAGCGGCGAGTTGGCGGACGAGGACGAGCCGGTCCAGGTGGGCCGGGTCGTGGACCCGGCTGGCGT
>Ga0209382_10011703_pt1 | contig 10882 bp, 11 predicted proteins | sample SoiMetdeltSBSDD5_FD_187599 | JGI IMG/M metagenome (GOLD analysis project Ga0209382, IMG submission 187599) | Bulk soil microbial communities from a Populus tree surrounding site in Tennessee, USA - Soil MetaG P. deltoides SBSDD5 (SPAdes) (version 2) | ecosystem: Environmental > Terrestrial >...
CGCGCGGCAGCTCCCAGACACGCCATCGCCAGGATAAGCTTCGTGTGTATTCCGGCTGCGCCGTAACTTCGATGCCCAACTGTACGTCGGTCCCTGCAGACCTCGCCGCGAGGTATCGACTACCGGCGGACTCCGCTTCGACCTTGTAGACCGGTTGTGGAGGGATTGGGCCTCGAGTTTCCCAACCGGGAGGGACACTGCCTACAGAATCGGCCTGGAAGTTCAAGCGCAGGAATGAAACCGGCATGACTTGCAGCAACAGATTGAAAACACAGGAGTGGACTAGGAGTTGGACGAGCATTTCTGCAGCCTCCTATTGATGGATGCGTGAAAAGGAGAGTGCAGCTGGCATCACTGCCAAAGATTTTTAAGAGTAGTAGATGCCAGCTCCAACTCGCATTTACCGCATTGATCATTAGGAGGTGATATATGAAGCGGATTGCGACGACGCTCCTTGGGGTTGGTTTCTCGGTATTTGTGGTTTCAATGGAATGTGTGGCGCAACAGGCGCACTCGTTTGAGCAGCTTCAGGTGTTGGTGAAGCCCGGCGATAACATTTACGTGACGGACTCCGCCGGCAACACAAGCAAAGGCAAAATTTCGGAACTGACCCGTGATTCATTGGGGCTCATGATCAAGGGCACGCGGCGAGACCTCTCCGAGAGCGATATATTCGAAATCAAGAAGTGGAGGCATGACTCACTCAAGAACGGTGCGTTGATTGGGGCTGGCACCGCCCTCACACTGACCACGATTTTTGTGGCACTCTATTGTGGTAGTGAGGGATGCAATGCCGGCGACGCGACAGGCGCTGTCCTCGTTTATACCGGCATCGGCGCGGCAATTGGTACCGGCATTGACGCGCTGATTCCTGCCAAACAGAGCATCTACCACAATACGAACCGAACCTCGCGGAAATTCCAAATCCGCCCAATTCTCAACCGGTTCGATAAAGGAGTTAAGGTAGCGTTTTCCTTCTGACGCCGGGGCGTCTCAGAGATTGCTGGAGCGGATTTCGCGATGCAGCCACGCTTTTGCGAAGTTCCAATCGCGGATCACCGTAAAAGGTGAAATGTTGAGGACTCGCGCGGTTTCTTCAACACTCAGTCCTCCGAAGAAGCGCATCTCCACGACCTTGCTTTTCCTTGGATCGAGTTTGGTTAGACGATCCAAGGCTTCGTTCAAAGCGAGCAGGTCTGGCGCCGTCGCAGGCGATGCGACGACTGCATCGTCCAGCGACACGGGGCGGGCACCACCGCCGCGCTTTTGGTAGCCTCGTGAGCGAGCGTAATCGACCAGAACGCGGCGCATAATCTGGCTCGCGACGCCATAAAAGTGGGCGCGGTTTTCCCATCGGGCGTTTTTCCAGTCGGCAAGCCTGAGATAGGCTTCGTTGATCAATGCACCGGTTTCCAGTGTCTGTTGCGCATACTCCCGGCGCATGGATCGTTTAGCCAATCGCTGCAGTTCCGCGTAAATCAGCGGCGCCAGCTTTTCAGCCGCGGATGGATCGCCTTCACTCCAGGCATGCAGCAGAAGTGTTACCTCTTTGGGTGTAAGGCTCGCGCCGCGTTCAGCATCCATACGTTCTGTACCAACAATTCTACTCTCGTCCAGCTGTTTGGGAACCGGCAACGCGTCTGGGATAAATCGTACGCATTAATGTTCGTTGGGCAAATGGAACGTAAAGAAGCATTGCCACTCCGGTCCCGGCCAGGCCGACACCGATGTGACGCCACAAGAGCAAAGGAGATGCAGCCCAAATACTATCGAGAACCAACAGGATCGGAAACAGAAGCGTGAACTTGCGACCGGCGGCGGGATGACGCCACCCCACGGCCGTAATCAGATAAATGCGGACAGCAATTCCCCACATTGCGAGGATTAACGTTCCGATCAGGCCCGCTCGTTCGGGAATCTGAAAATCGGCTGCAAGAATGCGTGCAATCTCGTCGACGTAATACGTGGCAGCTGCATACATCGCTACGTAGCCCAGCTGGGCGAGCAGAAAAACCGTTGGAGCAAAACGTCCAGGCAACACAAAGTCGTCTTCGGTGGCGCCTCCGTGTTGCGGAACTGTTGTTCCCTGCAAACCGTGGCCCTGTTGGATGAGATGAAGATCAGCGGAAATTTCAGCGACGGACTGAAACCGCAAGTCGGGATCTTTCTGCATGCACTTTCGAATGAGTTTGGCGAGCTCAGTCGAGACCGCTTCAGGGAATTTCGGGATGCCGTTCCAGTCCGGGTCCTCAGTTGCAATCTTGACAATAATGTCTGTCGGCGTCTCTCCCTGAAAGGCAGGTTTGCCGGCAACCATTTCGTACAACACACACCCAAACGCCCAGATGTCGGTGCGCGCGTCGACGGGTTTTCCCCGCGCTTGCTCCGGTGACATGTACGGCGGCGTTCCAATCACCAGTCCATGCCTGGAAATGTCCGGGCCGGAACCGTGGCTGTCTAGATTGCGAAGGAGTTTGGCGATGCCGAAATCGACAATCTTGACCGTACCGTCGGCAGCGGTTTTGACGTTTGAAGGCTTAAGGTCGCGATGAATGATCCCTTTTGCATGCGCCGCTTGCAGGCCGGCAGCAATCTGGCGAGCGATTTCGAGCGCAGCCGGAATCGAGAATGGGCCATGGGCAAGACGCGCTGCAAGCGTATCGCCTTCTACGAATTCGAGTACCAGCCCACACAGACCTTCCGTTTCTTCGATCCCGTAGATCGAAGCGATGTGCGGATGATTCAGCGTTGCCAGTAGGCGTGCCTCGCGGTACATCTTCTCGAGCGACCCGCGATCTACAAATTCAACGCTGTGCAAGACCTTGATCGCAACGTCTCGCTCGAGCCGCGTATCTCTTGCGCGATACACGTTCGCCATTCCACCACTGCCGACGAGTGGTCCGATGCGATAGTGCCCCAGGGTCCTCCCTTCGAGAGAAGTTTGCGGATTGAAGTCGAGCGATTCTAACGATAGTCCGCCGGCCGGCTGTTCCATGAACTCTCCGACGACAGCAGTTTCGTTGAGCAACGATTCAACTTCCCGGCGCAGTTCAGGATCGTCGCAAATTTGATCGAGATACGAGCTGCGCTGCTGGGGTGGTTGCTGCAGCGCTGCATGAAACAATTCCTCAATCGTTTTCCAACGCTCAGGATGCATTCCCGGGCATCCTAACACGGGTTGAGTACCGTTCAATCACCCGGTGCGGCTTCCAGTTCAGAACTCCTCTGGACGACAGCCGCTGTCTTGCCACTCAACCAACCGGAGGTCGCGGCGAATAGATAGAGTGCGGCAATAATGAGGATGGCCCACGTCAGTCCTATATTGTGTGCAATACGGCCGACCACCGGCGCGAGTGGGACTTGCACAACAATCGCAGCAATACTGAACAGCGTCGAAACACGGCCCATGAAGTGTTTGGGTACGGCTTCCATGATGCTGCTGGAGAGCGCAATTCCTCCGACGCCGCGTGCCACTCCGGCTATGAGATACATGCCTACGGCGAAGCCAAGCCCAGCGGAAAAAGGCAGTCCAGCAAAACTCGCCGCTAGAATGAGCATCGCCGCCGGAATGATTAACTGCCACCCGAACCTTCGGATCGTTCGCGCCGCGTAAAAAGTACTGACGAACGCGCCGATACCCCAGCCTGCGTTCATCCATCCATACCCGACTGCACCGGCGTGAACGATACGTTCGCTGATGGGTGCGGTGACCACACTTGTGACCATCATGGCCGCTACAAAGAACGCCCAGGTCAAACCCAGGAATCCGAGCGAAGGCCGCGCCCGCACAAAGACGAGCGAGTCGCGAGCTTCCTGGAAAAATTGCCGCACAGGATGGTCGATGTGCGCCGGGTCATTCAGGGCGGCGGTTTGGCGGCCTTTTCTCAACAACAGGTAACAACTGAACGAGAAGACGTACGTGCATAGGTCAATGAGCAGGATTCCACCGATGCCGATCCGGCCATATAAAAAACCGACAATCGCTCCAGCTACCAGCCATCCGCCTTGGAAGCCCGCTAAAAGCATGGCGTTCGAGTGCGCGAACTGCGCCTGCGGAGTGAGTTCCTGCAGCAAGGCGGTGATCGTAGGCCAGAACATCCAGAAGCCAATGGATACCATCACCGACATGATGAACAACTGCCAAACCTGCAAGCTTCCGTACAGCGCCAGCAGTGCGACGGTAAGAATCAGCAACGCCCGCGTCGCGTCGAGGAACATCACGACATGGCGGCGGTCCTCGCGATCCACAATCACGCCGCTGAACGGCATCAGTAACAACGACGGCAACGCCTGCGCCACGACAAGTAATCCCAGCAACTCTTCGGATTTGGTGGCCTGAAGAATGTACCAATTCACGGCGGCAGTGTTCAGTCCGCTACCGACCATGGATACAAAATTTGCAGCGAACAGCAGACGCAGAGGCCGATCGGGAATGAAATTGTTCACTAACGCAGTGTAACGGAAAAACTAAAAAGACACGCGAAGACGCGCGGTCTATGAAGCTGTGAACGAATTGAAACCGATCAAGAACCACAGAGACACAGAGGCACAGAGAAAACGGCGCAGTAAGAATTCGTTAGTTGCGTCGTTTTCTCTGTTTCTCTGTGTCTCTGTGGTTCTCACTTAACGGGGTTCTGCTTAGCGGCGCCGTCCATGAGTGACTGGGTCTCTATACCCGAGCATGCCAGCGACATAATCATGTCGAACGGTGCGAGCACGAGCGTCTGTTTCGGAGCCGTCCATGGCCCAGTCAGCATCTTCGGGTCTTCGATCGTGGCTTCAATTTCGAGCGTATTCTGGTCTACACGGCGGAAGCGTTCCACGATGCGCAGCGCATCGGAATGCGGAGAAACCCTGCCTTCGGCAGACATCCAGGTGTTGTCCGTAAAATTCTTCGTGTCCACGACGAAGGTGTCCCCTTCCCAACGGCCCACAGAATCTCCGCGGTAGGCGGGAGGTACGTCGTCCCGATGGGGTCTTCCGTCTGTAGGGATCAGTCGAAATCCGTGATAGGTCTCCGTAAGCATCACAACAAACTTGGGCGTCGAGACGATCTGTCCGACTGCGCCCACATCCCAAAGACTCACGTTCAACGTCCCGAATGCAGTCGGGATGCAACGTAATGTCGGATCGTCCTTATCGCCCAGCGTTTTCGCTTTTGCTGCGGCATCAGCTCGATAAAGGCTGGTAAAGGAAGGTGCCGGCGTGCCTCTTGCACCGCCGCGTCCGCCTCCTCGTCCCCCGCCGCCTCGTGCGCCACCAACATCAGCACCGCCCCACCAGACTCCGGACAGGTCAGGCCGTCCATCCGCCATACGTGGTATAGGGCCGGGAGACGTTGTGTTGGCAGGAGTCGCTGTTGCCGCAGTTCCAGTCTGCCCCGCTTGCGGCGCAGTGAGACCTGCCGCGACAGGCGCGAACCATACGACCAGGGCAACTGCTGCCACCAGCATAGATGGAATCAGAACTTTCTTCATCGTGGATACCTCCCTCAAACGCGCTCGTGTTCGTCTGCTTTATTGGGCGCCTGGTCCCTGCTGGGGACCAAACAAGCCGTAGATTTTCCCATCCGCCGTTACGAGCTGCTGCAACATCCCCATCTTCTGCGAGGTATCTCTGGCCAGAAAACCTTTGATCGTCACTTCGGAGCCCGCTTTGATGATGTTCGGCTTGTATCCATTACGAATCATTCCACTCGGCGTGCCGGCTTCGAAGGCCCACCTTTCCACTTTGCCGTCCGGACCCTTTACATCAAGGAAGAACCATGAATGCGGGTTTTCGAGCCGGACCTGAACGATCGTTCCCTGAACCGTTATCGGCTTCGTCATATCGAACGCTGCGGCAAACGAGTGATGCGCCTCGGCCGGCAATCCAGCTCCGAACAAGACCAGGAAACACACCAGTGCGGCGTAGATTGTGCGCTTCATAAGTAGACCTCCTTTGAGTTCACAGGCAACGGCTTTGTTGGTGGTCATTTTCCGTCAAGGTTGGACACCGTTGCAACGGATTAGAATCCGAGACAATACAGCGTGAATTCTTCATTTTCTTATCCCTGCTGGCGAGCCTAAAGGGCTAGGATTGTTGACGGATGGTGGATGGAGCAGCACTAAGAAAAGTCGAAGAACACTGGGGCAGCCCTGTGGCGGCGCAGTGGAGGACCGAAAAGCGTCTTCACTGGACCGAACATCCCCGAGTCCAGGAGCGCCTGAATTTCCTTGTCAGTGGAGATCCACGCAAGGACCGCTTTCAGTACTTTATCGACAAGTACTATCGCAGCCGGCGGCCGGACAAATACGTCCAGCGCGCGCTGACTCTTGGATGCGGCCACGGCGAGTTCGAAAGAGGCCTGTCTCAATATCGATTCGCGAAAACTCACGAAGGCATCGACATCGCTGAGGGAGCGATTGTTGAAGCCAGAAGGTTAGCAGAAGGCTCTGGCCTGCGGCATTTGAACTACCGCATCGCGGACTTGAATACGGTGCAGTTGCCCAGGAATGCCTATGACGTGGTATTTGGCGTTTCCTCGATCCATCATGTGATGTGCCTCGAACATTTATTCGCTCAGATAGCGAAGAGCCTGCGCCCTGGAGGGTTTTTCTTTCTCGATGAGTACATCGGTCCGAACAAGTTTCAGTGGACCGATGCGCAGCTCACTTTTATCAATGCACAGATCGCCGCGTTGCCTACGAGGCTGAAGCGATCGATTATCGATCAATCGGTGAAAGGCAAGGTCGGACGCATGCCCATTGCAGATATCGATGCAGTCGATCCCTCAGAGGCCATCCGCTCGGCAGACATTCTTAACGTGCTCCGGTTGAATTTCGATATTGTCGAAATCAAAGGCTGCGGCGGGTCCTTGCTACACATGCTGCTCGAGGGAATAGCCGGGAATTTTGCGGAAGATGATCCGGAAGCGACAGGCTGCCTCGAGTCCATGTTCCGCACCGAAGATGAGCTGATTACTGCCGGAAAGCTGCAGCACGATTTCGCCGTCATCATCGCCAGGAAAAAACCAACTCGCGCTCAGAGGCTCGTGGGTTGCCGCATCGCCTATCTGGTTTCAGGATTGCGCGCTAGTTTGGAAGAAACCCGAACAGCGATGGCACAATCTCAAACTCGTCGATCGTAAACGTAGGCGATTCGGGTGTGATATCGGAATAGAACACATACCTGCCGCCGGTCAGTTTCTGTTTTGTTGCAATTTCCTTATGAATCGGGCTGCCAGGCTCGATCAACCAGAGAATGCGTCCTTCTCGAAAAATCGGAATCTTCACTGGAGCGGTGTTGCGAACGTCGATGCGGCTATGCCGCCGGATAGCCTCGGCTCTTTTCTGCGGCAGCCGGTTATACAACACCCAGACATCCTGGGTGGGCAGATAGTAGCGAAGGATCCGCCAGTTCATGAACCAGTTTTGTTCGTGCGTGTCCGTTGTGATGATTACGGTTGGCCGCTCTACCGCCGTGAATTCGGCAACTTCTTTCAAAGTCGCTCGCGATATTTCATCCATCGCCCGAGCGTGGCCCAGTGAGGATTCGGTTACTCCAAATATGAATGCGTTCTTGATCGATCGCCCGGCGGCGGGTGCAGCTCCGGCCGGCACCGCCAGGAAATTCAAGAACAGTGCAACATTTAGAATGAGTGCCGCCGACAGAATCATCTCCTTTCCTCGAACTTGCGATAGAACGAAACCGCCTAACAGGCACAGAGCTGGAATCGAAAATAACGTGTGGCCTGGAGCGTCAACGTGAATCAGGGCTTGAACCAGCAGTCCTGGAACAAGCCATAGGAAAAAGAAGGCCCCCACAGAACCTATCAATGGGAGACGATCACGATTTCGAAACCAGAATGGAACGGCACAAATCCAGCCCACGACGGCCAAACTATTCCAGATTGCGAGTCTGCTGATTTGCCGCAGCCAGCCGGTGGATGCTGATCCCAGCACGATGGAACCGGGCTGCGACTGATTGACCGCGTAGTCGACCAACAGCTGTTGAAAGCTCGCGAAATCCGCGAATCCGCCCACGGCATAAATCGTCGCTCCGGCCCAGATTGCGACTGTAGCTGCGAGAATGGCTATGGCTTTGAAGACAGTGCGCCACGACTTCGTTCCCACCCAGAGGCAGGTCAGCCATAGGGGAACCAGAAACGCGATGAGGTCCGGCCGGAACCCGCTGCCTATGCCGAAAGCAACGCCACTCCAGATGGCAAACTGCTTGTCCCCATTCCAACAGCGCCAGCAGCAATACGCAATGAGCAGAGAAAAAAGCGCAAGGTGGAGACGAAGCGGGCCGCCGTTTGCGTCCGATGCGGAGTGCCAGAATACAGGGTTCACCAGCAGCAGAAGTGCGCTCGCCGCACCGGCCCAGGGCGAAAACATGCGGCTGCCGAGCACGAACACGAGCGCCACCGACAAACCGCTCCCCAGCACTGTAATTACAGCGAAGGTCGGCGCCGCATCGTGGAAAAAGAAATTGATGACTCGCGCGTACGCGACGAAGAAGGGATAACCGGGAGGCTGCGGCTGGTGAACACGCGGGTCGAAGGTTTCCAGAGCGAACGCGAGATTAACGTTATCGATTCCGAAGTAACTGGTAAGGACGGGTATGCGTGTGAGCAGCAGCAGTGCAAGAAGAACGATCCAGAATGCTTTTTGCTCTTGCCGCCCATCCATGGGGCGATCCGCCCGAGTAACGGCCGGGTCGGAGGCCTGAATTCCGCGCATATAACTTCACTTCGCCGCGGTTATCGACTCCACCCGGATTGTCCCGGCTTTGGCGTCCAGTGTGCCTGTAACCGTGACGCTCTTTCCCGCGAACTTTTCCGACCTTTCCTGGTCGCTTAGTGTGTACACATTCTTGCCGTCGTACAGAACATACACTGTGCCATGTGAGTTGACGCAGGCAATGGTGCACTCGGCATCTGTCGATCCCATTCGCATGCGGGAATGATCGGCTAAAGGGCACATGTTATCCGTAATAGTGCCGGTAAATGTTCCTTTGCCTTGTGCTGCCGTCAGCGTCGTAATGACGAGAAGACCAACCACCAGCGCCTTCATAATTTAAGTGGATACTCCCGCGATCTTTCTCGCAGTCTCGGCGATGCGATGCAGTATATCGACCGTGAGCGGTTTTGTGAACCTTAACCCTGTTTTCCAGCGGTGAGCAATTTGGTTGCAGTGTAGATGCTGCAGATTTAAGGCGGCTCTTGCGCCATGCCAATGTATGCTGGGTTCTATGATCAAAAACATAGTCCGATACGTGACTCTCTCGTTATGGCTCGCCTCGATGATCGCTTGTACGCAAGCTGCGGGACCGGACGCAGCTGCGACTTCCAAGATCGAAACTGAGGAACAAAAGACGCTATACGCCCTCGGTCTTCTGCTCGGCAGAAACGTCAAGCCGTTCGCTCTGACGCCGGAGGAATTGGCGATTGTTAAAACGGGCCTCACGGACTCTGTGACTGACGCTAAACCGCAGGTCGAAATTGAAACCTACGGCCCGAAGGTGAATGAACTGGCGCAGAAGCGAGCTGCCGCTGGAGCAGATGACGCGAAGAAGAAAGGACAGGAGTTTGCGGATAACGTTGCGAAGGAAAAGAACGCGACGAAGACTGCGTCCGGAGTCGTTATCCGAACGATCACTCCAGGCAGTGGCGCGAGCCCTGCCGCGAACGATGTCGTCAAGGTTCACTACGAGGGAAAGCTCATTGACGGTACGGTATTCGACAGCTCAATAAAGCGTGGGGAGCCAGTAGAATTCCCACTGGGCGGCGTTGTGCCCTGCTGGACCGAAGCACTGCAGAAGATGAAGAAAGGCGAGAAGGCACAAGTGGTATGTCCCTCCGAGGCGGCCTATGGCGATCGTGGCGCACCACCGGATATTCCGCCCGGCGCTACGCTCAGCTTCGAAGTGGAGTTGCTCGATTTCCATAAGCCTTAGGTGGATGTGAACTACGATTTTCTGGTGAGTACGTATCGAACCGAGCGACTCAAGGTCCTGAGCGTTTGGAGTATGTTCCGCGATCAGGATATGGATGTACGTCCTCACCCAACCGACACCCGCGGCCGCAGCGTGCGCGAACAAATGATCCATCAATGTCTCAGCGAGGATCTTTGGTTCCGGACTTTTTTCGGGATCGATATTGGGGCAGCGGCTCTTCCCGATGATGAGACCAGGCTGTCTTTCATTCGGAAGTACGACGGCGATTCGGAAAGACGATTAAAAACGCTTTCGGTTCAGGCTCCGGAATGGTGGGAAGAGGAAGTCGATTTCTTCAAAGCCACCCGAAGCCGCGCCTGGGTGATGGTCCGCCGGATTGCGCACACGGCCCATCATCGTGGACAACAGACCGCCATGCTGCGCATGCTCAACCGCGAACTGCATTCGACCTATGGTCCGTCGGCCGACACCGGCGGCCTGCCGAAGAACGGAGCGCCCACTATCTATGCGTATGCGGATGCAGCTTCCTTAATTGCGGGAGAGTCCGGCGCCGGTGCCAAATCAACCCTTCCAGGTTCATCCGGCCTACCTGTAACAGAGCGCGGGTAGGCTACTGCCCCAGACCGAAAACTACCAGTTTCGCCTGAGCGGGTTGTGCGGGTGCATTTCCCGCGCCTGCCCCACGACCGCCGCCTCCGCCTTGATTACCCATAAAGGCGATGTACTGAGCGCCGTCCAATTCAAAAGTCATTGGCGGACCCATGCCTCCGGTCAGCCCGCTTGGCACGTCGAGAAGTTTCGTCCCATCGTCTGCGCGATACGCAAGTAACCGACCGTCCTGCCGCACCTGAAACACAAGATTCGAGGCAGTGGTCAAAGCTCCTCCACCACCAGCCCCACCGCCATCGCCGCGCCAACGTTCCTTTTGGGTGACCGGATCCCA
>Ga0209382_10011705_pt1 | contig 10880 bp, 12 predicted proteins | sample SoiMetdeltSBSDD5_FD_187599 | JGI IMG/M metagenome (GOLD analysis project Ga0209382, IMG submission 187599) | Bulk soil microbial communities from a Populus tree surrounding site in Tennessee, USA - Soil MetaG P. deltoides SBSDD5 (SPAdes) (version 2) | ecosystem: Environmental > Terrestrial >...
CATTGGATTGTTCACCCTCGCGCCAGTGCGCGCCCTTGCCAGCGATTTCCTTGCGTTGTTCCGGGTGCAAAAGTTTGTTGCGGTGGACATCGACCCAGAGCGGATGCAGCAGATCGCAGAAGCAGTAGATCAGAGTATGGGTCTCGGAGAGGTTCAACATCTCACTGAGGAAGATGGCGGCACGCAGGTTGGATCGCTGGATGAAGCGGCGGGGCTGGTCGGATTTACGCCTCGCACTCTAGAAGGCTATGGCGATCCGTCGAATATCGTCGTGCATGATGGCAGCACCAGCACCTTTACGCCGGATGTTCAGGCGATGAGGCAGGTGTTCCAGGCCGTGAACGTTGATCCGAATCTACTCCCAGATAACATTGATGGGCAGACATTCACACTGACAACCTCCCCTGGAGTGGCACAGGTGTGGTCAAACGAAGATGGTTCGCCGCGCTTCATGGTGATGCAGGCCCCCAGCCCTACCATCGAAGGGCCGGATGATGTGGATTACCAGCAGCTAGGCGAGGCGATGCTGCAACTGCTCGGCATGGACGCCGACGAAGCACACCGCCTGAGCCAGAGCATCGATTGGACGACAACGGTAGTACTCCCAATTCCGCGCGATGTGGCATCCGTACGGGAGGTTAATATCGACGGGACAACCGGGTTGGTCTTCGATGCACACGGTCACGGCGACGGTGAAGGTGAAGGGCGTCCAGGTGGTGCAGTGCTGTGGGAAAGGGATGGTATGGTGTATCTGGTCGCCGCCGATCAGATGAACAGCCTCGACATGCAGGAAGTGGCGGATCACTTGAAGTAATAACCTCACCTCCGACCCCTCTCCATTCCTGATTTGAGCAATGGAGAGGGGGAGTTTCTTTATTACACCTGAGTGCTTGAATTAGTTAGGTGGGAGTATGTAAGCTTTTCTTGTAATCTCAAGGGAGCCTATATGCATCGCAACTTCATCCTTATCGTGCTCGTAGCACTTATTGGTGCGCAATTGGCGTGTGTGCAGGATTGTATGGGTTCGACAGTCTATGTGAATGGTAAGGTTCAAGATCAGGATGGCAGCAACATTTCCGGCGCGAGCGTCCTGATTACCAATGAAGAAAATTTGTACTCAGATGATTTCAAAGAGGTATTAGAGACAAATTCAGATGGACGCTTTGAATCCGATTCTCACTTCATGTATGCGTGTGATCCTATAAAAGTGTATGTATCTGCTTCTGGATATGAGGAGCAAGTCCTTACTTTTCATCCCGTAGGTGAGAATTATCCTGATGAACTACCAGATGAAATAATTGTGACCCTTGAAAAGTTGCCTTAGGGCGCACGGCGGCGATGTACTCATCGCGAGCGCGCCCTACAAGGTATTTATTGATAAGAGGAATAAGTATGTCCTCAAGCAATGCCATTGAAACATTCGAGCTTCGGAAGGTATATAACGAGACGAAAGTTGCTGTTCAGGGGCTGACTCTGCAAGTGAAGCGCGGAGAGGTCTTCGGATATCTGGGGCCGAATGGGGCTGGCAAAACAACCTCGGTGAAGATGCTGCTCGGATTAGTTCATCCCACCAGTGGCAGCGCCTATCTCCTCGGCCAGCCCATCGGCAAGTTGTCAGCGCGCGCATCTGTTGGTTTTCTGCCTGAACACTTTCGCTTTCACGAATGGCTGCGTGCCGACGAGTTCCTTGATCTGCACGGACAGCTTTATGGCATGAGCAAAGCCGACCGCGCCGAGCGCATCCCGAAATTGATTGAGCTAGTCGATCTCACTGAGGCGACGAACCGCCGCCTCAGCACATTCAGCAAGGGCATGATCCAGCGAATCGGGCTGGCAATGGCACTGCTGCCGAGGCCCGCGCTGGTGTTTCTCGATGAGCCAACGTCGGGGCTTGACCCATTTGGCCGCCTGCTGGTGCGTGATGTGATCCGCGCGGCACGCAATGAAGGTACAACCATCTTCCTGAACTCACATCTGCTGAGTGAGGTAGAGGTAACCTGCGACCGGGTAGCATTTATCCGGCAGGGGCGTGTGATCCGCGCCGGGACAATCGACGAGCTATCAGGTGGCTTGGTGCGCGTCCGAATCAAATTGGACGAAATCTCGGATGGCCTGCTGGCAGAACTTGCTCAGTGGGGCGAGCGCGTCGAGCAGGTAAGCGATCAAGAGATTGAGATGAATCTTCCTGACGAAGCACGTTCCGCCGATCTGAACACATGGCTGGTTAGCAACGGCGTGCGTGTGTATGCCTTCGCACCGCACCAGCTTTCGCTGGAAGACCTGTTCTTGCAGATCATGGAAGCGCCGACGGCAGAGGAGATCGCTGCATGACATCACAAGCACAAACACGAACAATGCCCCAAGCAGGGCTAACCTCGCGTCCGCATATCGGGGCACTGCATCAAATCCTGGTGATCGCACGCCTGACCTTCCGCGAGGCACAGCGCCGCCGATTACTCTGGCTGGGATTAGGGCTAGGGATCGTATTTGTAGGTCTATTCTCTACCGGATTTTACTTCGCTCATAAGGAATGTACCGAGAGCGGATGTTTGGCAGCCCGAAGTGGCTTTGGCGATCTATTCGCCAATACCTTCCTGATGGCAGGGCTGTACGTGGTCAATTTCCTCGTTGTCATGGTGACGGTGCTTACTTCAGTTGGTACGCTCTCGGCGGAGATTGACTCGAATACGATCCATTCGATAGCTGCCAAACCGGTGCGTCGCTGGCAGATCGTGCTCGGCAAGTGGATCGGGCACGCGCTGATGCTGATGCTGTATGCCTTCCTGATGGCGGCTGGCTTGATGGTGGCAATCTACATAATCAGTGGGTATGTCGCGCCGAATCCGTTGGGCGGCATCGCGATTATCCTACTCGAAGCCTTGGTGACCTTGAGCATTAGTATGCTCGGCGGATCGCGGTTGAGTACGCTGGCGAACGGCGTGGTGGTATTCATGCTGTACGGAGTGGCATTCATCGGCGGGTGGGTGGAACAAATTGGGGGAGCGCTGCAAAGCCAGACGGCAGTTGATCTAGGGATCGCATCCAGTCTGATCATGCCGAGCGAAGGCTTGTGGCGCTACGCGGCAACTCTGATGCAGCCATCTAACCCGTTTGCGCTGGGCGTTACTCCGTTCTCCGTGACCAGCCAGCCGACTCCGGCATTTGTGCTCTATGCGGTGATCTATTCTCTGGCAGCGCTGCTTGGGGCAATGATCATCTTTACGAAGCGGGACTTTTGAGCGGCAAATAGCGATAGGTCACCTCTTCTACTCTATGCCATTGCTGTGTAAGGGTGTCATCGAAACATCATCTACTGCCCCCTTCACGCGGCGGCCCCATACGCCAACTCCGATCAAATAAGATGACATGGCGGGTCTATGTGCTTTGGGGATGACATAGGTCTCGATTGGATCATCGTCGATGTTGAAAACAGCGCGGCCTGACATGGGATCAAAATCGATCTGGAACGCATGCCATGTACCGTATTGGACGGGGATTTTCGCTGAGATATGCGGCGACTTTCCCCTCGGCCAGGCGTGGCACATCGCGACAGGCCTTTCTCCAACCGCCCGGTCGATCTTACATTCGATGGCGAGGCCATCACTCCAGAGGTGGATTTGAACATTACCGTAAGGATCAGGCGGTTCGTCGAGCCGCAGACGGGCACGGAAGCTTACCGGAGATTGGATCAGATAACTACCTTTCGGGCCTAGATGTAGGCCGACTGCTGATTCTTCATGGGCGGTCTGAGTGATCGAGAGAACGCCATTGTACTGTGCGATTTCGTGTGGTGGATTTCCATACGCATATAACTCCCATCGACCCGTATCATAACTCTCAGTGTTAGCCGGATTCCCAAAATTATCCTCCATGCTCTCCATTTGCTCACTGTTAGCGTCCACAAGCAGCAATGCAAGGATGACCAGCACAAGCAGAATCGTGCTTAGTGCTAACAAATATCCCCACCGCAGCCGCCCGGGTTGTTTCTGATTCATTGCAATTAGGATTAGAGGGTATAGATAGAGAGTCCCTTCAAAAGCGGTATATAAGCGATTGTGCACTTTGACGCTTATGGGGTGGCGCGATACAATACCAAGCGGCATTTGAGAATTCGCCATGTGGAGGAATTCAATGGATCTCGGCCTGCGACGTGTGCTGCTAGTTGTGCTCTCTATTCTTGGTGGCATTGGCCTTGTGTATGTCATGTTTTTTGTGATTAATGCCGCTCTGCATGTGCTTCTTCGTTTACCAATAACCACCGAGATCACGGCGGAACGATTTGACACCATATATTTTGTCCTCTCGGCGTTCACGCTCGCATTGCTGGTCGGTGTTTGGTTGGATTATTTCCTGCATACAGGAATCCTTCCGATAGACCAGCCAGGGGCAGCCGCACCTGCTCCGAAAAAAGGGAGAGCCGCAAGGGAAGCAGCCCCGGCAGCAGAAGCAGAAGAATAAGATCAGAGTCCGGCGGCTTTGCCGGATTTTGCTTTGAGAACAAACGAGGAGATCGGTCGATCTCCTCGTTCGCATTTATGCAGATTAAAAACTGTCCATTGTGACGGTGAATAGAAGAAGCTCAGGATGTTAAATCCAAAGGCGGTTATCTTTCGATGGGTCACAGGAGACCAAATTGAGCACTGCCCCTGAACACCGGCATGAAGCTGTAGGGTATATCGAACTCTTACGGCTCAACAGCAATTTCCGGCTGCTGTGGATCAGCCAGATCATCAGCCTGCTCGGAGATTGGTTCGACCTGATTGCGTCGTCGGCGCTGGTCGCCAGCTTCACCCACTCTGGCAGCGCTATCGGTGGGCTGTTTGTGGTTCGGATGCTCGCGCCGTTTGTCGTAAACCCGATTGCGGGGGTGCTTGCCGACCGGATCAGCCGGAAGATATTGCTCGTTGCAACAGATGTGCTGCGGGGGTTTGTTGTGCTGGGGTTCCTGCTAGTGCGCACCCCGGAACAGGCGTGGCTGCTGTACGTAATCACGGCGATTCAGACCGCATTAACGGGCGTCTGGTTCCCGGCACGGAATGCCATCCTGCCGGATGTTGTCTCGCGGCGAGAACTCGGTGCAGCAAACGCGCTCAGCGCGGCTACATGGTCGGTGATGCTGTCACTTGGCGCGGCGCTCGGCGGGCTGGCGGCTGGTATCTGGGGTGTGTACCCCGCATTCGTGATCGATTCAGCTTCGTTCTTTCTCTCTGCTCTGATTGTCTGGCGGATGCAGTACAGGTTTGCCCCCGGGGCAGAATCAACTAGAAGCCTGCGCGGGGCCTTGACCCAATATTTTGACGGCCTGCGCTACCTGCGGAGCAACCTCGACGTGTTCTTTGTGGCGCTGCAAAAATCCGCTGTCGGATTGTTTGTCGGCGGCTTTCAGGTGGTGCAAGTGGTGATTGCCGAGCGCGTCTTTGTGCTTGGCGATAAAGGCACGACCGGGCTTGGCTGGATGTATACGCTGATCGGGTTAGGAACGGGCATCGGGCCAATTCTAGCGCGGCAGATCACCGGGGATCGACCTCGCCCACTCCGCATCGCTATCGCAGTCGCCTATGGAATCGCAGCGCTGGGCCTTCTGCTGGTTGCTCCCTTGACCAGCTTCGGGATGGTACTCTTCGGAACTTTGCTGCGCGGGATCGGCGGCGGGGTGGCGTGGGTGTTCTCTACGCAGCTTCTCTACTATCTCACACCGGATCGGGTGCGCGGGCGTGTCTTTGCGACCGAGTTCGCGCTGCAAACACTGTCGAACGCAGTTGGCGCAGTAGCAATCGGGGCAGTCATCGACCTGCCAACGGTAGGAATTCAAGGTACATCTTCGGGAATGGCGCTGGTCACATTGATGTGCGGTGTACTGTGGGGATTGTGGATTTTCAGCCCCCGAGGATCGGGGCAAGTGGTGGCTCAAGAGGCGCAGGATTGAGAGAAGGCGGTCAGGCAGTCAGGCTTTCAGTCGATCAAGGAAAATGCTTGTCATCCGGTGGGGAATTGGTATAATAGAAAACGTATCGCGGGCATAGTTCAGTGGTAGAACGTCACCTTCCCAAGGTGAATGTCTGGGGTTCGAGTCCCCATGCCCGCTTGCGAAATATTTCACAAAGGTGCTGAGAATATCAGCACCTTTTATTTTCGCGATCAACTATCCCGAATCCTCCAGCATCATCTTCACTGCATCCCGACCGATCTCCACCGCATAATTTGTACCCCTATCCCACGGATAGACCTGACTCATCGAGGCGAGGTACAGGCCAGAGATCGGGGTGCGAATTGTGGGAATGTGCTCCGAGTGATTCACGAAGGGCACAGGCTGCGCGTAGGGCGCTCGGAATACCCATGAGCGGCGAATCCATGAGGGGTCGAAATCGGGATTGACATTCTTGAGCGAGGGCAGGAACTTGGCAATCAGATCGGCTTCACTCATCGTGAAGTGGGGGTGATCGGTGGGGAGATAATCGCCAAGATAGAGGATGCGCTCGCCGCCGAAGTTGGCTGAATCCATATAATTTGTGTGCTCGACCAGCGCGAGGAACGGGAATGGATTTTCGTCTTTATTGGGGCTGCGAGCAGGCAGGTTCAGCCAGTATGTTCCATCCGTCAACAACTGACGGTCGATGGCAAGGACAACACACAGCGCACCGAGGCTCTTTAATCCGGTAAGCTGCTGGCGGTACGCGTCGGGCAGAGAAGGTACAAGACGGGCCATTAAGCCGGGGCCTGTCGTCGAGAGTACTTTATCGAACGTGCGCGTCTCGTTGTTGACGGTGAGAGTCAGCTTGCCATCGGGGGTTGGCTCGATCTTCTGGACGGGCGTGCCGAGGCAGATTTCCACCCCGATCTTGCGAACCGCATCGGCTATCGCATCGAGCGCCGCCTGAAAGCCGCCCTCGAATGTGCCGAGCGCCGCCGTGCGCTTATTCAGCCGCGCCCACAGCCAAGCCATATTGACCTTATCGAAGAGGGGGCCGAACTTGCCGATCAGCATAGGCCGCCACACAAGGTTATGGGCGGCTTTGCCAGAAGCACGCTCCATCCACGCATCGGCGGTGTATTTTTCGAGATACCGCCCGTTGGGAATCTTGCTGACGTACAGGCCGATGAAGCCGAACCGCAGCTTATCGATCACGTTGATGCCTGGTAAGCGCATCACATTGATGGCGCGGGAGAGCAGGGCTATCGGCGTGACGGGCTTGTCCATCGGGTAATTCTTGCCCTGATACCACAAACTGGTGATCGGCTGCTTGAAGATCACTTTCTCGCGGAGGCCCAACTCGGAGAGAAAGTTCAGGATGGCTTCGTCGGTGAAGAACCAATGATGGTAGAACTTCTCCAGCGACCATTTCCACGCGGGATCGCAGAAACCTGCCGCCAGCCCGCCGACTTCCTTCTCTGCTTCGTAGATGGTAACTTTGTGCCCCGCTTTGGCGAGGTCATACGCGGCAGCGAGTCCGGCTGGCCCGCCACCGATAATGGCGATTTGCATTGAGAGTCCTTCTTCAATTTTTACCAATATGGTGATCAATAATACCCGGCGAGAGGGGAGAAAGCATCAGTCGAGATTCAGCATGAAGTAGATGTCATCGCCTTGATAGTGCGTGAACTGGAAGCCGTAGCTCCGATAGAAGCCTTTGGCATCTTCCCAAGTGTTAGTGGTTTCGAGGATGATGCGCTGATAGCCATCGGATTTGGCCTGAGCAATCAGCGCGTCAAGGATGCGCCGACCGATCCCCGTCCGGCGCAGCGAGGTATCGACAGACATACGGACGATCTCGGCGGTGTGATCAGCGTGTGGGATGAGTGCGCCTTTACCAACGAGTCGATCTCCGAGCCACGCGGTCAGGAAAATCCCGGATCCATAGGTTGAGGCGATGTCGTTCAAGTCCTGATTGAACGAGGGATCGAGCGCGCCCCAATGTTCTTCGAGGCCAGCAAGGATCAGCTTCTTCGCGACGGGTTGATGCTCCGGCTGGAAAGGGCTGATGGTGAGTTGATCGAGGGTGATAGACATCAGGCTATTTCACCAGAACGAAGTCAACAATCAGGAGAAACACCCCAATCACCATGAGCGGGAACAACACCATCGCAGAGACGAACTGTGCATTCTCCGAGATTTTAGGCCATGAGCGTTCTTCCATCAGGCGGTGAAAATGCGGTCGGTCGGTCAAAGCCAGCACGAACCAGTATCCGGTGAAGCCGAGGGCAATCAGGCTGACGATGAGCAGCAGGATGCGGAATGTCATGTCGATAGTCACAGCGCCGTCTCCATGTTGAGCAAAAGAAGAACCCTTCCTTATTTTAGCGCGTGAGGAAGTATTAGAGAATTCCCAGAGCACAACGTCAACTGCGACTCTTATTCATCTATATTTCGTTATGACTTGTGCGGACACGTTTGTGTGGAGGTGGGTAGCGATGCGTTAGGACTAGCGCTTTTTTTGACTCAGGATAATGGATCGGCTTCGTCCTCGTCCCCCTCACCGATGCGCTTTGCCAGCCAGCGTGCCGCAGCCAATGCGATGATTGCCAGCACAATCAAGACGAGGCCCGCCCACAGCGCGGCATTGATATCTCGTTCTAATGCTCCATAAACGAGAAGCGGCATGGTCTGAGTGCGGCCCGGCAAGCTGCCCGCGAACAGGATCGTCGCGCCAAACTCACCGAGCGCACGCGCCCATGCAAGGATCAGGCCGACGGTCAGCGCCTGCCAACTCAGTGGGAGGATGATATTGCGGAATATCTGCCAGTCGCTAGCGCCGTCGATGCTGGCGGCTTGCTCTAGCTCGCGGGGAAGCGCCGCGAAACGGGTTTGGGCTGCTCGAATATAGAACGGGGATGCGACGAAAATCTGGGCGAGGATCACAGCAGCAGTCGTAAACGGCAGAGTCACGCCGATCTGTTCCAGCAGCCCACCAAAGATGCCGCGCCGTCCGAAAGCCATGAGCAGCGCCAACCCAGCGACGACAGGCGGCATGACAATAGGAAGCTCAACCAGTGTCGAAAGCACGCTTTTGAATGGGAAGCGGTAGCGGGCAAATACATAGGCAAGCGGCGTGCCAAGTGCGATCACTAGCAAGGTGCTGATCGATGTAGTGGTTAGGCTCAAGAATGCGGCTTGAAACAACGGGCGCTCGATGAGCGTGGCAGGCACACCGACAGAACTCGTTATCGTGTGGATAATCAGGGCCGCGAGGGGAGCAATCAATAGAAACACCATCAGGGCCGCGAGGACTCCCATCACCCAGCGCAGGGGGCCAGACTCTCGGCGCGTTGGGATCGAGCGGTTACTTTGCCGGCGCAGGGCCGAATCCCCATTTGGCGAGAATGACTTGTCCATCGGCGCTGAGGACATACTCGATGAATGCAGCAACGAGATCGGCATGCTCCGAGTCTTTGATCTGCGCGATAGGATACGATGCAACCACGTTGAACTCATCTGGCACTTCGATCTGCATGACCTGAGATTCGATGTCTGGAGTCACATCAGAGGTGTAAACCAACGCTGCGTCCCCTTCGCCAAGAGCGATCTTAGCAGCGACCTGCCGCACATTATCTTCCTCGGAAACCACATTCTTGTAAAATGCGTCGGAGTACGCCTGCCCATAGGATGAATCAGAAACGAGCTTCTCTAGCATCTGATCCGTGTAGTCGCGTACCGGGACTCCGGCTGCCGCCACCACCAGCTTGACTCCGGGTTTGGCGAGATCGGCGAGAGTCTGGATACCTGCTGGATTATCGCTAGGGACGATTACCACCAGCTTGTTAGTGAGAAATATTTGCGGATCGCCTTCAATGCGTCCGGCATCCTGCGCGATCTGCATCTGCTTACTGTTAGCTGAAGCGAATATATCGGCGGGAGCGCCTTCGGTAAGCTGGGTCGCCAATTGCGAAGAGCTACCGTAATTAAAGGTCATTGTGACACCCGGATGCTCCGCTTCGAACTGAGTACCCATTTCATTGAAAGCATCAGCGAGCGATGAGGCGGCAAAGATGGTTAGCTCGGTTGTACCTGCCGATTCATCTGTAGATTCTTGTGTCGGCGCAGATGTAAAGGTTGGGGCGGCACAGCCAGCGAGAATTAGAGTCAAGATGCTCAACAAAAACAGCTTCATTATTGTTTTCATGGAGTTCTTTCAGATAGTGGCGAAGGAGAATTGGAGATACGTTGGCGTGTAGCTTGCAGCCAATCGACAATGAATTTCGCTTGCCGCTCGCGGAAATCGAACATGACTTCGAAGAAAGGATCGCCGCCAGCTTCGGCGTGTTCGGCGGCGGTGGTGCTCCAACGGGCGAGGACTATCTCACATGCTGCAATTTGCGCGTCGATCAATTCCTCCGCGCCCGGTTGATTTAGCAGATCGAAGAAACGCAGTTTGGCGATCAACTCCACGCGAACGGCACGGATCGGCGTGACGGGCTTATGCAGCCACTCAAGAAATAGAGTACGAGCCTTATCAGTCGCGTGATAGATTTTGCGGGGCGGGCGATCTTCCTGTGGCTCAAGGACTGCTTCCAGCAAACCCTGATCATATAGATCGCTTAACATCGCATAGAACTTGCTGCGCCCAACCATCCAGATCGGCCCTAAGGCTTCGACGTAATCGTGATAAAGTTGATAGCCGTGATTCGACCCGCGCAGCAAGAGGCCGATTACCAAATATTCGAGGGGAAAAGCGGCAAAGCCCACATCATGTTTAGTCATCAAGTTCATGGCGTGATTATTCATATCGTGAATATGGGTGTAGTGTATGCAGATTTGACTGCCGTGTCAATCTTCATTATCAAACGGGAATCATAGATATACCAAGCATCATTACTTTCACTGAAACTCTAATCTCAGAAGCAAGGATCGTGGCAGAAAAAGAGTTGAACCGATCAGGTGCGGG
>Ga0209382_10011706_pt1 | contig 10880 bp, 11 predicted proteins | sample SoiMetdeltSBSDD5_FD_187599 | JGI IMG/M metagenome (GOLD analysis project Ga0209382, IMG submission 187599) | Bulk soil microbial communities from a Populus tree surrounding site in Tennessee, USA - Soil MetaG P. deltoides SBSDD5 (SPAdes) (version 2) | ecosystem: Environmental > Terrestrial >...
GACCGGCCTGCCGAACTTCGACCGCCACATCGCGCTGAGCGTCCCCGACGTCGCTGAGACCGAGCGCGAGCTCGCCGCCCTCGGCGTCGAGGTCGGGCGCGGGAGCGGCCGCTCCGGGCGCGTGCAGCTCTTCATCCGCGACCCTGACGGCAACATGATCGAGCTGCGGTGAGCATGATATGAGAATGCCCGAGGTTCTTGAAAGGATCGCATGACTCTGAGCCTCCTGCTCTGCCTGGTGATGCAAGCGCTCTCGGCCGCCGCCCCGGCGGCGAACTGGCCCTCTTTCCGCGGCCAGGACGCGGCGGGCGTGGCCGAGGGACAGAACCTGCCGGAACGCTGGGACGGCGAGAAGGGCGCTGGCGTCAAGTGGAAGACCCGCATCCCGGGGCTCGCCCACTCGAGCCCGGTCGTCTGGGGAGACCGCGTCTTCGTGACCACCGCCGTCAGCGGCCGCGGCGAGGCCACCTTCCGCCCCGGTCTCTACGGCGACGGCACCGCCTCCGAGGACCGCTCGGTCCACCAGTGGAAGGTCTACGCGCTCGACAAGCAGAGCGGCCGCGTCCTCTGGGAGCGCACGGCCTACGAGGGCGTCCCGCGAGAGAAGCGGCACATCAAGGCGACCTACGCCAATGCCACGCCGGCGACCGACGGGCGCTATGTGATCGCCTTCTTCGGCTCGCAGGGGCTCTACGCTTACGACCCGGACGGGCGGCAGGTCTGGAAGAAGGACCTGGGGGTGCTCAACGCCGGAGCCTACGACGTGCCCGACTACGAGTGGGGCACGGCCAGCTCGCCGATCATTTACCGGGACCTGGTCATCGTCCAGTGCGACACGCAGCAGGGCTCCTTCCTGCTAGCGGCGGAGATCGCCACCGGGCGGACCGTCTGGAAGGCGGAGCGCGCGGAGTTGCCGTCGTGGGGCACGCCGACGGTCTACCGGGGTGAGGCGCGGGCCGAGCTCGTGACCAACGCCTCGAACTTCATCCGAGGCTACGACCCGCTCACCGGCAAGGAGCTGTGGCGCCTCGGCGGCAGCTCGAAGATCACCGCGCCGACGCCGGTCTTCTCCGACGGGCTGATCGTCGTCGCCAGCGGCCGGCGCCCCGAGGCCCCGATCTTTGTCATCAAGGCCGGCGCCGAGGGCGACATCACGCTCCCCCCGGGCCAGGCCGCGAGCCGGCACGTCGCCTGGAGCAAGCAACAGCGCGGGTCATACATGCCGACGCCGCTGATCTACCGCGGCCACCTCTACGTCCTCGCCAACCAGGGGCTCTTCGATTGCTACGACCTGAAGACCGGCGCGGAAGTCTACCGCCAGCGGGTGGCGCACCGGGGCAGCGGTTTCAGCGCCTCGCCGGTGGCGGCCGACGGCAAAATTTATCTGCCGGGCGAGGACGGCGAGATCTTCGTCGTCAAGGCGGGGCCGGAGTACGAGCTGCTCGCGACCAACCCCATGGGCGAGCCGCTCATGGCGACGCCGGCGATCTCTTCGGGCCTCATGCTCGTCCGGACAGAGCGCCACCTTTTCGCCGTCGGCCGGTGAGAGGCCCCGCGCGGCCGGATTTTCAGGCGGTTTCGGCGAGCGTGTACTCGAAGTCGTAAGTGTGCTTTCCGTCGGCGATCGTGATCGCCATCCGGCCCGCCAGACCTGCCAACTGGCCGGCCCCGGAGTCCGGCACCACGGTGATCGTGAGTTGCGGCGCGCCGCGCGTCATGGTGCCGCTGTGCTGGAGGACGAAGGTGCCGCCGCGGCCGTGCAGCGTTCCATCGACCCGCTCGATGGCGACGTAACCCGCCGAGCCCGGGACGCCGGTGCCAGCGGTCAGCATCTCACCCTTGCTCGTCGCTTCAAGATCGCCGTGGAACTGTTTGTCGAGTGACATCCTGCCGAGGGCGACGCCCTCGGCATGGTCGTCCGACGCCTGGGGGCTGATCTTGACCTCGAAGGTTCCACTCGCACGAATCGTCATAACTTTTCCTTCCTCGACTGCGCCCGGAGGACGGCCCGGGCGGCGTGAGTGTCAATCGGAATCGCGGGTTGAGCCCGCGGCAGGGGGCTCCTGAGCCCGATTCATCGGGCTTGCCCGCCGGGGCAGATAGGCCCGCCCTTCGAGGGCGGGTGGGGACGCGGAGAAGAATTCGGGCCACGGTGACGGCTGCCGCCTGCTCCCGACGAAAGAGGCTTGGCTTCGGGGATGCTCGCCAAGTCCGTTTCGGATGCCGGGTGGTCGTCCTTCATCGATAAGCTCGCGAACAAAGCGGAAGAGGCTGGGCGCGTGTTGGTCAAGGTGGACCCTCGCGGCACATCGCAGAGATCTACTTGCGGTACGGCCGCGCCCAAGACGCTCAAGGATCGCTGGCATCAGTGTCCTTGGTGTGGGCTGTCGGCGGCTCGTGATCATGTCTCTGCTCAAGAAATCTTAAGGCGAGGACTTCGCCAGTTAGGGTTAACGTGGGCCAGTAGGCCGTGCGTTCCTAACGAAGCCGTCTGCTTTAGCTGACGGAGTGGTCACCATCCGCCAGACGCCCTCGGAGGCGTAGCGGCCGCGGACGTCGTTGCAGGCGACCGCGTAGCCGCGCGCGGCGAACCACTGCGCCTCGCGGGCCTGACCCGCCGCCGCCTTGTCGTAGGGCGTGCGCGTGAGGATCGTCGGGAACGCCCCCGGCAGCGCGACCCCCTCCTTGGCGGGCAAGTAAATGTCGAGCGCCAGGCGGACGCCGTCCCGCGCCGGGACCATGACATCCTGCCGTACGCTGACATCGGCCTGACGGCCGGACGCCGCCGCTGCCGCGAGCAGGACGAGCGGGAGCCAGAGGTGTTTTCGCATGGCCAGAGAATAGAACGCGGGTCGCGCGGAAGCCAAGGATTTTCGATCCGCGGTCATCCGTCGCACCCGTCTCATCCGTGTTCCCTTCCGATAGTCCCTTTCCGGTCCGTTTGTCTCCGCGGCGGCCCTGTTTTATACTCTCGTCGCGATCAACCCACCGCTGACGGGGAAAAATCTTATGACGCTCAAAAGACTGCTCATCCCGTACCTCCTCCTGTTCGTCGGTGCCGCGCTGCAAGGCGGCAAGCCTGACGGCGGCTGGCCGCTCTTCGGCCGCGACGCTGCCGGCTCGCATCACAACCCGGACGAGAAGACACTCACGCCGCGCACCGTCGCGGGGCTCAAGCCGCGGTGGGTCTTCGAGACACAGGGCGACGTCTCGAGCCAGCCAGTGGTCGCGGGCGGGGTCGTCTACTTCGGCTCGTGGGACGGCAGGGAGTACGCCGTCGACGCCAAAACCGGCGCCAAGATTTGGGAGTACGACGCCGGCCAGTCATCGCGCAGCGCCGCTGCCTACGCCGACGGCATGCTCTTCTTTGGCGACATCGCCGGCTTCCTCCACGCGCTCGACGCGCGGACCGGGGCGCTCAAGTGGAAGAAGCGCATCGACCCGCACCCGAATACGGTCGCGACCAGCTCGCCGATCTACGACCGCGGGCGGATCTACATCGGCGTTTCGTCGCACGAGGAAGGCGCCATCCTGCGCAATCGCGACTACCTCTGCTGCACCTTCCGCGGCGGCGTCGTCGCCTACGACGCGGCGAAGGGCGACGAAGTCTGGCGCTTTCACGTGATCCCCGGCGCCCCGGCCGAGATCGGCAAGGACAAGCGGGGGCGCGCCATGCTCGGGCCGGCCGGGGGCGCGGTCTGGTCCACGGTCAGCCTCGACCCGGAGGCGAAGCGCGTCTATGTTACCACCGGCAACCAGTACACCGGCCCGACCGTCAAGTACGCCGACGCGATCCTCGCGCTGGAGATGGAGACCGGCAAGCCGGTCTGGGCCTACCAGGCGACGCCGAAAGACATCTGGACCTTCGACTGCCGCAACAACCCCGACTGCGACGACCTGGACGTCGACTTCGGCATGGCCCCGGTCTTCTTCAAGGGGCCGGGGGGTCAGCGACTCCTCGGCGCCGGGCAGAAGAGCGGCTGGTTCTACGCGGTCGACCCGGCCGACGGGAAGCTCGTCTGGAAGACCGAGGTCGGGCCGGGCGGCAAGCTCGGCGGGATCGAGTTCGGCGGGGCGAGCGACGGGGAGCGGGCCTACGTCGCGATCTCGAACCACCCGAAGCAAGGCTCGGTCGGCGCGCTCGACGGCGCCACGGGCAAGGTGCTCTGGCAGACGCCAAGCCCCGACGGCAAAGCCAACTTCGGCCCCGTGACGGTCACCGGGCGGGGCGACGACCGCCTCGTGTGGGCCGGTTCGGTGGGCGGCTTCATCCGCGCCTACGACGCGCGCGACGGCAAAATCCTCTGGGAGTTCGACACGGGCGGGGCCGTCGGCGGCGGGCCGACGGTGGTCGACGGCATGCTCTACGTCGGCTCGGGCTACGGCTTCCTCGGCATCGGCAAGGCCAACAAAAAGCTCTACGCCTTCGGCCTGGAGAACGGAGCCAAGGCGGTGACATCGAAATGACGGACCAGCAACCGGGTGCCTACCGGCGGGTGGCGTCACTCAAGACGGCGGATGAGTTCGCGGGCCACCTGGCCGGGCTCGGGGTCGAGATCAACTTCGACCGCAAGCTCGAAGCCGGGCCGCGCTCGCCGCTCGGCGAGGCTTACCAACTCGGCGAGCAGCGCATCGGCAACCGCTTCTCGATCCTCCCGATGGAGGGATGGGACGGGACCGAGGACGGGATGCCTTCAGAGCTCACGGTCCGGCGGTGGCGCCACTTCGGCGCGAGCGGGGCGAAGCTCATCTGGGGCGGCGAGGCCGTCGCCGTGCGCCACGACGGGCGCGCGAACCCGAATCAACTCGTCTCGAGCGACTCGACGGCCGGCGCGCTCGGGCGGCTGCGCGAGACGCTCGTCGCGGGGCACCTGGAGCAGGGCGAGACGGCCGATGACTTGCTCGTCGGCCTGCAGCTGACCCACTCCGGGCGCTTCGCGCGCCCCAACCGCAAGGACCGGCTCGAGCCGCGCATCCTCTACCACCACCCGCTGCTCGACCGGAAGTTCGGCGTCCCACCCGACTACCCATGCCTCACTGACGGTGAGATCGACGGGCTCATCGAGGATTTCGTCAGGGCCGCCGTCCGCGCGCGCGGCGCCGGCTTCGCGTTCGTCGACCTCAAGCACTGCCACGGCTACCTCGGGCACGAGTTCTTGAGCGCGACGACGCGCCCCGGGAGGTACGGCGGAGATTTCGCCGGGCGGACGCGCTTCCTGCGCGAGCTGGTCGCGGGCATCCGTCGCGACGCGCCGGGGCTGCTCCTCGGCGTGCGCTTGAGCGCGTTCGACTTTCTGCCTTTCAAAATGGGCGCCGACCGGCGCGGCGAGCCGGAGTCGTTCGCCGGCCGCTACACCTACGCCTTCGGGGCCGACCCCGAGGGCGCGCTGCGCGTCGACCTCCGCGAGACGCGAGAGTTCCTCGACCTGCTCGGCGCTCTGGGCATCCGGCTCGCCTGCGTCTCGGCCGGGAGCCCGTACTACAACCCGCACATCCAGCGCCCGGCGCTCTTCCCGCCGTCGGACGGGTACGAGCCGCCGGAGGACCCGCTCGTCGGCGTGGCGCGGCTGCTCGGCGTGACGGCCGAGCTCAAGGCGGATTACCCGCAGCTGGCGATCGTCGGCACGGGCTACAGCTATTTGCAGGAGTGGCTGCCGCACGTCGCGCAGCACTACGTGCGGACCGGCAAGGTCGATTTCGTCGGGCTCGGGCGGCTGGTGCTTTCTTACCCCGAGCTGCCCCGCGACGTGCTGCGCGCGACGCCGCTCCAGACCAAGAAGCTCTGCCGGACCTTCAGCGATTGCACCACCGGCCCGCGCAACGGGCTCGTCTCCGGCTGCTTCCCGCTCGACCCCTTCTACCGCTCCCACCCGCAGGCCGCACAGCTCAAGGCGGTCAAAAAAGAGATCGGCCGCTGACGGTGACCCGGCAGCGGCCGAAGGTGTAGGGGGAGGGCTAGTCCCTGCCCGAGTCCTGGGTGACGTGATCCGGGCCGGGCCTTGCGCCCGCCCCTACACTTTAGTTCCCAGCACCGGCCAGGACCGTGACGGTCTCGGGCTGGAGATCCGACTGCGCCAGATGGCGGCTCATCTCGGCCGCCACTTTGCGCTCGGCCGACGACTTGCCCAGCTCGATCGAGTTGCTGCTCAAGCCGTCCCAGATCGTCCCGAGGAAGTGCTGGTTGTTGTAGCGGCGGAAGACGAGCCGCGCGCTGGGCGCGCCCTTCTCGGCCTTGCCGCTGAAAGTGAGAAAAGTAACTGCCTTCTTCTCACCGCGAATCACCAGGGCGCTGGTGGCGACCTTGGCGACGGTATATTGACCCGCCGGAAGCTCCCGCCCGTTGACCATGAAGTCAAAAGGCACGTTGACCCGGACGATGGGCTCGGGCGAGGCCCCGCCGGCGAGCACCGGCATGGCCGCGAGGATAAGGGCGCTAACGATTTTTAACACTTTTCGGTTCATGGCTATTCACTCCTCCTACTGATGGCTGACGAGGTTTGTCTTCGGCCGCGCCCGGTCCGGCCGGGGATGACCCGAGCCGGTGCGGCTTCAGCGGTGGGGTTAAGTTTGGGACCTGCCCGGAGTCGTGTGACGCTCCCGGCTGACGGACCCGCTGCGGGCGTGTACTGGAAAAAGTCATTGCCAGTCTCCACCTTTCGGCGTATACTCCGGCCAGTGTTTTTGACACTCAGCCACTAACTTCCTCCGACTCAACGGGGGGAAGTTAACAGATGGATGGACTTAATGTCCTTACGAAACCCTTGGGAAATTCCTATTTCCCGACTCTCGCCATATGAAACTGCTACCCACACAGCCATGCTACGAGTTTGGCCCGTTCCGCCTTTACCCGGAGGAGCAGTTGCTGCTGCGTGACGGCGCTCCGGTGGCCTTGCAGCGCAAAGCCTTCGACACGCTCCTGCTGCTGGTCGAGGAGCGCGGCCGGTTGATTGAGAAAGAAGAGTTTCTGCGACGGGTCTGGGCCGGGACCTTCGTCGAGGAAGGCAGCCTGACGGTCAATATCTCGCTCCTCCGCAAGGCCCTCGGCGCGGGCCGGGACGGCGGCGGGTACATCCAGACCGTCCCCCGGCGCGGTTACCGGTTCATGGTCGAAGTGCGGGAGCAGGTCCCGGCGGCCGTCGCGGCAGAGCCCGCCCCGGCCGCGGCCCCAAGCTGGAGGAAGTCGTGGAGGCAGCGGCTGACCGCGCTCCTGGCCCTCCCGGTGCTGGCCTTCGCCCTGGCCACGGCGGGCGATCTTGGCCTCGCCCGGCAGGCGCAGCCGGTCGAGCCGTCCACGCCCTGCTCGCGTCCGTAAGGCCGTCGCCAAGCGGGGGTCAGGATGATTTCGGCGGGAGCGTCTCGCGCGGCGGCGGAGCATTGCCATTTTGCGTCTTAGCCCGTAAGCTTACGGGCGCAGGATTGTTTGAGCATTCCGCTACCCCTTGCACGGGTCTGATCCGTGAGCATCCGTGCTTTTCCGTGTTCATCCGCGGGCCCATTCTTGCCATGCGCAAAACTTTCTACGGCTGGTGGATAGCCGGCGCGGCGTTCATTTTCATGATGATGGTCGTCGGGTTCGCGCTCTACGGCCTGCCACTCTTCTACAACTGGTGGGTCGAGGACTTCGGCTGGAAGCGGGCCGACATCCAGCTCGGGAACACGGCGAGCAAGATCATCGTCGGACCGCTCTTCGGGTTCGTCGCCGGCTGGGCGATCGAGCGGTTTGGGCCGCGGCGCGTTATGGCGGCGGGGGCGTTTTTCGCCGCGACGGCGCTGGTCGGCTTCAGCGTGGCGCGGTCGCTCGGCCAGCTTTACGTCTTCTACTTCTTCAACGCGCTTGGCTACCTCTGCGCCGGGCCGCTGCCGAACCAGGTGCTCCTCTCGCACTGGTTCACGCGCCTGCGCGGGCGAGTCATGGGTCTGGCCTACGTTGGCATCGGCGTCGGCGGGATGATCGTCCCGTGGCTCATCCTCTGGTTCCGGAACGCCTTTGGCTGGCCCTGGGCGCTGCGCGCGCTGGCGGCGATCATCCTCGTCACGCTGCTTTTGCTCGCGCTCCTGGTAGTCAGGCGGCGCCCGGCGGACCTCGGGCTGCTACCTGACGGGGACGAGCGCGGGGCGGGCGCCCCGGCGGAAGCGCCCGCGCCGGTGAGTCTCGCGCTCGTCTTCCGGACGCCGGCCTTCTGGCTGCTGGTCGCGGGCAGCATGCTGAGCATTGCCGCAGTCGGCGGGGTGGTGCAGAACCTGGCGCTCTACATCGCCGACATCCTGCCGCGGGGCGAGGCCGACCTGGTCAAGACGCAGGTCCTCTCGCTGACGCTCTTCTCGAGTGTCGCCGGCCGCCTGGTCATGGGCTATCTCGCCGACCGCTTCACCAAGAAGTACGTCATGCTCGCCACCTACCTCATCGTCGGCCTCTCGATCCCGCTGCTCGTCCTGGCGCGCGACTACCCGGCGCTGCTCTACGTCTTCGCCGTCGTCTTCGGGTTCGGGCTCGGGGCCGATTACATGCTCATCCCGCTCATGGCGGCCGAGTGCTTCGGGCTCGGCTCGCTGAGCCGCATCCTCGGGATCATCATCACCAGCGACTCGGTGGGCGAGGCGATCATGCCCTACGTGGTGGCCCACCTGCGGGACACCACGGGCAGTTACGCCTGGGGATTCTTCCTGCTCACCGGGCTGGCGCTCGCCGGGGCGGTCGCGATTCTCTCGATCCGCTACCGCGACGGGGTCCCGGTGAGTCGCCTCCGGCTGCGCGCTGCGGAGGGCGCCTGATCATTCGCCCTCAGCCTACGGCTTGGCCTGACCGGGCTTGGCCAGCTCGGGCTTGGCCTGATCGGGCTGGACGACGGGATCGGGCTGGGCGACGGGGAAACGGAAGGGTGAGCGCAGGATGATGATTTCCGTCCGGCGCGGCCGCTCACCGCTTTCGCGCACGAGCACGGTCACGGGGGACGTGTTCGCGGCCTGGAAGACCGCCCGCTTGTTGTCGCGCTCGCCGAGCCGGACGAACGGCTTCCCGAGCTTCTCCTGGTAAAACCGGGTGACCGTCTCGAAATCGTCGCCCGTGCGCTGCTTCAGCAGTTCCCGGCCGGGAATCCTGCTGAACTCGCCGGCGGACGCGCCCTGGTATTCGTAAGCGGTGAGGTCCAGCGCCTTGCCGTCAGCCAGCGCCACCTCGCCCCGCTCCGCCGCCCTCTCCATGTCTTCCTTGGCGCGTTCGATCGACTCAAGCTGCCGCTCCAGTTCTTCGTGCAGGCGCTCCTGCATCTCGGTCACCGAACCGGTCAGCGTCTGCTGAATCTGATCCTCTGCGCGTAACCGCTCGAGTCGGACCCTGTCCTCCCGGGAGAGCTCGACGCGCCCGTCGTTCGATTCATCGTTGATGGCCGCGCCGATCCCGCCGCTGATGAGCAGCGCCAGAAGAAAAGCGCCCCACTTGAGGAAGCGGCGCTTCTTCCTCTTCCCGAGTGACGACGTGTCGGCCGCGGACGGGACCCGGCCCGGCGGCGCGTAGGCGGGCGGCAGCGCCGAAAAAGGTTGCGGGTAGCGGGCGGTGTCCCCGGCCACCGCATCGCCGATGCTCGGCGGCAGCGGCGCGGAGCCCGCGGCGGCGACGGCCGGCCCCTGCCGGCCGTAATTTCGCGTCGCGGCTTCGAGCGGGTCGCTCCCCGCCGAGAGCCCCGCGCCGCAGTTGCGGCAGTACTTCGCGCCGTCGGGAGATTCGTAACCGCAGGTCGGACAGTTCAGCATAATTCTCACCTCAGAGTGGCGGAGACCGCGGCCAGGATAATACGACGGCCGGTGATCTCACCGGTACCACTAACTACGCTCATCTGGGCCATTTGTTCTTGCGAATTTGCCGGCGGGGCCGCGCCCCTCTCGGGCGCCGCTCGCCACATGAGCCAGCGTCCCGGCCACGATCGCGTACATGCCCCAGTGGGTCAGCGGCGTGTCCAGGGCCGGAAGCGTTGGCTCGTAGAAAAATGCCACGATCGCCAGGAGGGAGGCCAAGGCGATGAGGCCGGATCCGAGATATTGAAGGCCCCGGCGCCAGGTCTGGCGGCGGTCAACACAGTAGGCCCCGAGGGCAAGGTTGAGCAAGCCCGCCAGCAGGATGTAAATGTGCCGGGTCCGGAAGAGCATCCGCGGCCCGTCGGGCATCTCGCTCAAGTGCGCGTGATATAGATCCATGTACTGCCCCGTGAGCATAAAGACGACGATCACGGCGATGCCGAAGGCCAGGTGGAATAGTCTCATCTCATCCCGTGGCGCGTCACCAACTCTGTTCCGCGACCCGGCGCAACTCGCCAAACAACTCCGCCAGGTCCCGGAGTTGATAGTGCGCGTTGAGACCGCTCGGGTTCGGGAGGATCCAGAGCCTCGCCCCTCCGAGCCTTTGTTCCTGCGGGCCGAGCGCCGCCCCCGGCCGGTCGAAGGCCGACCTGTAGGCGCTGATGCCGAGCACCGCGACGTAGCGGGGCGCGTAGCGGCGGACCTTGGCCTCGAGTTTCTTCCCGCCCTTGACGAGCTCACCCGGGGAGAGCTCCGCCGCCGTCGCCGTCGCCCGGCCGACGATGTTGGTCACCCCGTAGCCGAGGCCGATGAGCTCCCGGTCTTCGAAGGGTGAGAGCCGCCGCGGGGTGAAGCCGGAGGCGTGCAGCGTCGGCCAGAACCGGTTACCCGGCCTGGCGAAGTGGTGCCCGACCGCCGCCGAGTAGAGGCTCGGGTTGATGCCGCAGAAGAGGACCCGCAGCCCGGGGCCGATGACCTCCGGCACGGCTTTATCGTAGGCGGCGAGGATCTCCTCTTTAGTCGGCTTGAGCACGCGTCTGATCCGCGTCGATCCTCACTGATTGGCCAATCCGTGTCACCCGTGGGCC